>MDTG01360122.1_pt1 | contig 27084 bp, 20 predicted proteins | sample 811421 | NCBI WGS metagenome assembly MDTG01 (sample SAMN05326645, study PRJNA326480) | marine metagenome | isolation source: seawater | place: Pacific Ocean: South East | collected 2011
AGCAGTTTGTTCGTTTATTGTATCTACATTAAGTTCTGACATTATTCTGTTCCTTCTTTTTTAAAGTAATTTTCAGAATCGTATGGACTGTCTACAATATCTGTTAATGACTTCTCTATCATATTATAATCTATATCTCCTGTTTGCCATTCTACATAATCATTATCGTGTGTTGCTTTATGTAAATCTTTTATCATACTACCACAAGTGTTCCTGCTACATCTACTGTACCTTCTATATCTAAAGGTCCTGCAGCAACTGTTCCTGTATTAGCACTTATTGAAAAGCTTTCTCCTGAAGCAAGTGTTGTTCTATGAATAAAGAAACCACCGCCTGCTGACATTGTGGCATTATTGTCAATAATCATTCTTTCAGTGCCACCTGTGTCAATTCTTACTTTGTCTTCGTCAGCACTTTCTTCTACGTGAACTCTTGTATCGCCATCAGCATCTTCTATATTTGTAGGTCTTTGAGGTACAAAGTTTGATCCATCATAAACTAAGCTATCACCTGTAGCAAGTCCTGTTGTGCTTGCATCAGTTAAATCATTAACACCTACAGATCCTCCTGAGTCTGCCCAACTAATTGTTCCAGATCCATTTGTAGTAAGTACTTGTCCGTTTGTTCCTGCACCACCATTTATTTTAAGTTTTGCAGATTTAATGTCAAAGACACCATCCGATTCAATTCTTACTCTTTCAGTTCCTGCAGTAAAAATTCTAATGTCATCAATATCAGAAGTTGTTTCTACCTGTATCTTTGTATCGTTATCATTATCTGAGAAAGCTGTAGCACTTGCACTTGTTGATGTAATTTGAATTGGATCAACAGTTCCGTCTGCGAGAGTTACTTCTACATCTGTTCCTGTTGCCCCAAGGTTTAAGAAGTCAATATCATCTTCAGTACCATCTTTAAGTGTAAAGTCTAATGCACCAGTTAATCCACCTGATGCTCCCCCACCAATATTTGATTTAGCAACTTTTTTATATACTCCAGCACTTGTGTCATATACAATAAGTAGGTCATCATCAGCAGGGGAGCTATCTGCAGTAAGACCTGTTGTGAAACTTGTCGCAAGACCAGTAGCTGTACCTTCAAAAGTTGCAGCTACGAATGTTTCAGAACCAACAGTCCACTTATCTGTACTTTCATCCCAAACAAGAGTCTTATTAGCATCATCGCCTCTCTCAATTTCAATACCACCATTCTCTGAAGCAGAGCCAGTTGCATTGGAATTTAGAGTAATTGTATTATCAGCTAAGTTGATTGTTTCTGTATTGACAGTAGTTTGAGTTCCGGAAACTGTTAAGTTACCACTAACTACTAAGTCGTTAAATGTTACATCGCTTGTTGTAGCTACAGCCTGTCCGATTGCTACTTCACCGGAACTTATTGTTACGCCAGTCCCTGCAGTTATGTGTGCTTGAACCTCAGAGGCACTAGGACCTGTATAGGTAATTACACCAGTACTTGAGTTATAAGCTAATGAACCATCGCCACCGCTATCTGTTACGCTAATAGAACCTCTAGATCTAGCATCTGTGTAGTAAAGATTTGTAGATCCCTCTCCTATATCATCTGTATCAGCAGTAAAGTTTATGAATGCAGAGCCATCATATTTTATTAATTGACCACTTGATGCAGAAGTAATAGTTGTGTCTGTCAAACCACTTAATGTAGCTGTAACATCTCCCGGTTCAAATCTTGAATTGCTTGAACTATAAACTAATGCTTGACCATTTGTAACTCCTGAAGTAGTTACATCACTTAAATCTCCTGCAGCTACAGTTCCAAAGTCTATATCAACTTCGTTATTACCTGTATCATCAGTAATTGTTATCTTTGCAGAACCTGCATTTAGTTTTTTAAACTGTAAGTCTTCTCCGACTTTACCATCAAAGATTCCTACACCTGCTGTACCAATGTTAGAGGCTGTATTTGTTTCTCCTGATCCTGATAGTCCAGAGACAGAAGATAAAGCAAAAGCTCCTGCAGAGTTATCCCAAGTCATAACTTTTTGATCTTCATTAGAACCCGGTGCTGAGAACCCAACATTTGCTAAGTCTTCTATATTAGCTAAAGCTATTCTTGCATCAGCTCTAGCATTTGTATAATAAAGATTTGTTCCTTCTGATAAATCTGCTGTATCAAATCCAGATAAAGATACAGTTGCATCAATAGCACCATCGTTGGCATCATCATAAGCAAAAGAAATACCCGTATGGGATCCATTTGTGACAATTTGAGCGCCTACTATATCTTGTACTTGTTCATTACTTAATGAAGCAGTATTAGCAATTGTTAATGTTCCTGCTGAGTCATCATAAGTGACTGATATATCAGTACCAGCAGTTATTAATGAAGCTACTTGATCATCTACTCTTTCATTAGTAAAATAAAGATTAGTTCCCTCAGATAAATCTGAAGTTGAATGATTAGATATGTCTGATACAGTACCTGTAACATTTCCTGTAACATTTCCAGTTAAGTTACCTTCAAATGTTCCTGCCACAAAGGTTTCAGAACCAACAGTCCATTTGTCAGTTGTTTCGTTCCAAATTAAAGTTTTGTTAGTGTCATTTCCACGCTCAATTTCTATACCACCATTTTCTGTAGCAGATCCGGTAGCATTAGAGTTTATAAGAATTACATTGTCTGCTAAAGCTATTGTTTCAGTATTTACGGTTGTAGTTGTTCCTGATACAGTAAAATCTCCTGATACAGTTAAATCGTTAAATGTTACATCTGAAGTTGTGGCTACTGCTTGACCTATACTAAATTCACCTGATGATAATGTAACACCAGTTCCACCAGTAAAATGAGCTCTTACTTCAGACGCACTAGGTCCTGTATATGTTACAACCCCTGTTCCAGAGTTATAAGCTAAAGATCCGTCACCACCAGAATCAGTTACTGATATCGCACTTCTTGCATCGCTATCAACATATTGAGTAATTGTTGTTGCTACTTCACCAGAACCAGATATAGTTATTCCAGTTCCACCAGATAAATGTGCTAATACTTCAGCTTGACTTGGACCGGTATAAGTGATTACACCAGTGCTTGAATTATAAGATAATGAACCATCTCCTCCACTGTCTGTAACAGATATAGCACTTCTAGCCCTTGCATTTGTGAAATAAAGGTTAGAACTACCTTCTGATAAAGCATCTGTATCACTGTCTGATAATGACAATCCTTGAACAGAAACGACACCATTTCCACCCATACCAGAATGATTTGTGCAGTAGTAGTAAAGAGTATCTGCTGTAGCAGCATTTACAACTATTTGAGTATATGCTCCTGCATTTCCCGGAGTTCCAGATGTAGTAACTTGAGTTGTATATTCACTACCACTATTATGTGTTCCGTCTTTTGTAGAAGATAATCTTATTGGGTGTCCACTGTTAGAGTTATCTCCTTGATCAAATCGGTAAACTGTTCCCGGAACTAACTGAATACTTGCTGATGTTTCTCCATCTAAGTGATATTTATTACCACCGACATTTGCTACTGTTACAGCAAACTCAACTATTGCACTTCCTTGTACATCAAGAACACCGCCACCCATTCCTGAGTGATTTTGACATTTGTAGAATAATCTATCTGCAGTAGCACCATCTACAACTATTTGAGTATAAGCGCCTGAAGAACCTGCAGTTCCATTTGTAGTAACACCTGTTGTGTAAGTAGTTCCATCTAAACTTTCAGATAATAAAAATGGATGACCTGAGTTAGAGCCGTCTGATTGATTAAATCTGTATGTAACTCCCGGTACAAGTTTTACACTTGCAGAAGCTTCTCCATCTAAAAAGTATTTATTACTTCCAGAAGCATTAGATACTGTTACTGCAAACTCTATTATTGCAGTATTGTCTTCAAAATTTATTGTCTTATTTGTTAAAGTATCTGTAGAACTTTCTGTAACTACTGTGCTATCAATAGATATTGCACCTGAAGAGAAATCAATACCTGTACCACCACTTAAGTAACTCTCTACTCTTGCATCTGTATAATATAAGTTTGTACCTTCAGATAAATCAGAAGTTGAATGATTTGAAATATCTGAAACTGTACCAGTGACATTTCCTGTCAAAGCTCCCTCGAAAGTCCCTGCAACAAATGTCTCTGAACCTATAGTCCACTTATCTGTAGTTTCATTCCATATAAAAGTCTTATTAGTATCGTTTCCTCTTTCAATTTCTATACCTGCATTTTCTGTAGGTGATCCTGTTACATTGTTATTAAGAACAATAATATTGTCATCTACAGTAAGTGTTTCTGTACTTATGGTTGTTGTAGAACCTTGTACTGTTAAGTTTCCAGTTAAAGTTAAGTTTGCAAATTGAGGGCTATCACTTGAAGCAATAGCCTGACCAATTGCTATTTCACCTGAGTTAAATGTTATACCAGTACCTGCTGATAAATGTGCTCTAACTTCAGAAGCAGAAGGACCTGTATATGTAAATATTCCTGTAGAGTTATCGTAAGATAAGCTACCGTCACCACCGCTATCTGTTACAGATACAGAAGTTCTAGCTCTAGCTTGTGTAAAGTATTGATTAGTAGAACCTTCAGAGAGACTGTCTGTATCGTGATTTGATAATGAGGATACAGTACCAGTAACATCTCCTGTTATGTCTCCTGTTACATTACCAGTAACATTACCAATTAAGTCAGCAGTTACTTGATTAAAAATTACATTGTTACCAGTTCCTATTGCTTGTGGTATTGATATTTCACCACTAGATATTGTTATACCTGTACCACCAGTAAAATGTGCTCTTACCTCACTAGCAGATGGACCAGTATACGTTACAACTCCTGTACCAGAGTTATAGCTTAAGCTACCATCTCCGCCTGCATCAGACGCTGATATAGCACCTCTTGCTCTACCATCTGTATAATATAAATTAGTAGAGCCTTCAGTTATATTGTCAGTATCAAACTCACTAAAATTTACATCTATTGTAAGAGTGTTTCCAGTATCATTGTAAGTTGTGGTTATACCAGTTCCACCAACAAATAAGTTTTGTATATTATCTTGTAGTGCTTCTACTACTTCTGTTAAGTCAGTAGTAAAACTAAGAGTTCCAGCAGCGTCATCATAAGTAATATCTATACCAGAAGTGCTAGATGCTGTAATTAAAGCTGCTACTTGATCGTCTATTCTTTCATTAAGGTCTGTTGTTATTTCAGATAAATCTGTAGTTATTGTAAATGTATTTGCGTTGTCATCATAAGCAACGGTTACACCGTCACCACCGACAACCATACCTGAACCTATTCTGTCATCTATTCTTTCATTTAAGTCAGAAGTGATTTCAGATAAGTCAACAGTAAATGAAAGTGTTCCAGAACTTTCTGATATATCAACTCCTGCACCTCCATCAAAAGTGACTGTGTCTCCAAGTGATATAGCACTTGTATTGCTACCATCAGTGACACTAAAAGAACTATTGGTAAAAGCACTATTAGGAATATTCGTAATAGTGTTTGAACTACCGCTAATTGTTTTGTTAGTAATCGTATCGGTAGAACTTTGCGTAAGTATTTCGTCATAAGATTGATTTTCTCCTAACACCCACCTGTTTGCTGACACATCGTAAAAAACTCTTGCATCATCTGTATCTGAGGTTTCAACAATAATACCTGCATCTACTTCTCCGTTGCCATTGTTGAGTTTTACGAAAGCATCGTCTACTGTGACGATAGTTGCTTGTGAATTAATAATTTCTGTCTGTATATCTAAGTTGCCAGTAACAGTTAGGTTGTCAAATGTTGGCGAGTTGGAAGTAGTCCAATCACTTCCGTCACCAACTATTATATAATTTGCTGTGGGCGTAAGCCCTGCAATAGTATCCAAATTAGCATCAAATGCTTGGACATTAGATCCTATTGCAAGACCTAAACTACTTCTTAATGTACTTCCACTTTCTAAAACAAAATTTGTACCATCACCAATTACTACGTATCCATCACTTGGAGTTAATCCAGCTATATCTGCAAGCTGTTGGTCATATGCTTGAACATCTGTTCCTATCGTTAAACCCAAAGATGTTCTAGCTGTTGCACCAGATTCTGCAACCCAATTAGTTCCATCAGAAACAATAAATTTACTATCTTCGTGTGTTAACGCGGCTATGGTTGTAAGATCAGAATCGTATGCTTGTACATTTGTACCTATAGACATACCTAGTGCAGTTCTAGCACCTGCTGCTGTAATTGCACCAGTACCACCTTTTGAAATTGCTATAAATTCAGTTGATTGATATTCAGAAAAACCTGTAATTGCACCATTACCATCTTTAATCGCTCTAATTGGGGTTTTAGCTGACATTATTCATCCATATCTATTTCTATATTGTTTGAAACTCCATTTTCATCAACAACTGACAAAAGTAAACTAGTTCCATCGCTCTTTGCTTGCATAGTAACATTTTCTACTGTGCCGCTTTCATTTGTCACTTGAACTACTCTAGTACTTGCACCAAACGTTACATTATTTAAAGTTTGGTTTATAAAATGATTATACAACCTAGCTCCTGTTGATATGCCATCTTCATCAGTAACTGGAACTTTTCCTGAGTAGGAATGAGTTTCTGGTATGTTAGCTTCAATGTTTAGTTTCTTTTGAGAAGTATCTGTAGTAACTGTTATTCTGTTTCTACCACTACCACCGTCAACTTCTAGTGTATCTGTTTCACTTGCAGCACTAACAGTAGATTGATTAGGTGCAGTAATACTAGTAAATGCATTCTGATTTGTTTCACCAGAAGAGGTACCAGTTATTGTTATTTGATCTGATGTAGGTGTTGTGTTTAAAGTTATACCAGAACCAGCTACAAGTGTTAAGGTATCTCCATCTGTATCAGCTATAACTGGTGTACCAGAAGAAGAACCACCAGAAGAAGTAACAGCAAAGTTTTTAAATGCATTAGCTGCAGATCCTGTATTCGCAATTTGAATTGTTTTAGTTGAAGTATCAGTAGTAATTTCTATACCAGAACCAGCAGCAAGAGTTACTTGTTCTGAAGTTCCTGTAGCTGATATTGTATTTTGACCACTAACCGCAAAACTACCTACTGCAAATTGTGTATAATCTACTGTTTGCCAATATAAGTTACCGTTACCATCAGTAGAAAGAACTTGTCCAGAAGAACCAGTAGTTTTACCAGAGCCTAATGACATTTTTGCTGTTAATAAGTTTAAAACACCATTGTGATCTAATTCAACGTGCGGAGTATTTACTGTACCAAAATATAAAGAATCATTTGTATTTTGAGTTCCTATAGCAAGACTGCCATCAGAAATAATTGTCTTACCATCAAGATATAATATATCTTGTGAAGATTCTACTTTTACTGTGTAGTCGGTTAATTGATAGCCTTCGAATGAATGCTCAAAATTAGCACTAGTTGCTATTTGAGCTGTATCGTTAGTATGTGTTGTTTGAGTCATTAGTCACTTTTTTTCATTCTATTGAAATCGTAGTTGCCACCTAATTCGTCAAATTCCTCTCTTAATTTATTTATTTCCAATATTGTTGATTTATAGTTGTATTCCCATTCTGGATGATTAGGATCTTCAACTATAGGTTCATCAAATGATAACTGATACAGAGATTGCTCTAACTCAGTTAACAGTTGATAAAGTATAGATATTTTAGCTTCTACAGTCAGTATTTTATACTTAAATGTGTTATCTTCTTCAGACATTATCCCTCCAATGTTTCTATTCTAGCAGTTAAGTCTGAAACTTGAGTGCTTAATTCTTGTACTGCTTTTGTTAACACAGGTATAAGTTCTACTGTTCTTAACCCATATTGTTCAACAGGTGTTTCTACTTCTACTAATTCTCCATCTTCATTTTCTTCATATTGAGTTTCGTAAGAAGCTTGTGTGTACATCGCCATATTTTGGTCAGAACTTTTATGAGTAATTAATTTTTCTTTTATATCTTGTGCAGAAAAACCTAAATGTGTTCTAACTCCATCATCTTTCCAAGTAAATTCAATAGGTGTTAAATCATTTATAAAATCTATACCTAAATCAGTATTAACAATATTTTCTTTTAGAGTTATATCAGAAGTTTGTATAGACGAGTTTGTAGCGTAAACATCATCCCATCTAGCAAAACTAGCACCTAAGTCAAAAGTGTTGTCTGGAGAAGGTCTTAGGTCATCGTAAGAAGTGTTTTGTGCAGTTGTTGAACGAAACTTACTAGAACCATTTGGTTTTATATCAATAAAAGAAGAAGCAAAATCTATAAGACTTGAACTATCTTCATCTCTTACTTGTGTTCCTTGTAAATAAGAATCTGCACTAATGTAACTGCCAGACCTTATAAATGAACCGAAAGTTCCAGATGATGTTGCTACAATTGCACCAGTAATTCCTAAGTTAGAGGCTGTTAAACTAGTAAACCCTGCTGAACCTGTAAAGTAACTAGCATCTATTGTTCCACCAGATATAGTATCTGCATTAATAGAAACAGCTGTTACTTTATTAAACTCAACACTATCAATTTTGTCATTAGTTACTGCATTACTTTGAATCTTGTTACTACTAATAGCATTATTTTCTATTTGATTTCCATTTAATGAGCCTGTAGTTATATTATCTGCATTTAAATTAGTAACAGTAATATTGCTGCCATTTATGGTTCCACCAGAAATTATGTCTGCGGATATACTTCCACCAGATATTTGGTCAGCAGAAATAGAACCAGTAAATGTACCGCCAACAGCAGAAAGTGTTCCTGAGAAAGTTCCTGTAGCAGCACTAAGTGCTCCTGAGAATGTACCACTTGCTCCAGTTATGTCTCCCCTAAAGTTACCATCATTGAACTCAACATCACCATTAGATTTAATTTGAAAGCCAGCTGAACCACTAGAAAAGTTACTAGATTCTATTGTTGAGTTTGTTCCTGAGTCTGTAGCTAATGTAATTGTTTTACCAGATATAGAACCAGAAGTAATTTTACCTGCTTCTAAAGTATCAATATTTGCATTTGTTACTTGAGCTGTTCCAATATGTGCAGTCGTAATGACTGCTGTTCCAATATGTGATGAATCAATTAAAGAATTAGCACCACCGCTATCAAAAACATCTGAAGGTTCTGATTCCCTACCAGATATATTTACTGCTGAAACTCTATAATAAACTGTATCGTTACTTGTAAGATTTAAAGAGTCTAGATTTATAGTTCCAACAACAGGAATGTTTAAATCAACGTTACCGTTACTAGCAGGTAACATACCTAAATAGTAAGTATCTCTATCTGAATCAGAAACTTTTTTATTTGTACTGTCGTAAGACAATGTAAATGAAGATGTTGCACCATAAACATTTAAATGTGAAATATCTCTATCTAAAGTAAAATTAACAGGCGAACTTATAACATTCCCATCGTTATCTTTTACTTGAGCAAGTTTGTGTTCTATCTGAGCTCTTAACAATCCATTAGCTAAACTGCCGAATGTATTTTCTGGTTTAGCAGGCTTATTAGGAGCAATACTTGATCTTGGTATTTGTATAGCTGCAACTTGAACAACATCAGAACTATGATTTTTTAAATCAAAAGCAAATAGTCTTACTGTATAAGTAAATCCTATATTTAAGTTTTCTATAACATATCGTGATTGTTCAAAATCTACAGAAGCAGATTGATAGTCAGATGTATCTAAAGCTACATCATTGCTGTCTAAAATACTATTGCCATCTCTATCGGAAACCATTCGCCATTGTATTAAGAAATGACTTCCGTCAAGTATGGTTGTACCATTTTTATTTTGAGGTTTTGTCCAGTCTAATTTTATAAATCCTTTTACGGCACCAGCACCATCTCTATATGTACCTACAGAATTATCAAAGCCAACTGTGCCATCGGATGGTTTAGTAGGTTGATCAGGAACAGTAAAGTCATCATTACTATCTACAGCTATAACAGAAGCTGCAGTAGAAAAGTCTGTTGATAATGTTTGCCCTACATCACCTATTTCTAAACTGATATCTCCTGTCTCAAAAATAATGTAATCTGTTAAATCTGTAATTATACCAGTAGAGCTGTTTCTATAATAAACACCCATACCATCTTGTACAGGGTAAGACATACCTACTACTCTTATTTTTTCTGGGTTGATAGTAGAACCTTGATATGTAACTTGATGGATACTTCTACTCTCTAAAGCTGCTTTAGATGAAGTATCTTCAAAACCAACTTCTGGGTCGTATATGAATATTTTGTCACCAACTTTAAAAGAACCAGAAATATCATAACCTTCAAGAGAAACATTAACTGTTTTTTTAAGTCTGTTGTATTCACTGAGTGCTTTATTAGCTCTTGCTTGAAAGTTTGACTCAGTTGCACTTGCATCTTTCACTACTTGTATTCTTTTTAAGTTTGCATCAAATAAATCTTTATACTCATTAACAGAAACTGTAGCTTCCGCCATAGAAACTTCTTTAGTTGCACCTGTAGGAATAAGCTCTACTTTAGTAACATATTCTTCTGCATCAAATCCTGTTGTAATTCCAGCAGGTATGAAACCTTCTATATTTGGATCTTCTCCCTGTCCTTGTCTAATAATGATTGCATCAGGATTATTAGTATGTCCGTTAAATAATACTTCCGGTCTACCAGCATAAATAAATCCTTCATTATCTACATAGAACTCGCAATCAAAATGTTCTGCTACATATTTTACAGCTCTATATGTTGACTCTAAATAATGATCTCCTGTGTAAGTCGTTGTTCCTGTTGTAGGATTAGTAATACTCCCTGATTTAGTTCTTACAGCTTGTTGAGCTGCTGTGTCACCAGTTCTTAATATTCCATAAGGTGTGCTGGTTGTTCTGTCTAAGACATCACTTAATGAATCAGCTGTATAGCTTCTTACAGCACCACTACCAGATGTTTCAGAAACAACTAAACCTCTAGAATCAGTATCTCCCAAGTAAACCATAGTTCCTTTACCACTTACTTGAAAAGAATCTAAATCGTATTGTAAATTTTGTACTACTCCTACATATCTTGCAGTTTTAATCATATCTTGATTAGATATAGTATTTTCATCTACACGAGTACTATGAATTAATATTTGTCCCCAAGGGTCAATAGAATTTATTATAGAGTTTGGTGTTGTTGTTGCATTGAGCTGTACTGTAAAAGTACCTGATGCCATAACCTTTTCTTGAACACTCACGACTTAACTACTCTAACTGTTTCAAATATAGAATCTATATATTGATCTCTTATACTATCTGATGTATTAGCACCAGACGCAGTACCTATTTCACCTCCAATGAAACCTTTGACTGCTGTTGAACCTGATACAGATATTCCTAGATTTGATGTATCGGCTGTATAAGTCGAAGGTGTACCAATAATATATTTATTACCTTGTCCATCTGATGAAGTAGCTTTTATATAACCAGTATCATTAGTATCTGCTAAAGAAGTAACAGCTTTTACGTTTAACTGTTGTACTTGCCATTGAGAAGCAACAAACTCTAAATGTCTAGCTCCTCTTTTCATAGTTATATCAAAAACTAATCGTCCATCTTTGTTAGTAGCATCGTAGTGTGTTGTAAGCCTTATAGTAGCTATCTGAGGCTCATTTTTTAATATTTGGATAGATTGCCAGCTCTGCCATTCAGTTTCGCTTCCTGTTGCAGATATAGCCCAAGTTTGTGCCGATGTATAGTCATCAGAGTCGGGATCATATAAATGTGTAGTAAATCTACATTGAGATGTATTGTCGCCAAGAACTGTTAATTTAATTAAACCATTTTCTACAATCGCATCAGTAGGTTTATTATCAGAGTCTCTACCGGCTCTAAGTCTTAACTGATCGTGATAATCTTTTATTTTTATTTCAACAGCACCTTCATAATAATTCTCTGGATCAACATTGTAAGTTGCGTTACTATCTCTTAAATTACCACCAGTTTTTATAATTGTTGATTGGTTTTGCAATTGTTCCCTAGATGTATTTGTTAATGTGCCAGTGTGATAGTAAGTATAATGTTGTCTTGGGGGAGAATGCATTTGATTTGTTGTACTTGTTATAGAGTGACTATTTTCAATTAGAGCACCAGAAAAATGACTTTCTAAATTAACTTCTCCGGGTTTACCTAACCACAGCAAGTCTATGTTGTAATCTATACCTCCAATAGAGTATCTACTTATATCTATAGAAGAACTTTCAACGTAACAATAACCTTTTAATGTAGAATCTCCAGTATATGTAAAAGCTACTAGACAATCTTGTTTAGACATAGATATCAGTTCGTCTCTTAAAGACTTTGCATCATCTAGGTCGTCAACAGCTAATTTACCACTAATATTTACTGAATTATTTGGTTGATTAGTAGAACCAGAAAAAGACAAACTACCGGGTGATGTAAATGTTAATCTACCTACTGTTACTGTATTAGCCATTTAACACATATCCTTTTCTCTGCATTGCTTGCAGTATCTATATTTAGGTCCATAAAAATAATTTCCACAATCCCAGTCAGACTTACAAGATTTTAAATAAGTTTTTTCTTTATTATCAATCATCTGTTATCTTCCTAGTATAGAGGAGCTACTACCTTCCTTCTCTAAGTTAACTAAAGCTTTTCTAATAGACATAGCTGCTTTTCTTGCAGACTGAGGATCTGAAGGTACTCCTGTAACATTAACATTAAGATTATTAACTGTAACGCCCCCGCCTACTCCTCCAATACCGGTAGGAGTTACTCTTGTTCCTTTTGGACCAACACTAATTATTTCTGGACCAAATTCTCCGACTAATGCTCTTTTACCAATATTTGCAAATCCACCTTTATACATCACATCGTCAATAGTTACACTGCTGCTTGGTGGTTTAATTGGAGGTACTGAAACTTCTGTATTTTCAGCATTAATAGCTAATTGAGATCTTATGTATTCTATGTCATATAGTTGTCTTGCTATTTTGTCAAATATATCGTGCATTCTTTGACCTGATGTCTCTGCTCTTGCTACAAGATTATCAATTGCAGTTTCTGGCATACCCACTGCTAGAGCTATGTTTCTAAATTGTTTTTCGCCTTCTGGTCCTAAAGAAATAAGCTCATCTGCAAGTTCCATTAATTTTAACTGAGTTTGAAATTGTTCAAACTTAGCAGACTGAACAGCTGCTTGAGCTATAGCTTCTTTATCAGCTTGATCAGTAATGTTATCTTGTATGTCTGAAATCTTACCTTGTGCATCTGCAACTTCGTCAGAAGCTTCTTTTTGCATAACTTTCATATTTTCAATAAGATCTTTTTGGAATTGAATTTGAAGTTCCATAATGTCTTTTTGAAGCTTAAGCCTATTTTCAAAAGAATCTCTGTCTTGAAAGCCATCAATGCCTTCTGTAGTTCCTTGCATTTCAGCTAAAGTTTCTCTAGCTGCTTGAAGTTCATCTTCAGAAGCAACACCTCTTTTAACTGCTTGCTCTAAAAATTCTATGTCTCTTTTTGCTGATTTAAGTGCAAGTCTCTCAGAAGCAGTATCAGTTTTATTAGCATCGCTAATCATATTTGCTAAACTTAACTGTTGTTTCATTAAGTTTAATTTTTCAAAATCAGTTTGCACTCCTTCAGTACCAAATTTTTTAAGTGTATCTGAAAGTTCCTTATTAGCGTCTACTAATTGTTCTGTTAATTTTAAACCATTTTTTCTGGTTGTTTCTAATTCTCTTTCAGCTTTTCTAACTGCTAATGTTCCATTAGCAACACTATCTAGCCCTTCAGCAAATCCTGTATATAAACCAAATATTTCTGACAGTTCTGTTTTAGTAGTAGCTAATCCTGATTTGTATTTATCACTACTAAAATCTATGTTAGTCTTCTCTACTAGTTTTTCAGCTTGATCTACAGCTGGAGAAACAACATCTTGCATAGTCGAAGCTAGTTCATCTTTTTTACTTCTTACTCCTGCAATAATACCATCAATAAGTGGCACTCCAATACGGTTAAATGTAACCATAGATGGAGAACTTATTGCAAATGTTACTTCTAATCCTTCTATACCTTTATTAACAGTTTCTATTAGAGCTTCTCTAATAGCTTTATCACCAGCTCTAACACCTTCTGCCAAACCGTCTACTAAATTTTCACCGGTTCCGAAGAAAGCGTCTCTAAGTTCTGCATCAGAAGCACCTAACTCCTCAGACATATCTGTTAGTTCTCTAAGAAAACTTGTATTTGATTCTGCTATTTTTCTTTCTGCTTCTTCAGCAAGTAGAGGACTATTTAGAAAGTCTTGTGCGACTGCTAATGCTTTAGGTCCTTCTTTAGCAAGCATTCCAGCAAGAGCTACGAAACCAGCTTCTTGTAACTGAGTAATAGTTGCCATAAACTCAATACCAAGTGCTGCCTGATCTTGAAGGTTTCTTGTTACCTCAGAAGCTGTTGCATTAACTTGATCTGGTATATCTTCAAATAAACTGACTATTGATTCCGCAGATTTTTTAGCTATGGCATTAACTTTTTCAATAGCTATTTCTCTTTCACTTAAATCAAATAATGTAGCTTCAGCATCTTGGCGAGCTTGTGTAGCCATTTGTTCTTGAATAGCTAGTTCTGCTTGTTTTACTCTTAATGAATGTTCTGTATTCGCTATTTCGTCTTCGGAGATACCTCTTTTCTCCATCTGTCTTTTTCCTAATTCTCTTTCAGCTTGTATTTCAGATACTAATTTAAGCATTTGACCTTCATTTAAAATCTCTAAACCTTCTGCTTGTATTACTTTTTGTGCAGCAATTTCAGCAGATGATTTTTGAGCTTCTGTAAATGCGTCTTCTAAATCTACAACTTCTCCAGATAATTTTTTAAGTTTATTTATATCGTTAATAATTTTTTGTTGCTCTTTAGTTGGTGTTGCACCAAAAGAAAATTGAAATTCATCAAAACCAGCTTCTGTCAAATCTGCTTCTAATGCTTCTATAGCTGGTTGAATTTGTTCTTGGTTAAATTTTTTAATTAATATTTCAGGATCAGAACCACCAATAAGCACACTGTTTAATAATTCATCTACAGCGCTCTTATCAAGATTGGTATCTGCAGTAATTCCTGTAAAAAATGCACCTACTGAACCACCAGAACCTGTAAGTTTTTCTATTTGATTTTTTATTATAAAGTCAATACTGTTATCTAGTCCTTCTATCTGACCGTCTATAAATTCTATATCTGCTTCTAACTGTTCTAAGTTATTTTTTTGTGATTCAGTCATATTAGGAGTATTGTTTTTAAATTTGTCTGCTTCTTCCTGTAATACTTTTCTCCTCTCTTGAAGAGCTTGTTTAGCTTTAGCAGTTCCTGCACCAAAATTTTCAGCAGTTCCAATTGCATCTCCAAAAGCCAATGACCCCATAGTTCCACCTATATCTAATGCAGCAATTTCTCTTCCAAGTTCTGAAAATAATGCGGTAACTAGAGCGATCGAACCTGCTATGATAACAAAATTTGTAGGATTTATTACTGTTTGTAATATAGCAAATGATTTGGCAAGAAGTGAAGTTATTGTTGCGCCTTTTATCATAGCCGCACCTAAAGCTTTAAATCCAAGAGAGGCTGCTAATATCTTTAAGGATAGTCTCCCAAGATTAATTAAAGCAGGACCTGAAATATTTGTTACAAATGCTTGTAAGAAAAACACAACTCTTCTAACAACTGGTAAAAATTCATCTGCCATACTCATAGTTAATTCTTTAACTTGATTTCTAAGTAATACCATTTGTTGAGCTGTTGTTGTAAATTTCTTAGCTGCTTCTACTTGTAACGCAATATTTGCATCAAATGCTGTACGTGAAGTTTGTAAAACTTGTGTTAATAAATCTCCAGATGCTGCTAAACCATTTATTGCTAACTGTGTTCTTCTTTGTGATAAGTTAAGTTTTTTAAGAATGTCTTGAACTTTAAGACCTCTGTCTCCTGCAGTTTCAAGTCCTTGTATAAATTGAGCAACTGCCATAGCTGCATCTTCTCCAAAGAGCTGTGCAAACTCCTTCATTTCAACTCCAGCTACTTTTGCAAATAATTGAAGTTGTTCATCTCCGTTTTGTATAGCTCTTTCTATTTCTTGAAAGACACGAGAAATAGCAGTACCACCAGCTTGTGCTGGAACACCAATAGCTTGTAAAGCAGTAGCAAAAGCTAAAGCATCAGCAGTAGAAGCACCAGTTTGTTTAGCTGCAGTAGCAATACGCAAGACAGTTGTAATGATTTCATCTTCAGTCGCTGCAAAGTTGTTACCTAAATCTACTAAAGCAGAACCTGTTCTTTCAAAAAAGTCAGACATAGCTTCTTCAGGTATGTTTGCAATAGCAGCTAATCTAGCTAAAGCTAATGCAGCAGTTTCTGTACTTAATACAGTAGCAACACTTAATTTAGATACAGTGTCTATAAAAGCTGCAAGTGACTCAACTCCAATACCTAACTGACCACCAAGCTCACCTATTCTAGCTAACTCTGTTGCAGCAATTGGAAGTTCTGTTGCTAGGTCTCTAATTTGACCAGAAAGCATTTCTAATGTTTGACTATCAGCATCTACAGTTTTTCTAACACCTGCAAATGCGTCTTCAAAAGCTATTAAAGATCTAACTCCTAGTACTGTTGCTGAAGCTATAGTACCTAGAGAAGCAGCAGCGCCCACCATACCCATAGTTGCAACTCTTGAAATATTTTGACCGGCTCTCTGTATACCAGAAAGCTCTTTAGTCATATCTTTTGTAATCTCATCAATGTCAACTAGCTGGGCTGTAATAGCCAGCCTCAGTTGCATTTCTTGATCTACACCTGCCATTTATCTATCCTGTACTTCATTCATAAATTGATCTATTGAAATTTGCTTTCTTGGTTTATCTTGACGACCACGAGCTTTATCAAGTTGTTTTTTATACCATCTTCTGTCATCGTCTTCGGGTTTATAATCCTCTCCTGCTTTTGCAGATTGATATAGAGGTAAGAAAAATACAGAATCTTCAAACGGCATATTAGACATAAGTCTTATAAATCTTCTCCAACTTACTTCTAATGGTTCGTTTATATTATAGTAGCGTAGAAAGTCTGCTTCTAAAGCACCCCAGCGTTCTACTATTTCAACTGGAGTGAAATTTATTTTGGGTTATCACCCTCAACTTCAACAGTTTCATCTACGGCTTCTAACTCAGCAGACACTCCGTATTCTTCTAGAAGGTATGTTAAAAGTTTTTGCAATTGTTCCCAAGATGCTCCATCTTCTAACATTTGATCTAGATTACCTTGACCTACTAATGTTGCTAACCATTCAGGAATTTGTGCTGCAGCTAGTTGACCAGTGTCGTCCATAAACCGCAACTGTCCTAATACTACCCTTGCAGGCAGTTCAGGTGGAAATTCATAATTTCTACCTGCCATTTTGACTTCAATCGATTCTTTGTCAGACTCTTCGACTGCAGCATCAAAATCCTTAAATCTTGTCTTCTCACTCACGTTTTTCTCCTATCTAATATTATGGGTTACTTGATCCACCTGAACCGGCAGCGTTGGTATTATCAACGATGTCGAACAAGTAGCTATAACCGTTACTATCTGAACCAACATTTAATGTTGAATCAGGTACTAGTATCTTGAACTCTGTGCTCAAAACAACTTTTTGTGGGGCTTTAGCGTGTGCCATAGAGAAAGAGCCTACGCTTACTGCGCGTGGGATTCTTACGTGTCTAGTGGCAACTCCGTTTGTGCCTTTTGGACCATCAGCAACTAACAACATTGCATACTCGTTAAATGCAGATGATGTTGGAGGTACTAAGGTGTTATAACCTGTAGCACTTGTTCCAGCAGCACCGGCTGCACCACTTCCGATTACATCGGATGTTGAGGATCCACCACCAAGAGCAATAATTAACTTAGCGTGTGAAGCTTGTGAAAGCTCACCTGTTAGTCTCACTTCTTGAGCGGTTTTAATTGTTTTAATTGGATCTACTTCTTCAGCCACCATAATGTCTTCAAAAGTTTTATCCATTTCAAGAGTCCAACCATCTTCTGAATAGCCTACTTCTTCCCAAGCAGGTGTCATAGCTGTTGGCGTATCAAACGCCCCAGATGCATCTGTTGGAAAAGCTAAAGAAGCTGTTGTTCTGTCCTTTATGTAAAGGACTCCAGTACCGATCAATACTTCAGATATTGAACCATTTGTAGCTGGCATTATACTCTCCTACTATATATCTTATACTTCAATTGTCGCGACAATTGACTCACGTCAATTACCTATTACTCTTCTTCTGCTTGAAACCAATCAGTTGAAGGGTCTTCTTCCACGACTTCGTCAACTTCAACCTTGTCGGTGAGATCAACGCGCTCAATTACTTGGTTAGTGGCAATAGACTCATCTTCAGCGATGAAGACTTGTCCCTGCATATGTTCGCTCATTGGCTTCATATGCTTGCTCATATCTTTCCAAGTAGATTCTGAGACTTCTACCCAAGAATTTTTCGTAAATAGAGTTTCATCACCATTAATATCCCACCACACTTGTGTGAAAGGCATTAATGGATTAACTTGTACTTTCTTCATTATGTATCATACCTATATGTCATTCCTATAGTAATAGTATACAACCCCAACCCAGTTTCTGTTTCCTCTACTCGTGAAATTCCTTCTATGATTTCCATACCGTAAATAAAGGCTTTTGAACTATCAGAAAGTGTTAAGGCTACGTTTGATTCATTATAAGCTGACTGCTGAACTGCAGATGCTAATGAATAAGCTGTAGAGTAATCTGCATTAGTATCTGTAGCGTCTCCGCCCCATCTACCTGCATAACAACTTATAGGAATAATAGCTTCTTCTATAAGAACTTCACTTCTAGGACTAACAGGTAAGCCACCTCCTCTAAAAAACACTAAAAAAGGTAATGTAGCGTTTCTTGGAAGTCTTGTTGCTACTCTTTGACCACATATATCTGTGATTGGAGTCCTGTTTATTGCCCAAGCTCTAAATGTTACTTCTGCATCTGGAGCTGAGTTTTGATTACCGTATACCATAATTATCTATCTTCAAATCTTAACACAATAGAGCCATCGTTAGCATAGCTTTGCTTAAAGCCTCCAGTTGCTCTGTTTCTAGGTTTTTCAATCTTTTCATTATTAATACCACTTTCTAAAAACATTAAATCTTCTAGTAATGAAGCTGTAGATACATCATCAGCCGTTCTTCTAGAAGTAACAGGTGTAATTTTACTTCCTGATTGATCTTCATACCTTACTGTTGTTTTGCTTCCTTGTTTTGTAAACCTTTGCCTTAATACAAGTTGTGCAGTTGGTAGCTGCGGATCTTTATAAACTAAATCTACTGCACCGTTTTTTCTTCTATTTACAATTGGTTTTATGGTTCTACCTCTATTTGAATGACCACCACCTAATTTAGGTTTATGAACTTTTGCAGTATAAGCAAACAATCCTAATTCTTGTGCTCTATCTTTTGATATGTCAGTTTTGAAAAAGAAAGATAAAGTTGGTAAAGCCTGTCCTTGATCATCAGCAGAAGCAATAGCTTGAAAAGTATCTGATTGAATCATATCTTTATTTACAATATTTCCCCTTGAAGCAATAACACCTGAAGTACCAGAAACATTAACACCTTTAAATATTGAAGGCAATTTATTTTTATTATATTCTTCTACTGCATTAATACCAGCTTTTTTAGCTTGAGCCCCTCTACCTGTTCCAAACCTCTTACCTTGTATAGCAACAACTCCACCACCCTGAGATGAAAAAATACTTTGTTCTTTTGCTCGTTCTTTAAATAAATTATTTAATGTTTTCTTTTCACTTCTAAGGTCAGATGATATAGATTTACGCTCTTTCTCAAGTTTTTTTAGTTTTGTTGTAGATAGTGCTGTCTTGCTAATAGTTTTTTCACCTGTAAGATCTGCTATTTTCATTTGAGGCTGAGGTAAAACTGGTATTGCTTCACCTTTTTTAAGTGGACCAAAGCCATCTATATATGTATCAGCATTTGCTTTATGTTTTCCAACTTTCCAAAATATTTGATCTACTTCAGAATCGGTAGGTTTCACATAACCTTGTTGTTTCAAACGTTTTGTTGCTGCTCTAACATCTATCTTGTCCGTATTGGCTGGTTTGACTAAATCATCAAGTCTATTTGCTTCAGCTCTTACTTTATCTTCTGCTTTTGATAATCTAGTTTCTAATTTTTGAACATTTCTTTGTTTTGATATAATTTGTTTGTCTGTATTGCTGACAACAGTAGCTCTTCCTTCACCATCTATCTTGACTTCAAAGAATCCTTTTCTAGTTCTAACTGTCTTTGTTTGTGCTTCCATATATGCAATATGTGGATCATTCAAACGTTGACCGGTAGCGTTTAACTGTCGTCTGAAAGCTCTTTTTTCATTAGCATTGGTTAATGTGTGTAGATGCTCTCTATTTGATTTTCCTGTAGCTCTTCTGCCCGCTCCTGCAACAGTTGTTTTATTATTTACATAAGTGTATGGAAGTTGTTTATTAACTTCGTTTACGATTGCTTTTACAGCATCTACTTCTGCTTGAACTCTTGCTGCATCTTGAGCGCTAGTAGCAATGACAGTTTGACCTCTAGCACCACTACCACTTACTTTAGAACCAGTAGCATATCCACCTTGACCTTTAGCTTTTAAAGTTTGATTTATAACGTCAGTAGCATCTTCACCTCTAGATAAGTAATTAGGATCTCCTACTGCTCCTCTACCTATAGATTCTATTTCTAATTCTTTTACAAATTTATCTACATCTAAAACTTCTATTTCATACTTACCAGTTTTAGTGTCCCTAACAGACCGTATAGTTCCTTCTCTTTGCATTTTTTGTAGTTTAGTTTTTACAGTATCGGTCATAACAACTTCACCTAAATCAAATCTATAATCTTTTTGTATAGATACTTTAGATGGTTCTAATACTGTATTCTTGTAATGACTGTTAGCTCCTCTACCAGCTTTCCATTTACCATTTACATTTTTTAGTTCTCTCATATCTGCATAGATAGGAACACGACCAGTTCCTGTTGTTATAGCATAAGGAATTTTTTCAACGGTTTGTTCTTTAACTCTTGTACGTCTTTTGTTAGTTGGTTTTGTTTTTCTGAGAACTTCTTTTTCAGTAATTTTTTCATAATACTCATCACCATACATAATTCTCATAGCTGCCATAGCACCATCTTCTTGAGCATCTTGAAACATTCTTCCAGTCTTATCATATTCTTTTACACCGAAATGTTTTTGGTAGTATTCCATAAAGTCTTGATTACCAGCTTCACGTGAAGAGTATGATGTTGAAACTGTTTTACCACCTTTGTTAGCTTTTTGCATTTCTATTTGTTTTTCTAAGGCTTCTCCATCTTTTGATAACCATATTTTCTGTAAGCGTTTATGTGTTTGAGAATAAGAACGAGAAACAAATTTAGAAGGATCCATTTTCATATTTTTAGCAGCTATTTCATCAAGTACACTTTGAGGAGTGAATACTTCGTACATCTTTTTTATTACTGGTTTATAAGTTCTTTCTATAAATTCAAGAGATCTTTCTGCAAAAAAAGTGGGACCATAAGGTTTATTCTTAGTAGGATCTAGTGGGTTGAACATCATACCACCATAATTAGCTATCCAAACATAAGGAGCTTTATCTGCAGGACCTTCTGGATTATTTCCACCTACAGAAACTGCCCATTTAGCTATTACATTTTCTTCAGGATTTCTCTGAACAGGATGAATCATTACAGATTCTGATAAGTTGTCTGGACTAAAATCTACTCTTGTTCCACCGCTATTCATACTAAATTCTGTTCTAGGAGCTAGTGCTCTTAACGAAAATGCTAATTGATTTTGCATTTGTATAAATAAACTTCCACTCTCCATATCAAATATTTCTTTATGGGCTTTGATAGTAGCTTTAGAACCAAAAACTTCTAAAACATTAAAACGTTTTGTTTTTTTGTGAATAGCTTTATTTAAATAACTACCTATCTGAGCACGAGCTAAACGAAGTACAACGTTGTTAGTGTTAGGCAAGATTGCATTAACAGCTAAACCACCCAACCTTCCTTTAACACGGTTGTTAATACGAGCACCAACTTTTCCTTTAGCTAGAGCGTTTATATCTCTACCTGCTTTTTGTAAACTTAAAGCTTTTCCACGTCCTGACCTTAAACCTCTAAATGAGCCGGGAGATAAAGATAAACCAAAACCTGCTGCTTTAGATAATGTAATAACAGTCGAGGATATCTTATTAGATACAGATTGATTTCTGATCTTCCTAGGATTTTTTTTAGTTGTTTTGCTTTTAGACAAACTTTACTCCCTATATAAACAAGAAGCTACGGTATAGCAGTCATCACCTTTCGAGTCTCTTATAGTATTAACTGCAATAATTTCATAATACTTTGAGCCATCTTTAATTCTATCACTAGCTTTTACATCAACAACGTCACCAAAGTATAGAGTAAAGGATTCGACTACTGTATTTCTACCATCTCTATCTTCGGTTGTACCACCACTTACTTTTCTACAATCAGCACTAGCAGTAGCAGTAGCCCAATCATCGGCAGTGTTACCTCTTGAATCTAAACCGGTCGTTGTTATTCTTTGAATCTCTACTGAGTCATTTAATATATGTGTGTTAAGGGGCATATAATTATCATAGCTTATACACCCAACCGATTAGAAGAAATCATCTATGAAGATGGGTCCATATTCCCCGTAAGATACAGAATAGATACTGTGACCATAAAAATCTAAAGCCATTTGCCAAGCTTGATCATTTTTGCCCATACCAGCAGTTTCTTCATCTTCCCAATCAATACTTTTGTCATCTATATATTCACTAAATAAATTATTAACAATAATTGCTGATGAATAAGCAACACACTCACCTAATTTAGGAACAGCTGCAACACCTAGTATTGCGTTATCGTGTCCATCTAGCATTTCTGCTTCAGGATTAGCATCCTGTATATATCTAATTACTTCTTGTATCTTTTGTTCCTGATTCATTCCACTTTCCTTTCAAGTAAGCAGTTAGCAACATTCTTATAGCATAAGAGCTGCCCTGTTGTTTGCGACCATCATAAATATCGTGATGTGTCATACATAAGACAGCAACGTTTTCAGGATCATACTTTCTACCTTCATTGCCACCCATACCTTTGCCGTGTATGTGTGCAAGTTGTAGTTGAGACCTTGAATTACAATCAGCCCATTCACATTGATTCTTTGCTCTGATAAAAGCGAACAATCTAAGCTTTGTCATTCTGTCATCTGCCATAAAACAAGTATAGGCACATAATGCAAAAAGCCGGGTTTTTACACCCAGCTTTTAAGCAATCAATTAAGGAGGCTACTTATGTTCTTGAAGGTAAAGGTTAATTACCTGAGATCATTTATAACCAGTTCTTATTTTACCTTATGTGTTAGCTATATACAAAACTATTAAGAAGTTTTTTCTCTATTTGATTTTCTATGACATAATGAACAAATAGATTCTCTTTTATTTTTATCTCTTTTAGATTTATTAAATTTGTTTAAAGGTTTTTCTTTTTGACAAACTAAACAAACTTTACTATTTTCATCTGATTTAAGAGTTTCTTTATATTGATGAGTTTGATCCCTAAGACCTACTAAGCAATCTTTGCAATATAAAGTATAACCACTTTTATATTTTTGAGATTTTTCAAAATTATTAACATCTTTTTCTTCTCCACATTCTAAACATTTTTTCCAAGTAGGATTCCAAGATAATTTATCAGCTTCTTCTTTTGCTTTGTTTACTCTCTCTACAAGCTCTGGATTGTCTTTCATCCAAGCTTTAAATCTTTCATATCCTATAGGAAGTTCTTCATAAGTTTTTGAAGTAGTTAAAGAGCCTTTTCCCTCAGCAATTCGGTCTAAAACTATTTGTGCTATTTCTGAATTGTAAGCTGACCTAGGTGCTATTCCTGCCTGTTCTCTTAGTTGTCTGACTCTTTCATCCGAAACTCCCCATTCCTGAGCCCATAAAGATAACTTCTTATGAGGATCGTTTAAAAATAAATCTCTAGCTTCTTCTACTGTTGGTGCTATTCTATTTGGCATTTTCCCTCCTATCCTGTATTAATCGAAAAATATCCTTTTATAAGGCATAAGTGCCGTTATGTCAAAAGCTGTAAGAGCTGGACCAAGTGGTGCGTTTAGAGGATCTCCATAAGCCAAACTTAAATCTGAGATGCTTTCGCTTTGTACTGAATAAAAATTACCGTCATTTCCTGATGCATCACTTTTATGTGATTTAATTTCTGATTTTGGTTGTTGAGATGAAAGTTGTAAAGCTCCATTTAGTAATCTAGAAACTGCTCTGGCAGATGTAAATCTTATTACTTCAGGAATTGTTTGAAAACCAGCTGCATATGTAACAGTTATGTTCTGCATACGAGCATCAGACCAACGTGATTTGCTTGTTTTTACTAAATATCCTTCTTCTAAATAAGCTACATAATCTGCATCATTACCTGAAGTTAGGGTGAAACCATCTTCTACAACTGAGGTTATAGAAACAACTGGAACTACTTTTAAAAATAAATGTGTTTTTTCTTTTCCATCGAATTTTTCGGTTATAGACGCATTATATTCTACATCATAACCTAAGAATCTTTTAATTGCCGAATCTACGTATGGAATAAATACGTTTGTTATATCGGTTTGTAAAGCAGATTCATAGTCTAGTTGACTAATTGATTCTACATCAGAAACACTACAAAGAGCCATTAGGACTCCTTACTTGTCTTCTGTGTCTTTTGGCTTTACAGCTTTATTTTCTACTTTTTTTGATTCAGCAGCTTTTTTAGGTGCAGCTTTCTTTTTAGCAGGAGCTTTTTCTTTTTTACCCCAACCTTGCTCTTTTAACCAAGCTTCGGGATATTCTCTCCCTGCTTTAGCTACAAGTGCAGCATTACCTGATGGTGCGTCTTTAAGATCTCCCTCAAAAAGCGTTCCATCTTCTAGCTTCCAAATATTTTTTTCTACTACTGTGAACATATCTTTATATTACCTCATATACCTAATTCTTAAATAGTAAAGCGGTAGATAAATCTACCGCTTTTACTAAAACTGTCAACAAACTTTAGAAGTTTGTTATTGAACAGAAAGCTGTTGCTTTATAAATAGGGAAACCCATTCTCATTGTTAATCTGATTGCTAGTTGATTCTTCGCAAAGAAATCACTATGGCTATCAGAAACAGCAAGATCAACACCTTGTCTCATTACTAAATGTGCAGCTTCACCACCACCGAATTTACCGACTAATGCAGTACCTTCGGATATTACTGTGGATGGAACAACTTTTAGACCCCAAAGTCTTGGAGCAGCGTCAGCACCAAATCCGCCTGCGACTACGAATAAAGGATTCTTAGCTGCAGCACCACTTGTTGTGGTTGCGATATCTGCCACGGATGTGACAACTTGGTACCAGTCTGAAGGATGCATCACAATAGCGTCTGCTTCTGTGAATGCGTCTTTTCTAATTTCAGTGATGGCTTGGTAAATTTGTCCAAGTCTTGCTAGTTCTCCTGAGTAAGAGCTGTAATCAAATGTATTGATTCCAGTTTTATTCAAAATACCAGTCAAGTTTGGAGCTGAACCAGAACCACCAATAATTTGGTCGTCCATATTTAGCTTCATCATTGTTGAGAGACGAGAGTTTACATAACCTTGTACACCTGCTACATCTGCTAATAATTCATCAGTTACTGGCAAGAATGTTGCCATTTTTCTGATGGATTCTGTTCTCTCAGTGAACGCTAATGCGCTTTCGTTGGCTGAAGAAATATCTCCAGCTTCTGCGATAGGACCGGAGTTATCTGTGAAAGTTGTTTCTTCAAGATACACATATGCATTCTGGTTTGTTTGAATTTGATCAAACAATCCGATAACGCTATCTGGATCTCTTAAAGCAGTTTCTAAGATGCCCGGAGCTCTGAGAGATTCTGGCGGATAACCAGTTGTGTTTAAAGTTGTTTTAAACTCGTATGGATTAAAATCACCTTTTGAGTCAACACCTTTTACTCCTTGATTCTTGTATGCTTTATAAGCATCTGAATCAGTAAGTTGCTCACCAATTGTTTTAAAAGCTTTTGGAGCTTCTACTGGTGGAACAGGCATTTCGTTTACAGGTTCTTTATCTATTTCAAGAGCTTTCTCGTTTTTAGCTTTTGATTCTTCGATTTTGAGATCGTCAACCATATCTGCTAAGTCAGTATTTGCTTTCGCAATACTTTCTTTTTGATCAGCAGTATATTTACCGTTTTCGTCTGCGCCATCGAATATATTCTTAAGCTCTTCACGAGACTTTACAATCTGTTCTCTAAGATTGTCTACTTTACTCACTATTATCTCCTATGATAAATTACTTATACTTCTATGTCTACAGTCTCGGCTATAAGCCTTTGACCTTCGACCCATTCGGCATCAAAATCTTCGTCAGTTGATTCGCTGTTATCCTCTGATTCTTCGGACACTTCCGAGACAGGAGTCTCTTCAGTTTCTTCTTCCTCAGAACTGTTGTCGTCTAGAATTTCTTCTTCGACTTCAACATCAATGGCTTCGTCAACTACACCGTTATTCTCATCGACTTCACCTTCGTCAGTTGGTTGCTCTTCTACTTCTGACTCTAAACCTACTTCATCACCGAACTCATCGACAAATGAGTCTAATTCTGCCCAAGCATCGCTAAGATCGTCCTGAACCGTGCGAAGTGCTTCAGTAGCTTTTGTGCCTAATTTTCTTCCGTCTTTTTCACGGAGGGACGAAATTGCTTTCGCCCTTGTTATAAGGTTCTCTAATGCAGCAAGCACATCTTTGACCTCTTCGGAAAAAGTCTTATTGACTTCTTCTGAAACTTTTAATTCTTTTTCTTCTTCTTCAGCAGTTTCTTCAGCAATTTCTTCTGCTTCATTGTCTTCTAAAACTTCTTCAAACTCAGTGTCTATTTCATCAACTGGTTCTTCTTTTGGAGCTTCTTCAACCTCTTCTGCTTCTTCAGCAGGATCTGGTTCATTCATACT
>MDTG01326777.1_pt1 | contig 27080 bp, 25 predicted proteins | sample 811421 | NCBI WGS metagenome assembly MDTG01 (sample SAMN05326645, study PRJNA326480) | marine metagenome | isolation source: seawater | place: Pacific Ocean: South East | collected 2011
CGGCGCGCGGAGCAGGCAGCCCCTCGACGCTGCAGTCGAGGTAGTCGGCCAGGGCCGTCGCGACCTCGGCCGCGCTCGCGGGCCGCTCCTCGGGGTCCTTGCGCAGGCAGCGCAGGCAGAGGGCCTCGAGCTCGGGGTCGATCCGCGGGTTGAGCAGGGAGGGCGCCACCGGCTCCTGCTGACAGGTGGCCGCCAGGATCTCGACCCAGCTCTCGCCCTCGATCGGGGGCCTCCCCGTCAGCGCCGCGTAGAGGACGGCGCCCAGGCCGTAGACGTCCGAGCGGACGCCGATCAGGGCGCGCTTGCCCGCCGCCTGCTCGGGCGGGAGGAAGCCCGGGGTCCCCGTGGTGGCGCCGGCCTGGGTCAGGCCGGCCTCGCTCGAGCCGACCTCGCGCACGAGCCCGAAGTCGATCAGGACCGGGTCGCCGCTGGGCTGGATCAGCAGGTTGTTGGGCGTCAGGTCGCGATGCAGCAGCCCAGCCTGGTGAGCGTGCTCGACGGCCCCCGCGACCTTGCGCAGCAGCTCGGCCGCCTCCCCCGAGCGGAGGGGCCCGCGCGCGAGGCGCGCCGCGAGGCTCTCGCCGCGCACGTGGTCCATCACGAGGTAGGGGCGCCCCTCGACCTCGCCCGCGTCGCGGACCTTGACCAGGCAGGGGTGGTCCAGCCGGAGCGCGGCCTCGACCTCGGCCTTGAAGCGCGCTCGCTGCCGCTCGCCGCGCGCGTGGACGAGCTTGAGCGCGACCTCGTCGTTGGCCGGCGTCAGCGCTCGATAGACGACGCTCGTCGCGCCGCGCGAGACCTCGCCCAAGAGCCGATAAGGCCCGATCGCAGCTTGGGGGGCTGAACCCTGCACGCGCGCACTCTACCCGCCCCGAGGGAGAGCTCGCCTGCGCTCCCGCGCGCTCGTCCGGCTCGAGGGGCAGGCCTCGCTCCCCGCCCGCGCTGGCCGCGACTCAGCGGCTGGAGGTGGACTTCAGCTTGGCGACCAGGCTCCTGGTCAGCTCGAGGCAGCGCTCCTCCTGTCGCCCCTTCTGGGAGCGATCGAGGGGGCGGAGGAGCTGCGCGCAGCGCAGCTGAGCGCTGGCCTCCCTGGCGCGCCCCCGCGCTGCCAGCGCGGCGGCCAGGCGCAGGCGCGACGTCCAGCTCCGGCCCTCCTCCGTGACGGCGGCCCGCAGCGCCTCCTCCGCCTCGGCGAGCTCGCCGGCCCCGTAGCGCGCCCAGCCGAGGGTCTCCAAGGTCGCCGCGCTCGGTCCGCGCAAGTGCGCGACCCGGGCCAGCTTCAGCGCCTCCGGCGCGCCCGTCTCAGTCAGCAGGGCAGCCAGGGCGTTGATCACCGCCACGTCGTCGGGGCGCAGCCGCAGCGCGCGGCGATAGGCGTGGACAGCGCGCTCGACCTCGCCGTAGCGAGACTCGAGGAGCGCGAGCTGGACGCCGAGGGCGTAGTCCATGTCGCCCGGGAGCGAGCGGGCGAACTTCAAGGCCTGCTGGGGGTCGTGCGCCGAGAGCGCCTGCAGGCGCCTCGTGCGCAGGAGGGCCACGCCCGGCGCGTGGCGGTCCATGGCCTCGAGCGCTTCAATGGTTCGAGCGGGCTGGCGCAGCCTCAGCAGCCAGGGGATGACCTGCGTGAAGCGCCGCGCGTCACCGGAGTGAGCCGCGGCGAGGCAGTCCCGCTGCGAGACCGGCACCCCCGCCATGACCTGGAGGAGCCTGACCCAGATCTCGGCCTCGGCGGGCGGCATGGCCTGCCCCGGGACGAGGGCCCGCGTCGCGAGGGCGTCCGCCATCATGGGGCTCCGCTCGGCAGGCGAGAGCGCGGGCTCTCCTAGCTGGAGCCTGAAGACATCCGCCAGGTAGGGGTCCTCCCTGACCAGCTCTTGCCAGGGCTCGCGCGCCGAGCGCAGAGCGGCAGGGGCGTCGCCGCGCAGGGCCGCGACCAGGGCGCGCCCGACGCGCGAGAGCGGCGCGAACCTCCTGCGGTCGGGGGCGAGGGCGAAGGCGGCCTCCGCCCGCTGCAGGTGGCCCATGCTCAGCGCCTGAACGCCAGCGGCGTTGAGGTAGATCGGGGCGCCCTCGGCCGCCTTGAAGAAGAGCTCCTCTGCCCGGGCTCCGTCGTCACGAGCGATCGCGATGGTCGCCTGGAGCACGATCGCTCCCGGCCGACGAGCGGCGTCGAGGTCCAGGGCCGCCGCCGCGACGAACTCCTCCAGCTCGGCCAGCCACTTCGGCTCCTGCGGCCCGGGCAGGTGGAACTGATCGGAGAGGGCCTGGACCAGCTCCCTCAGGCGAGCGCCCTCCTCCGCCGAGAGGGGTCGCAGGAGCGCGAGATCCGCACGAGCGAGCTCGAGCCGCTGGGAGAGGGCGGCCGCCCTCAGGCGCTCCCAGCGTCGCTGCCGGGTCTCGCCCCGCTGCAGCAGCGCCTCCGCCTCCAGCTGCGCCAGGTCGTGACGACCCAACCAGCGGAACACCTCCAGGCGCACTTCGTGGGCGGACACGCTGGCGGGACGTCGGCCCAGCGCGCCGTCGGCCGCGACCAGGGCCTGGGCTCGCCGGCCGAGCGCCAGCTCGGCCCTGGCCAACAGCTCCCAGGCCGCCCCCAGGTCCGGCTCGGCGCGCAGGGCCCGCCGCAGGTCGTCGCAGGCAGCCTCGGGCTCCCCGCGAGTCCAGGCGAGCTCCGCTCGCAGCAGGCGGGCCTCGGCGTGCTCGGGGTCGAGCTCGAGCGCACGCTCGAGCCAGCGCGCCGCGTCGGACGAGCTCCCTCGCTGACGCGCGACTCGGGCCCGCGTGATCCAGGGCTCGAGCGCCGCAGGGTCGGCCGAGATGAGCGCAGCGATCGCCTCCTCCGCGCCGCTCAGGTCGCCTCGAGCGATCAACGCCTGGACGTCGTCCGAGCTCGGCGCGCTGCGCGCGGGACTGGGAGTCGGCTGCGGACCTGGCTCGACTCCAGGCTCGGTGGCCGCGCGCGAGCGCGGCCACCAGGCCGCCGTGAGCGCGACGAGCGCCGCGAGGCCCGCCGCGAGCAGCAGCCCGCGGGTGGGGCCCCTGCTCGCAGGGCTGGTCGGCCTCGAGAAGTCGAGGTAGCTGGCCAGGCCCTGGGCCACCTCGGCCGCGCTGCCTGGTCGGTCCTGGGGGTCCTTGCGCAAGCAGCGCAGGCAGAGCTCCTCGAGCTCGGGGTCGAGCCCGGGCGTGAGCAGTGAGGGCGCGACCGGCGCTCGCTGGCACGTCGCCGCCAGGACCTCGACCCAGCTCTGGCCCTCGATCGGAGGCCTCCCGGTCAGGCTCGCGTAGAGCACGGCCCCCAGGCCGTAGACGTCCGAGCGAGGGCCGACCAGCGCCTTCTCGTTGGCGGCCTGCTCGGGCGGGAGGTAGCCCGGCGTGCCCACCGTGCCGCCCGTCGCGGTCAGGCTGGCCCGCGGCCCTTCGCTGGGCCGGGTCAGGCCGAAGTCGATCAGGACCGGGTCGCCGTTGGCTCGCAGGATCACGTTGGCCGGGGTCAGGTCTCGGTGCAGCAAGCCGCTCTGGTGGACCCGCTCGATCCCCTCGGCCAGCTTGCGGACCAGCTCGGCCGCCACGCTGGGGGCGAGGGGCCCCCGCGCCAGGCGCGCGGCCAGGGAGTCGCCTTCGACCAGGTCCGTGACCAGGTAGGGCCGCTGCTGGAACTCGCCCGAGTCGCGCACCTTCAGCAGGTAGGGGTGCTCGAGGACCAGGCAAGCCGCCACCTCCTCGGCGAAGCGCGCCCGCGCCCGCTCGTCCGAGGCCTGGAAGAGCTTGAGCGCGACCGGGTCGCCCACGGGCGTCAGCGCGCGGTAGACGACGCTCGTCGCGCCGCGCGCGAGCTCGCCCTGCAGTCGATAGGGCCCGATCGCAGCTTGAGAGGCCGAAGGCTGCACGACCCGCACTCTACGCCGATCGCGCGCCCGAGGTACGAGTCTGGCAATCCACTGAAGCGACTTGGGTTAGCCCGCTTGACTCCGAGTCAAGCCGAGCTTGACCTGGAGTCGCTTCGGCCCCGACCTCGCGCTGCCTACGCTTCGGCGGGCAGCAAAGGAGGACACATGACTGCATTGATCGACGAGACCAAGGCCGAGGCGTTCGGGGAGCAGCTGCTGGGGATACTCAGCAGCGGAACCCTGGCGCTCATGATCTCGATCGGGCACCGGACCAAGCTCTTCGACACCTTGGCTGGGCTGCCGGGGGCGACCAGCGACGAGCTCGCCCGGGCCGCCCGGCTCGACGAGCGCTACGTGCGGGAGTGGCTCGGCGCCATGTTCACGGGCCAGCTGGTCGAGTGCGACCCCGCGACCCGTCGCTTCTCGCTCCCCCCCGAGCACGCGGCTTGCCTGACCCGAGCCGCGACGCCCAACAACCTGGCCGTCCTGGCTCAGTTCGTGGCGGTCCTCGGCTCGGTCGAAGACCAGGTCGTCGAGTGCTTCGAGCGCGGCGGCGGCGTGCCCTACTCGGCCTTCGGGCGCTTCCACGAGGTGATGGCCGAGGACAGCGCCCAGACAGTGGTGGCCGGGCTCGACGAGTTCATCCTCCCCCTGGCCCCCGGCCTGAGCGAGCGCCTCGCGGCTGGGATCGACGTGCTCGACGTGGGCTGCGGCCTGGGGCGCGCGCTGAACCACCTGGCGCGCCGGTTCCCGGCCAGCCGCTTCCGGGGCTACGACCTCTCCCCCGAGGCGATCGCTGGGGCGCGGGCGGAGGCGCCAGCGAACGCGACCTTCGAGGCCCGTGACGTCACGGAGCTCGACGAGGTCGGGCGCTACGACCTGATCACCGCCTTCGACGCGATCCACGACCAGATCGCCCCAGACCGGGTCTTGAGCGGGATCGCGCAGGCCCTCAAGCCAGGCGGCCTGTTCCTGATGCAAGACATCCGCGCCTCCTCGGACGTGCTCCAGAACCGGGACAACCCGCTGGCGGCCTTGCTCTACACGATCTCGACCATGCACTGCATGACGGTCTCGCTCGCCGCTGGGGGAGCGGGCTTGGGGGCCTGCTGGGGCGAGGAGCTCGCGCTCGAGCTGCTCGCCGCCGCGGGCTTCAGCGAGGTGCGGGTCGAGCAGCTGGAGCACGACATCCAGAACAACTTCTACCTGGCCAGGCGCTAGCGACAGCCCCTCCCCTACTCGCCGAAACAAGCTCGGACTCGTGCAGGCTCCAGGCCAGCGGCTCAGCCCTGGGTCAAGCCAGAGCCCGCTCCATCAGCGCCTCGGCGACGCTGCGCGCGACGCGCGCGGCGCCGTCGAAGCCGGTGATCATTCGCTGGGTGATCGCTCCCTGGACCAGGATCGACCACTGGCGAGCGAAGGCGGCCGGGTCAGGGACCTTGGCCGCCGCCGCGATCTCCGCGATCGTTCGCTCCGAGACCAGGTAGTGCTCGGCCGCGATCTTGTGGATCGGGTCCTGGTGGCTGGGGAACTCGGCGCAGGCGTGCAGGAAGATGCACCCCCGATACGCCTCGTGGGTGAACCACTCGTCGAGGACGTCGAACATGCCCAGCAGGAGCGCCTGAGGGTCATAGCCCGCGAGCGCCTTCAGCCGGCGCTCGAAGTGCTGCGCGTCCCAGGCGTCGCGGAGCTGCAGCGCCTCCCGGATCAGCGAGTCGCGGCTGTCGAAGTGGTTGTAGAAGGTCGTCTTGGTCACCCCGACCAGGGACAGGATCCGGTCGAGGCCGACAGCGTGGAAGCCCTCGGCGTGGAACTGATCGAGCGCGGTGTAGAGGATCCGCTCCCGCGTGCTCGTGGGCGGCGGGATCTCGTTGAACAGCTCGGCTGCCGTCTTCTCGCTCATGGGCACACGCTAACCCCTCCGCGGGCGGGGCGACGCCTCCCTCGCTGGCCTCGGACCGGCTCCTCGCGGACCCAGCTCGGCCGCGCGCGGGGCTACTGCAGCAGGTCGCGCGCCAGGGGCAGGGGCTCGGCGCGCAGCTCGCGCGCCAGGCGGCGCGTGGCCGGGTCGGGGTGGGTCTGCTCCGCGCGCAGCAGGGCCTGGCCTTCGCCGGCGAGCGCCAGCACGGCCAAGGCCTGAGCCGCCTCCCTCGGCTGGGTGGTCTGGGTCAGGTGGCGCTCGAGGGCGGCGACCTCCGCGGCGCCGAGGTCGCGGGTCGCCAACGCGCGCAGGGCCGCCTCGCGGACCTGGGGGCGCGCGTCGAGCAGGGCGTCCTGCAGGAGCTGCGCGCCGCCGCCGAGGTGGCCCGCCAGGTGGACCGCGCTGCGGGCGCGGAGCAGGTTCGGGCCGAGCAGGTCGCGGCTGGCGGCGGCCAGGGCCGCGCTGGGGTCGATCGCGTCCAGGGCGCGCGCCGCGAGCTGGGCCAGGTGCGGGTCCGCGCCGCGCTGGGCGAGCTGGACCGCGGGGAGCAGGGTCTGGTGGGGGAAGCGCTCGGCGAGCAGCAACAGGGGCTCGTTGACGCCGGCGTCGAGGGCCTGCTTGAGCGCGCTCTGCTGGCTGGCGTCGGGCTGGAGCCGACGCAGGGTCAGGAGGTCCCAGGCCGCGTCCTCGCGGACCCGGACCAGGCGCGCCCGGAGCTGGTCGAAGAGGGCCGCGGGCAGGGCCGCCGGGTTGCCGCCCAGGCGAGGCAGGCGGCTCTGGACCGCGTCGGTGAGCTCGCTGGCGGCGGCGTTGTCCGTCACGGCGACGCGCTGGAAGGGCGTGACCAAGGGCCGCAGGTCGGCGGGGTCGCGCCCGCGCAGGAAGAAGAGCGCGCGCTCACCCACCTGGAGGAGCACGTGCTCGCTGGCGGGGAGCTCGACCACGGCCACGTGGGCGCCCTTGAGGGTCCGCTCGACCTCGAGCTGGACGCGGGGGGTCGCGGCGCGGACGCGGGCGATCACCACGCGGTCGCTCTCGTCGCTGAGGGCGCCGAGGGAGACGCGCTCGCGCGCGACGACGCTGGCGGCGGCGGGGGTCGAGAGCCCGAGCAGGGCCAGGAGCGAGATCCAACAGGCTGCGCGCTTCATGTCAGTCCTTGCCCAGGTTGTCGTCGAGGGTCTTGGCGCTGGGCGAGGCGAAGCTCGTCGCCTCGTCGCTGAGGAGATAGCGGCTGAGGGCAGGGCGCATGATCCCGCGCGTGCTGCTCTCGTCGTGCTCGAGGCCGACCGAGTGGCCCACCTCGTGGGCCGTGACGACGGCCAGGGCGTGGGCCCAGTCGTCGGCGACCTCGCGGATGCGGCGGAAGCGCTGGTCCTCGCTCCGGCTGCCGTCGCCGAGCAGGTAGCTCCCGTCGAGGTAGCGCTTGTCCGCCGCGCTCAGGCTGGGGCGCAGCACCGAGTCGCGCCCGAAGATCGAGGCGCTGAAGATGCCCAGCTTGCCCAGGTCGTCGTTGTCTTCCTTGCGGCGGTTGCCGATGTCGAGGTAGCTGACGCCGAGCGTCCCGCTGCCGTCCTCGTGGGTCCCGCCGACGGCCTCGCGCGAGAAGCTCCAGCCCGGGGTTCCGCTCGGCTTGTCGCTCGTGAAGCTGACCTTCCAGCTGACCGTGCGGACCGCGTTGCCGTCCTCGTCCAGGTTGTACTTCTCGCTCAGGTGGCTGAGCAGGCCCTCCATCACGCGCTCGCGCATCAGCCGGTCCGTCTCGGAGTCGCCCGACGCCATGCCGTGGCTGGCCATGTCCTGGGCGAAGAGGTCGGCGCGGAGGCGGAAGTCGATGTGCCACACGTCGGTCCGGCTGCGCGGGCGGAAGCGGCTCGGGTTGGGCAGGGCGCCCGCCGCGCGCTCGGCGGCGCTGACCTGGTAGCTCGGCGTGTTGTCGCTGTAGCCGCTGACGCGCAGGTAGTGGGTCCCGCTGGTGGTCGCGCTGTAGGCCAAGAAGCTCGCGCGCCCGCCGTTGGGGTCGTCGTCGTTCTTGGCCAGCTCGCTGCCGCTCGCGTCGAGCAAGGACAGGACGGTGTCCCCGCTGCTCGCGGTGCGCAGCTCGTAGCGGGTGCCCGCGCTGAGCCGGACCGCGAACAGGTCCACGTCGCCCGCCGCCTCGATCGCGCCGGCGAGGGGCGTCCCGAGGCTGAGCGCGCTCGCGCTGGCGATGTCGTCGCCGTGGTCGTCGCTGGGCCGCGGCGTCGGCGCGGGCCGGGGCGTCACGTCGCGCGCCGAGAGCTCGTAGGCAGGCCGAGCCCCGGCGCGACCCGCCGCGCGCAGGTAGTAGCGGCCGGCGTTGCTGATCGTGAGCGTCAGGGGGCTGCCCGAAGCCGGCACGTGCAGGCGCTGCCCGACCGAGATCCGGTTCGGGTTGGCGATCCCGTTCAGGCGCGCCAGGGTCTGGTAGTCGATCCCGTATTGGTTGCCGATCGTGCCCAGGGTCTCGCCCGAGCTGACCACGTGGACGGGGTCGAAGGCGCCCAGCCCCGCGTCGTCGAGGAGGATCAGGGCCACGTCCGCCGAGTCGGCCTCGAAGGCGACCTGGGCCCCCGCGCCCAGGTCGAGGGCATACCAGTCCTCGTCGCCAGGGCCGAGGCGCTCGCTGACGCGCTGGCCCAGGGCGAGGGGCTGGGCCGAGGCGGGATCGCTGCCCGGCTCGGCGGCGCCCGGCGCGCCGCCGCCGCCCCTGGCCAGGGCGCCTTCGACGTGGAGCACGTAGCTGGGGGTGTTCTGGCCGTAGGCCTTGACCTCGACGTAGTGCAGGCCGCTCAGCCCGCTCTGCGCGAGGCGCGAGTGCAGCCCGCCCGTGGGGTCGTCGTCGTTGAGCGCGACCACGCTCCGGCCGTCGGCGCCGTAGAGGGTCAGCACCGTGTCGCCGCTGGTCTCGGTGCGGAACACGTAGTCCTCGCTGGCGTCGAGCTGCACGCGGAACCAGTCGGCGTCGCCGGCGCTCTCGATCGCGCCCGCCAGGCTGGCCCCCGCGAAGTCGGTCGCGCTCGCGCCGTCGCCGCCGTGGTCGTCGCTCACGTTGCGCGCCAGCGAGCCGTTGAGGGGCGGGAGGGGCTTGGGCCGGAAGCGCAGCTCGTAGACCGCGCCCGGCACGTCGAAGCTGAGCGCGGCGCTCTGCTCCGAGCCCGCGAAGGCCGCCCCGCCCGCGCTGGTGAGGGCGTCCGTCAGCACGATCCGCACCTCGCGCGCGTCGAGGGGGACGCTGGCGCGGACGCGGAGCAGGTTCTCGCTGGCCTCGACCTCGACGCTCAGCGGCTCGAACACGCCGCCGCGGTCCTCGTCGACGTCGCGGAAGGCCTGCACGCTGGCCGCGCCCACGCTGCCCGGATCGAGCGCGCTGGCGAAGGTCAGCAGGGCCCCGTCCGAGAGGGGCGTCGCCTTGACCAGCTCGAGCGGCGTGACCGGAGCGCTCGGCAGGGAGCTGCTCGTGGTGGTCGTCGCGCCGCTCGCCGAGGTGGCGGGGGCGCTGGTGGAGCTGCTGGCCGCAGGAGGCCGCTTGCTGCTCTGCGAGCAGCCCGCGACCAGGAGGCCTAGGCTGAGCGACGCCAGGAGCGCCGGCAGCGGAGCCAGAGCCAGCTGGCTCTGCCCCAATCGGTGTGCTTGCACCCTCTCCCTCTCTTCCTTCCGCGCAGCTCCAGTGCAATGAAAGGACCCTGACGGAAGTCCATAAATCTCGTAGTTGCAGGGGGGTGGGTGTGCACAAGGGTTGAGCCCCCCCCCGTGCACGCCGTGCGCGAAGGCGCTCAAGTGATTGTTGACATGCAACTTAGGGCCTCCCACATCTGGCAGGTGCCCCGTATTGAGACACATGTCGGCGTAAAAGGACTTAGCCCCGCTGGATCGCTGGCGCGATGCGAAGTGCATGAAATGAAATGGCTTGTGGGCTCGCGACCAGATCTGGGTTTGTACGCCCAAGGTCACGACGCCGCTGGAGCGGCTCCAGCGGCGTCAGCGATGTCGCATTGCGTGGGCGCGAGGCGACGCTTGGTCGCCACGCGGCTAGCGCTGCCAGCCGCTCCCGCGGCGCATCAGCGGAGGCGTTGCGCCAGCCCCTGCGCCACCTCGTCGAGGGCCTTCCCGAAGGCCTGCGCGACCGCGTCGGGGTCCTCGGGGTCGCTGACCCGGACCCGGGAGCGCAGCGTGCCCTCGCGCAGCGCGCGCGAGTCGTCGTGCAGCAGCAGGTGCGCGGCGACGTGCGCCTCGACCCGCTCGGTCCCCTCCAGCTCGAAGGCGGTCAACTCGACCTCCAGGGTCCGCGGCGCGGCGCTCATGTGCCGCGTGAAGGCCCCGCTCTCGAAGAGGACCACGTCCAGCGCGCGCTCGAGGTAGCCGCTCGGCTCCTCGGTCCAGTGCCAGGCGTCGCTCTGGCGGAAGCTGTGCTTGCCCTTGGCGACGAGCACCCGCTCGCGCAGGTGCGCCGAGGCGGCGACGCGAGTCATCCGGAGCGCGGGCCCCGAGGCCCCCGCAGCCGGCGTGGCCTCGGGCAGGGGCGGCGCGAGGTAGGTCACCTCGAGGGGCTCGGCCTTGGTCAGGAGTGTGCAGCCGGCGAGCGCGAGCGCCCCGAGGAGGAGCAGGCCGCGGCAGGGGTGGGGCAGTCGCATGTCTTCAGTCCCTCCGGGCCCGGCCCTTGAGCAGCATGTCGGAGTCGCGCTGGAGCAGCTCGGCCAGGTCGCGCACCGCGACGGCCGCGCGGCGCAAGGCGCGCAGCGAGGTCTCCAGCTCGGCGGGGGTCCGCCGCGCGTCCTGCGCCAGCTGGGTCACGGCGCGCGAGGTGCTCTCGATCGCGGCCACCGCGCCGTCGACCCGCCGCAGGCTCGCCTCGGCCTGGGCCAGGGTCGCGCGACCCTGCTCGACCGTGGCGCTGAGGTCCATCTCCTGCGCCTCCTGGTCCAGCCGCCGGACCAGGCTCTCGCCGTGGTCGAGCAGGCCGTCCTTGGCCTGCAAGCGCGCGACCACCTCGTCCAGGCTGGCCAGGCGCGCCTGGACGCTCTGCAGGGTCGAGGTCACCTCGCTCTGAACGTGGGCCACGTCCAGCGGCGCGAGCTTCTCCTCCACCCGCTGCAGGGCGCGGTCGGTGCTCTCGAGGGTCGCGATCAGCTGCTGGGAGAGCTTCTTCCAGTCCACGTCCTGGAGCACCTCGTCCGCGCGGTCGAGCAGGGCCTGGACCTTCTTGCTCACGGCGGGGACCTGCGCCGCGACCTCGAGCACGGCGTCCTCGACGCTGGCGAGGGTCGAGATCGTGGCCGGGATGTAGTTGGGGGGGGTCGGGAAGCCGAGCTTGGGCTCGGGGTGCTCCTCGGGCTTGAAGAAGTCGACGCCGAGGAAGCGCACGCCCGTGATCCCCTGCGGCACGACCTGGACCCGCACGTCGGGCGGCACGAAGCGCCCGTCCCGGCGGTCGTGGGCGTTGTCGCTCTCGGGGTGGAGGCCGAGCCGGCGCAGGACCTGCACGTCGACGGCCGCGGTGACCTTCACGTGGCGCCGATCGACGGCGACCGTGATCTCGCTCACCTCGCCGATCCGCACGCCGCGGAACTTGACCGGCGAGCCGACGTCGAGGCCCTGGACCGACTCGTCGAGGTAGGTCACGAAGCTCTCGGTCTCGCGCTCGAGCTGGGTGGCCCCCACGAGCACGAGCACGAAGCCGAGCGTGACCACGCCGACCATCACGAACAGGCCGAGCTTCCAGTTATTCCCTGGATTCACGCGCTGCCTCCCGGGGCAAACGGTTGAAGAAGGCGCGCACGCGCGGGTCTTCGCTCTCGTCGCGGAGCTGACGCGGGTCGCCCCGCGCGATGATGCTCTTGCTCTCCTTGTCGAGCATGACGCACCCGCTGGCGACCTTGTAGACGCTCTCCATCTCGTGGGTCACGAGGACCACCGTCAGGCCCAGGCCTGCGACGAGGGTCAGCAGCAGCTCGTCGAGCTCGACGGCGCTGATGGGGTCGAGGCCGGCCGAGGGCTCGTCCAGGAAGAGCAGCTCGGGCTCGAGGGCCAGCGCGCGCGCGATCGCGGCGCGCTTCTTCATGCCGCCCGAGATCTCGGCGGGGAGGTGGTTCTCGTAGCCCGAGAGGCCGACCAGGCCCAGGCGCGCCTTGACCAGGGCCAGGATCGCGTCGTCGGGGAGGTCGGTCCACTGGCGCATCGGCAGCGCCACGTTCTCGCCCACGGTCAGCGAGCCGAAGAGCGCCCCCGACTGGAAGGTCATCCCGAAGGCCGGCGGCCCGGGGCGCGCCATGCGCTCGTGGGGGGCGCCCACGCCCTTGATCTCGACGGACCCCCCCTTGGGGACCTCGAGGCCGACCAGGTGGCGGAGCAGCGTCGACTTGCCGCAGCCCGAGCCGCCCAGGAGCACGAACACGTCGCCGCGCTCGACCACGAAGTTGGCGTCGCGCTGGAGCACGAAGTCGCCCCAGCCCATGGTCAAGTCCTTGACGGTGATCAGCGCCTCGCCCACTCAGAGCCCCACCGAGTTGAAGGCGATGGCGAAGCCGGCGTCGATCAGGATCAAGAAGAACAGGATCGTGACCACGGCGCGGGTCGTGCGCTGGCCGACGCCTTGCGCGCCCCCGCTGGTGGCGAGCCCCTGCTGGCAGGCGATCAGGGCGATGGCCAGGGCGAAGGCGAAGGTCTTGAGGATCCCCGAGGCGACGTCCCAGGGCGCGAGCCCGCCCTGGGTCTGCTTGATGTAGGCCACGGGCGAGAGGTCGAGGCCGAGGATCCCGACCAGCAGGCCGCCCGTGAGGCCCATCAGATCCGCGATCAGGGCCAGGATCGGCAGCGCGAAGAGCAGCGCCAGGACGCGCGGCACCACGAGGTAGGCCAGCGGGTCGAGCCCGAGCACCGAGAGGGCGTCGATCTCCTCGTTGACCTTCATCGTGCCCAGCTCGGCGGCGAAGGCCGCCCCCGAGCGGCCGGCCACGATGATCGCGGTCATCAGCGGGCCCAGCTCGCGGGTCACGGTCAAGGCGACGAGGTTCGCCACGAAGATGTCGGCGCCGAACTGGCGCAGCTGGGCCGCGCCCTGGAAGGCCATGATGAACCCGACCAGGAAGCCGATCAGCATCACGATCGGCAGCCCGTCGGCGCCGGCCCGCTCGGCGAGGGGGGCGACGTTGCGCCAGGGGATCGTGCTCGGGCTGCGGAGCGCGGCGCCGAGCGCGCGGACCATTCCCCCCACGAACCCGAGCGCGACCTTGGTCTCGTGCAGGATCTCGTAGGTCCCGGCCCCGATCTGCGCCAGGGTCGACTCGGCCTTGGGCTCGGGGTTCAAGCAGTCGGCGGGCTCGCGCTCGTAGAGCGAGAGGATCTCCTGCACGGTGCCGGTCGCGCCGCGCAGCTCGGCCTTGGCCCCCGTCGAGCAGCGCGCCGCCTGGAGCAGCTCGAGGAGCAGCGCCACGCAGCCCCCGTCGATCCGCTCGACCTCGCTCAGGTCGACGACCAGCCCGCCCGGGGGCACGGGGAGCACCTGCTCGCGGAGCGCGCTCCAAGCCTGGGCGGCCTGCGCGAAGCGCAGCTCGCCGGCGAGCTTGACGAGCACTTCGTCGGCGCCTGACTCGGTGCGCTCGATGGTGAACCCCAGGTCGCTCACGCGCAGAGCTTAGCCCACCGCGGAGGTCCGGCGAGGCCCCGGAGCGCGAGCGCGATCCCCTTCAAGCGATGAGGGGCGCGATCTTGAGCGAAGCCAGGTTGGTCAAGAGCGCCATCAGGTGCACGTCGTCGGCGCCCAGCGCGTGGCCCGGGGCGCTCATCCGCTCGAAATAGAGCAGACCCAGCGCGCGCCCCTCGGCCAGGAGCGGAGCGGCCAAGCCGCCCAGGCCCTCGTAGCCGCCGGCGACGCGGATCACCGAGCGCACCTGCAGGCAGCGGTTGACGATCTCCTGGGCCACGCCCGTGCCTTCGGCCGTGCCGTCGCGGCGGCGCTCGACGACCATCAGCGGGTTGATCCCGTCCTCCTCGAACAGGATCGTGACGGCGCGGTCGGCCGAGAACACGTCCAGGAAGCCGTTGGCGAGGCGCTCGAACACGAGCTCGAAGTCGCCCTCCGGCATGATCTCGTCGGCGAGCTGGCGCGCTCGCGCCAGGGCGCGCGCCCGGCGCGCGTCGCGCTCGCGCGCTTTGCGGGCCTCGCCCGAGCCAGCCTCCTTGGTGCGCATCGCGCGGGTCGTCTTGCCCGAGCGCTCCGGCAGCCGGCCGTCCGGCCGGGTGGGCGGCTCGTCGGAGAGCGCGCGCCGAGCGGCCGAGGACTCGTCCTGGCTCGGCAGACGGTCGCTGCGGGCGTCGCGCTTGGCGCCGCCGCGGCGCATGCGGCCGGTGCGACCGGGCGAGACCTTCATCACGCGCAGGCGGATATCGCCCAGGCGCAGCACGTCCCCGGGCGCGAGCTTCCCGTTGCGCTGCCGCTCCTCGTTGACGCGGGTCTCGCCCGCGAAGAGGTCGAGGAGCGAGAGGACGTCGCCCTCGCGCTCGATCACGACCTGGTGGGCCACGACCGAGGCGTCCTCGAGCACCAGGTCGTTGTCCGAGGCGCTCCCGACGGCGCAGCGACCTTGCGGGAGGGGGAACACCACGGGGCGACCCTTGGCGTCGCTGTAGACGAGGCTCAGGTCTGGGGCGAGCCGCTCAGTTGGCACCGCGCGCCTCGTCGAGCCGGCGCATGGCGTCCATCAGCAGCGACATCGTGGCTTGCTCGATCGAGCGTCCGCGGGGCGCGCGGCCCTCGTGGAACTCGAAGCGACCCCGCTCGAGGGTCGCGATCTGGTGGAAGGCCTCCGCCCCCTGGACGCCGTCTTGCCAGGCGTGCACGACCTCGCCGGCCTGCAGGCTCATGCCCGCGTCGGAGCCGGCCTGGATCACGAGCTCGCCCGACTTCTTCGAGAAGTTGAGGAAGCCGACCAGCTCGGCGAGGCCGAGCCGCTCGAGGTCGCCCTCGATCAGGGCCACGTTCGCGGTCGCAGGGTCCTTCTGCTCGATCTCGGCGATGCAGCGCACCGCCTGGATCTTGCGCTGGAGGACCTCCTTCTTGAAGGGCTTGGTCACGTAGCTGGAGGCGCCCACGTTGAAGGCCTGGCTGATCCGGGCCTCTTCGCCCTCGCTGGAGATGACGATGATCGGCAGCCCCTTGCCCTTGGGGTGCTTGCGCACCTCCTGGATCAGGCTGATCCCGTTCATGCCAGGCATGTTCCAGTCGGTCAGCAGGAGATCGATCTGCCACCCTTCGCCCTCGAGCTTCTCGAGCGCATCGAGCCCGTTGCGGGCCTCCAGGATCGTGTCGATGCCGACCTCGCGCAGGACCTTTCCTTGGACCTTGCGGGACAAACCAGAGTCGTCGACGAGTAAAACCTTCAAGCGAGCCTCATCACGCCTGCGGGGGGAGGGCGGAGCATACCATTGTCCCTGGCCGGGGGCTCGTCGACTGCTACGTCGGGGGGGACAGGGGCGAGCGGGCGCGTTAGCGTGGGTTCCATGAACGAGCCAGGAGTCCGCGCAGGACGACGCCTGGGCCGGCGAGAGCGCCTCACCAGCCGGCGCGAGTTCGCGGCGCTCTTTCGGCGAGGACGACGCGGAGGCGACAACGTGGTCCGCGTGCTGGTCGGCCCCAACGGGCTGGCCCACCCCCGGATGGCCTGCGCGGTGCCCAAGCGCTTCGGCAACGCTCCCAAGCGCAACCGCTTGCGTCGTCTCTACAAGGAGGCCTTTCGGATGGAGAAGGAGCGGCTGCCCGCCGGCTACGATCTGCTCCTCTCCCCGCCCCGCGGGAGCGGGATCCCTGGGCTGGCCGCCCTGCGCGAGGCCCTGGTCGCTCAGGCGACCCGCACCGTGGCCCGCCTCGAGCAGCAGCGCGCGCGCGAAGCGCAGCAGCGCGAGAGGCGGAGCGAGGAGCAGCCGGGTGGCTGAAGCCCCCCTCGCCGAGCGCGAGCAGCACGCACACGCCCACCCGCCGCCGCCCCAGCCCTGGCTGCAGACCCTGCCCGCGGACCTGGCCTCGCTCGTGGTCTGGATCGGCCCTGGGACGGCCCTGGCGGCGCTGGTCCCGCTGCCGACCCCCAAGCTGGTCGTGCCCCTCCTGGGCGCCCTGGCCGGCCTGTGGGGGGTCGGCGTCGAGCGCGGCTGGGCCCGCCGCGCGAGCTGGCCCCTCAGCGTGGCCCTGGCCTGCTGGGCGGCCGCCGTCCACGGCCTGACCTGCCTGGCCTTCCCGGCCGCCAGCGACACGCTCCTGCCCCTCTGGGGCCGCCTGGCCCTGATCGCGGGCCTCGGCAGCCTGATCCCCCGCGCGGCCACCCATCTGGACCGCAAGGAGAGCGCCTGGCGAGCGGCTCTGCGCTGCGGCCCGCCCGAGGGGTCCATCGAGCTCTCCCACGCCATCGGCGCCTGGCGCCCCCCGCCTCCCCTCAGCTGGCTCCTGCTCCTGCTCTGGCCCCTGGACATTGCGCTGCGCCTCGCGAGCCTGGGCGCGATCTTGCTCTACCAGCTGACGGCCTCGCGCCTGATGCCCAGCGCCTGCATGTACGAGCCGAGCTGCTCCCGCTACGGGTTCCTGGCCTACCTCCGCCACGCCTTCCCCAAGGCGTGCATCCTCACGGCGCTACGCATCTTGCGCTGCTCCCCGTTGGGGTCGGGGGGGTACGATCCAATACCAGGCCCGCCGCGCTCGGGCGCTGCGCGGGAGTCGAACTCCAACCCTTCCCAAAGGTCCCATACGCCTTGATCCGAGTCCCTCAGCGCGATCGCAGACGTGCCGGCTCCTTCGGGGTCGCCTGGCTGGCTCTGCTTCCGCTCTGGGCCTTCGGCTGCAGCAGCGTCGAGGTGCCGGCTTCCCTGGTGCGTCCCAGCACCCTGGATCCAGCCCTGGAGGGGGTGCAGGTCCCGCCAGCCCCCCTCGACGACCACTGGACGGCTTCTCTCGGCCACTACCTCAGCCCCTCCGAGCTGGGCCGCTATTGGCTCACGCCCAGCGAGGACCGCTTCACCCGCTGGGGGGATCGGTGGCTGGAGTATTCCCTCCGCGAAGAGCTGCTCGCCCCGCACCGCGACTCCCTCTCCCCCGAGGAGCTGGATCGCGTCACGCGGCAGCCGGACTACGACTCGAGCAAGCGAGAGCTGGACCTGATCCTGGCCGAGCGAGCCCGCTAAATGTCGATCCCCACGCCAACGACCCTTCCCCGCGACGCCACGACCGAGACGGAGCCCCGAATGCCCAAGTGGTTCGTGCTGGACACCAACGTCTTGCTCCACTCCCCCACCTCCGTGACCTCCTTCGGGGACAACACGGTGGTGGTCCCGGTCGACGTGATCGAGGAGCTCGACAAGTTCAAGTCCATGAACGACGAGCTGGGCCACAACGCGCGCAGCGCGATCCGCGTGATCGACACGGCCCGCGGACGCGGCTCCCTCGGCGACGGCGTCACGATCGGGGAGGAGGGCGGCCGGCTGATGATCGACCTCAAGCCGGTGTGCCTGATCGCCGACGGCCTGAGCACCGACAGCCCCGACAACCGGATCATCTCGGTCGCCTACCGGCTCAAGCGCGAGGGCAAGCCGGTCGTGCTCGTCAGCAAGGACATGAACATGCGCGTCAAGTGCGACGCGCTGGGGATCCCGGCCGAGGACTTCCAGACCGACAAGGTCCCCGAGGTCGACGAGCTGCACACCGGCTGGCGCGAGCTGGAGGCCTCCGGCGACGACATCGAGCGCCTGCGCGAGCGCGGCATGCTCGAGCTCGGGCTCGACCAGCGCCTGGTGCCCAACGAGGCGGTCTTGCTCCGCGCCCAGGAGAACCCCAAGAACACCTGCCTGGCGCGCCCGATCGGCCTGCACGAGGGCGGCATGAGGGCCACCCTCGGCCCCTTCCGCTCGCCCAACGACGCGATCATGGGCGTGGCGCCGCGCAACCTCGAGCAGCGGATCGCGCTCGAGATGCTCCTCGACCGGGACGTGCGCCTCGTGACCCTGGTCGGCAAGGCGGGCACCGGCAAGACGCTGCTGGCGCTGGTGGCGGGCCTCTCGCTCGTGACCCGCAAGCATCACTACGCCAAGATGCTCGTGGCCCGTCCGATCATGCCCCTGGGCAAGGACATCGGCTTCCTGCCCGGCACGGCGGACGAGAAACTCACGCCCTGGATGAAGCCGATCTTCGACAACATCAAGTACATCCTGCGCGACAAGCAGCCCGGCGAGGCCGACCGCAAGATCAACGACCTCTTCAAGAGCGGCGTGATCGAGATCGAGCCCCTGACCTACATTCGCGGCCGCTCGATCCACAACCAGTTCATCATCGTGGACGAGTGCCAGAACCTGACCCCGCACCAGGTCAAGACGATCATCAGCCGCTGCGGCAACGAGACCAAGCTCGTGCTCACCGGCGACCCCTTCCAGATCGACAACCCCTACCTCGACAGCCGCAGCAACGGCCTGACCTACGTCGCCGAGCGCTTCAAGGGTCAGGAGATCGCCGCCCACGTGCTCTTCCGCAAGAGCGAGCGGAGCGAGCTGGCCCGGATCGCGGTCGAGCTGCTCTAGGCGGCCGGGCTGTCGCTGGGACCGAGCAGTCGAATGACGCCTCGACCTGAGTTCTCTGCAACCTCGATAACGATCAACTGCACGGACCAGCGACGAGCCGAACGCTTCTACTGCGACGTACTCGGTGCAACGAGCATTCCCGGAGATGGCTATGGCTGCTCTTGGTTCCGGCTTGGCGCGCTCACCATCAGCCTCATGCCCAACGCAGTCGAGTCGATCCGAAACCCGGGGATCGATCGGCCGGGGCCAAAGCTCTGGCTGGAGGTCGAGGACCTGACACGAGCACATGACTACCTCAAGGAGAAGGGAGTCACGATCCTGGAGCCGCCTGCTGAGGGCGGTCACATGCTGGTGGCCGACCCTGACGGGTCAGCCCTAGAGATTTGGGAGCGGGACAGCCAAACGAATTGAGCGCGGCGGAATCCGGTTGCACGCTGCGGGGGGCTCTTTCAACGCAAAGACGCAAAGGCGCAGAGACGCAAAGAGCGTCTCCTGCGCTGCCGAAGCAGATTCCTTGACCGGGAGCGCGGCGAGTTGTTTCTTCGCCGGTCTCCTGATCACAACCCGTTCACGACACGAGTAATGCCATCCTTCACCAGCCGCTGGCCGAAGTTGATGACAAGCCCGAGTCGTAGCCCCAAGAGCCTGAGGTAGGTGAGCGTTTGCGCCTCAAAGACAGGGTTGTTGCCATTCACGGCCTTGCACTCGATTACGACGCAGTCAGCTACTAGCAGGTCAACTCGCAAGTCTGTTGCGAGCCTCCTGCCCTTGTAGGAGATCGGCACCGCCTTCTGACGCTCGACTGGTAGGCCGCGCAACTCGAGTTCATACACAAGTGCCTCCTCATAGATGCTCTCCAGGAGGCCCGGTCCACCCAGAGTTCGGTGTACCTCGATTGCAGCGTCTACGACGACTCGGCTTAGTTCGTTCTCGGTCACTCGATCACCTCTTTGCGTCTCTGCGTCTTTGCGTCTTTGCGTTGAATCGCTGGATCCGAGCGCTCTCGCCGCGCGATCAGGCGAGAGATTGGCGAGCAGACCCATCGCATGCCCAAGCAACCAACGAAACACGCCCGCCGAGCGGCGGGCGTGTCTTGGAACTGGACCGAGCGTCTACTTGCCGAGCTTGTCCAGCTCTTCCTGGGCGCGCTTGGCGGCGGGGTAGCCCTTCCAGTCGAAGCGGACCTTGCGCAGCAGGCCGCGGCCCTTACGCGCCATCGCCCCGCCCTTCTTGACCATCTCGAGGGCCTCGACGATCTGGCGCTGGCCCTTGTGGTCGTGGATCAGCTCCTTGGTCTTCTCGTCCTCCTCCAGCTTGGCGATCGCTGGGCGGATCTGGGTCACGAGCTCGTCGAAGTCCCAGAAGTCGTGGCGGAGGACCATGAGCAGGTCGAAGCGCTCGGTCGGCTTCTCGCGCTCGAGCGCCTCTTTCAGGCGACGCGCACCCTCCTGACCGAGCTGAGTCAGCATCCGCTCGGCGCGGCGCAGGTAGCAGACGGGCGCGCCCTTGACCTTGGCGATCCGCCGCAGCTCCTGGGCGCAGTGGCGCACGTCCTGCTCCTTCAGCTCCTCGTCGGCGTCGGCGAGCATCTTGCGGACCTTCTTGGCCAGCTTGACCTTGAGCTTGCTCAGCTTGACCGAGTCGAGCATCGCCTTGTAGACGTCACGCGCGTTGACGCAGGTGTCGAAGCCAGCGACGACCTCGCCCTCGCAGTCGAGGACGCGGATCGCGGGCTTGTCCTTCTTGACCTCGTAGCGCTTCAGCAGCTTGGGATCTTGCGCGCCGCGGTCGAGGCGGAGGGTCGTCAGCTTCTTGGTCAGGCCGACGACCTTCTTGTCCATGAACACGACCCGCTCGTAGTTCGCCGCGCAGCAGTTGCTCGCGTCGCCCGCCGAGAGGAAGACCAGCACGCAGGGCTGGCGGACCACGAAGGTGTCCTCGCTCTTGGGCGCGAGCAGGGGAGCCCCCGACTCGCTCTTGGGGGGCACCCACTTGACCCGATCGTTCTCGAAGGGCTTGTAGGGGTCCGCGCCGGCGAGGGCGCCGCCGCCGCCGCCCGTGCTGCTGCCGCTCGACCGACCGGCCGAGCTAGAGGGGGGGCATCAGCCAGCGGCTGCCTTGGTGGGGCTGAACGCGAGCAGGGCGCACGCGACAGCCAAGGGGAGGAATGCCTTCATCTCCGCTCCTTCCGGGGTCCCCAGACTAGAGAGCCCCGCGGCCGATTTCCAGGGGCTTCTGGCTGTCACCACAGGACTTAGCCAAGGACTAAACCCCGCCAGCGGGAGCGCGTCTTCATGGTGAACGTGTTGACCCCCCCGGGTGCGTTGCCCGGGACCTCTCTTCCTGCTTGTGCTAAGCGAGAGCCGGCCTCCTAGACGTGGGCCGGCTCTCGTTGTGTACGCGCCCCTCGCGTCCGCGTCCGCAGCTCGACCTCCGGCGTCTCGCGCGCGATCGCCTGGATCAGGTCCAGCGCCGCGAGGACCGAGTCCCGCCGCAGGCACACCTCGTCGCCGAGCATCAAGGTCCGGTATCCCAGGGCCAGGAGACAGCCGATGTCGGTCACGTCCTGGCAGCTGGGCTCCTCGCGCCAAGCCAGCGAGTCGCAGATCCGGCTGGCGACGATCGCCTGCGGGTCCACGGCGAGGAGCTGGCGCAGCGCGCGCAGCACGTGGTGCGGCTGCTCGAGCTCGAGGAAGAGGTCTCCTCGGGCGGCCATCAGCCGCGCCTCGGCGCGCGGCGCGAAGCTCAGCCCGCGCTGGCTCTCGATCTTGGCCACCAGCTCCGCCTCCGGCAGGAGCCCGCGGACCGCGGCCAGGTCGTCTGGCTCCTCCACGAAGGAGAGCATCACCCGCCGCAAGCCGAGCTCGCGCATCGCGGCCAGGTAGGCCTCGTCACGCTCGGTCAGGCGCCCGGCGATCCGCAGGCTGGGGTCGACGATGTTCACCGACTCGCCGGGGCCGAGGACCCGGCGCGGGCCGTCCTCGAGGATCAACCGATCCCCGTCCACGGCCAGCACCCGGACCGCCTCCTCGCCGTTGCCGAACAGGGCCAGGGTCGGGGTCTCGACCTCGATCCGGTGGCTGAGCCGGACCGCCGTGAAGGGCGGCACCGCGGCCTCGGCCACCCGCAGCTGACGCCCCTTGAGGTCGACCCACAGGGGCTGGCCGTGGCTGGCCAGGTCCGCCAACGCCTCGCGCGGGGTCCCGCGCAGCGGCATCACGGTGTTCAGCCGCAGGCCGCCCACCACGGGGTGGGCGGCGACCTCTGCCACGAAGTCGGCGTGGGGCGGCACGGTCACGATCACGCTCAGCTCGTCGGCGTTCACGCGGCTCCCTCGGCCTCGAGCCGCTCGCGCAGCTCGCGGACCAGGCGCTCGGGCTGGCGGGCGCGCATGTTGTCCTCGAAGTCCTCGTAGTGGCCCCAGCTGCGGGCGATCAATCCCAGCGCCATGTCGACCGCGCGCTCGGCGGCCGGCAGCTCGAGCACGCGCTCGGCGCCGATCGCCTCCTCCCACTGGCCCCGGATCTGCGCGTCGCGGCCGGGGTAGCGCTTGCGCAGGTGGAACACGTTCCAGGCCTCGCTCAACGCGCCCCACACCTCGTAGCTGTCGCGATTGCGCCGCTCCTTGCCGCCGAGGTAGTAGCGGATCTGGGCCGCCTCGACCTCCTCGTAGAAGCCCTCGTCGCCGTAGAGGATCAGGAAGGGCTTGCTGGCGTTGGGCGCCCGGGCCCGGGTCAGCAGGTAGTAGGCGAAGAGCTCGTAGCTCTCGCGCGCGCCGCCGCCGCCGCCCCCCTCGCCGTAGAGGGCGTTGAGCTGGTCCTCCAGCCCGATCCCCGCGGCGAAGTCGGTGACCTGGAGCGGGTAGCTATCGCAGGTCGCGTCCCCGATCGCCACGAAGGAGATCTCGAGGTCGTCGCGATACTGGCTCAAGGTCTGATAGAGCAGCGGCAGCCGGTCGAAGATCTCGCCCGGCCAGCTCGACATGGAGCCGGTCACGTCCACCGCGACCACGATCGGATTCGCGCTCTCGGTCGAGATCGTCTTGCCGAAGGGCGAAGCCAGATCGAGGTCAGGGCTCGCGCGGTTGAGGTAGCGCCTGCCGCCTCGCTGCTTGCTCTCCTTGGCGGCCTTCTTGCGCGCCGACTTGGCCTTGCGGCCGCCCTTGAAGTTGTAGGCGCTGGGCCGGGCCCAGTCGCTCATGTCGTCACCCCACGCGTACATGGTCGTTCTCCTCGGTTGAAGCTGCGGCCCCCGGGGCCGCCAATCCCTGGGCGTTCAGCACCGCGCCGAACTCCCTGCGCACTCGCCGGTCGAGCCCGCGCGCCTCGATCAAGGCCGCCACGGACGCCGGCACCAGCGCCTGCCAGTCGTCGCCCCGCGCCAGCGCCGCGCGGACGCGCGACCCAGAGACGGGGCTGGGTGGAATCAGCTCGAGCGGGTGGCTCAGGCGATAGGTCTCGCCGAGCAGGCGGCGCACGTAGCCGTTGGCGGCCACGAGGCGCTCGAGGGGCCCGAGCCGCTCGCGGACCAGCGCACCCCAGCGGGGCCCGTCGTGCAGGTCGGGGATCGGGACCACGACCAGGTTGTCGTGCCCGAGCGCCGCGAGCATCTCGACGCGCTCCTCATAGCTGAAGGGATTGCGCGCGTCGTAGGTGTCCGCGCTCCCCACCCCCAGCACGACCTCGTCGGCCCGGGCGGACATGGCCGCCACCAGGGCCGCGTGGACGCGGTGGACGGGCTGAAAGCGAAACACGGCTCCGATTCTCACGGGGAGGAGAAGGCGCTTCCCCCGGGAGCCTTTCAGCGCAGGCAGCCAGGACGCGGATCAGCTCGACGCATCGGGCGCAAGCGATTTTCGACTCGGCCTGGCCCGCGGAACACGCCTCTGGGCCGGGCAGTGGTTGAAATCGACACCTTCGCCGTGCGGCGCCCGCTCGAGGGGATCTTCGTAAGTCCAACGAAGTCGAAGATCCAAATCGCTCGATTTCGTCTTTAGCGGATCGCAACTGAGACGTCAGTTGCGACGTATTCCCTATCTGAGACCCATGACCATCAAGCTGCTGGGTACCCAGAGTCTAGAAATTTGATGCCGCAGCGCTTCACAGCGCTCAGCCGAGCGCCCAAACACGGAAAGTGCTGCGCACGTGCTGCGCAGCAGGCTGAAGAACACCGAGTCAGGTGGTGGGAAGGCGCCGAAGCACCGCTCTGGGGGTGAGTGAGGAGGGTGAAGCCCAGCTTCCCTTCGCTCAGGGGCGCGCTCGCTCCGAGGCTCCCTGGGGGAACGCGCCGCCGAATCCCAATCCCAAGAGAGAGGAGTGAGGCTCAAGGCCCCCAGGAGCCGATTCGAGCGAGCGCGACCAAAAATTTGGCAGCTCGAGCCCTGAACCAGAGTCAGACGAGGGCGAGAGCGACTCGGAGCCGCTCACCGCACTCCGCAGAGTACAGCAGGGGGCTCACGAGCCGGAAACTCTCGCAGAGTCTTCGCTTAAGCGCGGAAGCGCTGGAAGACGCGCGAGATAACCCCACCGTGCATGGGGTTGTAGAAGCGATCCAGCTCCTGGTCGATCACGCGGGAGAGCTGAACGCCCTCCAGCGAGGCCACCATGGGGTCCTGGAACTCGGGCCGCCGCGGCAGCTGGATCGAGCTCTTGGACACGAGCTGTTGTAGACGTTCTTCGATGCGGTAGGTCATCAGCGCCTCTCAAGCTGGGTCGTGTTCGCCAAGACGCCTCTGGCCGCCCCTTATTTGACGTCAACGGGTGACGCCGAGGGCTAAACCTTGAAGTGTCCGACAACTACGCCCCTTTATTGAGCCGAGTCCCCTCCTGAAAGCCAGTTTCCTGGCGGACCGTACGTCAGATTTTCTCCGCACCTGACGTGCCGAATCACCCTACTCACCTCGCACGACACTTGCCGAACGAGCCTCGCTGACCGCTTGCGACGAAAGCGCGCGCACCGTCAACCAGAGGGGAGAGGGGGAGGGAATGGTCAAATTTCTCGGCGCCCGGCTCCAGAGGGTGGAGATCACGGACGGCGAGCCTCGACGGGGGGGATCCGCAGCTCGACGCCGGCGCGCATCCGCCGCTCGTCAGGGATCGCGTCCCGGTTGGCCTCGAGGATCTTCCGCCAGTGGCGGGAGGTCCCATAGACCTTCTGGCTGATCCGCCCCAGGCTGTCTCCGCTCTGGACGGTGTAGGTCCGTCCCGCGGGGCCCTGCTTGGGCTGGGGGCGAGCGGAGTTGGGCTGCGCCGGCTGCGCCGGCTGCGGCTGGCTGGGCTGCGCCGGCTGCGCGTCGCCGGTCGCGGCCGCGCTCGGCGCCTCCGCCCGGAGCTCGATCGGCTCGGGCGGGCTGAGCTCGACCTCGATCAAGCGCGAGAGCGCGATCGCGAGGCCCATCAGACAAAACACTCCCAGGCGTGCGACGTTGCCCACAGCTCGCTTCCTCCAAGCGATCTATCGGCGCGCCTGATGAGGCCCTTTAGCAGGAATTCTGAGGGGTGGGTTAGCCGCCCAGGCGCGCTAGCGCACGCCGAGTCCTTGCAGGCAGGCTGCGATCGGCGGCGGCCGCCTTCAGCCGAGGCGAGCCCGGGAGCGCGCGGTGGAGCGCTCGGGCCAAGGTCAGCAGCGCGGCGCGGTCCTCGGGGCGGCCCTCGGCCCGGGCGCGGTCGACGGCCTGGGTGAAGGCGGCCTCGAGGTCGGCGCCCGCGTCGGCGGGCGCCACGCGAGCCAGGCTCCAGCCAGCCTGGGCGCGCAGCTCCAGGTCGACCCTCACATCCCGCAGCGCGGCCAGCAGGGCGCCGATCGCGGCCGAGTCGCTGGGGGTGGCGAGCTCGGCCAGCGCCACCAGCCAAGCGCGGCGCAGCGGCGCCGGGGCGCTCCCCTCCCTCAGGCCTCGCAGGGCGGCGACTCGCGCCCGGAGGTCGCCCGCGCGCGCCAGGGCCCGGAAGGCCTCCAGGCGCAGGGCCAAGGAGTGGCCTTCCCGCTGGAGCCCGTGGAGGGTGGCGGGGCCGAGCCCCTCGTCCCCAGCCAGCTGGCGGAGCGCCAGCGCCCGCACCTCTGGCTGCGGGTCTCGGGCGGCGCGACGGCGCACCCGCCAGCGCTCGAAGGGGGGGAGGGCGTCGCTGGCCTTGACCAGGGCCTCGCGGCGGCGCTCTGCCACCGGGTGGAGCGCCCCCGCCCGGACCACGTGCGGCGGGGGGGCCTTCGCGCTCAGGGCCAGCTTGAGGTCCTCGGTGTCGCGCGGGGCCCGCGGCGGCCCGCCGGGGAAGGCCAAGAGCAGGGGAGCGACCAGGAGCAGGCACAGGCTGGCGACCAAGCCCATGGTCAAGGGCGCCTGCTGCTCGAGGCGTGAGCCTGGGGCCGTCGGCGGGAGGGGCCCGCCGGGCGGGACGTCGTCGCTCAGCTGCTCGAGGCCGACGCTGCCGAGCCGGGCGACGCCGCGCAGGGCGAGCCGCAGCCCCCGCCCCTCTCGGTGGCGCACGCGCAGCTCGTCGAGGGCGAAGCGGGTGGACCTCCGCTCGACCCCTTGCCCGAAGGTCCGCACCTCGCGGCGGTGCAGGGTGCGAATGATCGTGGCCCGAATCGGCCCCGCGCGCAGATCGAGCCAGGGGAGCGAGTTCCACACGTCCTGGCTGCTGCCCGTCCTGCGCGTGCGAGCCACGTGGCCGACCTCGGGCCCGCGGAAGTCGAGCACGACCTCGACCTCGGGCGCCGAGAAGCGAGCGAGGAGCTTGCGCAGGGCGGCCACCCGCAGGCCTGCGTCCCCTGGCAGCTCCTGGGCGTGCGCGCTGAGCTCGCTCAACACCCGCCGCGGAGGGCCGCGCCGGCGCAGGACCCAGCGATCGTCGCCCTCGCTGCGGTCGAGGGGCACCCGGCCCGCTCCGCGGATCGCGCCGCAAGAGGGACAGAGCGCTCCGCTCTCCCAGGCGCCGCACACGGAACAAGGAAGGCCTTGGATCACGCCGCCCAGTCTACCCCTCCTGCCGGGGCCCGGTCCGCCGAGTTAGGCAGGCGACCGCGCTAACGTGCGTCCCTCGCCTCGGGTAAGGTGTGCGGCCTTACCTCGGCGTGAATTGCACGCCAGTGGGCCGCCCAGTAGCAAGGAGACGCGTCGCTCGTGCCAGCGAAGAAGAAGTCCTCCAAGAAGAAGACGTCGACCAAGAAGAAAACGTCGACCAAGAAGAAGACGGCCAAGAAGAAGACGTCGAGCAAGAAGAAGACGTCGACCAAGAAGAAGACGTCGAGCAAGAAGAAGACGTCGACCAAGAAGAAGACGTCGGCCAAGAAGAAGACGTCGGCCAAGAAGAAGACGTCGGCCCAGAAGAAGACGTCGGCCAAGAAGCGCGGCAAGAGCAAGGCTGGGGTCGTTCCCTGGGCCGATCGCTACAAGCGCGACGCTCCGGGTCCTTGGACTTGCCCCAAGTGCGGATCGATCCCCCGCCGCCTCAACCCCTTCTACGGCGAGGACGAGCGGCACCATTGCCCCATGGACGGCTGCGACGCGATCGTGACCCTCCTCTCGAAGGAGGATCTGGAGCCGAAGGAGCGCCGCGGCTCCTGGCCGCCCCAGCGCAACAAGGGCAAGAAGGGCGACTTCGGCGACTAGACGCTAGTCTGGAGTTTCGCGCTTTCAAGGAGGCAGCCCGTCTCGAGCTGTCGCTAGCGCGTCGTCGCCCTGGCTCTTCGGTTCACCGCAGAGGACGCAG
>MDTG01006394.1_pt1 | contig 27058 bp, 22 predicted proteins | sample 811421 | NCBI WGS metagenome assembly MDTG01 (sample SAMN05326645, study PRJNA326480) | marine metagenome | isolation source: seawater | place: Pacific Ocean: South East | collected 2011
AGTGTATTTTCACAAGGAATTAGTGAATATAGGTCTGCAGCTAGAACTGCTTGTAAATTTGTTGGTGGAATACATTTTTCTAGAAATCATATAGGAGACCCAGGGAATCAAAATCCTTTAATAGTAGCAAATCCTAAAAAACAAAGAGAGGCTTTACATTTTTTATTTGATAAAATTTTTGGAGAAAACGCATTTAGTTTTAATCCTAATCTATTAAATAAATTATCTCCTGAAAGAAATGATGATTTCAGAGGATATGTTTGGAGTATGGATAGATTAGATTATCCTTTACATCGAATTATAAATAGAGTTCAAGCAACAGGATTATATTCTTTATTTCATCCTAGACGTCTAGCTAGAATTCAAGATAATGAGCTTAGATATACTGAATCTGATAAATTTACAATGCATGAATTGTTTGTATCTACAACTAATGCATTATGGGCCGAATTAGATAGTGAAAAAAATATTAATAGTTTTAGAAGAGATTTGCAGACAACATATATTAAGTTATTAGAGGTTATTATTATAAATCAAGATTCTTCAATACCAAATGATGCAAAAATTCTATCACGAGCTAGTTTGAAATCAATATTGAAAAAAGTATACAATTCATTAAGTAGTATAAATATTGATAATTATACGAAGGCTCATCTTGAGAATTCTGCTGAATATATTGAGTCAATTCTTGATGCAAAAATCACTTTAAATTAAAAAATGATATAGTTTGTTTTAAACCATCATCTAAGTTGATTTTTGGGCTCCATAACAATAATTTTTTTGCTAATTCTATATCAGGTTTTCTTTTCCTTGGATCATCATCAGGTAATTCTTTATAATTTATTTTTGAATTAGAATTAGTGAGTAACAGAACTTTTTTTGCTAAATCTAGAATAGATATTTCTTCGGGGTTGCCCAAATTTATAGGTGTATCAATAGCATTGCCTATATTCATTAATTTAAAAATTCCTTTAACTAAATCTGCAACATAGCAAAATGATCGAGTTTGATTTCCTTTTCCATAAATTGTGATAGGATTATTATTTAATGCTTGATTGATGAAGTTAGATATTACTCTTCCATCGTCCGGATCCATATTAGGTCCATATGTATTAAAAATTCTACAAATTTTTAATTCTAGATGTTTACATCTTTTATAATCAAATAACAATGATTCTATAGCACGTTTACTTTCATTATAACATGATCTAATTCCTATGGGATTAACATTGCCCCAGTATTTTTCATTTTGAGGATTTTGAAGAGGGTCTCCATAAATTTCACTAGTAGAAGCATGTAAAATTTTAGCATTATTTTTTAATGCTAAATCAATAATGTTCATAGTTCCAATTATACATGTTTTAAATGTATTGATTGGATTAATTTGATATTGTATAGGAGATGCAGGACAGGCAAAATGATATATTTCATCAACTTCAATATTAAGGATTTCTAAAATATCGTGATTTATGAATTGAAAGTTTTGATAATTGAATAAAGCAGAGATATTATTTTTATTACCTGTACTTAAATTATCTACACAAATCACATAATTATTTTTTTTAATTAAGTATTTGCAAAGATGTGAACCAATAAATCCAGCACCGCCTGTAACAAGAATTTTTTTCATAGATAGTGATTTAAAATATAATATATTAATATTTTTTTATAGTGATTTATCATAATTTTAATATATAATGAATAAGTTAATTATTATTTTAGGACCAACTGCTTCAGGTAAAACATCTCTCGCAGTAGATATTGCATATAGATTCAATGGAGAAATTATATCTGCTGATTCAAGGCAAATTTATAAAGGAATGGATATTGGTACTGGAAAAGATTTGCACGAGTATAAAAATAAAAAAATTAAATATCATTTGATTGATATCCTGGATCCTTCTGAAGATTATAGCGTCTTTAAATTCAAGCGTGATTTCAATACAGCGTATAAAAAAATAATACAAAATAATAAAACTCCTATTTTATGTGGAGGAACAGCATTATATATTGACTCTATATTGTATGATTATAAAATACCAAAATCTAAACCAAATATTAAATTAAGAACAAAATTAGATGAATTATCATTTCAAGAATTAAAAGAGAAACTCATTCAAATAAATAAAGAACAATTTAATGATGAATACCATATATCTAAGAGAAGATTAATTAGATCAATAGAAATTTTAAATAACAGTCCATCATTCGATATGAATTTACAAGGCGAGAATAAATATAAAAATTGTTTAGTTTTTGGAATTAAAATTGAACGAAAAAAATTATTAGACAGAATTCAAAAAAGATTAAAATCTCGTATTTCAGATGGCATGATTGATGAAGTTCAAAATTTAATTCAACTTGGTTTTTCTCATGACAGATTAAATTCATTAGGATTAGAGTACAGATTTATTTCTAAATATTTATCTAAAGATCTTAGTTATGATGATATGGTAGATAAACTGAATATTGCAATCAATCAGTTTTCTAAACGTCAAATGACCTTTTTTAGAAGAATAGAGAAAAGAGGAACTATTATACATTGGATTCAAAATACTAAGACTGATTATATTGATGATTTAATTAATAAGTATTTTAAAATAGAATAAATGGATTATTTAAAAACATTTAAAAAATACCAAAAAAAGATTAATCCAGCTTCATTTAAATTTGCCCCAATACAAAAAAAATATGAATATTTTTTTATAATTCCAGCATTTTCTGAAAAAGATTACATTAAAAAAACTTTAGAATCAATCAGTAATCAGAATCAAGTCATTTTAAATAAATTATTAGTCATAGTTGTTATAAATAATTTAGAAAATGATAATCAAAAAGTAATTGAAAATAATTTAGAAACATATAAAATGCTTAATAAATTAAAATTTAATTTTGAATTAATAATTTTTGATTGTTTTTCAAAGAATAATGCATTCAAAAAAAATAATGGTGGTGTTGGGCTAGCACGTAAAATAGGAATGGATTTTTGTTTAAGATTTTCAAAAAAAAACAGTTTGTTTTTTTCACTTGATGCAGATACAATAATTCATAAAAATTATTTAGATATTATTATTGAAAAATATAAAAAATACAATTTTTGTTCAGCCGTTATAAATTTTAAACATATGATAAGTAGTGATATAGAATTAAACATAAAAATTAAAAAATATGAAAATTTATTAAAAAGTATTGCCTATAATATTCATAAAACAGGCTAACCATATGGATATGTAAGTATGGGATCTACAATTGTATGCACTAGTGAAGCATATTTAGCAATAGGGGGTATGTATCCGCATAAGGCAACAGAAGATTTTTATTTTTTACAAAGTTTAGCAAAATATAATAAAGTATATCAAATTAAAAATCAGCTAGTATTTCCTTCATCTAGAGCAGAACAAAGGGTCTATTTAGGAACTGGTTTTAGAATGCTTAGCAATAATAATAGTTTTAATGATTTGATTTTTAAAGAAGAAGGATATAAATCTTTAAAATTTATATATGATGTAATACAAGATTTTTGGAAAGAAAATGAAAAATTAATTTGTAATAAATTTAAATTATATGATGAAAAAATTTTTAATTTTATGATTGAACATAATTTTATTAACACAATTAATAAGATTAAGTTAAATACAAAAAATAAATATCAGTTTTTAAAACAATTTCATAATTGGTTTGATAGTTTGAAAATTTATAAATTTTTAAAATTGTATGTAAAGAATTGAATAATTAGTAATTTTTATATTATCTATTGGTAAAAAAATGAAACATAAAATAACACATTTTGATGGACATGCATTATACAAAATCTTTGCTGATGGTATTTTAAATTTATCTAAGCATCAAAATACATTGGATGAAATAAATGTTTTTCCAGTTCCAGATGGAGACACTGGTACAAATATGGCATTTACTTTATTGCCTATTGTTGAGGAATGTAGTGATCAAGTCACAGATAATGCTTCTGATACTTATTCTTTAATGGCTAATGCCGCACTTGATTCTGCTAGAGGTAATTCAGGTACAATAATAGCACAATATTTTTATGGTATGAGCGAAGTAAATAAAAATATTGATAAAATTGATGTTTCTAATTTTGCTAAGGGTTTAATAAATGCTAATCAAAGTGCAAGAGATTCTCTAACTAATCCCGAAGAAGGAACAATTATTACAGTAATGAATGATGTGGCTGAAGAATCTCAAAGATTGATTGATAATGGTTGTGATGAATTTTATTCATTTATTAAGAATATTTATAAAAAAGCAGAAATTTCTCTAAAAGAAACTAAAAATATATTAAATATATTGAAAAAAAGCGATGTTGTTGATGCGGGTGCATTGGGATTTGTTTTATTAATTCAAGGTATGTTAAACGTAATTGAGAAATCTGAAGGCGGTAGAATCCAAACTACTCATTTAGATATTAGTTACGAATTATCAAAAATTGAAAATTTATCCAAAGATATAGATTTTACTATACATAACAAATTTTGCACTGAATGTGTAGTAGTAGCAGACCATATAGATAAAAAAGAATTAAAAGATAAAATTAAAGATATGGGTGATAGTATGGTTATGGCAGGATCTCAAAGTAGAGTAAAAGTACATATTCACACAAATGAACCTGCTAAATTATTTAAGATTTGTAATATTTACGGTAAAGTTATCGATAGAAAAGTAGATGATATGACAAAGCAAGAAAAGGTTATTCATCATACAGGAGCTAGTTCAATTGCAATTGTATCAGATTCAGCAGCTGATATGCCTGAAGAATTTATTAAAGAAATGCATGTTGTACCATTAAAGTATAGTTTTGGCAGGCAGCAGCATATAGATAAGGTCACACAAACTACTAGCGAATTTTATGAACAAATGAAAAATGATTCTAATCATCCTAAAACATCGCAACCGGTTCCTAAAGATTTTAAAAAAACTTATGATTTTTTATCATCTCATTATAGCTCAATTTTATCTATTCATTTATCTCAAAAAGTTAGCGGAACATATCAGTCTGCATTTAATGCATCAAAAAATTTATCTGTAGATAATATTGAAATTATTGATTCTAAAACAGCTTCTGTAGGATTAGGCTTATTAACAATGTATGCAATTGAGTTGAAGCAAGAAGGTAAAAATTTTAATGAAATTATAAAAAAAGTTAATGAAAAAATGTCTGGCACCAATCTTTATGTTGTTATAGATGATTTATCTTATATTGTTAAAGGTGGAAGGCTCCCTGCAAAGGTCAAAACTCTTGCTAACCTTTTAAGATTAAGACCTATTTTAACAACAAAAAAATCTGGTAAAATTTCAGTTGGTGGAGTTTTATATGGTAAGTCTAATATGGTTAAAAAATTTGCTAAATTTATCAATACTAAGATTGATACTAATAAAAAGTATCGTTTAGTTGTGGCACATGCAAATTGTGAACAAGATGGTAAGGATTTAATAGATAAAATCATAAATTATAAAACATATAGCATTGAACAACATTATTTAGTTAAGCTTAGCGGAGGCTTGGGATCACATGCAGGTCCGGGAGCTTTAGTGGCTGGTTTACAAGAACTAGATTAATGATTACTTTATTTTTAATTATTTTATGTTATTTATTAGGATCAATATCTGGAAGTATCGTTCTTGGAAAGTTTAAAGGAATTGATGTAAGGCAATCTGGCAGTGGAAATGCAGGAGCAACAAATGCTTTTAGAACTGTTGGTCCATTTTTTGCAATTAGTGTTTTAATTATTGATGTTCTAAAGAGTTATGTTCCATTAACTTTGATTCCTATTTTTTTTAATAACATTTCCGAATTAAATTTAATTTTTTGTGGTTTGACAGCAGTTTTAGGACATGTTTATCCTATTTTTCATAATTTTAAAGGAGGTAAAGGAGCAGGAACACTAGTTGGTATAATTATTGCTTTATTTCCCGAATGTTTTATATATATATATTGTTAGTCTGGTTAATTTCCTTAGTATTTACTGGGTATGTTGGATTAAGTACAGTTTTAGGAGGTGTTTCATTAATTATATTTACTTATTTTAATTATCCTTTAGGTCTGTTTTCACCATTTGGATACTTTACTTTATTAGTAGGTTTATTTTTAATTTTCACTCATCGAAGTAATTTTAAGCGAATGATTAATGGAAATGAAAATAGATTTGAAAAAATTATGATATTTAAACGATTATTTCGTTAGTTACATTTTTTTGAAATTAGCTATAAAATGAAATTGCTTAGTTCCATTATAAGGATTTAAACCAAAGCACATATCGGCTCCACCTGATTTACTATTTGTAAACCTAATTCCAACTCCAAATCCTCTTAATTTGTTTTTAAATTTATGATTATTGGAACCAATCCCATGATCAGCAAATAGTATTAACTCATAGTTATAAATTTTTGTTTTTGATAAGGGAACTTCAAATTGTATTGAATTTAATAGTATATTATTCCATTTTATATTATTATTCGATAATATTTCAAAATTATCTGAAAGATTTATGGGATAACCTCTAACAAAATCTTCACTATTTATATAGGTTTTTTCAAATATTGGTATGTATTTAGATGAGTTTAATATTATGTGGTTTTTAATAGTAAATCTTGCAGAATTCATTGATTCTAATAAATTAAATGTAAATCGATTTAAAATGTTAATAGTATGATTATGATTGAATTTTTGATTATAATCATTAATCGCTAAACTATAAACAATATCTAAATTATTTCTAAAATAAGTATTTTGTAATTTTGTTTCTTTACTCCATAAAAATAAATTTTTTAATTCAGAAATATTTAAATTATTTAATAAAGTATTAGTGTATTTTAATTTATTATATTTTAAATCTATTTGATATCTAATTTGATTTTTGAATACGATATGAGTTGAAATTTTGTTTTGACTTAATATGTAATCATTTTCTACACTGCTTTGGCTAGAGCTTGAAAATTTATTTTTTAATTGTATAAATTGTTTGTTTTTAAATAATTTATCATATTCAAGAAAATAATTTGTGACTTTACCTGTCATAAACCCAATTTGTATTTGCTGGTCTATATTGTTAATTTTATTAAATTTCAATCCAAAACCATATGACCATCCAAGCATATCATCTTTAGATAATAGTGGTTTTAAACCAATTTTTTTGATTGTATTTAAAATATTATTTGCAATTATAATACGATCAAGTTTTTTTTTATCAATATTTAATGTTGAATTGTCAGACTCTTGACCTATTAAACTATGTAAAAATATTAAAATAATAATTGCAATTTTTTTCATAATAATAAAAAACCCCCTTTAACAAAAAATTAAAGGGGGTTTAATAACTAACTTAAAGAAAGTTGGCTTACTTTCTACCTCTAGCCATTTTAGCTCTATGAACATCACCATCTTTGCCTACAAAGTATAACCATCCAGACTCTCTTTTGATACCAGCATCAGCAACTTTTTTGCGTTTCCACCTTTGTTGCTTCCTCTAGCCATTTGAGATGCCCAAACATTACCATCTTTGCCTACATAATATAGATAACCTTTTTCTTTTTGTACACTACATACATTCATTTTTTCAGCCATTGTTACTTCTCCTTCTATTTAAATTATTTAACTAATAAGTAAATTAGTGACTAATAGTACAGCTTTCTCTTCGATAAAACAAGGTATTTTTATTATTTTTTTTTAAAAAAAGTATTTTTTACCTATTTTTTTCAAAATTTTGCATAATTTTTTCAAATTCATTGAATGATTTACAATTAAAAAAATTTGACATTTCAATATTTTCTTTTATTGATATTGATTTCGTAAATCCATAATGATGGCCAGGATAAATCATAGTATCAGTTGGAAGAGTTAAGATTTTTTCATAGGTACTTATATATAAATCTTTAATATTGCTATATTTGCTAATTGTTCTACCAGTTCTTCCTACAAACATAGTATCACCCGTAAATAGACATTTTCTTTTTTTATTCCAAAAACACATGCTATCAATAAAGTGGCCTGGAGTATAGATTGCAATAAGCATTTCATCGCCAACTGCAATTATTTGATTATGAGATAAACTAGTAAATTCAAACTTAGCATGGATTGCTTTATGATGACAGTGAATATTAATGTTATTATAAATATTATTTATATCATGCAGATATGCTATATGATCATGATGTGTATGAGTAATTAATATTTTAGATAAAATTAAATTTTCACTTTCAATAAATTCTATAATAGGTTGTATTTCTACAGATGGATCAATTAATCCTGCCATTTTTGTTTTTTTACACCAAATTAGATAGCATAAGTTTTTATCAAATCCACCTTGAAAAGATTTTATTTTCATAGATTATATCTTAAATATTTTGCCTGAAAGTGAATTAATTTTAAAAATTCTTTAATTTTAAAAAAAACATTTCTATTTGAGGATATTTCTTTATGTTCATATAAAAATGATAAAAGCATTGTACTTTTATTCAAGTTTTTATGAAGATGTAATGATTCTGTAAAAGGAACCATTGAATCATTTGCTCCATGCATAATAAATACATGATCATTAATTTGATTAATCCAATTTTTTGGGGATAGATATTCAAGCAATTCTCTATTTTGTTTAATCATATCATCAATTAAATCTTTTATTTCTGTTGTTAATTTTCCATTTAAAACATTATTAACTAGTTCTTGTTCTTTGTCATTTAATAATTCAATCTCTTTTTTTAAAAGAGAATCTTCATCTTCAATTCTTAATTTAAAAACTCTTTTTAATTTTTTACTATCATATGAAGTTTCTATAGTGTTAATAAAATTATAAAATACAACAATAGGTCCCCATTCATGAGGCTTTATCTTAAATTTTTTATTATTATAATTAATGACTCCTGTCATAAAAAAATCTAGAGCAGTATCGATTGAGAAGTAAGTCCCGTAGGATAATATAGATTTTGGTTTTGGATTCTGCATTCTTTTGTCTAATGTAGCTCGCAATAAAGATGCGCCTCCATAGCTCAACCCTACAATCATAATATTTTCTTTATTTTGAATTTTATTATTAACTAATTCTTGATAGCAATGAGCAAACCAATCAATATTTTCTTTTTCTAAAATTAATTTTTTCAGTGATGGAATTCTAGGTAAATAAACATTATATCCAATATTTCTAAGTGCATTACCAAGCATAATCATGCCAGGATGATTCTCAGCATATGGTGAAGCACCTGGAAAAATAATTACTGATTGGGCATTAATATTATTAGTTTTAAATATTCTAACAATTGTTTCAGAGCCATCTAATCCTTCATATTTTTCATCTGCAAATTTTAGTGAAGAGATGTTCTCTTCTTTAAATGTAGCAATGTCTTTTATATATTTAATGGCATTGATATAAGATTTCAAATATTTCATATACATATATTAATTAAAATTAAAAAAAAATGCCCAGAAAAAATCTGGGCATTCTTCTAAAGTAGCCCGTAGGAGAATCGAACTCCTGTTGCATGGATGAAAACCATGAGTCCTAACCACTAGACGAACGGGCCAAATTATGCCTTGAATTTAAATTAATTATTAGATTCCTTACAATACTATTTTATATTTAATATAAATAAATTTAAAATAGCTTATGAATTCATTAAAATTTTCAGATAAGTATATTTCAAAATATATAAAAGATATTGATCAATTATTATTGTCATATGATATTAATATAATGTATAATTTTTTTATTAATAGAAATATTGATGTGACAATAGATCAAGATATTATATCTTCCTATACTTTTGACTGGTCTAATATTAAGGGTGGTTACGCAGAGATTCTCTTTAGGCCAAAAAATTCAAAAGAGTGTGCAATCATTTTAAAAGCTTGTCAAGTTTGTAACATACCTATCACGATCTCAGCTGGAAGAACAAATTTAACTGGTAGCGCTACTCCTTTTGGAGGAGCAATTTTATCAATTCAAAATTTAATTACTCCAAATATACAGGTTGATAAAATTAATAAAACTGTAGTTTGTCCTATTGGTATTCAGTTAGAAGAAATGAGAAATAAAATCGTAGAACAGAGTAATAATACTCTATATTATCCAGTTGATCCAACTAGTCGCAATGATGCACTTGTTGGAGGAACTTTATCATGCAATGCATCAGGATTTGTACCAGGAGAAAAAGGCGCAACTAGATATTGGGTCCATGCAATTGAATTTATTTTAATTAATGGTTATACAATAAACATTGAAAGAGGTCAATATATATCTAAAAACGGTGAATTTAATATTATATGCAATAATCAAAAAATAATTAAAATTCCAAGTTATAAAAGACCAAAAATTAAAAATGCTAGTGGTCCATTTTCAGCATTTAATGAAGAAATAGATTTTATTGATTTTATTATTGGTAGCGAGGGAATTTTTGGTTTCATCGCTAGTTGTAAATTTAAATTAATGGACAAACCTCAAAATTTTTTAGACTTATTTGTCATACTAAATAGTGAAAATCAAGCAATTAAATTGCATCAATTTTTATATAGATTTTTTAATAATGATATGGGACAATTAACTGCACTTGAATATTTTGGATACAATTGTCAAAAATATATGAAAAATAGAGATTATTTTTTTAATAATGATAATGAAGTGGCTGTTTACATTCAAATCCCCGTTTATAATCAATCTATAGATGATGCTATGAATGATTGGATTAAAATTTTAAAGAATTTTGATTCTAAAATAGATTTAGATAAAGTTATCAGCTTAAATGATTTGCAAAATTGGAATAAATTTTTTGAATCACGACATTCAATGCCTGATAATGCACTATCAAAAACCAAAGAATTAGGAGGTGTTAGTATTATTACTGATACTATAGTTCCACCAGAAAATTTTAAATATTATTTAGATACAATTCATAAAAAATTACAAAATGAAAATATAGAATATTTGTTATTTGGTCATTTAGGAGATTGTCATTTGCATTTTCATTTAATCCCTAATAGCAGCCAGGAAAAAAATGCATTAAAAATATATGATTTTATGGTTGACTTATCTTCAAGTCTTGGAGGCGTTTATTCAGCAGAACATGGAACTGGGAAAAGAAAAAGAATAGATTTTGAGAAATGTTATGGTAAAAAATCTGTTACAATGATTAAAAATATAAAGAAAGTTTTTGATCCAGATTTATTATTAAATAGAGGAAATATTTTTAAGAATTAAGACCATCTTGAAATTTTATTTTTTGAGTTTTATAGTATTCGCTATTAGGATCAATTTTTATAGCATTTTCAATTACCTTTATTGCTTCTTTTGACTTATTTAATTTCCATAATATTTCAGCTTTTGTATCTAATAAATATGGGTACGATTTATTTGTAATATCAATTAAGCTTAATCCCTTTTCAATTTGTTCTAATGCTAAGTTTAAATTTTTATTTGATTCAGCCATATCCCATGCATTAGAGTTTAAAAAATCAGAATAAAATTCTTTAGCATTATGATAATATCTCGAAAATTGATTATCTAGTAAAAATTCATTCATTGGATTTTCATTATTTAATTCTAAATTAATTTTTGCAATAGAATATTTAGCATATTCATTGTCATTTTTAGATTGATTAGATGTATTTAATAAATCTTCAAAAAGCTTTAAAGATTTATTAAACTCTCCTTTATCTTTATATTTATCAGCTAATTTTTTCAATAATTCTGCTGAGTGATCACCCTTGTTATATCGATCTAAAAAATAAGAAAAACTATTTTTTTCATTTAGAGCATTTTGAATTTTTATTAAGAATTCATAAGGAGGTAAATATCCATAAAATCTATCAATCTCTTGCCCTTTAGCACTTAGAAAAACAATTAATGGATATGCATTGCCTTTAAAATTTTGGAATAATTCTATCCCGTAATCTGTTTCTGCATTAATTTTGATTGAAATTAGCTTTTCAGAACTTAAAGTAATTACTTCTTGATCAGAAAATGTATGTGCATCCAGCATTGAGCATGCACCTCACCAATTAGTATAAAAATCTAACATTATAATTTTATTATCAGGATTATTTTTTAGAGCATTTTCTAAAGTTTCTGAATACCAAGGGTAGGTTAATTTGTTACATCCTATAAATAATAAAGCAATTAAAAATAGTTTTTTCATTAATGTCTATGATTAGGGTCATTATGATCATGATGGTGGCTATCATAGGCATTTATTAATTCAACTTCAAAAATTAATGTAGCATTAGGAGGAATAACACCTCCAGCTCCTCTAGAGCCATATCCAAGATGTGGAGGAATAAATAATTTTGCCTTTGATCCAATATTAAGTAATCCAATACCTTCATCCCAGCCCATAATCACTCTTCTTTGCCCTAAAGGGAATTCAAAAGGAGTGTTACGATCAAGTGAAGAATCAAATTTTGTTCCATCCATTAAAAAACCTGTATAGTGAACTACTACAGTTTGACCAATTTCAGGCTTAGAACCTCCTCCATTTTTAGTTATAATATATTTTAGGCCACTCGAAGTTTCTATAGCATCTTTGGTTAATTTTTCAAATTCTTGTTCAAACTTTTCAATTCTCGCTTGTTCATCAGCTAAAATTTTTGCTTGTTCAGATTCAAAAATTTCTTTTGCATTAAAATTTTCAGCTTTAGCACCCTTACGAATAATTGTAATGCTAATTATTTCATCATTTTGCACAATACTATCTACAATATTTTGACCTTCTACAACATTGCCAAATACAGTATGTTTATTATCTAACCAAGGAGTATCTTTATGAGTTATAAAAAATTGACTACCATTAGTTCCAGGGCCTGAATTTGCCATAGATAAAATACCAGCAACAGAATGTTTTAAGCTAGAATCAAATTCATCTGGGAATTTATATCCAGGGCCACCTCTTCCATTTCCATCTGGACATCCACCCTGAATCATAAAATTGTCAATAACTCTATGAAATTTTAAACCATCATAATATGGGATTCCTTCTTGCTTTGAATTGTTTTTAATAGTTCCCTCTGCAAGTCCGATGAAATTTGCTACTGTCATAGGTGTTTTTTCAAATTCTAAATTTAAAATAATATTACCTTTTGATGTTTTCATTTTAGCATGTATCATATTTTCTTCTCCATTATCATTCATTTTGATATCACTACCAACAAAAAATAAAGTTAGAGTAATAAGTATATAAAAATATTTTTTCATAATTCTCCTATTATAATATTTATTAATTGAACAATATCAATAACATTAATTTGTCCATCTTGATTTGTATCAGCTAAATTTTCTTGAATATTATTTAGTTCCATGACACCGGTTAAATAATTTACTAAAAATACAATATCAGAAATATTTACCAAACCATCTAATGAAACATCTCCATTATTATATAAATTAAAATAACATCTATTTACTAATGAAGAATCTAAAATAAATGGATTTGGAATATTATTTTGATATGAAGCTATCAAATTAGTCCGATTAATTTCATCCTGCGTGACAGGGTCTTGATTATGCCATTGGAAAAGTATATCTTTTTGCTGTTGAAAAAAATAATCATCAGCTTCATCTTCATATATTGTATAAAAATAAAACATTGCTCTAGCAATATCTCCCTTAACGTCTTCACGAGGTTCAAATACTGTGGAATTATTTTCACTATATTCATTAATATTTGATGAAGGAATTGAGCTGTAATTAAAGCTTTGCCAAAGCCAATTATTAGTAGAATTATCATTACTTTCATTGAAGGGTTTATTGCTTCTATATGAATTTACATTTTCTTTACATGGTCTTAAATGATGCATATCTGATTTCATATTATTATTTATAATTTGTTCAAACATACTTTGAGGCCACAAATGTTCACAATTCATTCCATTTTCATACAAATATGTGCTAGGATCAACACTGCTTGGAAGAGTAACATAATAATTAGTATAAATACATTTAACTTGATTATTTGAGTTTTTATCAATTTCTGAATATAATACGTCTCTAGCATTATTATAACTTAATACAGAGTTAGTTCTATAATTATTTTGTAGAAACTGTATCAATTCATTATTGCTCAGACCTTCTCCAATAACATCTTGTGATAAAATGTTATTTAAAAAAAATAATATATAAATAAAATTTTTCTTCATTCATCATTAAATTATTTAACAAACCCCGTAAGTTAAATAAAATGAATATTAATCGAAATATTATATTTGAAAAATTTAGTTGGCTTAAAGAAAAAAATAAGTATTTTGTTATTTCTGCTGATTACGATGGCCTTATTTGTGCATCTTTTTTGTCTCATCATTTAAATTGGAAGCTTGTTGGATATTATAATATGCAAAATATTTGGCTGTCTGATTGTGGAATGAATAATAAAAATGACTTAATTTGGGTAGATTTAAATATTTTACCAAAGGTTGGAAAATCTATTGGTGGACAAATTGCAATGGTTGATAACTCAAATCCTTCAGGATTAAAAACATCATGTAATTTAAATACCTTATTAAAGCTTAAACATACTGAATTTCATAACAAATTTCCTTTTTCAACATTGATTTTTTTAATGTGGCTTTATAATATAGAAAATTTTTCAAATAACTTAATGAGTAGATTAATTATTTTGCATAGTGATTCTTCGTGGGTGAAATTTCAAAAATACAATAATAATGTTCAAAATTGGATGAAGTTATTAACTGATTATAATTGGAATAATTTAACTTATAACATAGATAAAATTGAATTTGAGCACTTTGTTGATCAAAAATTTTATCCAACTCTAATATCAATGAATGCTTCAACAGGATTTAGCAAGCTTAAAAGTAAACATTTGGGTATCAAAAGTCGTGAATGTAGATTTAATCCTGATTGGGATGAAGATATTGTATTAAATCTTTTGAAATTTTTTAGTCAATACTTAGGATGGAACACTCCGTCTATTCCCTCGGTTAAAAATAGAATATTAGGAGAAAAATTTTCTGTTGATTTAGATCAGGTATTAGAAAAAGGATTAAAAAATATAATCAAAGATAAAAAAATCTTTTCTTATGCAATAACTTCTAAAAATAAAATGAAGTACACAGTCTTTAATCCAATAAAATGAATTTAAATGAATTAATTAAAAAACATGGACCTCCAAATGCATTAATTGACAATCATTGCAATTTAAATAATAGGGGGATAGCTATTTGGGGTGAATCTGAAAAAATAATTTTTAATTCATCTGGTGTGAAACTTAATGATAAAAATTGCAATGGCGATCCACTAACCATTCTAGATGATACAATTAAAAAATGGAAAAATCCTAAACATGAAATTACAGCGATTGGATTTGTTAGTTATGATATAAAAAACTTTCTGTATCCAAATATTAAATTCAAAAATAATTTAGAGGAACCATATTATTGGTTTATTAAGCCTCAAAATTTTTTTTATTATAATCTTGATTCTTATAGTGATGTAGAAATTAAAAAATGTATATATCTAGAAAAAGATATCTTGGATCAAGAAACTTATAAAGAAAAAATTAATTTGATTAAACAGCAATTAAGATATGGCAATACATATCAAGTGAATTATACTATGGAGAAAGTGTATAAAATTGATATAAATGCGTTTGATTTATATTTAATGTTAAGAAAATTAGCAAAACCAAATTATGGATATTTTTTAAATACATTTGATAAACAAATTCTAAGTTTGTCTCCGGAACAATTTTTCTCTATAGAAAATAATGTGATTAAATCATATCCCATGAAAGGAACACATAAAAGAGGGGATAATGCAGAAGAAGATTTAATATTTAAAAATAAATTATATAATAGTAAAAAAGATAGAGCTGAGCATTTAATGATTGTGGATTTAATTAGAAATGATTTAGGAAAAATATCTCAATATGGAAGTATAGATGTTAAAAATTTATTTAATGTCAATAGTTACAAAACAGTTCATCAAATGGTATCGCAGGTTAGTGGCTATTTATATAAAAATTTAAAATTTAGTACAATTATAAAATCATTGTTTCCTGGTGGCTCTATTACTGGCGCTCCTAAAGAAAGTACTATGAAAATTATTGATAATTTAGAAAATTATTCTAGAGGTGTTTATACAGGAGGCATTGGCTATATAAAAAATAATGGAGATATGAATTTTAATATACCAATTAGAACATTAACTATCAATGAAGATAGGGCATCTTATCCAGTAGGAGGGGGAATTGTTTGGGATTCAGATTATAAAAATGAATGGGCGGAAGCACAATTAAAAAGTAAAATATTGGAAAAATGTACTATTTGATAAATAATAAATTTTTTAATTCCAAAGAATCTCAAATTCCATTTGATGATTCAGGTTTTTTATTCGGAGATGGATTATTTGAGACTATGAGATTTGACAATAAAAAAATATTTAGTTCTAATAAACATTTAGAAAGACTTAAAGTAGGCTTGAAATTAATAAATCTCAATATCCCATTTTCAAAACACGAGTTAAATATTATGTTAAATAGAGTAATTAGTAAAAATAGAATTAATGATGGATTGTTAAAATTAATTATAACACGTGGATTAGAATCAGAAAATTATAAAAATCCTAAAGTTTATATTAGTATTAAAAAATTATATAAAATTCCTCAAAATCCCGTTAAGGTTGTTTATTTTAAAGAATCTAATTACCCAATAATTAGATATAAGCCTGCAATTAAATCAATTAATTATATAGGTAATATGTTGGCAAAAAGACATGCAGATGAATTAGGCTTTTATGAGCCAGTATTTTACAATTCTGATAATTTAGTTACAGAGTGCGCTATAAGAAATATATTTTATATCAAAAATAATACATTAATCACTCCTTCATTAGATCTTGGAATATTGTCTGGAGTTATGCGTGATACAATAATTGATATAGCTAAATATTTAAATATTGATATTCAGCAAACATATATAAATCTTAATGATATTAATTCTATGGATGAAGCTTTTATTTCTTCTACAGGTATAGGATTACTACCCTGTTATTGGGAAAATTGGGATTCAAATTTTGAAATAACAAAATTAATAAAAAAAGAATTATATAAAAGGATAAAAAATAATTAATTTAGAGTCATGAAATTGCCTATTTTAACTCCAGCGACTATGTCGATAAAAGGATATGATTTATTTGAGAAAATAAAATCAGATTTTATTGGCTTGGATACAGAGTATACTTTAGTAAACGGCAAGAAAACAAAAAGAATATATTTGGATACAACAGCATCCTCTTTAATGATGGGAGTGGCATATAGAGCTTCAAATGAATTTCTGAAACATTATTCTAATACCCATTCATTATTACATTTTAGTGCTAAAGTTTCTACCAAAACTTATGATTGGATTCATAATAGAATTTTAGATTTTGTACATGCTGATAAAAATGAATATACATGTTTTTTTATGGGAAGTGGTGTTACTGCAGGAATGAATAGAGTTGCTAAAACTTTTAAAAGATTAAGACCTGAGCGTGATATGGTGTTAGTATCAATTATGGAACATCATTCAAATGATTTACCCCATAGGAAGCATGGCGGAAAAGTAATTCATATCCCTGTAAATGATAATATGGGAGGATTAGATTTAAATACTATAGAAAAATATTTAAAACAATTTCACGATAGGATTAATTATATTTCAGTTACAGGATTGAGTAATGTTACAGGCATTATTAATCCAATAAATAAAATTGCAAAATTGGCGCATTCTTATGGCGTTTATATTATAGTTGATGCTGCACAAATGGCAGCTCATGTACCTATATATATGAGTGGTTTTGATGATAAAGATATGGAAATAGATGCGTTATTATTTTCCGGTCATAAAACTTATGCCCCTGGATCACCTGGAGTAATTATAGCTAGAAAATCTTTTATGTCTGCTATTGAGCCAGAAGAAGTTGGTGGCGGAATGGTAGACAAAGTATTCCCAGATAATTATTTTGTATCAAAAACATTCCCCGATAGAGAGGAAGCGGGCACTCCAAATATTTTAGGAGCGATTACATTAGGTTCTGCAGTTCATATTTTAGATAGCATAGGCATGGATTTAATTCTAGAAAAAGATATCAATTTAGTTAATTATGCAATGAATCAAATGTTGATTAATAAGGATATATATATCTATGGAGATAATGATACATCTATCTGTCCTAGAGCCGGGACAATTTCTTTTAATATTAAAGATATGGATCATGGTTTAGTTGCAGCGATTTTAAATGATTATTATAATATAGCTGTAAGAAATGAATGTTTTTGTGCTCATCCCTATGTTGAAAAAATGCTACATATATCACATGAAGAAGAAATAAGTAATTTAGATTGTATTGATAATAATTTAGCTTGGAATATAGAACCGTGGATGGGTATGATTCGAGCAAGTTTTGGATTATATACTAAAGAATCAGATATAGATGCATTAATTTTTGCCTTAAATGATATAACAGAAAATAAAGAAAAATTTATTCAAGAGTATCAATTAAGTAAAGATGGTGAATACATCCATAAAAGTTTTACTTTTTCAAGTAAAGATTTTTTTAGTTTAACTGGAACTATAAATCAAGATATCTTAAAAAAGCAATAATTGTGAATATTGAAAAGCATATTCATAATCTTATAGAGCAAATCAATAATCATAATATAAATTATTATGTCCACGATAATCCTATAATTTCTGATTTAGAATATGATGATTTATTGAAAGAATTAGAAATTTTAGAATTGAAATATCCGCAATATATTTCTGCTGATTCTCCAACTCAAAGAGTTGGCGCATTTCCTTTAAAAGAGTTTAAAACTATTAAACATAGAATCCCAATGCAATCCTTAGCAAATGCAATGAATTTAGATGAACTGAAATCTTTTGATACGCAAGTAAGAAAAAAAATTGATTTGGTTGAAGAGATTGAATATGTTGGAGAACTAAAATTAGATGGTCTTGCAGTGGAATTGGTATATGAAAATGGAAAATTTGTTTATGGGTCAACAAGAGGAAATGGAGTCGAAGGAGAAGATATTACTTCAAATTTAAAAACCATTAGAGGTATTCCAATGAAGCTGAATACTAAATATGTTCCAGATTTACTTGAAGTCAGAGGAGAAGTTTTTATTAATCACCAAGATTTTAAAAATTTAAACAAAAAAAGATTAGAAAACAAAAAAAGTATTTTTGCTAATCCTCGTAATTGTGCAGCAGGTAGCCTAAGACAGCTAGATCCAAAAATAACCGCTAGCCGTCCATTGAGAATTTTTTGTTATGCTCCAGGTTTAATTAGAGGTAAAAGTTTTGCTAATCAAAAAGAATTTCTTGATCAACTGCCGGAATGGGGTTTCCCAACAAATCCTAATGTAAATATTGGATATGGATATAATTTTTTAAAATCATTTTATATTAATGCTGAAATGTTAAGAAATGAAATAAGTTATGATATAGATGGAGTGGTATTTAAAGTAAATTCTTATTCTTTGCAAAATCAACTAGGGACAAGAAGTAGATCTCCAAGATGGGCTATTGCAGGAAAGCTTAAAGCTCATCAAGTTACAACTAAGATTAATAATATCATTTTAAGTGTAGGTAGGACAGGAGCTGTAACCCCCGTTGCTCAGTTAGAGCCAGTGAATATTGGAGGAGTTACTGTCTCCAATGCAACTTTACATAATCAAGATGAAATAGATAAAAAAGATATTAGAATTAATGATACTGTATTAATTCAGAGAGCTGGCGATGTAATTCCTGAAATTGTAAAGGTAATTTCAGCTAAAAGATTAGATGGTGCAAAATTATTTCAAATTCCAAATAAATGTCCGAAATGTCATAGTGAAGTGATTAGATTAGATGGGGATGCTGTTCATAGATGTATAAACATAGAATGTCCAGCTAAAATTTTAGGAAGTATTCAACATTACGTTTCTAAAAATTGTTTAAATATTGATGGATTAGGCAAAAAAATAATAGAACTTCTAATGAAAAATAACTTAATTAATAATTTTAGCGATTTATATTATTTAAATAAAAATGATTTAGCATCACTTGAAGGGTTAGGAGAGAAATCTGCACTTAATATTATTAATTCAATTAATAATTCAAAAGTATGCTATATGTCTCAATTTATCAATGGGTTAGGGATAAGACATGTTGGTGAAAATGCTGCCAAATTACTTGATAAATTTTATGTTAGTGATATCTCACAACTTATGATTGCAAGTTCTAAAGAATTGATTGAAATCCCTGAGGTTGGTAAAGTTATGGCTCATTCTATCAATGAATATTTTAGCAATAAAGATAATATATCTAAAATTTTGAAATCTATAAATGGAGGTCTGAAATTTAAGGCAATTGATAAGGTTGAAAATTCAAAAATTCAAAATAAAATTTTTGTTTTTACTGGCACCTTAAATGCTATTTCGCGCTCTGAAGCAAAAAAAATAGTTGAAAAATATGGTGGAAAATCAACTAATTCAATTAGTAAAAAAACAGATTTTCTTATAACGGGGAGTAATACAGGATCTAAGCTTGAAAAAGCGGAGAATCTTGGAATAAAAATTTTATCTGAAGCAGATTTTTTAAAATTAATAGATGAATAAGTGACAATAATCACAATTTGATTTTTTTAACTATTTTATATTTTAATAGTTATGAAATACGATTGCTGCTATATTAATAAAAAACTTAACAAAAGACAAAAATCAATAAATATGTATATGTTGGTTGGAGGAGATACCCCAACATAATGAGGCATGCTTTGTTCAATTATGCTTCTTTTTAATAGGTCTCTTATAAAAAATTAAGGGACCTATTTATTTTGGGAACAAATTTTGGACTACTAAGTATATATTGTATAATAGTAATGTCAATCTATTAACAACTCCTCCTAAGTTGTTATTGATAAATAAAGAGCTGGAATCCTTCCAGCTCTTTTAAAATTCAGTTAATTTTTTTGCTAATTCTATGGGATGATGGGCGTAAGATAGAGCATCTTCTTTTGTTATAAAATTTTCATTGTAAAGATTTAAAATTGAATCATCCATTCGTATCATTCCATCTTTTGAGCCACTTAAAATATAATTATCAATTTGATGAATATTATTTTCCCTTATAACTGCCTTTATAGCAGGAGTATTAATTAATATTTCTAAAGCTAAAGATCTATTATTTTCAATATTAGGTATTAATTGTTGAGAAATTATTGCAATAAGAGACATAGATAAATTCATTCTAATCATTTCTTGTTTCTCTGCAGGGAATGCGTCAACCAATCTATTAATTGTACCTGATGCATTATTAGTATGTAAAGTTCCTAAAACTAAATGTCCAGTTTCTGCTATAGTCAACGCAGTTGCCATAGATTCAGGGTCTCTAAGTTCTCCTATAGAAACAACATCAGGATCCTGCCTTAATGAACTTCTTAAAGCAGAAGAAAAAGTATTGGAATCAATTCCAATTTCTCTTTGATTTATAAGTGATTTTGAATGGCTGTATAAATATTCAATGGGATCTTCTATGGTAATTATATGACCTTCAAGATCATTAGAAATTTTTTGAATCATTGCTGCGAGAGTAGTAGACTTCCCGCTGCCAGTACCACCTGTAATTAATATTAATCCTTTACGTTTTTTTGTTAATTCTATAATATTATTTGGTAGAGATAAATTATTTATATTAGGAATTTCATATGGCAATCGTCTAAAGGTTGCTACAATATTTGCTCGTTGCATAAAAGCATTTACTCTAAATCTACTTAATCCAGAAATTCCAACCGTAAAATCTAATTCATAGCCTTCTTTAATTTTTTTAAATTGTGCATTACTAAGATGATCTTTTAGAAGAAGAATGATATCATCTTGTGTTAATTTAGAATCATCAATTGGATTAAGCTTTCCATTGATTCTCATTCTTGGGGATGATCCAGCAGTTAAATGTAAATCACTAGCATTATTGCTAGTCATTTTTTCTAGTAAATTATTTAATGTTAGCATTTTAATTTATTCAAATATATTCCATTTTATTTCTTTGGTAATATATTCAATATCAACAGTATCAGGAATTACTGTACTTAATTTAAAATCACCTAATTCAGTTGGCTCAATAGAAGCATCAGAAATAACACCATTTAAATATACAGTACTATTAGATGATACAAAAACAGAATCACGTATTATAGGGCTCGTATCATCAGCCCAATAATAATAAATTACTCTTACAAAATCAGCTCTTCTACCACCAATATTTTTAACTTTTCCAATATAGGTATGCAGACTATCAGATTGTCTCTCTTCAATTATATCTTCAAATTGAAGATTTGGTGTAAGAGGTTCAATATCTTTTATTTCTACGACAAATTCTTTTTCAATAGTTAATTGACCAATTTGTGTTTTAACAACCATCTGAGTGCTGTTTTCTGATATAATAGTGCCTTGAATAACAGTCCCAGTATTCATAATTATTTCATTTTTTAAATCAGGAGATTTTATCAATTTAATTAATTCTGTATCAATTGTAGGATTATGTAATCTTGATTCATATTCAATAACTTGACTTTTTAAATCTGTGATTTGGTTTTGTAAATCATGAATTGATTCTTTTAATGGATAAAATGGATCTGATGGATTTTTTTCATCTTTACTAATATCTAAACTAGCATTACTTACTAATTCTTTTTTTTCATTAGAAAAATCAATTTTATTTTTAGTTGAACAACTAAATAAAATTAAAAATAGTAATATAAAATAAATATTTTTCATTAATTTTTATTTTCCATAGCTTTTAGTCCAGCACTTCTTATCATATCCATATAATCTGCATCTGCATTTAAAGTTTTTGCAAGATTTAAAATATCAAAATAATAATCATAATTTTTGGGATCATTTAAAATAGGGATAATTTCATCTAAAACTTTTAAATCATTAAAATTAATTAAGCTTTCAATTGCTTTTGATCTTATTAATCTAGGGAATAGATTTGATTGAGCTATTTCTATAAATGCTGGTTTAATTTGAGGATTATTATAATCTTTTAATACTTCCATAATTGAATTTAGATTAGCAAAATATCTGTTTTTTCCAGTTTGGTATGATTCTAATAATACTAAAATCATACGCTCATTATGAATATCATTCATTGCATTATTGATAAATGTAGTCATTTCTTCATTTGTTTCAGGATCTCCAAGTAATTCTACAAAATAATCAACTAACTCTGGAGCGTTTTTCTTTGATAAAATTTCTACTGCTTGATTTCTTATTCTAATATTGATTGATTTATCATTAGCAATTTTCATTAAAATTGGAATTGCTCTATCATCATCCACATTACCTAATGTTAGCGACATTATTTCATTCATTCTAGCATGATTTGATAAGCTAACTTCATATAAATCAATTAAAGTTAAGATTTTGTCTTCAGATCCAATCTCTCCTATTGTAGATATAATTTTTTCTCTTAAATTTATAATTTTATTTTCTGTATCTGCTAGACTTTTAACTAATGCATTTGTTGACGACATATCTTCATAAGAGATAAGCAAGTCTAAAGATTTATAAAGTAATTCTAAATCTAAAAAAGAATTATTTGTAATAGATTCTTCAAGCGCTTCTTGAATTAAAGGATTATCATATTTTGATAAAATATCTAAAACATAAAATCTAGTATCATATACTTGGTTTTTATCTTTATAAATATTTATTAAAGTTTCTAATGCTTTTACATTTCCTGAATCATATAATTCTTGGAGAGAATTAATTTCATTAAGTGTATAAGGCTCTAATTTCAATAAAATACCATCATCAAGTAATTTTTTTGACCTTGGTAGTAAAAGAGAAAGTATAAAAATAAATAGGTATATTTTTTTATTTAACATTTTAAATTTTTTATCTAAGAGAACACTAAATATTATTCAATAATATTGCTTTTTTCAAGTTAATTCTAAGAATTGTTTCCAGTCTCCTTGCCACAGCTTTTTTTTATCAATTAAAGTTACTGTAAATTTACCTAGCCAATCACCTAAAAAAACAAGTTTTTTACCATTTTTGGTTATAATTTTTTGCTGATGATAATGCCCTACTAATACAGTATCAATATTTTGATTCCATTTATTTTCAGCATATTCACTAACATCATTTATAATTGTATCAACATAGCTATCATGATGGTTATAATTTGCACTGGACTTAGACATTTTATTTGCAAATTTAAAACTGATTTCATGAGGAATAAGTTTGAATAAATTTATAAACAGCTTTGATCGTATAATTTTTTTCATAAATCGATAGCCACGATCATTTTTTAAAATACCATCACCATGTGTTATCAAAACTTTATTATTATTAAACATCAAATCATTTTTATGAAATATAAGCCCGGTTATTTTACTTAAATATCCAAAATCCCAGTAATCATGATTTCCTGCAATATAATGTATTTCAATTCCTGAATTGTGCAATTTTTTTAAAGCTTTTATTATACTTTCATACCCTTTTGGAATAGCGTGTTTTGTTTCAAACCAAAAATCAAAAAAATCGCCACCAATTATTAGAGTCCCCTCTCCTTTTTGAATAATTTTTTCAAAAACTTCAAATAATTTTTTTCTTCTATCAATCTCTGATTGAGTATTATTCATCATAAAATGATTATCAGACACTATGTAGTAAGGTGCTTTCATTATTGTTTAATATATTAAATAAATATAGTTAATTTAATCAAATAGAAATTTAGCGTTATAATTACAAATAATATATGAAAAACTACTTAAGAAATTATTTTATTTTATTTTTCTTTCTAAACTTAATTTATTCTCAATTTGGAAAAAATATTGTTCAATATGATAAATTTAACTGGAAATTTATTCAAACCGAAAATTTTGACATTTATTATTACAATGACTGCAAAGACCATGCAGAATTTGCGGCATATGTTTCTGAAAAAGCTGCAGATAAAATTGAAAATTATTTAGGCTGGAAGTTATCTAAAAGAAGTGATATTTTTATATATAATTCTCATAATGATTTTCAACAAACCAATATAGTAGATTTATATATGGAAGAAGGGATTGGCGGTGTAACAGAGTTAATGAAAAATAGAATGGTTGTACCATATGATGGCTCAATGCAAGAATTTAAGCATGTAATATATCATGAGCTTGTTCATGTTTTTATAAATGATGGGATTTATGGAGGTTCATTATTAAACATGATTAGAAAAGGTTCAGCTAGAATTCCTTTATGGATGAACGAAGGTTTGGCTGAATATATTGCTGAACCTTGGAATACAAATACCGAAATGTGGGTAAGAGATATAGCAATCAATTCTAATCAACTACCTCATTTAAATATGTTGAATGGATATTTAGCATATAGAGGAGGCCAATCAGTTTGGTCATTTATAACTAAAAAATGGGGTGATGAATCAATAGCCAATTTTTTTTATAATTTAAAAGTCACTTCAAATTTCAATAAATCATTAAAACTAACATTTGGAATTTCCTTAGATGAACTATCAAACCAATGGCATGAATTTCTTAAAAAAGAATATTGGCCAGATATTGATAATAGAGATGATATTCGTAATATTTCAAGGCAGATTACTGATCACGAAAAATTATTAAATAGTTATAATATTGCTCCTTCTATATCTCCTGATGGATTAAAAGCGGCAGTGTATTCAAATAAAAATGGAGTAATGTCTATTTATATTATTTCTATGATTGATGGAAAATTTTTACAAAAAATAACTACAGGTCAAGTTACTGCAGAATATGAAGAATTACATATTTTGAAGCCTGGAATATCCTGGTCTCCTAAAGGTGATAAAATTGTTTTTGCTGCAAAATCTGGAGATTCTGATGCATTATTTATTCATGATGTTGATAAAAATAAAAATAAACTTAAAAAAACTTTTGATATTGAAGGTATTTTTAGTCCTTGTTGGCATCCAAGTAAAAATATTATAGCATTTATTGGCAATAATGGCCATCAAAGTGATGTTTATATACTAAACTTAGATACTAATGAATTGTCAAATATTACCAATGATGTTTATAGTGACTCCCATGTTAGCTGGGTATTTAATGATAATTCATTATTATTTGTTTCAGATAGAGGTTCTAATATTGTACCTAATAGTTCGTTAGATATTATATCAATTTTCAACCATGATTTTAGCAATAAAGACATATATAAGTTTGATTTAGAATTAAATCAAATGTATCAACTTACAAATACTGAATATAATGAAATTTATCCGATTACTTCTCCAGATGGTCAAAGTATAGCATATATTTCTGATGAATCTGGAATTAATAATATTTATATAGCAGACTCTAATTTTAATAATAGTTATCCAATCACTAATATTTCAACAGGAATTACCCAGCTTGATTGGAATTCAAATTCACAAATAGCTTTTACAGGTTTTTATAAATCTGGCTATGATGTTTTTATTTTGTCAAATTTAGATAAAGAAAAAAATATTCCTCAAGCTAATTGGAAGGATGGCCAACAATTAAAATTTTTAAGAAATTCAGATAAATTTCAACCTGCGAATGATATTGATTTATATAAAAATTATAGCTTCACTGATAATTTATCTATGTCAAATTTTACTAAGATTAATTTAAATAATGATTTTTTAGTTGATAGCTTAGGTATGCACGAGTCATTTAATTATGATACAAGGTTTACATTAGATTATGCTGGTGGATATTTTTCTTATGATGTTATTGAAGGAAGAGGTCAGGGTATGGGCTCATTTATTTTGAGTGATATTTTAGGAAATCATAGAATAGCTATACAAAATTCACTTCAAATTGATTTTAAACAAACTGATATATATTTTGATTACAAAAATTTAGAGAATAGAATTAATTGGTCGGTTTCATTTTATAATTATGCATATCCAACTGATATGTATTATTCAGATTATGATAGTGATGGATACATTGATACCCAGTTATCATATTTAAATAAAGATGTTAAATTTGGTATGAATTTTAAATACCCATTTTCAAAATTTGAAAGAATAGAGTGGGGTTTTTCTTTTAATCGATTAGAA
>MDTG01382077.1_pt1 | contig 27058 bp, 22 predicted proteins | sample 811421 | NCBI WGS metagenome assembly MDTG01 (sample SAMN05326645, study PRJNA326480) | marine metagenome | isolation source: seawater | place: Pacific Ocean: South East | collected 2011
AGCTCGTGCTGGATCAGGAGCAGCACGCTGCGCGCGCGCCGGTCCGAGAGGCCCTGGTTGTTCTCGCTGCTGTCGACGGTGTCGGTGTGCGCCGTGATCAGGAGCTTGCGCTCGTGCTCCTTGACGTGCTTCAGCACGTCCCGCAGGACCCACAGCCCCGGCGGGAGCACGACCGGGCTCGCGGTGTGGAAGTTGAGCTTCTTGCAGCTCAGCCGCTCGACCGTCTGCGGGCCAGCGTCGTCGTTGACGTCCTCTAGCTCGTCCCAGGCCACGCTAGAGCACCTCGTAGGTCAGGTCGTAGCGGACGCCGCCCTGGCCCAGCTCGACGGTCCTCACGCCAGCGAAGCGCTCCCGCTTCTCTACGAGGTGCTCGGCCAGGAGGTCGGCCTCGAAGAAGCTCCCCTCGTCGTCGTAGAGCGCGACCTGCACGTTGCCGCCGAACTCGAGCTCGATGTCGAGCTCCTTCACGTCGCCGTCGTCCATGTCTACCGGGCCCCAGATCCGCTGGCCGCGCGCGACCAGGAAGGTCTCGTCACCGAAGGTGTCGTCCGCGTGCCAGCACTCCAGCTTGAGCAAGCGCAGGCGCGGGTTGCTGGGCGTGTAGCGCCAGGCCTTGGCGTCGTCGATATAGAAGCGGTTCTGGGCCGGATCCGTGAAGTGCTGATAGAGCTTGCGCGGGTCGCTGACCTCCTCGAGGTCCGGCACGTTGGCGTAGCCGTAGGTCATGATCCGCCCGTAGCGGACGTCGTGGTTGTCGATGTCGGCGTCGGTCCGGTGGATCAGCGTGTGCCCCAGCTCGTGGATCAGCACCGCCGCGACGTTGTAGTGGAAGTTGATCGGCTCGAGGTGCACCAGCAGGTAGTTCTTCCCCGGCGGATAGTCCTTGCGGAAGCTCTGGTCGTAGAGGATCTGGCCCTTCACGCGGGCCCGGGTCGCGGCCCGGTCCGAGTGGAAGATCACGCCCATGTTCTGCAGCGGCCCCTCACCCTGGGTCACCCGCTGGCCGTTGTGCGCGTTGACCGGCAGGTGGGCCCGCGCGACGCTGGTGTTGTTGGCGGCGTTCCAGGGCTTGCTGCCGCTGTTCTCGTTGCCGACCCACTTGGGGTCGACGCACTCGGCCGCCACCTCGCAGATCTTGACCCGATCCCGCCCGAGCACGATCAGCTGGTGGTTGTCGCCGAGCTCCTCGAGGTGGTTCAGCACGTAGCCGCTGCCGACCAGCATGAACTGCCAGCCGTTGAAGCCGCAGCGCCCCTCCTCCACGCGGTCGAGCAGGCCCCAGCTCACGAAGGTCTCGTTCGCCAGCTCGATCGCCTTCTTGTATTCGCGCTTGGTGCTCGCGTCCCCCTCGGCGTCGCTGTCGATCACGTAGATCACGTTGCTGCGCCGGTCGCTGAAGTCGGCCAGCAGGTCGTCCTCCTCCGACTCGTCGAGGTGGTCCTCCCAGCCCACGGCTACCTCCTCCCCGCGGTGGCGCGCTGCTGCACGTAGACCGGCGTGTAGGTCCCGCCCCGGCCCTGCGCCAGGTCACGCAGGAAGGTCTCCAGCTGCCCGGGGCTCTGGCCTTCCTGATAGAAGCCGATCGTGTCGAGCTGCCAGTCGGCCTTGTAGTCGCCGACCTCCTGCAAGATCCGGTTCATCTCCGCGCGCGTGTCGCGCCCCCCGCTGCGCGGCGTCGGCGCGCCGTCGGTCAGGAGCACGACCTTGGTCTCGCCCTCACCCGGCGCGAGCACGTGAAAGGCGTGCAAGAGCGCCTGGCTGGTCGCGGTCTTGTTCTGAGCCGCCAGGCGGTTGACCCACTGGATCGCGGCGCTCTTGTTCTCGCTCGTCGCCTGCTCGAAGCGCGGCTGCCACACGTCGTGGGCGTTCTTCTCGCGGAAGCGGTAGAACACGCGGTCGTTGTAGGCGATCACCGTGAAGTGGGCCTCGTCGTCGAGGTCCCGGATCGCCTGGGCCAGGTTGCGCTTGGCGAACCCGATCCGGTCGGGGCGCGCCTGCTGGCCCTCGCGATCGCTGGGGCTCATGGAGCCCGAGGCGTCGATCACGAACACCACGTTGCCCTTGGGCAAGGGGTTGCCGAAGAAGGTCGGGTCCGGGCACTCGAGGTCTTCGAACTCGTAGCCGCCGCCGTAGACCACGTGCAGCGCCCCCTCGTCGCCCGTCGGGGCCGGGGCCTCGTCCGGCGAGAAGAAGAGGAACTCGGTCCGCCGGTTCTCCTCCTCCGCCTTCTGCGTGTCGACCTTGAGGTACTTCTCGCCGCAGCCGATCGCCCGCACCTCGGGGTCGACCCACTGGATCTTGCTGCACAGCTCGCCGATCTGGCGCCGGTCCTGCAGCTGGAGCTGATCCATGAGCACCCAGCCGTAGAGGTTCTGGACGCGGCGCCAGAACCCGACGTCGACGGCGGGGTCCTGGTCGGTGGGCGTGTAGTTGGAGCTGAACTTGTGCGCGAAGCGGTCCTTGAAGGCCTTGATCGCCTCCTCGGGCGGGGCGCTGTTGTCGACCTCGCCGGGGTCGCAGGCCCAGTTCCACACCTCGGCCGCCCACTTGAGCACCTGGCGCACGTCCTGGTTCTTGTGGCTGTTGTCGCGCGAGTCGCAGGCCTCGGCCCACTCCTTCTTCTCGCCCATCAGCATGTGCAGCACGTTCTGACTGCGCGCGCGCGAGAGGTCGAGGTTGCTCTCGTCGCTGCCCTGCGCGTCGGTGTGGCTGGCGATCAGGAGCTTGTGGTCCGAGTGCTCCATGACGTGCTCGAGCGCAGCCCGCAGCACGGCCAGCCCGCCCGGCATGAAGATCGCGCTGTCGGTGTTGAAGCGGATCTTGGCGCAGGCCAGCCGGAACACGCCCCCGCCCAGGGCGTCGAGGGGCAGGTCCTTGCGCTTGCGCCCCAGGGCCCGCAGGCCGACCTGCGGCGCGTAGCCGGTCTCGTTCTCCTCGCTGACGTCGACCACCTCGAGCCCCGCGAACTCGAGCTCGGGGTCGAGCTCCTCGGCGCCGTAGACGCAGAGGAAGCGGGCGTCGTAGATCCCCTCGGCGTCGGGCGCGGCGCCCTCGGGCGCAGGATGCTCGCTCTCGACCGGCTCGGCGGCCTCGAAGAGGGCCGTGAAGTGGGTGGTCAGGTCCGGGTTCTCGCCGGGGCGCAGGCGCGCGAAGAGGACCTGGTCCGGCGGCGGGAGCTGCCCCTGGTCGTGCCAGCTCTGGGCCAGCCCCTTGGGCACCGCCACGGCCTTCTCGGCCACGACCGTCTCCACGCCCTCGTAGCTCGAGCCCTCCCCGCCGGGCGCGCTGTCGACGCCGCGCCGGAACTCGAGCCTCTTGACCCGGGTCGTGACCGCGAACTGGCGGGTCTGCCCGCCGTGCATCGTCCAGGCCTGCTTCTCCTTGCCGCACTTGGGGCAAGCCAGGTCGGTGTCGGAGGCGACCTCGGTGTTGCAGCTCTTGCAGGTCCAAGCCATGGACGTGAAGAGTAGCAGCCAGGACGGGTGACACAACGAGATGTTGGGTTTCACCGGGCTAGCGGCCTACGCCAGGGCGGGCGAGGGCGCTAACCTTGTCAGGTGGCAGGCCCGCACGACGAGACGCGCGACGATCTGGAGCCACCTCCCGAGCGCGAGACGCTGGAGGGGCCCAAGTTCGAGCTCCGCCCGACCCCCCTGACGCGCCGCTCGACCGACAAGGTCGAGGCGCTGGTGGCCCAACGCGCGACGGTCTCGGGCGGAGGCCAGCGCCATCCCCACGACGAGCCGATGCCCGAGGCGATCGGCGGCTACCAGATCCTGCGCGAGCTGGCCCACGGGGGAATGGGAATCGTCTACCTGGCCGAGAGCCCCGAGCTGGAGCGGCGCGTAGCGCTCAAGGTCCTGCGCGGAGGGAACTTCGGCAGCGCGCAGGCCCGCGAGCGCTTCCAGATCGAGGCCCGCGTCGTGGCGCGCCTGCGCCACCCCAACATCGTGGGGATCCACGAGATCGGCGTCGACGAGGGGCGCCACTTCCTCGTGATGGACCTGATCGACGGCGAGAGCCTGCGAGACCGCCTCCAGCGCGGCCCCATGGAGTGTCGCCCGGCGGCCGAGATCGCGAAGGTCGTCGCCGAGACGCTCTACTACGCCCACGGTCGCGCGATCCTCCACCGCGACATCAAGCCCGGCAACATTCTGCTCCCCCTCGAGGGCGACCCCGTCCTGACCGACTTCGGCCTGGCCAAGGACGTCGACGAGCTGGAGCGCAGCCCGACGATCAGCGGCCAGGCGATCGGCACGCCGGCCTACATGGCCCCCGAGCAGGCCCGCGGGGACACCGACCACACGGACCGGCGCAGCGACGTCTACTCGCTGGGCGCGACCCTCTACGAGATGCTCACCGGCGAGCCGCCCTTCGACGGCAAGACGGTCCTGGAGGTGCTCCAGAAGGTGACCAGCGACGAGGTGGTCAAGCCGAGCCGGCTGCGCCCCGAGATCGACCCCGACCTCGAGACGATCGTGCTGACCTGCCTGGAGAAGGAGCCGCGCCGTCGCTACGACACCGCCAAGGCGCTGGCCGAGGACCTCGCGCACTACCTCGCCGACGAGTCGATCACCGCCCGCCGCCCCGGCCCCTACGACCTGAGCCGGCGCTGGCTGCGCCGCCACCGCCGCGTGGCCGCCGCGATCGCGGGCACGCTCCTGGTGGCCCTGGTCCTGGTCGTGATCGAGGCCAACCTCTTCGTCCGCCGCCTGCGCCAGGACCACGAGGCCTCGGCCGAGGCGCTGGAGGAGGTCGAACGCGAGCGCGACGCGGCGCTGAAGGAGCTGCACCAGCTGCGCGGCGGCGCCCCCGACGCGCCCCCGACCGCCGCGCGCGCGCGCCAGCTCGTAGCGCGCGCCCAGGCCGAGTCGGCTGCCGGCCAGCACGGCGCCGCGCTGGTGGCTTATCGCGAAGCCTTCCGCCAGGCCCCCGAGCTGCGCGCGGCGCACGGGATCGAGGCTGCCCTGGCCGCCGCTCGCTCGGCGCCCGGGGACGCTGCGCTGGCCGACGAAGCCGCCGCGTGGCTGGGCGAGGCGCTCGCAGCGCTCCGGCCAGCGGGTCCAGGGCTCGACGACCCTGACGCGCGCCAGGCAGCCGCTCGCTTGCGCGAGCTCGAGGCCTTCGCGCCCTGGCGCGAGCGCGCCGCCTTCGCGGCGCTCTGGGCCGAGTAGCGCTTCAGTCCGTCTCGAGGCTGACGCTCGGGGCGGGGATCTCGAGCACCTCGACGAAGAAGCGCTGGGCCGCCTCGGCCGCGGCGCGGGCGTCGCGCCCGAAGGAGAGGTTGAAGGACGACTTGCCCTCCCACTCGTTGACGCTGAAGGGCTGACCCGCGAAGGCGCCCCCGGCCCGAGCCAGCTCGGGACCCGAGAGGTTGGGGACGTCGAGCAAGAGCGGCTCGCCGACCCCGCCCGCGAACTGGACGAAGCGCCCGGAGGCCTCCTGGGCGATCACGAAGCCGCCCGAGCGAGTCAGCAAGGCCTCGAGCGCCGGCACGAGCTGGCTGACGACCCCACCGGCAGGCCCGGCGCTGGGCTGCTGCGGGCCGTTCTCGTCGCGAAAGCTCAGCTGGGGCGCCTTGCTCGCGAAGACCTCGGCGAAGAAGCGCCGCGCCGCGCTCGCCGCCCTGGCGGGGTCGCGCAGGGTCAGGTTGAAGCCGTAGTGACCCTCCCACTCGTTGATCTGGAAGGGCTGACCGGCGAAGGCCGCGCCAGCGCGGGCTAACTCGGCGGGCGAGAGGTTGGGGGCGTCGAGGGTCAGCGGCTCGCCGACCCCCCCCGCGAACTGGACGAAGCGCCCGCTGACGGCGTCCTCAGCGATCACGAAGCCGTCGGAGCGCTGCCCGAGGGCCCTCAGGGCGGCCTCGAAGGGATCCGCGCCAGCCGAAGCCGAGACCTCGCGCGCGCGGCCGCTCAAGACCTGAAAGGCCGGCTTGCCGCCGCGCGCCGCCTGCCTGGCGCGCAAGGTGGCCATGGCGTGCTCCGCCTCGCCGGGCTCGAGCCAGGAGTGGCGGACGTGCGACTCGTCCGCGTCCACGTGAAGCGTCTCGAGACGTCGGATCGTACGCCCGCTGGGATGCAGGAAATACTCGACGTGGGAGTACTCGTAGGAGTGGCCCTCCTTGTCCTCGAGCACCCGCGTGGACTCCACGATCAGCCGCTTCCAGTCTTCGCTCACGTGCCTGCCCTCCGGGTCAGCTGGGAAGTCTACCGCCGCTGGGATGCACCGCGGAAGGTCCATGGACGAAGGGTTGCGTCTCCGCTCAGGGCTCGGCGTCGTGGCGCCCGGTGCTCGAGCTCGCGCCCAAGCCTGGCGCTGAGCCCTCCGCTAAGCTCGGGGCCAAGGAGGCCGCATGCAGATCGCCTGGAGGGTATTCGCCGGAGTCGCCGGAGCGCTGCACGTGCTCTTCTTCCTGCTCGAGAGCCTGCTCCTCGCCCAGCCTCGCGTGCAGGAGCGCTTCCGGCTCGAGGGGCCCGAGCACTACGAGCACGTCCGGCTGTGGGCCTTCAACCAGGGCTTCTACAACCTCTTCCTGGCCCTCGGCGTGTTCGCCGGGCTGCTCTTGCTGCGTCGCTCACCCGCTCGCGCGGAGACGCTGGCCCTCTTCCCTTGCGCCTGCATGGTCGGCGCCGGGCTCGTGCTCGCGGGCTCGGACCCGCGCCTGATCTCCGCCGCCTGCGTGCAGGCCCTGCCGCCCGCCCTGGCCCTGGGGCTCTACGCCGTGAGCCGCCGCCAGGCCGCCGCGAGCGCGCCCGCCGCCTGACCGCTACCAGCTCGACGAGGTCGACTCCGGCAGCCGGCGGCGGATCGAGCGCCGCTCGAAGGCGCCGCGGGCGGCCAGGGCCGCCAGGCCCGCCGCGGCCTCCTCCGGCAGGCCGAGCTCGGGGATCCCGGCCCGCGCCAGGAGGCGCTCCGTGGCGAAGCCGACCGAGGCGGCCAGGATCGGCTTGTCGCAGCCGCGGTGCCAAGGCGTGAGCGCGTCGGCCAGCTCGCGCGGGTCGGTCGTGGCCTGGGCGGTCAGGACCAGCAGGATCGCGTCCACCTCGTCGGCCTCGGCCACGGCGTCGAGCGCAGCCAGCACCTGCTCGGCGCTGGCGTCGCCCCGCAGGTCGAGGGGGTTGCGGGTGTCGCGTCCGCGCAGCTGCGCCAGGCGCTCGATCGTGTGGCGCCGGAAGGGCACCACGTCCAGACCAGCGTTGCTGACTGCGTCGGCGGCCAGGACCGCCGTCCCGCCGCCGTTGCTGACGATCGCGACCCGGCGCCCCGCGGCAGCGGGCTGCTCCGAGAGGGCCTGCAGGGCCGGCATGAACTCGCCCAGGGTCGCGACCTGGTGCACGCCCGCGGCGCCCAGGGCGCCCTCGAGCGAGGCGTCGCAGGTCCCGAACAGCCCCTCGTAGCCGCGGGCGGCGCGCATGCCGGCCGCCGTCCGCCCGCCGTGGAGCACGACCAGGGGCTTGCGAGCGCTGACCTCACGGGCCGTGGCGTGGAAGCCGCGCGGGTCGTCGAGGGACTCGACGTGCAGGCCGATCACCTTGACCTCGGGGTCGCGCGCCAGGTAGCGGAGCAGCTCGGCGTCCTGGACGTCGACCTTCTCGCCCAGGGTCACGATGTGCCGCAGGCCCAGGTCGTGATCTGCCGCCGCGTGGAGCAGGGCCTGCGCGATCGCGCCCGACTGGGCGATCAGCGCGATCGGGCCCGGCGGGGGGACCTTGCTGAAGAAGCTGGCCGAGAGCAGGTGCTCGCCCTCGAGCCGGGTGAAGAGGCCGGTGCAGTTGGGGCCGATCACGCGGGTGCCGGTGTTGCGCGCGACCGACACCAGCTGCTCCTCGAGCCGGCGCCCCTCCTGGCCGAGCTGGGCGGTGCCCGCGGCGAGCACGATCGCGGCCTGCGCGCCGCGGCGCCCGACCGCGTCGAGGGCCTCGGGCACCTGGGCCGCTGGGATCGCCAGCACGGCCAGGTCGATCGGCCCCTCGAGCTTCTCGAGGTAGGGGGTGACCGGGAGCCCGAGGATCTCCTCGGCGTGCGGGTTGACCGGCACGATCCGCCCCGGGAAGCCCCAGGAGCGGTCCGGGGCGCGCTCGCCGCAGCCGTAGAGCAGGTTGCGCAGCACGGCGTGCCCGACCTTGCCGGGCGAACGCGAGGCCCCGATCACGGCGACCGCGCGCGGGGTGAAGAGCGCCTTCAGGCCGCGAGGCACGAGCGCGCCTGCGCCGGGCTCAGGCGCCCTGGAGCCAGGAGCTGATCTTCTGGCGGCTCTTGGGGTCCTTCCAGAGCCGGAGCAGGCGGACCACCGTGTTGCGAGTCGCCGGGCTGGGCGAGAACACGAAGCCGCTCCCCCCGCGGACCCGCGGCGAGCGGGTCCGGCGCACGAGGCGCGACTGGGCGAACTGGTCGAGGACCGGGCGGGCGTCGCCGCCCGCGGCGTCGCTCAGGTCAGCGGGTCCGAGCACTTGCTCGTCGGCCGCGGCCAGCCGGTCCAGGACCCGCAGGTGCGCCTCGCTGCTGAGCGCGTAGTCGTGCAGGAAGAGGCGCAGCTCGACGTCGCGCCCGTCGGGGACGCTGGCCCCGAGCTCCTGCGCCATGACCTGCTGCGGCTCGGGCGGCGGCGACTCGACCGGCGGAGGCGTGCTCTGCGACTCGCTCCCGGCGGCGCGCGCGACCTCGGCCAGCAGGGCAGCGTCGAGCATGCCCGGCTGGATCATGACGGTCTCGTCGTCGGAGTCCAAGCCGAAGGCCTGATCGACCGGCGCCATGGGCGCCATGTCCTGCGGAGGAGGCGCCTGCTGCTGACTCGCCGGAGCGGGGGGCGCCTCGGCCTCGGGCGCGGCTCCTCCTGCGGCCGCGGCCTGAAGCGAGGCCTGCAGGAGCGCCTGATCCAGCGCGCCCGGCTGGAACATGATCGTCTCGTCGCTGTCCTCGGGCTGACCGAAGCCGCCGCCGCCGGCCGTCGGGGCCGGCGCGACCGGGGGCGGCCCCTCGGCTCGCGCCTGGAGGACCGCGGCCGGGGGCGCGCTGCCGCTGCCGCCGTCCACGGGCGAGAAGTCGGAGTCGCCGCTGCCGAAGGCCGACTCGCCGGCGCCCCCGAAGAGGCCGCCGCCAGCGTCCAGGCCGCTGCCGATCGCGGCGCCGCCGCCGCCGAAGTCGATCTCGACCGCTCCCGCGGCCGGACTGGCGGACCAGTGCTCCTCGCCGCCGCCCTCTTCCGCCTCGCCGAGGTCGAAGGCCGGCATGACCGCGGTGCGGTCGAAGCTGGCGGGGACCGTGTCGCCGAGGTCGATCTCGACCTCTCCGCTGGCGTCGTTGGGCGCGCTGGTCGAGGGACCCGCGCCCGCCACCGCAGCCATGATCTCTTCGCCGCCCTCGCCGCCGATGACGTAGCCCTGGGAGGCCAGGTCGCCCCAGTGGATCGCGAGCAGGCCGTCCTCGTCGTCGGACACGGCCGCGGCCTGGACCTTGCTCGGGTCGAAGCGCGCGGTCGGGGCGCTGACCGGGGCGCCGACTTGCTCTGCGCTGGTCTGAGGGTCGAAGCGCTGGGTCGGCGCGGTCGCGAGGTCGATCTCGAACTCGACCACGGCCGGGGCGCCGTTGCCGTTGAAGGCGGCGAGGGCCTCGCCCTCGCTGGCGCCGAGGATCGGCGGGAGGTCCCCGTCGAGGCCGAGGATCTCCATCAGCTGCTGCACGGAGAAGTCGACCCCGAACAGGCCGAGCTTGGACTGGCGATCGGTGCAGATCCGCTGCGCCTCGATCAGGCCCTCGAGCTGGTCGGCGTTGGGCATCCCGCAGGAGCTCATGTCCACGAGGAGGGGCACCGCGCCGCGCTCCTCGAGCACGGCCCGCACCTCCGTCGTGACCTGCGGGCCGCAGCCAGCAGGCCAGCTCAGGATCAACACCCCGTTGACCTCTCGGTGTCCCATCGGCGCTACCTTAACCTCTCGAGGCACCGGTTGCCGCCGCCGCGTCCAGCAGTCCGAGCCGCCGACTGAGGACTCGCGCCACCGTCAGCAAGATCCTCAATTGCAGCTCCTTATCGTCGCCGAACAGCCAGTAGAGGTCGTCTCGGTTGAGCTCCCACAAGGTGCAGCCGCCCTCGTCCGCGATCACGCTCGCGCAGCGAGGCTCGAGGTCGAGCAGGCACATTTCGCCGAAGAAGTCGCCCGCGTAGCTGATCTCGCCCGGCGCCGGGGCGCGCAGCTTCGCGACCAGCCGATCGCCCTCGGGCGAGGCCACCCGCACCACGACCTGCCCCATGTCGATCACGTAGAGGGTGTCGCCGTAGTCGCGCTCCGAGACGACCACCTCGCCGGCCTCCGCTTCGTGCACGCGCACGATCTCGGCGACGCGGGTGAGCTGGTCGCGAGTCAGCCCCTGGAAGAGGAGCTTCTCGGCCATGCGATCCACGAGGTTGGCGGGTTCCAAACGAGACTCTCCGGGGGTGCTCGCGCACCCGCTGACCTCCAACCCGTTGGCAGGTTAGCGAGCCCAGCCGGCCCGAACCAGTCCCCGTGAAGCCGCGAAGGCCGGGCTGGGATTCAGGGCAGCGATTCAGGGCAGGGATTCAAGGTATTGCGGGAGCGGGGTGAGGAGTGTTTGATTGAGCCGTGCTCACTCCCAAGGTCGAGAAGCGATTCCTGAAGGCCGTCCGCAGCAGCGGCCTCGTCAGCGAGGAGGACCTCCTCCGCGCGATGGACGTCCAGCGCGCCGCCGCCCAGCGCGGTCGCCAGCTGCCCCTCGACCGGATCCTGCTCAAGCTCGAGCTGCTCGACCGACCCCAGATCCTGGGGCTGTGGCGCGCCCTGCGTTACTACGTGTGGCGCAAGGAAGACAAGCTCTACGTGAAGGTCGCTATCCAGTCGGCGATCCTGACCGAGGAGCTCGGCGAGCAGTGCCTGCGCGAGCAGAAGACCGCCTATAAGCACGACAACGTGCTGGTGCGCGTCAACGAGATCGCGCGCCAGCGCGGCTACCTGCGCGCCGCCGAAGACCGGGCCCTGATCCGCGCCCTGCACCAGAAGCACGAGGAGCTGACGCTCCAACCCGTCGACGACGAGACCGCGGCCAAGCCCTACGAGCGGCGCAGCACCGCGGCCGCGACCGAGGAGGACGGCGAGGAGTGGAAGTCCTCGGCGCGCCTGCAGGACCTCTCGGCCCTGCGTGACTTCGTGACCAACTCGGGCGAAGGCCACGGGATCAGCGACGACGACCTCGACGCGCTCTGGGACGAGGCCGACCTCGACGACATCGAGCTCGACAGCCAGGCGGTCGAGATCGCCAACGCGCCCTTGTTCGAGGACGACGACGACGAGGATCTGTTCTAGAGCAGGTCCCCCCACTGGAAGCGGCCCACAGCGAAGGGCGGCAGCTCGGCGCCGGCGGCCTGGGCGAACACCTCCAGCAGCTCGTGCAGGGCGTGGGCCGTGGCGCCGAAGCACACGTGGCCCTCGAGCTCGAACACGGGCGAGAGGCGGGTCACCCCCTCGATCGTGTAGGGGATCGCGTCGTGGGCCTCCTGCGCGAGCAGCCCGCCGAGGTCGGCCATGAGCACCGCGGCCACCTCCCCCGGCTCGGGCACGTAGTCCTGGACCGGGACCTCGGCCACGAAGGGCTCGAGCCGGAAGTCGCTCGTGTAGAGGGGGAAGGAGCTCAGCCGGCCGATCCGGCGCGCGCCGCGCAGGGCCAGCTCCTCCTCCGCCTCGCGGGTCGCCGTCGCCCACAGGTCGGCGTCGCCCTCGTCGGGGCGCCCCCCGGGGAAGGAGACCTCCCCGCCGTGGCGGCGCAGGTCCGCCGCGCGCAGGGTCAGGACCGCGCGCGGGCGGGGGTCCCAGGTCACGGGCACCAGCACGCCGGCTGGGCGGTGGTTGGTGCGCCCCGGCAGGGCCGGCAGGACGCGCCAGTCGTGCGCGGCCAGGGCCGCTTCGAGGGCGGCGGGGGTGACGGGGCTCACGACGCCAGCGCCTGCTCGGCCCGCACCCGGGCCTCCGGGAGCACGCGCTCCAGGATCAGCTCGAGCTCCTGCACCCCCAGGCTCATGAAGCCCAGCACCGCGCCCATGCCCATCGCGACGAAGCAGCCCAGCTCGCCCGAGTGGACCGAGTTGCTCAAGAGCAGCTCGTGCGGCGGCAGGAACATCAGCAGCCCCGCGAGCAGGCAGGTGCCCAGGATCACGAGCCCCGCTTCGCCCGCCTCGGGGAGGCTCGCCGCCTGCGCCGCCGCGAGCAGCGCGAAGGGCAGCGCCAGGGGCAGGTGCAGCTTGAGGACGGTGCCCCAGCCGCCGTGGCTCAGCTCCGAGAGCGTGGCCTGGACCACGTAGAGCGCCATGGCGCGGTCGAAGCTCTCGGTCAGGGTCGCGAGGTAGCTGTGCTGGAGCTGGAAGCCGATCAAGAGACCCACGCTCAGGGCGAGGGTCGCGAGCCCCGCCACGAGGGGGTTGCGGGTCAGGGAAGCCAGCAGGGCCCCCCCCGCGCTGAGGGCGATCACCAGCAGGAGCGCGATCGCGAGCGAGACGAGCGCGTGGCCAGCCATGAGCAGACCCGGCACCAGGAACAGGAAGAGCAGGGCGACGAGCGCCCCCGTCGCCGTGCTCCGCAGCAGCGCTCGCTGTAGCGCGATCCGGATCCACATAGCGCGATCCTAGCCGGGGAGTGCAGGCGCGCTCAGCTCGCGAGCACGAAGTCGCGCCCCTCGCGGAGCCCCTGCTCCTCGCTCAGCCAGGCCCGGGCGCGCGCGCGCTGGCCCCAGCCGTTGACGCAGGTGACCACGACCTCGTCCTCGCGGCGGGCCAGCCCCTCCTCGGGGGTCAGGACCGGGATCCCGTAGGGAGCGCGGCCTGCCTTGCGCGGGTCGAGGTCGAGGAAGAAGGACACCGCCGCCCCCGCCTCGCGCAGGGCGCGGGCCAGGCGCCGCCCGCCGCTGCTCGCGCCGAGCAGCGCCGCGGGGCGGCCGGCCAGCCACTGCGCGAGGGCCTCGGCGCGGGCTCGGGCGAAGCCGGCCCGGCCGTAGCGGGGGTCCTGGCGCGAGAGCCGGTCCGGGCGCTCGCGCCAGAAGTGCAGCAGGGCGGGGACCTTCTCGGCGCGCCAGCCGGCGGCGAAGAGGCGCAGCCAGAGGTCGTAGTCCTCGGGCCCCATGAAGTCGCGGTAGCCGCCGACCTCCTCCAGCGCGCGGGCCCGGATCAGCACCGCGGGGTGGGCCAGGGGGCTCTCGACGAAGCGCTCGCGGGCCATGTCCTCGTGGCGGCGCAGCCCGTTGAGCCAGGCGTCGTAGCGACGGCGCCCGGGGCGCACGTAGAGCTCGGGGAAGGAGCGGACCAGGCAGCTCACGACGCCCAGCCGCGCGTCCGACTCGAGCAGGGCCCGGCAGCGCTCGAGGCGACGCGGGTGGGCCAGGTCGTCGGCGTCCATCCGCAGGAGGTAGCGCCCGCGGGCGGCGCGGCGCCCGGCCTCGAGCGCGGGGACCAGCCCCGCGGCCGGCTGGGTCAGGACAGCAACGCGCGGATCGCGGGCGGCGGCCTCCGCCAGGAGCGCCGGGGTTCGATCGCGCGAGCCGTCGTCGACGACGAGCAGCTCGAAGTCGCCCTCGCTCTGGGCGAGCACGCTCTGGATCGCCGCGGCGACCGTGGACTCGGCGTCGCGGACCGGCAGGAGCACGCTGGTAGGGGGAGCACTTCCCATGAGGCGACGAGGATAGCGGTCGCTACAATCTGCGCGTGATCCACGGCCTGCGGACCCTCACGATCTTCGCCGCCGCGCTGCTCCTGGGCGGCCCCTGCGGCTGTGCCTCCACGCGCTCGCCCGAGGGCCCGCCGCCCGACGTGCGGGACGAGGAGCGGGTCCAGCTGATCGAGCAGGACGGGTTCCGCTTCTGGGTCGAGCAAGGCGTGACCAGCGGCGCCGAGCTGGAGCGCCTGGCCTACGAGCTCAGCCGCGCCCGCAAGCAGCTCGTGGCCCGGATCGGCCGCGCCCGCGCGCCCGGAGACTTCCGCCCGCCCAACCGGCCGCGCGGCTACCACCCGGACCGCCCGCCGCCGCCCCTGCCAGACTCGATCGACGTGGTCGTGCTCGAGGGCGGCAAGGGGACGCGCTGCCACGCCGACGAGGAGGGGCTGACCCTGCTGGCTCGCCACCTCTGGCGCCACGACGGCACCCACGAGCTGGTCCACTTCCTGGCGGGCTCCTCCTGGCGGCCGATCGACGAGGGGCTCGCGGTCTACCTGACCGAGGACCTGTGGGGCCCCGAGCGCGGCTTCCCGACCAAGGTCCGCGCGCGGGTGTTCCAGGACCTCGGCCTCGACCAGCGCCTCGAGCCGCCGCAGATGCGCGCCGGCATGTCGCGCGTGCACTACGACACGGCCGGAGCCTTCGTCCGCTGGCTGATCGAAGCCTACGGCTGGGAGCGCTTCTGGCAGCTCTACCACGGGCCCGAGCGGGCCTACCACGAGGCCTACGGCGTCGGCGAGGTCGAGCTCTGGCAGCGCTTCTGGCGCTACATCGGCAACCTCGACCTGAGCGGCGACACGGCCTACCCCGCCTACAAGGCGCTGGTGCGGACGCGACGATGAGCGAGACGGAGAGTGACGTGACGGCCCGACTCCTCGTGAGCGAAGCCGCCGACGAGCGCAGCGCGCCCAAGAACGTGGGCCTCGGCCAGGCCGTGGTCGGCACGATCTCGGCCCCCGAGCGGGAGGGGCCCAACGAAGACGCCGCCCTGATCCTGCCGCTGGGCGCCGAGCGCGGCGTGATCGCGGTCGCCGACGGCGCCGGCAGCTACCCCCAGGGCAACGTCGCCTCGCGGGTCGCGCTCGAGGCGCTCGCCGCGGCCGTCGACGCCAAGCCCGACCACCTCCGCAGCGCGGTGCTCGACGGCTTCGAGGCCGCCGAGGAGGCCGTGCGCGGGCTGGGGACCGGCGCCGCGACCACCCTGGTCGTGGTCGCCCTCGAGGGCCAGCGCGCGCGGATCTTCCACTGCGGCGACTCCATGGCGCTGCTCTGCGGCCAGAAGGGCAAGCAGAAGCACGAGACGATCGCCCACTCGCCGACGGGCTACGCCCAGGCCGCGGGCATGCTGAGCGAGACCGGCGCCTTCCGGCACCGCGACCGGCACCTGGTCTGCCACCTGGTCGGCATGGGGGACCTCACGATCACGATCGGGCCCGTGCTCGAGCTGGCGGCGCGCGACACGATCGTGCTCGGCAGCGACGGCCTGTGGGACAACGCCTACGTGGCCGAGGTCGTCGAGCACGCCCGCGCGGGCCCCCTCGACGAGTCGCGCGACGCGCTCCTGGCCGCCGCGCGAGAGCACATGCTCAACGAGCCGGCGCCGATCGGAAAGCCCGACGACCTGACGCTGATTCTCTACCGTCCGCTCTGAATCCAGGAGGACTCATGAACCGAATCGCCCTCGCGCTCCTTTCGCTGGCCTTGGTCGCGCCCGCTGGCGCGCAGGACTCACGGCCTGCCGAGAAGACGCCCGCCAAGAAGACGGAGAAGGCGCCCGCCAAGAAGACGGAGAAGGCGCCCGCCAAGAAGACGGAGAAGGCGCCTGCCAAGAAGACGGAGAAGACGCCGGCCAAGAAGAGCAAGAAGGTCAGCGTCAACAAGGACGCCTCCCTCAAGCTGATCCACCAGCTCTGCCTCGCCATGGAGAAGAAGGACGTCAAGGGCGCTCTGGCCCTCTGCGCGACGCCCTTCCGCGTGGTCAGCGACGGCAAGCTCGTCGAGTGGAAGGCCAAGGAGCTAGAGCAAGCCCTGGCCGGCAAGTTCGGCCAGCGGATCGGTGAGCGGGCCATGTCCTTCCGCAAGAAGGGCGCGGAGGAGCAGACCGCCCTCTACTGGGGCCCCAAGAGTAAGCGGGGCAAGGCCACGCAGACCAAGTACGAGCCCTTCAAGGGGGCCGGCTGGGTCGGGGTGGTCTACAAGGGCAAGAAGAAGAAGCCCGAGGAGGCCAAGAAGCCCTTCGCGATCCAAGTCGTGGACGGCCAGCTCAAGGTGATCGGCTTCCACGACGACTGAGGCTGGCCCGCTCAGCGCAGCTGGAAGAACTTCTTCTTCGGCGGCTCTTGCTTCGGCTGCGCGGGCTTTTCGCCCGCGGGGCCGAAGCTGGCGAAGGTCGTCTCGGTGTCGCGGAGGACCGCGCCGTCCTTGGCGGCCAGGCAGGTGAAGCGGAGCTTGCTCGCGGCGCGCTTGGCGGGGTCGCGAGGGATATCCACCTCGACCATGACCACGTTGCGGCGGCTCTCCATCCACAGCCGCTCCGGACGGACGGCGGCCTCGAACAGGTCCTGGTAGCCGAAGGCGTCGGTCGCGAGCCCGCTGGCCGTCAGCTCCCAGAAGGCCGCCCCCTTGGGCTGTGCCTTGTCGTGGGGGACCCGGTAGAGCTCGCTTATGTGAATGTCCCCCGAGAGGAAGAGCAGCGGGCCCAGGTCCGCGCCGCGGGCCCAGCTCAGGAAGCGCTTCTTCTCGGCGGGGGCCTGCTGCCAGCCCTCGGCGAGCGGGTAGCCGAGCAGGACCTGGGTCCCGCTGCCGACGACCTTGAGGGGGGCCGTGCTGTTCAGGAGCCCGCGCTTGAGCCACTCGAGCTGCTTGGCTCCGTAGATCGTCCGCTGCGCGAGCGGCACCCCGACCTCCTTGAAGCTGCGGTCGTCGAGGAGGAAGAACTCGACCGGGCCGCGGCGGAAGGAGAAGTAAACGCCCTCGCCGTCCTGGCCGAAGCCCGGATTGGCGGACCACAGGTAGCGGTGGACCAGGCGCGACTCCGCGCGCAGGGGGAAGCGGCGGGTCGAGTTGTTGGGCCCGTAGTCGTGGTCGTCCCACACCGCGTAGCTGGGGGTGGTCTGGAGCACGCGCAGCAGGCTGGGCCGGCGGCGCTGGCTCATCTGCTTGGCGATCATGTTGGGCACGCTGTCCCAGTCATGGCCGCCGGCCGCGCGCCTGCCGTAGTAGACGTGGTCCCCGAGGAACACGAAGAGCTCGGGGCGCTCCGAGAGCACGACCTTCCACACCGGCTGGACGTCCTCGCGCGCGCAGGAGCCGACCGCGAAGCGGAGCTTGCCCCAGGCCCGCTCGGGTGGCGCGGTCCTGAACGAGAGCCCGACCGGGCCCGCGTCCCCGACGCGGACCGCGACCTGGTAGGCCGTGTCGGGCGTCAGCCCCGTCAAGCGCAGGCGGCCGAAGCCGCGGCCCAGCGCCTCGAAGGGGAGCTGGCGCGTGGCGGGCTCGCCGCCGGCCGGCGTCACGCGCGCCTCGACCGCGCGGACCTTGGGCGCCCGCAGCCACAGCCAGGCCTCGGTCTGAGCGACGTGGCCGAGCGTCGGCCCGTCGAAGGCTGGCTCCCTCGGATCCAGGCGCTCGGCCTGAGCGCTGGCCAGGCCAGCGCTGCCCAGGAGCAAGGCCCAGGTCAACCCGAGCCGGGGCAGGATGCTCCGCATGCTCACTCTCCCCCCTCGAGGCGCTGCTTGTAGGTCTTGAGCTGCTCGCGGTCGTCGTCGCTCAGGCGCGGGTAGTCCATGTCGAGGCTCTCGAGGGCCCGCACCACCAGCTCCGCCACGACCATTCGCATGTAGGGCTTGTCGTCGGCCGGGATCGCATACCAGGGCGCCCAAGGGCGCGAGGTCGCGTTGAGCGCGTCCTCGTAGGCGCCCATGTAGTCGTCCCACAGAGCGCGCTCGCCCAGGTCGCCCGCCGAGAACTTCCAGTTCTTGCTGGGGTCCTCCAGGCGGGCCAGGAAGCGGTCGCGCTGCTCGTCGCGCCCCACGTGCAGGAAGAACTTCAGGATCACCGTGCCGTTGCGGGCCAGGTGCCGCTCGTGCCCCCGGATCGACTCGTAGCGCTGCTGCCAGAGGGCGTCGAGGTCGTCAGGCTGGTAGGGCAGGCGCTCGCCGCCGAGGTATTCGGGGTGGACCCGGACCACGAGCACCGACTCGTAGTGGCTGCGGTTGAAGACCCCGATCCGCCCGCGCTCGGGCAAGCGCTTGACGTGGCGCCAGAGGAAGTCGTGGTCGTATTCCTCGTGGCTCGGCTTCTTGAAGCAGCTGACCTGGCAGCCCGCCGGGTTCACGCCGCTGAGCACGTTGCGGATCGTGCTGTCCTTGCCCGCCGCGTCCATGGCCTGGAACACGAGCAGCAGGCTGTAGCGGTCGTGGGCGTAGAGCTTGCGCTGCAGCTCCGCCAGCTGCTCGACCGCCTCGCCCAGGCGCGCCTTGCAGGTCTTCTTCTTGGGCTTGTCCTCGGGCGGCGCGGTCGCCGCGCGCTCGATGCGCCAGCCGCTGTCGAAGGGCACGAGGAAGGGGCTCGAGACGGGGTCGATCATGGGCGCAACCATACCTCTGCAACTGGCTCAGCGCGGCTCGAGCACCACCTGGTCCAACTTGTGCACCGTCAGGCTACGCGGGGTCGAGACCAACTCCAGCACGTGCTCACCCGCGCCTAGCTCCGGCAGGTCGAGGCGGTCGACGACCACGTCCTGGGGCGCCTCGAGGTGCGCGATGAGCACTTCGCCGTCGAGGCGCAGCTCCAACTCGGCGAACTGCCTCCCTTGGCCCCGGGTGGCCTTATGGCTGATCTGGAGCCGCAGCTGGGCCGCCTGCTCGAGCTCGAAGCGCAGCTCGCGCACGTCGCCGGGGGCGGCCCGCCCGGGGAAGGGCGAGGTGAGCCGGCAGCGCAGTCCGTTGCTCTCGATCGGTCGCTGCCGCCAGGGGAACCTGGCTCCCAGCTGGGGACCCCCCCTCCAGGGGACGTGCCGCGGCGACTGGAGCGGACGGGCAGGCGGCTGCATGCCACCCCCACCGAGGGGGGCAACCAGGCGGCTGATTTGCTCGACCGTCGGACGCGGCGGCGCGACGATCGGCATCAGCCGCGAGAGGGCCTGGTCGATCGCCGGCCTGCCCTGCTCGCGCGCCGGTCCGAGGTCCCCGAGATGAGCGCGGGCCAGCGCCGCCAGCGCCGAACCCGTCGGCGACCCGAGGCGAAGGCACTCCTGCTGAGCGCGGCGCCAGGCCCCCGCCACCAGCAACCAGATCGTGCGGCGCGGATTGAGGCCGCCGGGCGGGCGCACGAGGCGCTGAGCGCGCCAACGACGCGCCCCGGCCTCGCTCTCGCTGATCAGGCTGGCCTGAGGGCCCGCCACGGCCTGGGCTCCCTTGGCCAGCTCGATCCAGAGCAGCTCCGCCCCCCCCGCGTCGTAGACGGACACGCTGCGGCGGTTTTGCCCTTCCCGCCAAGCCTGGGCGACCTCGACCCGTCCGTCTCCGTCGAGGTCACAGAGCAGCGGACCGTGCTGGGCCAGACCCCACTCCGGCACGGGGGGAGCGTGCCAGAGCACCTCGAGCTCAGCCGAAATCGCGTAGAGGCCGCTGCACCCCGTCGCGTAGAGCTGACCGCTCGGCCCCTCGACCAGGAGGCCGAGGAGGGGCTCGCACAGGTCGAGCGAGCCAACCTCGCGCAGGCTGGCTGAGTCGTCGACTTCGAGCAGGGCCAGCCGCCCGTTGGCGCCGGCCAAGACCACCCGCCCCGAGCGGAGCGCAACGAGAGGCCAGGAGGCGGGCGCCCCTAGTTCGAGGCGACTCAGCTCGTCCCCGGTCTCGCCCGCGAGCAGCCGCGCAACGCCGCGGGCGTCGACGAGGAGCACCGCGCGCTCGCCGCTCGGCGCCAGGGGCAAGGGCGGCGCTTCGACCCGAGCTGGGTGATCGGCGCGCCACAGCACCTGGCCCGAGGCATCGCAGCAGATCAGGCGCTCGCGCTCGCCGACCCAGACGCGCTCGGCGTCGGCCACCAACTTCACGCCGCTCCCCTCGCTCAGGCGCGTCAGCTCACGCGCGCCCTGAGGGCGAAGCGGATCGAGCGCGATGACTCGCTGGCCCCGCAGCGCGAGCAGGCGCTCGCTCCTCGCGTCCCAGGCCCAAGCGCTGCCCGGGCCCAGTGGGTGGGACTTGCCCGCTGCGTCCAGCGCGAACCAACCTGCCTGCTTGCGCTCGACCAGGGTCCAGGGTCCCACTCGCCGGAGCTGGGAGCTCTGGCCGGGCAGCTCGCGCTCCCAGGCGAGGCCGCCGCCGCGCCGCGCCGTCGTCAGCCATGTCGGCGGCTGACCCTGCCCCGCTGCGACGGGCGTCGGCTGAGCCTCCCCCAGCACGAGCTCCCCAGGCTCGATCTCCGGCAGCGACGTCTCGTCGGGGCTGGGTTTGGGCGTTCGGGTGAGCTGAGGCTCGAGGCGCGGGGCCACTGGCGCCGGCGGCCTCTGGAGCTCGCTCGGCGGGGTCGGCGCTGGAGCAGTCGCGGAGGGGCTGGGTGAGCCCAGCGCCAGCTCTTCTCGGCCGCCGAGCGCCAGGAGGGGCAGCGCGACCCCCAGGCCGCCCAGCGCCAACGCCAACAGCAAGGCCACACCAGGCGAGACCTGGCCGCCGGCTGCAGCAGGGACTTCGAGCGCATCCGCCAGCTCACCGGCGTTCATGAAGCGGTCCGCGGGCTGACGCGCCATGGCGCGCCGGTAGACCGCGACCAGGTCGGCGGGCGCCTGGGGCGCGTAGGTCAGCGGGTCGACGGGCTGCTCCTGCATCAGCCCGATCAGGACCGCGTAGATCGAGTCCTTCTCGCCAAAGGGCTCGCGGCCGGTCAGCAGGAAGTAGAGCACTCCGCCCAGGGAGTAGACGTCCGAGCGCGGTGTGACCGGTCCCTCCTCGGGGTGGGCCTGCTCGGGAGACATGTAGTGGGGGGTCCCCCTCAGCTCGCCCGAGAGCGAGAGCCGCGTCCGCTCGGCGAAGCTGAGGTCCGCGTCCGCGATCCCTCGCTCGATCGTGATCAGGCCGAAGTCGATCAGGACGGGGCGCTCGGTCCCGGCTTCGAGCAGGATGTTGCTCGGCTTGAGGTCGCGGTGCAGGACGCCGTTGCTGTGGCAGTAGTGCACCGCGCGGGCGACCTGGCCCAGGACCCGACGCGTCCACTCGGGCGAAGGCACCCCGCGCGAGCGGACGTGCTCCTTGAGCGAGACGCCGCGCACGTGCTCCATCGCGATATAGGCCGTGCCCTGCGCCTCGCCCACGTCGAACACGTTGGGCAGGTTGGGATGGCGCAGGCGCGCGAGGGTCTTGGCCTCGCGCACGAAGCGCTTGCGCGTCCGCTCGCCCTGCCCAAACAGGAGCTTGAGCGCCACGTCGCGCGAGAGCGCCTCCTGGCGGGCGTGGAGGACCACGCCCTGACCGCCGCGGCCGAGCTCCGAGAGGACCCGGTAGGGGCCGTACTGAGGCTGGATCTGGAAGGGCTTGTGGCTCAAGGACCCTCCCTGCCGCGCAGGCGCCGGGGGTGAATCCTCACCCGTCGGCCCCGGGTTCCGCTAGACGTACTTGCGGCGCTGGCGACTACTAGGGATCCCGAGCTGCTTGCGGTACTTGGTCACCGTGCGGCGCGCGATGTCGAGGCCCTCGGCCTTGAGCTTGCCCGCGATCTCCTCGTCGCTGAGGGGGCTCGCCTTGTCCTCCTTGGCGAGGATGTCGCGCACCTTCTGCTTGACCGCCACGATCGACTTCTCCTCGCCGTCGGCGCGGGTCGTGCCGCCGGTGAAGAAGAACTTGAGCGCGAAGATCCCCCGCGGGGTCTGCATGTACTTGCCCGCGATCGCGCGCGAGACCGTCGAGACGTGGACCCCGACGCGATCGGCGATGTACTGCATCTTGAGCGGGCGGAGGTGCATGATCCCCTTCTCGAGGAAGGGCACCTGGAAGTCGACGATCTCCTGCGCGATCCGGCTGAGGGTCGACTTGCGCTGCTCGATCGACTCCATCAGCCACTTGGCCGCGTCGATCTTCTTCTTCACGTAGGCCCGCACCTTGGGGTCGTCCGCGCCGGCCTTGAGCATCTCCTGGTAGTGCTTGGAGATGTGGATCCGCGGAATGTAGGCGTCCTCGACCTGGACCTCCCACTTGCCGTCGACCTGGGTCACGACCACGTCGGGGATCACGTAGTGGATCTGAGCGTTGCTGAACACGCGCCCCGGCTTGGGGTTCAGGGTGCGAATGAAGGTGATCGCCTCGTCGATCAGCTCGATCGGCTCGTTGAGGCTCTTGGCGATCTTGGGCAGGCGGTTGGAGACCACGTCGTCGAGGTGCTCGCTGACGATCCGGATCTCGAGCTCGTAGCGGTTGGCCTTGTTGGACTGCATCAGCTGCAAGAGCAGGCACTCGCGCAGGTCGCGCGCGCCCACGCCGGCGGGCTCGTAGCTCTGGATCAGCTCGAGGCAGTCCTCGATCTCGCGCACGGTCGCGGGCGGAGTGACCTCGCAGCCCTTGGCGAACTCCTCGTCGATCTTGAAGCGGACGTAGCCGTTGTCGTCGATGTTCCACACGAGGTACTCGGCGATCGCCTGGTCCCGCGGCTTGAGGTTCTCCTCGTGCAGCTGGGCCTCGAGCACCTCCTGGAGGGAGGCGCTGCGATCGGCCGTGTTGTTCATGGCCTCGAGCTTCTTGTCCTTCTCGCCCGCGGAGCCGATCCCTCGCGGTCGCGCGGTGCCCGAGAACTCCCGCCACTGCTCGTTGATCTCGCCGAGGCGCTCGAACTCGGCCTCGAGGGACTCACGCGAGGGGGCCTCGTTGTCCCCGGCCCCGACCTCGGCGTCCTCCTTGCTCGCCTCGCGCTGAATGTCGAGGGCCTCGCGGGTCTCGATCTCGAGCGTGGGGTTGATCTCCATCTCCCGCTCGATCAGACCCTTCAGGTCGAGCGTCGGCAGCTGGAGGATCTCGATCGACTGCAGGATCTGCGGAGCGAGCCGGAGCTGAAGCTCCTGGCGTTGGCTGAGCGAGGTCTCCATGCGCATGAGCGGCGTCCTCCTTCTTTCCGCCGGAAGCCGCCTATTAGCTCGAAAGCGTGCGACAGATCCGGCTCAGGGGCGCGCTAGAGCGCTAAAAGCTCCTTCGCCCCTCCAGTGCTTCGGACAGGATAGCCTTCGATGCGAACTCGAGCGAGGAGCCGGTCGGCAAACCGCGCGCCAGGCGCGTAAGCCTCACGCCAATAGGCTCTAGCGCTCGCCGAAGGTGCAACGAGGTGGCGTCCCCGTCGAAGGTCGGGTTGGTCGCGAGGATCACCTCCTGGACCCCGCCCGCCTTCACGCGCGCGATCAGCGGCTTCATCGTCAGGTCCTCGGGGTCGACGCCCTCGAGCAGGCTGACCGTGCCCAGGAGCACGTGATAGAGCCCGCGATAGCCGCCGCTCTTCTCCATGGCCAGCACGTCCTGCGGCCGCTCGACCACGCAGATCACCCGCCCGTCGCGGCGGGGGTCCGAGCAGATCGAGCAGGGGTCCTGCTCGGAGAGGTGGTAGCACTGCGAACAGGGCTTGGTCCGCTCCTTGACGTCGCGGATCGCCTGGGCCAGCTCGAGGGCTTGCTCCTTGGGCGCCTGCACGAGGTGGAAGGCGAGCCGCTCGGCCGTGCGCTGGCCGATCCCGGGCATCCGCTTGAAGGACGCGATGAGCGTGTTCAGGGCTTCGCCGTACTGCATGGGAGCCTCCGTAGGGCCAAGCGTAGCCGGGGCCTCAGACGATGGTAGGTTCGGGGCCCTAACACCAGATAGGAGGCCTACATGACGGGTCCTGGCGGCTTCGACCTCGGCAATCTGATGGGCATGGTCCAGCAGGCGCAGCAGCAAGCCGAGCAAATGAAGCAGAAGATGGCGGCCGAGCTGGCCAACAAGACCGTCGAGGGCAGCACCGGCGGCGGCATGGTCAAGGTGACCGCCTCGGGCAACGGCGAGCTGCGCACCCTCGCGATCGACGAGTCCCTCTACGCGCCCGGCGAAAAGGACATGCTGGAGGACCTGATCGTGGCCGCGGTCAACGTGGCCCTCAAGAAGGCCAAGGAGCTGCAGGAAGAGGCCCAGCAGGGCGAAATGCAGAACATGATGGGCGGCATGATGGGCGGCATGGGCGGCGGCGGCGGCATGCCCGACCTGAGCTCGCTCCTCGGCGGCATGGGCGGCCCGCCCCGCTAGCCGGACGGAGTGAGGAGTGGGGAGCGCGCTCGCTCCTCATTCCTCAGCTCCGGACCACCACCGTCCCGTCCCACACCCGCTTCCCCGACTCCCACTCCCGGCGGAAGTAGACGTCGGCGACCGCCACGTCGTAGCTGAGCCACTCGTAGTAGCCGCCGCCGCAGCGCGGGCAGCACACCGGCGCGCGCTCGACGCTGCGCCACTCGTAGTCGCAGCGCATGCACTCGAAGGCGTCTTTGCGGTTGTCGACCCGAGACCCGAGCTGGTGGAGGTTCGGCGGCTGGCTCATCGCACGTAGCGTCCTACCAGCGGCAGCAGGTCGAGCATAGGCTCGACTTCGACCCGCACCGGCGGGAGGCTGTCCAGGAAGGCTCGCCCGTACCAGCGGGTCACCAGGCGCTTGTCGAACACGACCACCGCGCCGCGGTCGTTGTGCCCCCGGATCAGGCGTCCAAAGCCCTGCGTCAGCTTGAGCACGGCGCGCGGGAGCTGGAGCTCGCGGAAGGGGTTGCCTCCGCGCGCCTCGACCGCCTCGGCGCGCGCCTGGGCCAAGGGCTCGTTGGGCACGCTGAAGGGCAGGCGCGCGATCGCGACCAGCACCAGGGCGTCGCCGGGCACGTCGACGCCCTCCCAGAAGGAGTCCGTCCCGAAGAGCACCGCGTTGCCCTCGCGGAAGCGCTCGAGCAGCACATCGCGGCTGGCCTCGCCCTGGCGGAGGGCGACCAGGCCCGCGGCGTCGAGCTCGTCGATCAACGCGCCGTGGACGCGGTTGAGCTGGGCGTAGCTGGTGAAGAGCACGAAGGCCCGCCCGCGGCTGACCCTGAGCAGCTCGCGCAGGCCCTCGATCATGGCGGGCTCGAAGCCGCGGTCGTCGGGGGTCGGCACGTCGGCCGGCACGGCCAGCAGGGCTTGGCGCCCGTATTCGAAGGGCGAAGGGATCGCGTCCCGGTAGATCGGCTCGACCGGCGGCGAGGCGTCGACGCCGGGCGGAGGGAGCAGGCCCAGCCGCGACTCGAGGTAGTCCGAGCGCCCCTGCACCATCAAGGTCGCCGAGGTCAGGACCACGCTCTTGGCCGGGCGGAAGAGCGCCCCGATCAGGGCCGGTCCCACCTCGAGCGGCGCCAGCCGCAGGCGGAGCCGGTCGCGGCCGCCCTTGCCGCGCCACACCTCGGCCCAGCGGACCGTCCCCTGGCTGGCCGCGACCCGGCCCTCGTCGTCGGGCTGGCCTGCCTTGAGGAACGCCTCCAGCCCGCTCGCCGCGCGATTGAGCTGGCGCAGGGCGGCGTCCAGCGGCCGCAGGGTGGTCTGGGCGCGCGCCAGGCGCTCGGCGGGGAGGACGCCCTTGATCGCGTCCAGGGTCCGGCCCAGCCGCCCGCAGAGCAGCTTGAGGGCCTGCTGCGCGTCGCCGAGGGGCTCGAGCAGCGCGTTGTGCCCGGGGCCGAGCCGGAGCTTGACCTCGCGCCCCTGCCCCTCGCTGGCGAGGCGGAGCGAGATCGCGACCTCGGCCAGGCTCAGCTCGAGGGTGTCGATCGTCTGGGCGCGCAGGGGCAGGAGTCGCTCCTCGACCTCGCGCGCCAGGCGCTGCTCCTCGGGGTCCTTGCCGGTCAGGGCGCGGATCAGCGCCGGGAGGAGGCCGCGCTTGGGCCGCCGCCGGTGCTGGAGGCGACCCAGCGGACGGGTCAGCCCCAGCTCGGTCAGCGTCAGCCCGAAGTGCTCGCTGGCGATGTGCTCGACGTGGTGGCCCTCGTCGAGGACGACCCGCGTGTAGGGGGGCAGCGCGGCGGCGCGCTCGAAGCCGAGCTCGGCCTTGAGCGAGAGGTCCGCGAAGAGCAGGTGGTGGTTGACGACCAGCACGTGGGCCTTGCTGGCCGCGCGGCGCGAGTCGTAGTAGCGGCACTCCTGGAAGCGGGGGCACTTGGGCCCCAGGCAGTCGTCGGCGGTCGAGGTCACGTGCTCCCAGGCGTCGGCGCTGGGGGGCGGCGTCAGCTCGGCCCGCTCGCCGCTCGCCGACGCGCTGGCCCAGGCCGCCAGGCGGCGGACCTCCTCCAGCTCCTCGTCGCTCGCGAACAAGCCCCCGTCGCGCTCGACCGCGGCGGCCGCCTCGGCGGCGCGGCGGAGCGAGACGTAGTTGCCGCGCCCCTTCACGACCGCCACGCGCAGGCCGCGCTCCTCGGGGTCGCCCTCCTCGGGGCTCACTGGCCCGGGCGAGCCCGCGGCCTCGAGGGCGGCCTTCAGGGCTGGCACGTCCTTGCGCACGATCTGACCCTGGAGGTTCTTGGTCGCGGTCGAGACGACGACCTTCTCTCCGTTGCGCAGCGCGAAGAGGGCGCTCGGTACGAGGTAGGCGAAGGTCTTGCCGGTCCCGGTGCCGGCCTCGAGCAGGGCTACGCCCTCGTGGCTGATCGCCTCGGCGACCTGGACCGACATCCGCACCTGCGCCGGACGTGGTTCGTAGCCCCCGCCCAGGACCTGAGCCAGGGGTCCGCCCTCACCCAGGAAGGCCTCGACCTCCTCGGCCTCGATCGGCTGGGCGCGGCGAGCCACCCGCGCAGGGATCACCTCGTAGAGCTTGCGAACCTCGTTGTCGAGGATCAGGAAGCCCAGCCCCTCCTCGGCGAGGTGGTGCGCGATCTGGAGGTCGGCGTCGCTGGGGAGCAAGTTCCCGCTGGGGTGGTTGTGGATGGCGACGTCGAAGCCAGCCGCCTTGCTGACGAGGGCCGGGACCGCGCCTTCGTTCCCGCGCGCCATGAGCTCCACGCGCGAGACGACGCCCTCGCCGTCGACCTCGCCGAAGAAGAACACCTCGTTCCCGCCGGCCGCGCGGATCTCGCGGCGGATCGTCTCCTGCACGGCGGGGGCGAGGATCGCCGAGAGCGGCGCGCTCGGAGGCGGCTCGCGGAGGAGTTCGTCGGCTTCGGCCGGAGGGGTGGACACGGGCGGGGAGAGTAGCACCGGGGTGCGATGCCTGGCGCCCCGTTTCGAAACGCAGCCGAGCCCGACCTGAAATCCGACGGGCAGATCTTGCCCATCGACCTCCGCGACGAAACGAACGCTCGTTCGCCCCTCACCGCGCCGCCAAGACTTAGCGCCCCCACCGCC
>MDTG01080968.1_pt1 | contig 27037 bp, 25 predicted proteins | sample 811421 | NCBI WGS metagenome assembly MDTG01 (sample SAMN05326645, study PRJNA326480) | marine metagenome | isolation source: seawater | place: Pacific Ocean: South East | collected 2011
TATTTCAGTTATAACTTTTTAATTTTACTATTTTGTTTAAGTCTAAATGCTGTATATTGTTCTTAGTAGAATTTTTATGCTTAAAAACTTTCAAAATCATGAATTTTTAAATGGTCAAAATTTTTCAAAAATTGCAGATGTAATCTTTGCGATAAATATCCCCAACAAAGAATTATCAGATTTTGATAATAATGACTACAGAGTTATATCTAAAAATAATGATTTTACAGGTTTAAAATTAAAAAATTTAATTCTTAATAATGGAGATATAGTATTTTGTAATTCAAGCTATTTGAGTTTATTTTTTAAATATTTAAAACGTTTAGATAAAATATCATCAATTACTTTAATTACTTCCCAGTCTGATTTTTCAATATCAAAGTATGTATACCTAAATAAACCTGAGAGTATAAAAAAGTGGTATGCAGTAAATGTTTCGTATGAAGATTTAAATCTTGTTCCAATACCGCTTGGGTTAGCAAACAATTACTCATCAAAAAACATTAGAATAAACGATTTAAAAAACTTTAAATTTGAAAATGTTAATAAAGAGAACAAGCTTTATGTCAACTTAAGAAAAAGCACAAATTTTAAAGAACGAGAAGGTATTGAAGATCTGTTCAAAAATAAAGAGTGGGCAGTAATTAAGAAACCAGATTTATCAATAGAAGAGTATATAAATGATTTAAGCAAATATAAATTTGTATTTTGCCCTTGGGGAAATGGTTTCGACACTCATAGAGTTTGGGAGGCACTTTATTGTGGTTCAATTCCAGTCACAAAAACCCATGTTGGATTCTCATTTGGAAATTTACCTATTATTACTTTTGATGATTTTAAACATCTTTCTTTAGAAAATATAGTTGAAAAGTTTGAAAAAGGAAATTTCAATCTTGAAGCTTTAAATTTAAATTATTGGGACAGATTAATAAAATCAAATATAGATATTAACGATTCAATATCAGAAAATATTGAAGAGAAAAAATCCATAGAGTTTATATATTGGAATAAAATAAAGGTTCTAAGTTTTCTCAATAGTAAGTTAAAAATAATAAAATATTACATAAAAAAAATTAGAGAAAAATTAAAGAATTTTTTTTAATATCCTATTTCCTCTTGAAAGTTCAATTTTATAATGATCTGTATAATTCTTAAAACTATCTATATCATGAGTTGAGTTAATGATTGTTAATTTACTTTTTATCAATAAATTAAATATTAAGTCTTTTGTTTCTTCATCCAAATTTGATGTTGACTCATCTAAAAACAAAACGTCGACGTCTGAAAGAAGTACCCTCATAAATGCTATTTTTTGCATTTGTCCTGAAGACAAACTTTTATTATCTACGTGCATATTTACATTGACTTCACCTTTATCTTCAAATAATTTAAATTTGTAAATCATATTTAATATTTCTTTATCACTTTTTAAGATTTTATTGCCATACATAATATTTTCTCTTAATGAAGCAGAAAAAATTAATGGGTTGGGGCCAACAAAACCTAATTTTTCTGATCTTGCAAAAATACTTCCGTTACTAGGATAAAACACACCTGCCAATAAACCTAACAAAGTACTCTTACCAGTACCATTTGTACCTGTGATTATTGTGTGTGACCCTTTTTTTATCTTTATATTTAATCCAGAAAATATTTTTATATCACTATTTAAGTAACTAAAGTCAACATCTTTAACCTCAAATAACAATTGATTAGTTGGATCATCTTCGATTATATAATTATCTCGTAATGTAGAAACTTTATATTTTTCAAGTTTATAAAAAGCATCAAGATGTACTTGAGAATTTACAATATGCGTTGCAGAGTTTGACATATTTGCTAACGATTGAAACATTCTGAGCGTAACACCCATAAAAGGAAGAGTGATTCGAAATATGTCATTGAAAAAAAGTGCAATTATTGAAATTAAAAATACTGTTATAAAGGGAGGCAAATATGAGTTGAGCACAGTTAATTTGTGCTTTGTCATTTGATCATCAAACAAGCGTTTAGTTATTTTTACATACCGACTAGTTTCATCCGTTTCTTTTTTTAACAATTTAATCAAAAACACATTGTCTAAAACTCTTTGTACATCTTTGCTCAAGAGTTGACCTGATTCATAAATTTTATGTTCAAACTCTCTTGCTTTTTTAATTAAAAAGAAAATAGGATATATTAAAAAAAGGATACCAATGAAAAATGCAGTAATTGTTCTGGGCTCTGTTATAAAAAGATAAATTGTAAACGCAATTGTTTGTAGGAGAAAGTTAAGAAAGTTAGCAATACTTGTGTAGAAAAAAGCAATATGAGTGGAAATAGTGTTCACATAGTAATATGTATCAGCTGTAGAAAAATTACGGTTTTCAAATACTTGAGATAATATATAATTTTTAAGGTTCATTTGAACTTGCTGTTCAAGTTTTTTAATAACAACACTCTGTAAATATTGAAAAAGATATCTTAATGCAATCATTACAGGAAGTAATAATCTCACCTCAAATAAAAAATTAAAATATTGAAGTTCTTCGGGTAATACAGATATTTCAGAAAAAATTGTGGTAAAAAATAAAATAATTCCTATGTCAGCTATGGCAATTAACTGTGTTAAGAAGACTGAAAAAATAATTATTATTTTTTTATTTTTGGTTTTAGTTATTTTTGATACATGTAGAATGTCTAAAACAATCTCTTTAAGGTTATTAACCATGTAATAAAAATAATATAAAATTTTTTTTACTTTATCTAATTTTTTCAACAATAATTCAAAATAAATCATATTAAAATATTTATATTGGTAAATTCATTTAAATGTTAAAAGTAAAAATAAGTATTGGTTGGAATATGCCATTTCAATCAAAGGAAAAAAATAAAGAACTTTCCATATTTAATTTTACAAACACAAAAGACAACACTTACAATGGAAAAAAATTTTACATTAATAGTGAAGTTAAGGAACCAGACTTTTGGTTCATTATTGAGAACACGGATTCAAGACAAAAAGAGACTGTAAATATTGACAAAAAAAATATTATTTTTCTAGGTTCTGAAACAAGGTATCAACCCAGTTATTTCTTGTTAAAATCTAAAAAAGAATTCCTAAGCCAATTTTCCACCATTTACTCACCAAACTATTTGAATTTAAGAAACTCTGTAAACGAACCGGCATTTTTGAATTGGAAGCTTAGAGGCGATCCTTTTGAAAATAAATATAATGATTCTGATATTGAATTTTATAAAAACTTTAAACCTGAAAAAAGTAAATTGCTAAGTGTCTATTGTACTGGAAAACAGATCAATGAAATTCATAAAGTTAGATTTGACTTTGTCAAAAAATTAAAAAGTATATTTGGTGATGATCTTCATTGGTATGGTTTTGAAAATAAAACAAAAGATAAAATTGAAGGGATTGGCAGTTACAAATATCACTTAGTTCTTGAAAATCAGCTAGGACATAATTTAATGTCTGAAAAACTTTATGATTCATATTTAGGAAACTCATATCCAATCTATGCTGGAGCAACAAATGCCGAAGACTACTTTCCAAATAAGAGTCTTTCAAAAATTAATTTAAATGATTTTAATAGTTCCATTGAAACTATTAAAGATTGTATATCGAATAACTATTACGAAAAAAATTATGATGAATTGATTGAAGCAAGAAAAGTTGTCCTGGAAAGATTTAATCTAATTAAAAGAATAGATAGAATAGTTGAACAAAGTTTAAGAGTAGAGTCAAAAAATAATTATAAATCTGAGATTACAATCTATCCAAAATTTTATTTTGAAGGTAATAATAGATTATCAAGAACGTTGTTTTCAATTAACAAAAGACTTAAAAAACTTTCAACCTATTTTGAGAAATTTTACAGCTAGCTATACCAAAATTTATGTAGAATCCTGATATGGAGTTAAATTTTGTATATTGCTTTGATGAAAATTTTAATTTACAAGCATTAACATCAATTAAATCACTATTGGATAAAATTACTAAAAAAGCAAATATATTTATTATCCACAGAAACCCTGAGTCTTTTAATCAAATATCAAATCCAATTATTAATCACCCAAACTTGTTTGGTCTTTATATATACCAGTTTGACTCGAGTAAAGTAGTTTTACCACCAGTAAAATCTCATGTTTCAGAAGCAACCTATTACAGGTTATTTATCTCACAATATTTGCCACAAGATATAAATTTTTTAATTTATATGGATGCAGATATTGTTTGTGTGAATAATCCAACAGAAAAATTAATTAATACTTTTTCTCAGATTGAATCCGATAATAATGTTATAGCTGCCAAAGTTGAAACTGTAAGACAACAAAATAATGCTTTTTTTGAAAGGTTAAATTTAAAAAGTGATGAGCAATTCAATGCAGGAGTTTTAGTAATTAACTATTCAGAATGGTTAACACATGACGTTGAATCAGGTTTACTAAATTTACTAAATTTGAGATTTAATGAAATATTTGATTATGATCAGGAAGTTTTAAATATCTATTTTGATGGAAAATTTACAAATTTAGATAAAAGCTTAAATTATCAAGCATCTGGTCAGAGTAGCTCTGATTATATTGACAAAAATGTTCACTTTCTTCACTATCTTGGAAAAAATAAACCTTGGTCAGTTGAAAGTTATATAAAGTCTAATTCAGTATTTTATCAAAGAGAATTTCAAAAATTAGGTTTTAAAAAACCACATTTACTTTTTCCCAGAAATTTTATATCTATAAAAAAATTTTTTCGGTTGATATTTAGTCATCATTTCAAAAACTATGATGAACCCTTTCTTTTTTTGAAACAGTCACTTATTGCCTTTTTTAGAAATTAAAAACTACAGAAAAAACTATCAGAAGTTACTTATTTTTATCAAAGATTCATCAAAGTTTAAATCTCTTTTTGAGTTTTTCATCCAAGGATCGGCAACAATAATTATTGATGTTTCTGATTTTGATAATAAAGCAGGAATAAGTGAAAAAGTACTATTACCTACGACAAAATTTTCAAATTTAAACATTTTAGATATTTCTAAAAGCAACTCATCACTATTGCCATTAGGACCATGTACAGCTTTTGCATCTTTAAATATATTTTGTTTAATAACCCAATCTGGATCATCTGAAAATACTTCAAACGAAAAATTGTCTATTTTGTTTTTGCAATACTCTATTGCTTCTTTGTAAAATTCAATGCTTAAATTTTCTCCAACATTGACATAGTCACCCCTTCTAACATGTATCAATGTTGTACCTTGTTGGGTGTTGTTGTCTAGATTGTCGTTAAAAATCTTTACTTTTTTTAAACTATCAACTAAATAACTTCTCTGATTTTTAATAATATCAATATTTTGCCAATATCCATCAAAATGGTTAAGGTAACAATTTTTGTTGCTTAAGAAAGAATCAAAATTAAATTCTTTTCTAAAAAATTTAGAAATTAATTTATTAATGGAAATGTTAAAAATACTTTTCTGTGAAACAATGTATAAAAATTTAAAAAAACTAACTTCAAGTTTATTAGTTTGTTTAAATCCAAAGTTATTACTATCTAAAGGAAACCTGTAAACATTTGATTTATTAATGTTTACTGTTACATTGTAACCAATATTTTTTAAGTAATTTGCAAAAGAGTATTGGAATATTTGGTTTCCAAAACCCCCTTTTATCTCAACAATAGCTTTCATAAACAACGTCTGTAAAAAATAAAACTTAACAACTAAAGTTGTCAGTATATTTTGTAAGTTTACACATATTATAACTGACTATTTTTTCTTGAATACCAGCGTAACTTGACTGACTTAGGTTTTTGGGGAAACCAATTGAAGATAAAAATAATGGAAGTAAGAAAAATATTAGTAATCTAGTTAGTTTGTATTTAGATAAAAAATGAAGAATCAATACAAAAAAAGAGATTGTGAAAAAGAAAGAATAGTAATGAACTTTAAATAAATCACCAGTAAGTGGGTCAAAATTTTTACTTGGTATTCCAAAAGAATTAATTATGAGAATTACCCATCCAAAAAAAGGTAACGATAACCATATCGTATTTTTTGATTTTTGAAATATTAAAAATACAACCAAAAAATAGAATACAACGGTAAAAGAAATTGATATATATTTGTTTAAAAATTCTTGAATTAAGAAATTATCTGAAAACTTGACTTTGTCAAAAGCAATATAATTTGTTACCTCTTCATGGTTCCAAAAAAAATGAAAATAATCAGCTAGCGTGTCAAGTAATGTTATGGAAATAAAACTATCAGAATGTAAGTATTGGTATGGGTTTTGATAGAGGTTAATTAGATCTATGTTTGTATAAAAACTAAAACTTGCAATGTTATTCCACTTATCTGCATTTTCAAGTGAAACAGGTCTAGCAAAAAGCCAAACACCTGTAAGCCTATAATTGTACAAGATAAAAAATAAAGATGAGACAAGCGTTGAAAAGGACAGTATAAAAATATTTTTAACACTCTTTAAGTTATTTCTATAAAATAATAAAATTGCTATGAATACCATTCCTGAAATTGAAGGTTTGAGCGTCAGTAATATTGTCAGGATGACTACTGAGCTTAAAGTATTAGCTAAGTTTTTTGATTCAAAAAATTTATCTAACAAATAAATACACCATGGAAAAAGTGCAAAAGCCATAACTTCTGGCTTCATCGTTAGTCTAAAATAATATGCCGTTGGTAAATAGCAAATAATTGACAAAGAAATTACTAAATCAAAATTTTTAAATCCTTTTTGTTTAAATACGATATATAATCCTGCACCTCCAATTAAAAACAAAAAGAAATTTACAGACTGAATTGAATAATTGTAAAGTAACTTTAAATTATCAATATATGTATTTTCAATTTGGTTGTTTACAAAGGCAGCAACTAAATAGTAGTATAAAGTTCCGCTTGAATCATAGACTGTCTCTTCGTTTCCTAAAAATAAATTTAAGTTTTTAAAATATTTATTGTAATCTAGCCCTTTTGTAGAGTCATAAAAAAGAAGGCCAATTAAAAATGAAATTACAGCGGTGATTACAAAATAAAATGTAAAAAATAAGTTTTTTAGATTTGATTTCATTTAATTTCAATAAAACAATACCTAAGAAAATATATAAAATCAATGTTTTTAATTATGAATATGTAAGTAGTTAATTAAATTATTATTTATAAGTAAAATTAATTTAGAAATGAAAATAGACACAGTGATACTTTCTAGTAATGATAATCCTGACTACATACAGTTTTGGCCAATCGTATCAGAAGCATGGACCTTGATGGGTGTAGAACCCATTTTAATATATACCGGTGAACAAGATTTGAACCTTAATGGAAATGTTATAAACTATAAAGTTAACAATTTGCACTCATCTTTTGTGGCTCAAAATGTTCGCATTCTATATCCTAGTTTGTTTACTGATAGAGTTTGTTTGGTATCTGATATAGATAATTTGCCACTTTCGAAAGATTATTTTATCAATTCTGTATTGGATTTTAATAAAGATTCATTTATTGTATATAGACCAGAAGCTTGTCCCCCAAACATGATTTCAATGATGTGGAACGCAGCTGCAAGCAGTACTTGGTATGAAATATTCAACGTAGATTCTGAAAAAAATATAGAAAAATATTTGAAAAAATGGTATTCAAAAAAGTATTCAATTCAGGGTAAAGCTTGGTATACAGATCAAATTAAGTTAAGAAAGTATGTTAATAAATTTTCAAAAAAAAATAAATCAAGAATAGTTGAACTTAATGACGAAGAATTGGGATTTTATAGATTTAATAGAAACAGACTAGAAAAACACTTTAATATAATGGATGAAAATCCTGATAGTAAATTTACTGACTTTCATATGCCTAGGCCTTTTAATGAATATCAAGAACTAATTAATAAAGTGTTCGATCATCATAAAAAATATATAATAGATTAGATTTTTTTATTTGGACCGGTAAGTTGTTTTGTGATAATAATTTTGTGACCGCTGAGATTCCAATAAAAATAAGTTGTAAAGTCATCAACTTTAGCTGGAAGTTCTTTATACAATTTTTTGTCTAAATAAAAGTAAAGATTTAGAATTCCTTGTTCGTTAGTTTTGCTTATAGGAAATCTATTAACAAGATTTATTATTTCATTTTTTGTGAGATTATCAATTATTTTTGTATCAAAATACATAACTCCTGATTGAAAATAGTCAGTAACACTTAGGTCATAGTTTTTTTTAAGTGTTGTGTACAAAGTGTGGGTTTGATCAAATTGTGTTTTCAAATCTCTATCATAATTTGGATAAGCATCTGACCTTGCCATAAAACATTCTTTTGGAAGGATTTTAAGTATATGACTTATTTCAAAATGTATGTTCATATTTATATCTAAATAAAATACATAGTCCCAATTTTTAATACGTTCATCGAACAAATGTAACTTATGCCATTGAAATTTTTTAGTTAGGTTCCTATTGGGATCCTCGAATGTTTCTAAATTATTTAATTCAAATTCTGCGTTTTTATCAAATTTAATTTTCTTAAATCTTAAAACAGTAACCCTATTTTTTTTTCTTATCGATTTAATTACGAATGTAGGACATAGTTTTGTTGTAATTACTAATATCTCCCCCTGATATTTTCCAATATTTCGTAATTGGCTATATATATTATTAAAATTATTTTTTAAAAATTTAAAATCACTCACGACAGCAATAGCTTGTTTTGAGTGATTAGAGTCCATAATCTAAGTGTAACTTAATTATTGATTCTAAATTTTGTAAATTAATAATTGCCCAAGATGGTTTGGAGCAACGAAATACCTTTTATCAGTTTTAAGTTCATTTCCATACTTAGTTACTCCATCGGTGAACCACCCACCATAATCATCAAGTATTATCAATGCACCGTGAATCGCATGTTTCGATATAAATTCTACGCTTTCTTTTGCAGAAATATAAGTATCAACATCAATATGTGCAAATGAAATAGGTTTTGAAAGCTCAACTTTATTCATAGAATTTGGGAATATGCCCTCAACGGTTTGAATTTTCTCATCTACAATGGCTTCGATTTCACTAATATTTTTAATACTTGTGTCATCATACTCATTTCCTTTGAAGAAGCTATCTTTCTCCGAAGCATTTACTACACCAGAAAAAGTATCGCATGCAAAATATTCGATATTTTTATTTTTATTTGATAAAACAACAAGTCCAGTCGCTCCTCCTTTCCAGCACCCTACTTCGATAAAAGAAGAGTTCGGAGTTAAGTATCTTTTTGACATATCATATATAGTGAAAAGTCTAGATTTAGGATTTAACGTATGGTTAGAAATTAAATCATAATTAGAATTAAATTCTTTATCTTTATTCCATGGCAAATAAAAATATTCAAATATTTCAATACCATAATCTTTTCTTGTCTCTTTATATTTTAAATTAATTTGGAATAGCTTGAATAAAAATGCCGTTATTAACCCGAGCCTTTTTCTTGCTTTTTTTACTTTTTTTAAATTAAACATATGTGGTCATCGGCAGAATTGAACTGCCACTTCATACTAAGTTAAGAAGCAGACCACTTGACCTGTTTTTAATTTTAACTAAATATATTCAAATTTTCTATGCTGATTATATTTGTAGATGTTGTATTTATTTTTGTTAAATTAAATTAAAATTTCAAGTTACTATAGAAATTATTAAAAAAAATAAAATAAATTTAATTAAATTATTCAAAAACGAAAGGCCCTATAGGATTTTCTGTATCTTGTTTATTTTTATTATTTTTTTTAACTCTACTTTTAATTTTGTCTTATCTAATAAAGCAGAAACTATATCTAATATCAATTTTTTTGATCTAATAGCTGGAAGTTTATTATTTATTTTTCTTTATACGATAGGTGTGTACATAAAATTTTCATTTCAATTAGATTCCATATCTTTAGGTATAGTATTTTATTTGTTTAGCTTTTTTATTTTTGATTGTATAATTTTATTTTTTTATAATAATTTTTCTTTTTTACAAATTTTATTTCTAGTAAATCTGATATGGTTTTCGTACTTTATATTCAAATTAAGAAGTCTTAAAAGTATGTTCTTAATATCTGTTTCATTTGCTTCTTTGCGACTATTCTTTAATGAGTTCAACAATAAATTAACAATAGATAAAAACATTATTGGTGACGTTGAAGCAGTATTTTTTGAACAAGCAAAAAATATTTATGAAGGTAGCTACTTTAATTCTATTACTAATTTTGTATTTGAAGGATATCCACAGTTTTTGAGTTATATCCAATCTCTCTTTTTAGGTCTTGCTGCAAACAATACACTGTATAATTTTTATAGTTTCACTTCGCATATAGTTTTCTACTTATCTTTATTATTTTTTGTAGAATTAAAAATTTCTAATTTATACAAATTTATTTCTTTATCATTGTTTTCTTTACTTTTGTTAAATAGTGATTTTCTGAAGTTTCTATTTACCACCTCTCTGATGTCTGAAGGTTTGGTAAGTCTATTTTCAGCAATTCTTATTAAAAGCGTTCTGAATAACATACGCAACCCTGAGAGCATTGATTATAAAATATTTTTAATTTTTGGAATTATGTATTTTTCAAAACAATTTAATAGTTCTATTGTTATAGTCCTTACACTATGTTTATTTTTTCTTAAACAAAAAAATAAAATAATTTTATTTGGTCTCTCAGGATTAGTACTTAAAGAGTTGCTTTACTTAATTGTATTTCCAGATATAAGTAAGGATCACCATATTAGACAAATGGATTTAGTTGATACAATTTTAGACTTGCTTCTTTTTAGGGATTTACAGATCAAAAATATATATCTTATAATACAAAATTTGTGGATAGACAAACCACTAGTAATTGTATTTTTCATTTTTTATTTTTCGTATCTATATTCAAAATTATTTAGTAAAAAATTTGAAATTGAAAGTGATTTAATATTTCTTACTGTAAATCTCAATATAATTTTTGTTTTCTTAATTTATATCTCTGTTTGGAAAAATATGGAACTTGAATCACTGATTAGATATTTTTTAAGCTATTTTCATCTTCTTATAGTTTCTATATTTCAAACAATAGATAAAACTGAAAAACAGTTCAGTAACTACTGAGAAGAGTCTATTTTCTTTACAATAAATACAAAATTGTTTACTGTCATACTCACAATTGTTGATTGAAAATTTTTTGGTAATATTTTTTCTACTATTTTCCAAGTTTCAATAGTCCAAATCCCAATATCTTCTATTACTAAATATCCATTATTAGATAAGTTGCTTAACGCAAAAATTAAAGTATTTAAATTTGATAGTTGATAATGCAGACCATCATCAATAATTAAATCAAACTCACCTTTTATTGCCTTAGTTATATTATTGAAACTAGATAAATCATTCTGGTCAACAAAGAAAGTATCGATCCTGTCTTCTTTAAAAAGTATTTTTTCATCCACATCTGCACCAAAAACATAGGCTTTACTGAATGTGTCTCGAAAAGCCCGAAGTGAAGCTCCGGGTTTACCATTGAGCCCCATCGAGCTTACAATTTCTGGGTTATTAGTACCTAACCCAACCTCCAAAATTTTATAATCGCTATCTAATTGTGAAAATATACAAGAATAAAGAAAATGATAATTGTTGACTACTTTGTCCGAACCTCTAATATTAAAATTATTTTTTAGTTTTTCTAAAATTATTTCTGAATTTTCATTTAAATTATTTTCAAAAAATTGTTTGTAAGAAATAATTTCAGTTTGTTTATTAAATTGAGCAATTTGTGACAATACAGGAATTACTTCATTTATATTTTTAATTACTAATGGGACAAAAGCATTGTAATCGTTGTTTCCGTGTGGCTTAAAATTGCTAAATTCATTAAGGATATTAAGTTTTGTAAAATTTTTAGGGCTATCCCAAGGGTGTTTGTTAAAACTTTTTAATTTATTTATTAATTTTGTAATACTTCTGATAATCTATTTTAATAAACAGAATAATTTATGGAAGTTTTATTAGGTAGACGCTTCCATCATATGAAGATGCAAGTATTTCATCATTATTTCCATAATTGACCCTGATACTAGTAATTGTAACAATTCCCGGAATTGGAAATATTTTGACCTCACGTGAAATCAAGTTTAAAGAAAAGAGCTCTTGAGACAGGTAATCGGCAAAATAAATATCAAAATTATAGTCACTGTTGATATCGTATAAAATATCACCACCTATTATTGCTGCTCTGTAGAGGTCTGTTTGACCATAACAGTTTTCATTTGTTTCTGAATAACACGGAAGGTGGTTGTAATAAAATGCTGGCATAATTGAATTTTCTTCAACAAAAGTAAGGCCATCTTCCTTTTGATCACTATCCCAGAAATATAATTCTGAATCCAAAGCGTAATTTTCTATACTGTCTAAATCTTCAGATCTTTTGGTTGCTTCAAAGACGGGCCAGCCAAAAACAGGTGTTGAAAGTGTATATTTATATATATTTAATTCTTCATTTTGAGTGAAACCTGTATCAGCAACTATTAGAAAATCTTCAAACTCAAAAAACTGCCATGGGTTTCTTAAACCTGCTGCAATGATATTCGTTTTTGTAATTTCATTATTAGCTGACAAAATAAAGCTATTTCGTTTCTCAAAATCGCCCTCTCCTGAAATAGCAACAATTTTTCCATAATACTCATTTGTATCAAGTGGTTTGTGATTCAGTCTAGACTCAAAATTAGCTTCTGTTCCATCTCCAATAGAAACTAAATATGCATTGTAATAATCTGACCAAAAAATTCCTCCTGCATAATGAGAAGTGGCAACTATAGGTACTTTTAATAAAGTTTTTGAATCAGTGTTGTTTTGAATTTCACTTTCAAAATAAAATAGTTCAAAAACTAATTCATTATTTTTATTTATATATGAGATTAAGAATTCGTCATTATTTGGGTGCAAGTAAAAGCTTAATAAACCAGACTCTAGACTTTCAAGAAATACTTGACCTCTGATATCAAAAATAATTTCAGCTTTTTTTTCTTCAGTGTTTAAATCAAAAACTATACCCTCTTTTGAGATTGCAAAAATCTTATTTCTAGACTTTGTGATGTTAAGAATCGGACTTTCAAATTGAAAAATTTTTTCTATCACTGGTGTCTCGGAGCAAGTAATAGTATGTGCGCTACCAAGAAAATCATCACAATTTTCTAGGTCATAAAAACTGTGTTTATAAGGCAATTCAAATTCTTGCGGAATAATTGTTTTAATAGTTGTAGTTGTAGACGTAGATGTTACAACAATGTTTTGGTCCACAGTCTCTTGAGATGATTCACCACATGATAAAATTAAAAGTAAAACTAGTAAAGTTATTTTTTTCATAATAGTTATATTAACTAACATATAATTTGTTCATATTTATTAAATAACAAGTTTGCAGCCAATTTAAGAATTTTTAGTATTAAATTATATTAAGTATGTGTTTGGAGTTAAAAAATTGAATGCACTAAAAGACCTGGAAGATGAGTCAATATCAATTATAAGAGATACTTACTCAAAATCAGACAATCCAGTTGTAATGTATTCAATTGGTAAGGACTCTTCGGTTTTGTTACATCTTTTTAGAAAGGCATTCTTTCCAATCGATATACCTGTTACTTTTTTACATGTTGATACGACATGGAAATTTAAAGAAATGATAGCATTTAGAGATGCTGTTTTTGAAGAATTTAACTTAAAAAATATTGTTTATACAAACAAAGAAGGTATTGAAGCTGGAATTAATCCCTTTGATCACGAAAATTATACCGACATTATGAAAACAAATGCTTTGAAGTCAGTTTTGAAAAATAATGAATTTGATTATATTTATGGAGGAGCAAGGAGAGATGAAGAGGCCAGCCGATCAAAAGAAAAAGTAGTTTCCCATAGAGATAGGAATAATAAGTGGTATCCCAAAAATCAAAATATTGAACCTTGGCTAATTTTTAATCCCTTGAAAAAATTTGGTGAATCATTTAGAGTGTTTCCAATATCAAATTGGACTGAGTTAAATGTTTGGGAATATATAGAACACGAAAATATTCCGGTTGTGCCACTATATTTTGCTAAAAAAAGAACAGTCGTTTCAAGAAATAACTCATTATTTTTACTTGATGATGATAGGTTTCGCATAAACGATAATGATGAAATATTAAATATTAATATTAGATTTCGAACTCTTGGCTGTTACCCGTTAACTTCAGGAATAAAAAGTAACGCCAAAAATGTTTCAGAAATAATTCAAGAATTAAAAAACACTGCATTTTCAGAAAGAAGTGGGAGGCTTATTGATTATGACAAACACGGAAGTATGGAATTAAAAAAAAGAGAAGGTTATTTCTAATGAATAGTTTAGCCATTATGACCTGTGGAAGTGTTGATGATGGAAAATCAACTTTATTAGGACGGCTATTATTTGAAACTCAAAATATTTATACCGACCAAAAAAATTATATTGAAAAAATTGGAAATTTAGATGATAAATTTGATTTCTCATTATTGCTAGATGGTTTAATAGATGAAAGAGAACAAGGTATAACTATTGATATTGCATTCAAGTATTTTGTACTCGGTGATACGCAAGTAACACTTATAGATTCTCCAGGACATATAGAATTTACTAAAAATATGGCTAATGCTGCAACATTTTCAGATTTAGCATTAATTTTAGTTGACGGATCTAAAGGACTTACTCAACAAACGGAAAGACATCTAGAAATTATTAACTTATTTCCAAATATTTACAAAAAAATTGTGGCTATCAACAAAATGGATTTAGTAGAATTTTCTGGAGAGTATTATGATAATTTAGAAAATCAACTTATAAATTTAACATCTAAGAAAAAGATCTTGATTGATGAAATTATTCCAGTTTCAGCAAAAAATGGAGACAATATTACTTCTAAATCTTCAAAAACACCATATTACAAAGGCCCAACGTTGCTCGAGGCAATTTCAAATACAGAAATTAAAGAAAAACAAAATACATTTGCATACTCGATTGTAAAATTTGTAGAAAAATCAAAGGAGGGACGAATTTATTATTTAGATAATAAAAACAAAATTACAGTTGGAGACAAATTACAAAATGTTTATACAGGCGAAACAACAAAAGTTGAAAACATATATGTTGATTTTTCAAAAAAACATTCAGAAAGCTTTTCAAAAAATATTGCTATAAAAATTTCTGATGAAATATCTATTAACAAAGGTGATCATTTAATTTCAGAAGGTTCAAAATATATAAATTCAAGTTCATTTAAATCTAAAATAATATGGACTGGTGATGAAAAATTGCTTACAGGTAAAAGATATTTATTCTGTTTCCACTCAAAGCAAATATATGGATTTGTTTCAAAAATAGAAGAAAAAAGTCTTTTAAAAAACTCTGTGGGAACAGTTCAAGTTGAACTTGAAGAAGAGATAAACATAGACTCTTATAATAATAACTATTTTCTATCACAACTAGTGATCGCTGATTCTTCTTTAAACAAGACTGTAGGCTTTGGCTATGTAACACAACATTTAGACAAAGGGTCACATGTGAAATTTCAAAAAATACAGGATTATCGTGATTCAATTTACAAAAAATGTATTTGGTTCACAGGATTACCCTCATCAGGAAAATCTACTATTGCTTCAGAATTGAAAACACAATTAGAATCATTTGGGGTTTACAGTTACATCTTAGATGGTGACAATCTTAGAAGTACTATTAACAAGGATCTTGGATTCACAGAAGAAGATAGAATTGAAAACAATAGAAGAATTTCTCACATATCAAAAATTTTATTCAACTCTGGAGTAGTTCCAATTGTTGCAACTATTTCTCCAAATAAACCATCTCGAGATTTTGCGCGTAGTTTGTATGATAAAAATGATTTCATTCTAGTCCATATTGATGCATCAATTGAAGAATGTATCAGAAGAGATCCTAAAGGTTTGTATGCTTCAAAAACAAAAAAAGTTAAAAATATTACTGGATTAAATTCACCTTACGATGTTCCCATTGATGCAGAAATATATATTGATACTGAATCTTTAAATGTCGATGAATCAGTTGCGAAAATCATAGAATTTCTTGAAATAGATATATAACTTAATGTGAACTAAAAACTACATTCAATTATATTATAGAAGATTAATGTCTAAATTTTTTGGAATCTTATCAAACTCTCTCAGTTCTTCAAGTAAAGTGGCATCTAATAAATCTTTTTCATTTGAATTTCTTTTAGAAATATTTATCCTAAGATTGTTAGTTTTATCTAAATTCAATATATCTTTTTCAAATCTTTCAAAACCATTAGTCATATCATAAATAAATAGATTTATATTACTCAAAGAAGATAGTGTAAATTCAAAATTATAACTTATATAATCTGAATATGGCTTCCATGCAAGATTACTATTGAACAAATTGTTTTTATCACTTAACAACATTTTTATATAATCTATAAATGAAATATTATTAAACAATTCGTTAATTACGTGATCACCAGTTCTCTCAGGAGAATTTTTCCAATAGTTGTAGCAAGAATAACGCCAATCTAAGGGGTCTCTTTTAAGAGCTAAATAGTTTGATATTTTAATATTTTTTCTAGAAAGTTTTAAGTTTGTTTCTAGTAACGAAAAATGACCAACAAGCGATAATTCCTTTGGTCTTTTAAATAAAAATCTATCTTCCATGATCTTTTGAAATGAAGTTCCTCCGGCCTTAGGGACATGCAAAAAAATAAATTCTTCATCTAAAAAATTATTGTATTTTTTTAATGAAGTTATTTTTTTATTTACAATGAAACTCACTTTTTTATTATATTAAATGTTCTAAATAAATTTAAAAAAATATAATTGTGATTTTTATTTATAATTTTTTTAAAATATAAAGTAGAGTGCATAAATAGGAATTTCATGTTAAAAAAAATAAAGTTGATATTATACATAAATTATTTTTTGATATTTCAAAAAAAGAATTGGTTTAGAAACTATCTTTTAAATAAAGAAAAATTTACTTATCTAAAAAATGGTTCAATTCATGGTGACACATACAATGTTTTGGATAATTTATTTAATCTTTCAAAATCTCGATTACAAAGAGCAAGAAAAAATACTCCATTTAATAATCAAACAACAAGGACCAAGGCATTATCTCAGGTAATTAATATATTTCAACCAGATGAAATTTTTGAAACTGGAACATTGCTTGGAAACACTACGGAATTTTTTGGAAAGTTTGAAACAAAAGTAACTTCGGTTGAAATCTCTGAACTTTACTACACAGTAAGTAAGATAAGATTTTTTCACAAAGAGAACGTTAAGATTGTACATGGGGATTCATCAAAGATATTAAGTGATTTCTTACCAAATGAAAAAAAAATTCTTTTTTATTTGGATGCGCATTCACATTCACGAGAAGTAATACCTTTGGAAAAGGAAATAAAACACTGCTTAAGATTTAAAAATTCATTGATTTTAATTGATGATTTTAAAGTGCCTAATAATATAGGTTTTGGATTTGACTCATATCATGATGTTGACTTATCAATTGATAACTATCCAATTTTAAAAAAATATGATTTATATTTTCCAAATTATGACCCAAAAATTGATGAGAACAACAGAGGCTATGTTTTAGTAGATCCTGGAGGTTTTTTAAAAAATAAATTAAAAGAAATTTTCTATTTAAGTATTTATGAAGAACTAAATTAAAAGAAATTTAATTTAGTTCTTAAATATTTTAATTTTTTACTCAATAAAAAAATACTTCTTCTGAATCCTGCTAATGCATTATCTAATAATTGAAAGTAAATTTTTGATTCCAGCTTTTTAAATAGTTCTAAGTTCTCATCTGAAATTTCATTCATAATAACGTCTTTACTTTTTTGTAACTTAACAACTGAATATTCATTAAATTTGAAGTTATGTTTATCTCTTACTCGATGAGACCATTCAATATCCTCTCCATCACCCCAAGATAAATTTTCATTTAAAGGATACTTAGTCATTACACTTTTTTTTGCAACCCAGTATGCTCCAGAAATATACATATACCTCGAAAGCTCAACTTCTGAATATGGTAGGAGATATTCCAAATTTTTTTTTAATATTTTATCAATATTTTTAAAATTTTGGGGACTTAAACACCAATCTCTGTATCTACTTCCATCTAAGTTGGAAATTTTATTCATGCATATATCAAAACTGTTTCCAAATCGTTCAAATCCCGAATACCATTCATTATCAAGCAGTAAGTAGTCATGTAAATACACAATATTTTCGTAAATTGCGTTGTTTGTGATTAAGTTTTTCTTTTTGGTTATCCATCCTTCTTTTTTTGTTTCATCAAAATCAATAATATTTATTTTTGGGTTAAGAGAGTACAAATTATCAATACTTTTTCTTTCTTTTGATCCAACAAGTATTATTTGGTAATTATTAATTTTTTGATTTTCAATACTAGAGATTAGATTTGAAAGTTTTGACTCATTTTTAAAGTCGGTGATTATTCCAAATGTAAAATCCATCATTAATGCTTTAAATTAGCTGTTATGTTTTAAAAATACTTCAAGATCTTCTGGAGTCCCTATTCCCCACATTGATTCTACGTTTTCCAATATAATTTTTTTATTATCTTCAATGGCTTCGTTGTACACAGGACAAACATAAAACTCATTATTAACCCTTATATTTTTATTAATCATATTCTCAGCGTACTTTACGTAATCTGAGCCCTTACTCCAATAGTAGATTCCTACTGTTGCATTGTTGCTTATCGGGTTTTTTTCAGCAACTTCAACAACATAGCCTGTCTCATCTGTCCTTGCATACGACCATTTTGGGTGAGTCGATTCAAAGGTTAAAATTCCACCATCTACTTCTTTATTAATAAAACTATACATAATTTCGTTTGGATCCCACTCAATATACTGATCAGAATTAGCAATTAGTAACGGCCTTTCATCATTAATTAAGTCTTTGGCTAATAAGGTAGTGCAGGCAGCTCCTTCAGTAATTCCATCTAGCTCAATTATTTTACAATTTGGCTCAATAAGATTTAGCATTTTGTCAATATTGTATTTTTCTATATGTTCCTTTTGTACTAAAAATATATATTCACAATCAATACTCAAGTTTTCAATAACTACTTGTATCATTGGTTTTTTGTTTATTTCAACTAATGGTTTTGGGAAAACATAGCCTTGTTCACTAAATCGTGAACCTTTACCAGCCATAGGAATTAATATCCTTAATTTATCATTTTTATATTTTTGCAATTTTTCTCCTTTCTTAAAAAAGTCTTTGTAATCAGTAATATTATTAAACCTTTCAACAACCTCATTTTGTGAATTTACAAATAGCGTATTTGCTCCACTTAAGTTTGCTGAATGTCTTCCAACCGGAGAGTCTTCTACAATAAGACAGTCTTCAGGAAATAATCCAAAATGAAGCATTGCTTTCCAATAAATTTCAGGGTGAGGCTTGGGATTCACAACATCTTCATTGCTTAAAATAAGGTGAAAGTGGTCTAAAAGCTCTAATTTTCTTAAAACTTTTTCAACTGTTGACTTTATACTGTTTGACGCACATGCTAAAAAATACCCTTCATTCTTTAAAGCAACTATTAAATTTAAAATCGCATCATTTTTTTGTAAACTGTCTAATGACTCCATTGTTAATTTTTGTTTTAAATCATAGATTCTCTCATTTTGATTCTTTGGAAGGCCTTTGTTTTCATTTAAAAGTGCTAGTTTCTTCTTAGTAGGTAATCCGTCAAAAGTAGCTAAGTGCTCCTCGTAAGAAATTGCAAAACTTTTATCAATTAAAGTAAGTGCTGAGTTTAAACTTTCAAAGTGAATAATTTTTGAATCGTATAAAACACCATCTAAATCAAATATTATTAATTTTTTATTCATTATAGTTATCTTAATGATAGAAAAATTTATTTCGCACAGAGCTAATTTGTATAAAAAAGATAATGACCGAGAAAATAAAATTAGAGCAATTTATGAAGTAATTGATGCAGGATTTGACTGTGAGATAGACTTGTGGCACTACAATAATAAGCTTTACCTTGGACATGATAAGCCTACAGATTTAATTAATATTTTGAATATCTTAGAGATGAAAAAAAATTTGTGGATTCATTGTAAAAATCTTGAAGCACTAAGTTTTTTTAGTTATCAAGAAGATCGGGATTTAAACTATTTCTGGCACCAAAAGGATGATTTTACTTTGACCAGTTTAAATTACATTTGGACATACCCAAAAAAGGACGTAGTTCCTAACTCGGTAATTGTAGACTTATTGCACACGACAAGATTAAACAAAAAAGTTTTTGGAATTTGCTCTGACAATATTTACCATGCTAAAAAAATGTATGTTTAGATTAATTATTTAAATTTATTAAATGTATTTCTTAGTGAGATTTGTTTTGTTGAAATAAACAGATGATATTTTTTATTTACCAATTTGCTAAGTTCACAAATTTTTTAATATTAAAATTTTACCTATATTTAAAACCTACTGCTTAAAATCCCACCTCTCCCAGACATACTTATACTGCCATATCAATTCATGTGTTTTTCTTAGTTTTTTTGTAATTAAATACTTTTTAATTGGGTACAAAAAAGTTTTTCTATGAAATTGTACTTGTAGTGTATTTATTTTTTGTATAGCTCTATTGTCTATAAGGTCTTTTAAAACTTTGTATTCTGAACCCTCTATGTTCATATTTACCAAAGAGATTTTAGAAATTCTATTTTCAAAAATAAAATCAGAAAACTTTTCAACTTTAATTATTTGATAATTTTTTGATCCTCTTGGTAAACTCTTTTTAACATAAGATCCGTCATTCTTATCAACCAAGTAAATATTGCCCTTAAAGTTAGAAAAGCCAAAATTATAAATTCTCACCAAATTTGTGTTAAAAGACTTTTCTAATTGTTGAAATAATTCAAAGCTTGGTTCAAACCCATATATACTGCAATTGAACTTATTTAAAAATTTTTTTAAATCCTGTCCTGTATACGATCCTACATCTATTATCAAACCGTTTTGATCTATTTGGTAATTAAACCTAAGATTTGAATCACCATCATCAGCAAACCATCTAGAAACTTCTTTGTGAAAATATTTTTTAAGTAATAATTCTTTAACTTTAAGAATTCCAACTTTCCAGATAATGTACTCTAGTAGACTTTTTGAACGTATTTTATTTTTAATCTTTATCAACATTTTTAACAATTGGTACTCTTTTTCACAATAAAAATTATAAAGTTACAGAAGAAAAATTGTTTAAATTTTGAAATATAAGGTGTATCAAAAAGATAAATTTATTTTTCTATAAACCTTGGTATTGCAAACCATTTTCATAACTTATTGCAATTAAGATCATAATAATTGGAAAAATCATTATTGAAATCTATAAATGTTTCTTATTTAAATAATTTTTCATAGCTTGAAGTCAATCCTTCTTGCTTAAACCAATTTTGGAATTCCAAGTTTAACTTTTCTAATTTGTTCATATTATTTTCAAATATATTTAATTTTGACAACTTAGTAGAAACCTTTTTAACTTTTCCAAGAAATGGATTTTTTGTATAGTATTTCAATCTAATCTGCTCTAATGTATCTACATTTTGTTCGTCTAATATTAATTTTTTAAATAATTTGTTAACTTCATTTTGAAGTTTTATTGGAAAATTAATCATGGTCAATTTAGGCTTGTCTTCAATACCAGGAAAAAATGGGAGAGTGTTAACACTGAGTATTTCATAATGCCTCATACAATCCCAGCCTGCCTTTTTAGTAGTAGTTCCAAATATTGATTTACTATATTGTTGGTAATATCCTTCTTCATCATAAATATAACTATTTAAAAATCTTGGGTCCATAGGTGCCAGCAATTGTGTTTTATCTTTAATTTCTATTCTTTTTAATGGAAGTTCATTTTCTGGGTAACAAAATGAAATTGGAAATGCGTTAGATTTATATTTTTCAGTTAATTCTCGTTTAAAATATTTTGATTTTGAGGCAATTTCTTCATCAACTAATTGATGATCTTCACCATCAATTACGTAAATTTCTTTATTAGGATTTTTTTTATTCAGTAAATGAAAATAACTTTCTTTCAAGCTATTGTTTTTAAAATTTCTTTGAATTGATGTAAATATAATTAAATCATATTTTTCAATAGAATCTAAAATTTCTTCTACGGAAAGAATTGTTAAAGAACTTTTTAATGAGTGCTCTAGCTTTCCATAAAGTGTAAAGCCTTTCCCGTATAGGTCTGATTTGTTTTTAAAATCATTAAACAAAAAATCTAGTCTGTGATTTGTAAATACCTCATTCCTGTTTGAGATGAAATAATAATTAACCAAGTCAGCTAAGTAATCTGGTCCAGAATCAGAATTTATCAATAATACTTTCATTTAAACTCGTTCATCTTTTTTATCTTACATATTTTAAAGTTAAATTGGAGTCCACAGGCATAATTAAACTGCCAACTCATAGTTTTTCATATATGGAATTACCTTATAAACTCTCTTTATTTTACATTAATCACTATAATTTAGTGCTTATGTCTTAGGGGCTCTAGTGGTTAAAAATTTTATAAAAACAAATAATTTATCTAACTGAGTTTAAATATTCTTTAACTATTAAATAATTTATCAAGATTCACAAAAGTAAAATCATTTTTAATTTTTTCGTAAAATTTTTTTTCTAAATCTAAATAATTATTTTTACTTATTGACATTAGGAGTTTTTTTGCCTCAGTTGTCTGACTATGTCGCTTTAAAGAACCAAAAGCCAGCTCGTAATTCAAGTCATTAATATCCTCTAAATCTGTATTATATTTGTTGAGAAATTTTTTTAAGGTAATAAGAGCATTTTTATTCTTTAGTATTAAGTCAGAATAGTAAATAATTATCTTTTCTTTATCTGAATCAGCAAAAACACTCAATAATTTGCAGTATTTTTCAAACTCCTTTTGAACTATTTCTGTATCAAACTTTTTTGAAAGGTCTAATATATTGTGACTTACTATTGCTTCCAAGGGATTTCTCAAAATTAATATTAAATCTAGCTCAAATCCCGTTTCATTAATATTGTCTAGTTGATGTCTTTTCAAACCGATTGGTTTTCTTGATTTAATTGGTATATCTATTTTTTTATATATAGGCATGTCAGACGAGAAAATAGAATTATATTGAGTTTTACCATCGTTACCACCAAGAGTTGGTTGACCCGTCAATGACTCAATTATGAATCTCAACAAGTGATTGCCTGATCTTGGATATGATAATATGTAGAATCTTAAACTTTTGTAAATTTCAAATCCTAAATTGATTAAAAATTTTCTTATTGAGGACTCTAAATAACTTCTGTATTTTACAATTAAATCTTTTAAGAAATTAGAAACTTTTTTTATGTAATACTTTAAATTTATTTTCATAATTTAAACGGCCTAAATAAGATTCGAAACTTCAACCTCTTTTTTAGAAATAGGCTAAATGTTTGATCTTAATTTATTTTACATTATTCATTACCAATCTGAGATTATTTATTGGATGCTTTAAGCCCAATCAACAGTAAATTGCAAAGTTTTTTTGTAAGGGTGTTCCTTATCATTCCCTTTTTCGACATGTCAAGATTAATTTTTTATAATTTAAGGATAATTAAAAAATTAAATATAATTTTGGTTTTTGAATAGTAAATTAAATTTACTATTTTGTGTATTAATAGGCTTTGGTAATTCTTCCTTAATAGTATTTTTACAATCATTGTCGATTAATTTAAAATCTAAATTTTCAAGGAAGCTCTTAATTTCAAAAGATAATTTATATGTGGTTTCTAAACAAATATATTTTGTAAAACTTATAGAATTTTTAGAGCCTTGAAGTACATCCAGTTCAGAACCCTCACAGTCCATAATTATTAAATAATTGTTTGTTAAATTTAAATTTAAATAATCCAATTCATAAATTGGAACTTCATAGCTTACATTGTTCTCACTAGAAATAGTATTAAATGTAGATGCTCCATAATTTGGTATATTTTCATTTGCTGTAAAGTGCCTATATTCAAAAAAAGTTTGTAATCCATTTCTATTTCCTAATCCAAAGGGAAATAAGGATAATTTTTTTGACAACTTACGATGAAGTTTTATATTTTCTATACATTTAAGTATTCCTGTGTAGCTTGGTTCAAAAATATATCCATTGCAAAAATTAAATTTTTCAATTAAACCAAGAGAGTCATAGGCATCTCTAGAACCAACCTCAACAAATGTTTTATCGGTTAACAAATCTAAATCTTCATTTAAATACGGAAATATCCACTCATAATTTGTTCCGAATTTATCTAATTTATTCAAATTTAAAAAATCAAAATTTTTGTGAATAAATTTATCAAATTTTAGAACTAATTTCGCTAAGTAATATTTCATACTTTTAATTTTAATTTTTTTTCCTGTTTCTGTATCTGGTTTGTATTTTTACAGTTTATTTTTTTTATACAATAAAAATTTTTTAATGCTTATCTCTCCATAAAATTTAAATGAATAATATTTTTGGATTAATTGATAAATAACCTTAATATTTGAAATATAAAAGATAGTTTTTAGAAAATAATAATATATGAAAGATTTTAGTTTATTTTCTTTAGAGGCTACATCTAAGTAATTCATAAGTAACGGTTCAAGTATGCGGTGATATTGCGGATCAAGTCTGCATCGATAATGAAAATGATTACTTTCCAAAATTTCTTCTGGTTTTGGGATTGATTTAAGATTTTTTCTAATTAAATTTTTTGGTTTAATGTTAAATTTGTATAAAAGACGAGCAATGGCAACATCATCAGGAAGTGAGGCGTCAAAGTATTTACGGTTGTCTAAAATAATTTTAATATTTTCTTTACTTATAAAAAATCCAGCTCCTGAAGCTATTAAATCTCCTTCTATAGCTTTCAAAACAGAGCCGGAGTAATCCAAAGAATCTATATTTTTTAATATAAAACTTCTAAACTTTTTTAAATCGATAAAAGAACTTGTATTTGTACGAAATACATAATCAAATTCACAAATAGAAGAAATCTTTTCAAATGCTAACAAAGTTTTCTTGGCAATATTTTCATAATTATCATTAGTATTTATTTCTAAATATTTATATTGATTGTTTGAAATGTAATCAACCTCTCTTTCAAATTGATATTCTTTACCCACAAAATGGTGAACTTGTATATTTTCAAAATTTTTTTTCCAAATTTTTTTTTGTTTTCTAGAAGAAATATAGGATAAATAATTTCTTGAGCAAAGTACGAGAATTAATACTTTTGGATTCTTGATTTCCATAACTTTTGATTTTAGAAAAGTTTTTTTGTCCAAGTTTTTGGAGTCTTTTCATTTAAAATTTCAATATCTAAATGATATCTAAACTTTTTAGGCCCTAATTTAATTATCCAATTTGCAATTTTTTCAATTGATTTATCAAGAGAAACAGAAGTTTCATACCCAAGAAGTTGCCTTGCTTTTTCTGCAGAACAGTGTGCTAGCTTTACTTCTTGTGGTCTTGGGTCTACAAAAATTGGCTCTAAGTCATAATTGAGAACATTAATAATTTTATAGGCTAAATCTTTTATTGATATTACGTCTTCGTCAGGACCTACATTTATTGTTTCTCCGACAGCATTCTTATTTTTGACAGATTCAATCATTGGATTAACTACATCATCAATATCGGAAAAACATCTTTCCTGACTTCCGTCTCCGTAAATTATTGGTGGATTTCCATTTAATATTCTATTAATCATTATTGAGACAACATTTCTGTAGGGATCATCATACTTTTGCCTAGGTCCAATTATGTTGTGAGGTACTAAATTAACAAATTCAAAACCATGTACTGAACTCATGACTTGCAATGTTTGCTCAGCTGCGAGTTATGCTATTCCATATGGATCTTGTGGTTTTGGAGTAAGATCTTCAGTAAAAGGTACGATTTCCTGGGCTCCATATCTTGCCATGCTTGAGCAATTTATTACTTTTTGAATATCGTTTTCAGCAGCGGCTGTAAAGACTGACATAGAAATTTGATATGTATTTTGACCAACTAAATATGGAGAAAAGACACTCAGCCCTTCATAAGCTGTACAAGCAGTATGAAAAATTAAATCAACGCCCTTTGTCATTTTTTTCATTTGATTAAGGTAAATAGCATCTACTTGAAAAAACTCTGCATCTTCAGGAACATTTTCTTGATAGCCACCTATTAAATTATCACAACCAGATACTTCATGTCCTTCTTGAATTAATGTATCAGCTAAATGACTTCCTAGAAATCCCGCGATACCAGTAATGAATATTTTCATAGTAATTATTGTACTTTTTTTAGAATTTTTTTTACACGTTAATTTGCCTTAATTCAAAAAAGAAATTTTTTTAGAGGCCAGAGGCAGAATCGAACTGCCGACCCCTTGTTTTTCAGATAGAGGCAAACCACTTGACCTTTCATCATTTTACATTACTCGTCATCATTTATCGCTCATTTCTAACAAGCTCTAAAACGCAACGAGCAGTAAATAACGAAGACTTCTCTTGTGAGTATGAGACAGTTTAGAGACAGTTTATATCTTCACATCATCACATCTTCACAGACTAAAAAGGGTTTAGGCAATTAATAGACTTAGTAAGGGGGTTTGTTACCAATTACATAACTGCTTTTAGCAATCCAACTTGAGTTATCGTTTCTTCTAGAGATACCCATTATTTTTTAACCTTAGTATCTTTTCCAAAAGCCATTTCAACTAACCACTTTTTTTGGTTAAGCATATCAAACTCTAAGTCTGCCTCTAGCCAATTCTGATAACTCTTGATAGCAAAGTCAGTAAGCATACCACCAACTACTCCCTTGTCCTTATTGTGAGTTCTGTTCAAGATGTCATCATCAATTCTTGAAATAGTAGTTTGTAGAGTTCTTTTAACTTTATGTAGCTTTTCCTTTTCAGCTTTAGAA
>MDTG01310688.1_pt1 | contig 27037 bp, 30 predicted proteins | sample 811421 | NCBI WGS metagenome assembly MDTG01 (sample SAMN05326645, study PRJNA326480) | marine metagenome | isolation source: seawater | place: Pacific Ocean: South East | collected 2011
ATAAATCAAACGATATTCTTCAATAACTTTGTCCTCTTTGCCTTCAAAAATATATTTAAATAAGGAAATTAATCTAGATCTATCAAAATATCCAAAAATTTTTTGTGCATCTTTTAAATTAAGCTCATTATCGTTATTGTTTGATATTATTGCTTTATCTAATAAAGATAACGCATCTCTAACTGAACCCTCAGAAATTTTAACTATTAATTTAAGAGAGTCATCGGATATGTTTCCATTTTCTATATCTTTAACTTTTTTAATATAATTAAAAAGTTCTTCAGATTTTACACGTGCAAGATCAAATCTTTGACATCGTGAGACTACCGTAATTGGAATTTTTTTAATTTCAGTAGTTGCAAAAATAAACTTTAAACTTCCTCCAGACTGATATTGTGGTGGCTCCTCAAGTGTTTTTAAAAGTGCGTTAAAAGCTTGTTTACTTAACATGTGCACTTCATCAATTATAAAAATTTTAAATTTTGCGATTGAAGGGCCATATCTTGAAAACTCAATTAACTCTCTAACATCATCTACACCTGTCTTGCTGGCAGCATCCATTTCTAAAACATCAATATGATTTGAATTAGATATAGACTCGCAGTTTTCGCAAAAATTTTCTTTACAAAGATTAATTCCATTTTTACAATTTAAAGCTTTAGCGACTAGTCTTGCTGTTGTTGTTTTTCCAACACCTCTAATACCTGTAAATAAATAAGCATTAGGAATCTTATTTTCTACAATTGCATTGGAAATAGTTTCTTTCACTACGTCTTGACCTATCAGATCTTCAAATAGAACTGGTCTGTACTTTAAAGATAGTACTTTTGAATTTTTTTTCATTTTATGTTTAGGAGACTAGAACCTGAAGAACTGTCTTTACGACTGCTTCCGTTAAGATCTGGTCGGATTCAAGCAGTATTCACCTCTAGCCTCCATAAAGTATTATATCAGTAATATTTTTTATTCCACAATTAGATATTAAAAAAATTAAATATTTCTAAATTTACTAGCCTTATAAACACCTAATATGTTCAAGCTAACAGTGTGAAAACCTAGTTCCTCTAGGGATTTTTGAACCCCAGGATCTTCAATATGACCAACGATATCACATAAAAATAAATATTGTTCAAAACTACTTTGGTCAGAAAAACTTTCTAGCTTACTTAAGCTAATATTATTAGTTGCAAAACCACCAAGGCATTTATATAAAGCAGCAGGTTTATCCTTAACCTTGAAAATACAACTTGTAATATATTTATCTTTATCAAATTCAGGATGATCAGCCTTAAGCCCCATAATCAAAAATCGTGTCACATTTTTTTTATCGTCTTCAATATTATTTTTTAATATATTTAGTTTATAAATTTTAGCAGCTAGACTAGATGCAATTGCTGCTTCATTTTTTTTTTTATTATCACTAATATATTTTGCACTACCTGCAGTATCAGCTGCAATAATTGGTTCTAAATTATTTTCATTTATAACTTTTTGACATTGAGATATTGCCTGAGAATGAGATCTGACACTTTTGATGTCTTTAATATCAACTCCAGGAAGTGACATTAAATTATGTGATACCTTATGAAAGTGCTCAGCATAAATTTGTAATTTATACTTATTCATTAAATATTGAATATCTGCAACTCTACCTGCTATAGAATTTTCAACGGGAATAATAGTCTTTAAGTTTTCATCATCTAAACAACTTTTAAAGCATTCCTCAAAAGTCTTACATGATATTGTGGTAGCTTTTGGATAAGCTTCTAAAGCTGCAAGTTGTGAGTATGCACCTTCGCTTCCTTGATATAAAATTTTCATACTATTTCTTATATTCCATTATTTTTTTTAATTCTATATAATCTTCTTTTGTATCAATTCCAATTGCCTTACTAGTTGCATATGAAACATTTATATTTATATTGTTATCTATAGCTCTAAGCTGTTCAAGTTTATATTTTTTCTCATTATCTGATTGGCTTAAACCTGTAAAAATTTCTAAAGTAGAAACTTTAAAAATATAAATACCGATATGATGATAAATATTTTCTTTTTCATTACTTGAATATCTAAAAAAATTTTTGGCTATTGGAAAATTTTCTTTTTCTAATCTTTGATTTGTTTGAACTTTTACTATACTTTCATTTATCAGGAATTCTTTTTTGTCAATTTTTGATGCAAGTGTACCTATATCACAATTATTTTTTTTAGTAAGTTTATGAAGTTTTTTTACATCTTCAATATTAATTAAAGGCTCATCTCCTTGTAGATTTATTATATATTCAATATTTTTTAAATTGAGTTTTTGGAAAGCTTCCCAAATTCTATCGGTTCCTGTATTTGGTTTTTTGGATGTTAAAATTGCATTCCCATTATTTTTTTTTACTTGTTTTAGTATTTCGTCGTCCTCTGTGGCTACAATTACATCTCCAATTTGAGTTTCTTGAGCCCTTTTTACAACATGAGATATAATTGGAAAACCATTTACCTGTAATAACGGTTTTCCTGGTAGCCGTTGAGCTGGCATTCTTGAAGGTATTAAAATAATTGTATCTGACATCAATATTTTTATGCGTCTAACAGACGCAAATTTTTATTTAATTTTAACAAAGCAATTTTAAAAATATCATGTTATATGTAAAATACTTATATAAACCAATGGATTCTTTTGAACTTAATAAAATTATAGGCGCGATTTTACTAGTAGCTTTATTGGTAATAGGAATTGGTAAGGTTTCCAACCTTATTTTCAAAGTTAATCAGCCTGAAAATGCTGGATATAAAGTTGAAATTGAAACTGTTGAACCTGAAAATAGTGTGGTTGAAGAAATTGAGGAGAAAGTAGATATAGCCTCACTTCTTTCAATGGGTGATTTAACACATGGGGAAAAAGTGTTTAAGAAATGTGCTGCTTGTCACTCTATAAAAAGTGGTGGAGGAAATAAAATTGGACCTGCACTTTATAATGTTGTTGGAAGAAAAATTGGTTCATTAAATGATTATAAATACTCAAAAGCATTAGTTGATTATGGGAAAAACTGGAGTTTTGAAGAATTAAATGGCTTTTTATTAAAGCCTAAGAGCTGGATTAAAGGCACAAAAATGGCTTACGCAGGATTAAGAAAAGAAAAAGATAGAGCCTCTGTAATATTATATCTTAACAAATATGCTGATAGCCCACTACCCTTACCTTAATTTATTTAAGCAAAATAATAAAATTGATTTTTGTACATGAACTCTATTCTCTGCTTGTTGCCATACCTTTGATTTATTACTATAAAAAACTTCGTCAGAGATTTCATTTCCTCTGGGCAGACAATGTAAAACAAATGCATTTTTAGAAAATGACATAAGATTCGAATTTATTTTAAAATTCTTAAAATCTTTTAATTTTTTTTTTTTGTTAACTTTGTCATTCATGGATATGACTTTGTCAGTCAAAACTACATCGGCATTTTTGATGGCTTCTTTTGGATTATTAAAGATTTTTATCTTTCCATTATTATTTTTAACCCAACTATTAATTGCTAATGATGGTCTATATTTTTTTGGACAACCAATGTTTAATGAAAAAGAAAATTTTACTGAAGCCTCTATTAAAGAATTTAAAACATTATTTGAGTCTCCAATCCAACAAATATTTAATTTAGAAATATTTTTTTTTGTAATTTCTTCAATGGTAAATATATCTGACAAAATTTGTGCTGGGTGAGACTTTGGGCTTAATCCATTTATAAGGGGTATAGATAAATGCTTTTTAAAACTATTAAGTTTTTTCTCGTCATCTGTTCTTAACATAAAAATGTTACCGTAAGTTGATAATATTTTAGCTGTATCAGCAATAGTCTCTCCACCTTTTAATAAATGCAATTCATCTGGTCTTAATGTTAATGCTGATCCACCAAGTTGCCGGATAGCCAAATAAAAGCTTAATCTAGTTCTTAAAGAGGACTTTTCAAACATTTGAATTAATAGATTACCTTTTAAAGGTTGATCTTTATCAGCTTCTAATATTTTAAGATTTTTTCTTTTAGATTTTCGCCTCTTTGCATCTAATAAAATATTTCTAAGTACTTTATAAGAATTATCTTTTATATTTAAAAAATGTTTCATAACTAATTATATGAACCACAAACTTTTTTAATAATTTTTATTGCAATTATTATTTCTTTTATTTTCACGTTCAACGGTGGTAAAATTCTTATTACATTATCTGCAGCTTTGATGGTGAGTAATTTATGATCAAATAGTTTTTTTATAAAATTTATTTGATCTACTTTTATTTTGAGACCAATTAATAGTCCTTTACCTCGAACCTCGCTGATGATGTTTGGGTATTCCCGTTTAATTGCATTTAATTCTTTTAAAAAAAATTCAGAAGTTAATTGAATTTTTTTTAAAAATCCTTTTTTAAACATCTCATCCATTACAGCGTTTCCAACACTCATCGCCAATGGATTCCCTCCAAATGTACTGCCGTGTGTTCCTGGAGTCATGCAAGAAGCTACTTTTTTTCTCATTAATACAGCTCCAATAGGAAAACCTCCGCCTAATCCTTTGGCTACCGGAACTATATCTGGTTTTATTTTAGCATGCTCAAAAGACAAAAATTTTCCGGATCTTCCTATGCCTGATTGAACCTCGTCCAAAATAAGTAATATTTTTTTCTTGTCACAAATTTTTCTTAATTCTTTAAGACACCATTCAGGTATAACTTTTATTCCACCTTCTCCCATTATTGGTTCAATCATTATTGCTGCTGTTCTATTCGTAATTGATTTTTTTAATGACTCGTGATTACCGAATTCGAAATGATCAAAGCCATCTACTTTTGGTCCAAATCCCTCTGTCATTTTTTTTGAACCACTTGCAAAAATAGCTGCTAAAGTTCTCCCGTGAAAAGAATTTTTAACACATAGAATTCTATTTTTTTTTTTTTGTCCAATCGAGGAAAAATATTTCCTCGCAACTTTTATAGCAACCTCAGTTGCTTCTGCTCCACTATTTTGAAAAATAACTGAGTCTGCAAATGTCTTTTGTGTTAACTTTTTTGCTAATTTTTCACCTTCGGGTATTAAAAATGCATTAGAAACATGCCAAACTTTTTTTGCTTGTTTGCTAATTGCGTTAACTAAAATAGGGTTTGCATGTCCTAAAGAATTTACAGCAATACCTTGCACAAAATCTAAATATTTTTTTCCGTCTGTTGAATACAAATAGCTTCCTTTACCTTTTGAAAAAGCTATCTTCTTTCGATTATAATTTTTTGCTAATGATGATGTCATTGTTTAAGTTTTTATTTTGTAACCTTTTTTAAATAAAATGTAACCTATAAACCACGATAGAATTGCTAGTATAGGTAAATATATTAATCCAAACAACAATGGGCCATCTGAAATTCCTAAAAAGCCGTATCTAAATATATTAATAATATGAAAAAAAGGATTGTAATAGCTAATTGACTGAAAAAAAGATGGTAGTTTATCTATTGTATAAAATACACCTGATAAGAAACTTAATGGCTGTAATATAAAATTAGTCACTGTAGCGGTATGATCAAACTTTGTTGCCCAAAGGCCAGTGATAAAACCTAGACTTCCAATAAAGAAAGATCCAAATAAAGATGCGTATAAAATATAAAAAATATTTTTTATAGGAAGGTCTACTAAAAATAGAAATACGATTGTAGATATAAATCCAATTAATATACTTCTACATAAAGCAGCTAAAATTATTGCAAAAGATACCTCAAAGGCTGATAATGGTGCATAAAGTAAATCAACTATATTACCTTGCATTTTTGAAATCATTAAAGAACTGACAGAATGAGAGAAACTTTGGAGAATCATTGATTGAACAATTAAACCTGGTGCTAAAAAAGTTATAAAAGGAAAACCAAGCATATCTGATCTATCATTTCCAAGTGCTAGAGTAAGAACAGAAAGAAACAATAAACTTGAAACTAAAGGAGATAAAAGGGTTTGAGCCCAAACGACAAAAAATCTACTGCACTCTCTAAACCACAAAGAATAAAGACCAATATAATTAATATTACCAAATTTTTGGACACCAATTTTGTATTTTTTTTGTAATTCAACCATAAGTAATTATGTTTATATTTTTTTTTAAAATTTGTTAAGAAATCTAAAATACAACTTGATATTAAAAGTTTAATATGTGTATCTATTTAGTATTAAAAAACATTAAACGTACTATATATAGTAAAAAATGAGTTGGAACGAAGAAAAAGTCAATAAACTTAAAGAGCTATGGGGAAAAGGCAAAACAGCAAGCCAAATTGCAGAAATTATAGGTGGTATCAGCAGAAATGCAGTTATCGGTAAAGCTCACAGATTAAACCTATCTTCAAAAATAAAAACTAAAACAATTTTAAACAATAACAGTTCCAATAAAAATTATGAAGAAAAGGATGTAAAAAAGAAGAGATTGACCAAATCAAAATTTAGGTCGATGCTTATTGAAAAAGATTTTGAGCCTGAAAATCCTAAACAACTAGAGGAACTTGATGAAAGTTCATGTAAATGGCCTATCGGACACCCAAATGAAGAATCCTTTTATTTTTGTGGAAGAAAGTCATTAAAAGACTTTTCATATTGTAAGCTTCACCTTTTGTATGCATTTCAACCTAAAGGTAAAAAAGAAGATGTAATTGAAAAAAATGATGAAGTTCCTAAATTTATTGAAAAGAAAATTAAATCTGCATAGATTAATTATCAAGAATTTTTTTTTTAGCTTTGGTAAACTCTTCTTCGCTTATTGATCCATTTTTATAAAGATCACTAAGTTTTTGTAACTCACTTGTAAAATTTGAAATATTCGCTTTTTCTATATCGTTATCAATTTTTGGATTTTGATATCTATTTTTGTAAATGGCTCTTGCAGCTATAAAAATTACAAAAGTAAAAATTATTAAAACTGAAATATAAAGAATTATTGCACTCATAAAAATAAAACATCAATCAATTTTTTTTATTGAGAATTTTCCTCCTTCTCTCCAATTATATGCATATTTTTTAATTGCTTCTTCAAAAAAAATTTTACTAGGACATCCTATATCAAAATTTGTAATGCCGTTATCTGATTTTACGTTATCGTATTTAAGCAAATTTAATTGATCTGTTGTTATCAATGGATTTGGTAAAATTTCTAAGAAAGATGCAGAAATTTTTGCTATTAAAAGAGGCATTTTAATTAAGATCCTTTTTTTATTAACAGAATTCATTATTTTAATCATTATATCCTTAAAAGACAAAACTTCAGGCCCTATAACTTCGATATCTTTTGAATATATTTCTTTAGAAATTATATGACATATGACTTCAGCGACATCCGTTGCATGCACTGGGGAAAACTTAGTTGCACCATTATAATATAATGGAAAAAAAGGCATAAGTCCTAAAAGACTCATAAATCGAGTAGTAAAATTATCATCAACACTATAAACTAGTGATGGTTTAATGATTGAAGCATTTGGAAGGGTTTCTCTTATCTTTTTTTCTCCTTCAATTTTACTTAATGCATATTTAGAATCTTTAACACTTGATAAAGCTAATGCTGAAACATGAATAAAAAATTTATTTTCTTCTTTGCAAATTTTTGAAATTTTTTCAGGAAAATCTGTATGAATCTTTTTAAAAGTATTTTTTTTTCCTTTTTCAAATAAAATTCCAATTAAATTTAAGCAAATATCTGATTCTGAAACAAGCTTTCTTATTTTAGTATAATCATCAATACTGACCTCTTGTATATCAATAAATCCAATTGGGGCTTGGGTTTTTAAAACATATCCTTTTTGATGAGTATTTCTTGTTGCCGCAATAACTCTAAAATTATTACGAACTAAGCGTCTTATGCAATATTTACCAATTTGACCGCTTGCACCAAAGATTAATACTTTTTTTCTTATCATTTATCAAAAAATAGACAATATTGTCATGTCTTTATATATATAAATAAAAATGAATAATATCAAAATTTTTGAGAAAGACTTACCTAAAGATATTGATTTATCTAATGAGAAAGTTGTCGCTATAGATTGTGAAGCTTTGGGGCTGGTTTTGGGTAGAGATCCTTTAACATTAGTTCAAATTGGACTTCAATCAAATAAATATTACATAATTAAATTAGATAGAGAAACTTATGAAGCACCTAATTTAAAAAAATTTTTATCAAATCCAGAAACTGAATTCATAATGCATTATGCTAGACAGGATCTTTTATGGTTAAAATATCATCTTAATGTAAAGCCGAAGAAAATTTTTTGCACTAAACTATGTTCTAAAATTGCCAGAACAGCATCTAGCGCTCATGGTTATAAAGATCTAGTAAAAGAATTATGTAAAAAAGACATTTCAAAAAAAGAGCAACAAAGTGACTGGGGTGATCCAAATTTATCAGAGAAGCAAATTAGCTATGCTGCACAAGATACTGAATATTTATTTGAAATTAAAGAAAAACTTTCAAAAATGTTAATTAGAGAAAAAAGAATTGAACTATTTATTAAAAGTTTAGAGGTAATACCAGTTTTGGTAGACATGGAAATTGCTGGATATAAGCTTTCAACATTTGAACATTAATTATGAAAAGAGATAAAAATATTAAAATTGCTAAAACTGTTATTGAGCTTGAAATTACTGCACTTAAGAAACTAAAAAAATCAATTAATAAATCTTTTACAGAAGCAGTAAATGTAATAGTGAAATGCCAATCGAAAATAATCTTATGTGGTGTAGGTAAAAGTTTTTTAATAGCTTCAAAAATAAGTAGCACTTTGTCTTCAGTGGGAAGTCCTTCTTTTGCACTTCCAGCGAACGAATGTTCTCATGGAGATTTGGGAAGTATATCAAAAAAAGATGTATTAATATTGATTAGTAACTCTGGTGATACAGAAGAACTAAAGCCTGTAATACAATTTGCTAATAGAAATAAAATTACACTCATAGGAATAGTGTCAAAAAAAAATTCAACTCTTTATAATGCTGCTGATATAAAGCTATTTATGCCAGAAGTAAAAGAATCTGGTCATGGAATAGTGCCTACTTCTAGCACAACAAGTCAATTGGCCCTCGGAGATGCGCTTGCAATTGCATCTATGGAATATAAAAAATTTGGAAAATTAGATTTTAAAAAGTTTCACCCTTCTGGAAGTTTGGGCGCTAAGTTAAAAACAGTAGAAGATATAATGCTTACTGGGAATAAAATACCTTTTATTAATGAAAACATAAATATGAAAAAAGCTTTAAAAATAATATCTGATAAAAAACTAGGAGTTTTAATAGTTATTAATAAAAAACGATTTACCACCGGTATAATTACTGATGGACAAGTAAGAAGATCAACTCAAAAAAATAAAGACCTGGAGAATAAAATTGTAAAAAGTATCATGACAAAAAATCCAATAAGTATTCATAAAAATACTTTAGCAGTAAAGGCGCTTTCAATTATGAATGAAAAAAAAATAACTAGTTTATGTGTTTATGATAGATATAAAAAAAAGACTATTGGAGTACTACATATACACAATATTTTAAGTGCTAATTTAAGATAAATGTCCAGATCCACTATCTATCAAATTTTAATATTGTTTTTAATTTTTTTAATAATGATTTCTACATACTATTTCTTTTTTAATAATCAAAATAAACAACCTAATTTAAACGAAAGTAGCCAAAGTAAAAACATGGAGATTTCAAATAATGAATCTGGAAACACAATTGATGATCTATATTATATCTCTACTGATAAAAGTGGAAACAGTTATGAAATTACCTCGGAAAGTGGAGAGTTAGACCCGGATAAAGGCGATGTAATCAAATTAAAAAATGTAAAAGCAATTATAAATATAAAAAATTCTGGAATAGTTTATATATCTTCAAAATTTGCACATTATAATAGAGATAACTTAAATACTTATTTTTATGATGATGTAGATCTAAATTTTAATCAACATTATATATCAAGTAATGATATTGAAATGAATTACGTAAATAAAAATATTAAAATTTCTGGAAATGTTAATTATAAAAATGATAATAATCATTTAAATGCTGATATTATAGAAATGAATTTGTTAACAAAAGTTTCAAAAATTTATATGAAAAAAAGAACTGATAGAGTAAAAGCTCTTATATTGAATTAATGGCTATTATTAAAAAATTTAGAATTAAGTCTTTTAAAAAAGCAAAACCTTTAGTTTATCTAAAGGATGTTTGCATCTCATTTGAAAAAAGAATGATATTAGATAAAGTTTCTCTTCAAATTAATCCAGGCGAAATATTAGGACTTCTGGGTCCAAACGGAGCAGGAAAATCGACAATATTCAATATTATCATGGGAATAATAAAACCTGATAAAGGATCAATAATATTTGGAGAAAAAGATGCAACTAATTTTCCAATTTATCAAAGAGCTCGAGAGTTTAAAATTGGATATGTCCCACAATATGGTGGATATTTTTCAGACCTGACAACATACGAAAACTTAAAAGCAATAGGAGAAATTTTAATAAAAGACGACAGATTAATTAATTCGAAGATTGAATTTTTAATCTCTAAATTCGAATTAGAATACGTAAAAAATATCAAAGCCTCTTTTCTGTCTGGTGGACAGAAAAAAAAGCTTGTTATAGCATTAGCTTTATTAGGTGATCCAAAAATTTTGTTGCTTGATGAATGTTTTGCTGCGCTTGATGTATTAACAATTCAAATGTTACAAAAAATAATAGTGAACTTACAAACTGATAATAATATTGGAATAATAATCTGTGACCATCAAGCAAGAGATTTGCTTACGTGCGTTGATATAGCTATGATTTTATCAAATTGTAAAATTATTGCAAAGGGCACTCCTAAAGAGCTTATTAATAATCCTTTAGCACAAGATGCCTACTTTGGTGAGACATTTAAAATTAATTAATAATGAAAATTAATTTTTTAAAAATTAACAAAAAAATTAATAGTTTCGATAAAAAAATTTATGTAGATGGTGATAAAAGTATATCAATTAGGTGGACTTTACTTGCATCTCAAGCAATTGGAACATCTACGGCATATAACTTATTAAATTCAGAAGACGTATTAAATTCAATAAAATGTTTAAAAAAGCTTGGAGTTAAAATTATACTTAAAAAAAAAATTTGTAAAATTATTGGAAGAGGCTTGAATGGATTTAATTTTAAAAAAAATATTACATTAAATGCAGGTAACTCAGGGACACTGGGAAGATTAATTTTACCTTTATTAATAAAATCCCCATATAAAATAAAACTCATAGGTGATAAAAGTTTATCTAAAAGAGATTTTTCTAGAGTTATTGACCCTCTAAAACAAATAGGTGCAAATTTTTTTCCTAGTCACAGTAAAAGGCTTCCACTTTTTATAAAAGGAAGTAATTACTTAAGACCAATAAGATATTTTGAGAAAAGAGGTTCAGCCCAATGTAAAAGCTCATTAATGCTAGCTTCTCTTTTGACGCCTGGGCAAACAGAAATAATTGCAAAAAAATCTAGAAACCATACAGAAATAATGTTTCAAAATTTAAAAATACCAATGGTAATAAAAAAAAAATCAAGATTTGATTTTATTACAGTTACTAAACCTTCAAAAATTAAAAATATCAATATCAATATTCCGGGTGATATAAGTTCTTCAGCATTCTTTATAGTTCTTACATTGTTAACAAAAAACTCAAAATTACTTATTAGAAACGTTAATATAAATCCATCTAGGATTGGTGTTATTAAAATTTTAAATAAAATGGGTGGAAAAATAAAACTTTTGAATAAGACAAAAAATAATAACGAACAATGTGCAGATATACTTGTAAAAAGCCAAAATAAATTGAAAAAAATAAACTGTCCCGTTAATTTAAATAGTAGTGCTATTGATGAGTTTTTGATTATTTTTTTAGTTGCTGCAAAAGCAAGTGGAGTTTCAACTTTTAAAAATTTATCGGAACTTAATCAGAAAGAGAGCCCAAGATTAAAGATTGCTTCAAAAATCCTAAAAACTATTGGTGTAAAAGTAATATCAAATAATAATTCAATAAAAATATATGGAAATCCAAAACTACGAATTAATAAAAAAATTAAAATTAAAAGTTATATGAAAGATCATAGAGTTTTTATGATGTCTGTGATAGCAGCACTTAGCTTAGGTGGTGAATGGAAAATATATGATCCAAATTCAGTAAATACATCTTTTCCATCTTTTATGAAAATAATTAATAATTTAGGTGGTAAATTTAATTGAATAAGATAAATAAAAATTTCAAAATAGCAATTGATTCACCAGCAGCTGCTGGCGCAGGCACAGTTGCAAAAAAAATTTCAAAACATTATAATTTGATTCATTTAGATACTGGTAAGATATATAGATTAATTGCTTTTTTAAAATTAAAATATAAAAAAAAATTTAATTATGTTCTTATTAAAAGAAAAATTTCCACTATAAAATTGTCGGAGCTTCAAACAAAAAAATTGTTAAGCGATAAAGTAGGGTTTGAAGCGTCAGTTATTGCAAAAGATCCCAATGTAAGAAGATTAGTTCACAAATTTCAAATTAATTGTGCTTATAATTATCCAAAAAAGTATAATGGATCTTGTCTAGATGGAAGAGACATTACTTATAAAATAGTTCCTGATGCAGATTTCAAATTTTATATAACTGCCAATGTTCAAGTAAGAGCAAAAAGGAGGTTTAATGAATTAAAGAAGTTAGGAAAAAAAATTAGCTACAATGAGGTATTAAAAAGTATAAAAAACCGTGACAAAAATGACTATAGCAGACGAATATCACCTCTTAAAAAAACTAGCGATTCTATCTTGATTAATACCTCAAATTTAACTAAAAGTGCATGTTTTTTAAAAATAAAACAAATTATAGACAGAAAATTAAAACTAAATGGAAATATATAATTCTTTAGACACTAAAGCCTCAAAAGAGTTTCACGAATTATTAGACAATCAGCTATCAAAAACAAAAGGAATTATTGAAGGTAAAATAATAGAAGGAAAAGTTACTAAGGTAACAGAAAAATTTATTTTTTTATTTATAGAAGGATTAAAGTCAGAGCCTGTGCTTGATATTAATGAACTTAAAACTTTAGGATTGATGGATAAGGTTAAAATTGGCCTTAAAATTCCTGTTTTGTTAGAAAGAATAGAAGACAAAAATGGAGAATGTATTGTATCAGCATCCAAAGCATTAAAAATAAAAGGTTGGGATTTATTGGTTGATGCTTATGAAAAAAATGAACCAATTATGGGTAAAATTACATCAAAGTGCAAAGGAGGTGTCATCGTTGAACATATAGAAACTGGCTCACTTATGTTTTGTCCAGGATCTCAAATCTCTGATAAACCTCTAAAAGATATTTCACACCTAATGAACGAACCTCAGAAGTTTGCGTTAATTAAATTGGACAGAGCTAGAGGTAATGCTTGCGTTTCTAGAAGGCAGATTATTTCATCTTTTAAAAAGGAAGACAAAGCAAAAATTATTGAGAAGTATAAAGTTGGTGACGTAATAAAGAATGCAATTGTTAAAGCATATAGTAACTTTGGATGCTTTTTTGATGTTAACTCTGAACTTGATGTATTAGTCCATTTACAAGAAATTAGTTACTCAAGAGTGAATCACCCAGAGGAAATTTTTAATATAGGTGAGAAACATGATTTGCTTGTAATTTCAGTTGATAAAGAAAAACAACAAATTGGTTGCTCTATAAAACAACTTTCACCGGATCCATTTGAACACATTTCAAATTATGAACTTAATAAAGTTTATAAAGTTAAAGTAGTTAAAATAATGGATTTTGGAGCTTTCTGTGAGCTGGAACCAGGCCTTACAACTTTATTGCACTCGAGTGAATTAAGCTGGACTAAAAAAAATCCATCTGCAAAAAAAATGTTTAAAATAGGTGATGAAGTTTCTTGTGTTATCACTGAAATAGATAAAGAAAAAAGAAGAGTTGCAATATCACATAAATTAACTATTGAAAATCCATTTTCATTGTTAGAGAAAAAATATCCAGTAGATACTATGGTGGAAGGAACAATAAATAGTATTAACGACTACGCAATTTACGTAAAAATTGATGGTTTCGATATAGATGGTTTCTTGCACTGTAACGATTTAACTTTTAATAAGAATTCGGAAGAAGAGTTAAAAAATTATAAAAAAGGAGACAGACTCAAAGTTAAAATTTTGGAAATTAAAGCTGATCAACAAAAAGTAAGAGTTGGACTTAAACAAACACAAGAAGATCCTTTAAACTGGTTTAAAGATAAGAAATTAAATGACACAGTAACAGTAAAAGTTATTCATTCAGATGGTAAAGGTCTTATTGTTCAACCAGAAGGAAGTAAAGTCGAAATACAAATAAAGAAATCGCAAATTGCAATTAATTCTGCCGATGCTAGACCATCAAGGTTTGTAGGGGGAGAGAGAATAGATGCAGCAATATCTGAGATTGATTTAGAAAAAAGGAAAATATCATTAAGTATTAAATTGCTTGAAGAATTGCAAAATAAGGAAGCCGTATCTAAGTTTAGTTCACCATTATCAGGTAAAAATCTTCCATTTTCTTCACTTTCAGATAAACTAGATAAAAAAGATAAATCAGAAAAAAAAAAGAAAGAATAAATAAAATTGGCTATAGTAAAATCAAAGTTTCTTAAAAAAATCTTTGAGAACTATCCAAATTTTTATAAGAAAGATTTAGAAAAATTCCTCAATATAATTTTAAATGAAATAAAATACTCCCTCAAAAAAGGAAATAGAGTTGAATTAAGAGGTTTTGGGACGTGGTCGACCCATGTTCAAAAAGCTTCTATTAGAAGAAATCCAAAAACAGGGGAAAAAGTTGATGTTCCAGAAAAAAAAACAATTCATTTTAAATTATCTAAAGATTTATTTAACAGAATAAATAATAAAAATGATTAAAACTAAAAAAGTTTTTATAGCCTGCGACACAGATAATATAAGAAAAGTAAAAAAAATAATCAAATTTTCACAAACTAATAAATTAAAAATTGGCTATAAATTTGGATTAGAATTTATTAATTCGAAACATGGGAGAGCTTTTATATCCAAATTAAGAAATAAAATAATTTTCATAGATCTAAAATTGAATGATATCCCAAATACAATAAAATCTGCTATAATGGCATTAAGTGATTTAAAAGCAAATTATTTAACGGTACATATTAATTCGGGTTTAGAGGCTTTAAAGGTTGCAAAACAAACAGCAGGAAAATCTAAAATTGTTGGTGTAACGACTCTTACATCTTTAAATAATAAAAGTTTAAAGGAATTAGGATATAACAAAACGGTAAAAAATTTAGTCAAACATCAGGTTTTATTGGCAAAAAAAGCAAAGTTAGATGCAGTTGTTTGTAGTCCACATGAAGTTGATATTGTTAAAAAAATTTTCAAAAAAGAGGTTATTACTCCTGGTATCAGACTTAATTCTAAATTAAATGATCAAAAAAGAGTTACAACACCAAGGGATGCTCTATTTAAAAGAAAAAGTGATTGGATTGTTATAGGAAGATCAATTACGTCTGGAAATATAAGAAAGAATATAAAAAATTTAATAAATCATCTTAATTCATAATGAAAGCAAAAATTTGTGGAGTTAAAGACTCTAAAACTTTAAATTATTTAATTGACCATAAATATCCTCCAAGCTTTGTTGGTTTTATTTGCAATTATCCAAAGTCAAAAAGATACTTAAAATATAAAAAATTAAAACGTCTAATTTCAGTTAAGAAAAAAAAATTAAAATTTGTTGCTGTATTGGTTAAGCCTAAAAAAAAAATTTTAGACCAAATTAAATTTTTAAAATTTGATTATTTTCAATTATATGATGTTTCAGCTAACAGAACCAAAGCTATTAAAAAAAAATATAAAAAAAAAATTATCACAGCCCTTACTATTAAAAATATAAAGGATGTAAAAAAATATAGAGAATATAATAAAATATCCGACATTATACTGTTTGATGGTAAAGGGTATGAGAAATCTATCGGATTTAATCATAAATTAATAAAAAATTTACCTAGAAATATAAAAAAAATGTTAGCAGGTAATATAAAATACAATGATAATCTTGAAAATTATAAAAAAATAACAGATATTATAGATCTTTCTGGAAGTTTAGAGACAAAAGGTAATAAAGACTTTAAAAAGATAAATATTTTTTTAAAAAATTTAAGAAAAATAAATGTTAAAAATAAAAAAAAAAATTCAATTAATTGATCAGCATGATAAAGATGGTTTTTGGGGTGGAAAATTTGGAGGAAATTATATTCCTGAAACACTTAAAAAACCCGTTTGGGAATTAGAGATACTTTTTAAAAAACTAAGGAAAGATCGTAGTTTTTTAAGAGAAAGGGATGCATATTTTAAAAATTGGGTTGGGAGTCCTACTAGATTTATTAAATTAGAAAATTTATCAAAAAAACTTAATGGAGCTCAAATATGGGCCAAAGTAGTTTCAGATGCTAATGGAGGTGCTCATAAAATTTATAATGCTACAGTACATTGTTTAATTGCAAAAAAATCAGGTAAAAAATTTATTGTCGGTGATACTGGTGCTGGTTATGCAGGTAAAATGCTAAGTATGGCTGCAAAAAAATTTGGACTAAAATGTAAAATATTTATGGGGGTGAAAGATATTAAAAGACAAAAACCAAACTGTGATGCTATTAGAAAAAATGGTGCTGAGATAGTTCCTGTTTATACTGGGAGTCAAACTTTAGTTGATGCTGTTTCTGAGTGTATGCGATACTGGGTTTCAAATTGTGATACAACACATATGTGTGTTGGATCAACAGTTGGTCCCAATATATTTGTTAAAATCTGTGGATGGAGCACAGCGCAGATATCTCGTGAACTAAAGGATCAATTAAAATTAAGCTTTGGAAAAATTCCAAAAAAAATAAAATTAATTAATTGTGTTGGTGGAGGTAGTTCTGCCTATGGTTTTTGGAGTGAATTTATCGATTTTCCTAAAAAACAAATAGAATTAATTGGTGTAGAGGCAGGAGGTCCAAAAAAATCTAAATTACATGCTGCGCCTTTAAGTCGAGGAGCAAAGATTGGGATATTGCATGGAGCAGCTTCCTATGTTTGTCAAAATAATGAGGGACAAATAAGTAAAACTGAGTCTATAAGTGCGGGTTTAGATTATCCTGGAGTGAGTCCAATACATTGTTTTTTAAAAGATACAAAAAGAGCTAGGTATACATACGCAACAGATGAAGATGCATTGAATGCATATAAAGTAATCACAAAATATGAAAATCTTAACCCAAGTTTAGAGCCCAGTCATGCATTTGCAGAAGCAATAAAAATAGCTCCAAAACTTAGTAAGGACACTATTTGTATAATTAACAGTTGTGGAGACGCGAAAAAAGATAGGGATATTTTAAAAAAAAAATTAGGGAAATATGTCATTAATCAGTAAGACTTTTCTTAATAGTAAATTAGAAAAAAGACCAGCGCTTTTGACTTACACTGTAGCTGGAGATAATTCTAAAAAAAAATCATTAGAAATAATTAATAAAATTTCAAAATATGCAGATATTTGTGAACTTGGTTTTCCTCATAATACTCCTATAGCTGATGGAGGACAAATACAAACTAGCTCCTATAGAGCTCTTCAAAATGGTATCAAAATAAATGATGTTTTTAAAATAGTAAAAAAATTTAAAGAAAAAAACAAATTTAAACCAATTATTTTAATGGGTTATTATAATATGATATTTCAATTAGGTGAAAATAATTTTTTACAAAAATGTAAGAAAGCAAAAGTGGATGGACTAATAGTTGTTGATTTACCTTATCCACAAAATAAATCACTTGCAAAAAAATGTAAAAAAAAATCAATTTGTTTTGTTCAATTAATATCACCGACGACATCACCAGATAGAGTCAAAAAAATTATAAAAGATTCACATGAAATGATATATTATATAAGTATGCTTTCAACAACTGGTGGTGTACTTAAAGTAAAGCCAAAAGAAATTATTAAAAATTATAAAAAAATAAAAAAAATAAATAAATCAAAACATTGTGTAATTGGCTTTGGAATTACAGAAAAAAATATATCAAAACTTAAAAATACAGATGGGCTGGTTATTGGAAGCGCATTATGCAAAAAAATCACTGATAGTATTAAAAAAAGACAAAATCCTGTCACAAATTTAGAGAATATGGTAAAAAAATTAAGAAATAAAATTATATGAATTGGATAAAAAAAACACTCAAAATTGGTGAAAAAATAAAAAAAATTTTAAAAGTAAGGCCAAGTAAACAAGACATTGAAAATAGTGAATGGACTTCGTGTTGTAAAGGTCCAGTTTTAAAAAAAGATCTTGAGAACAACTTATGGACATGTAATTTATGTGGTAAACATCATAGAATTAATTGTAGACAAAGATTTGATATATTCTTTGGAAAAAATAATTATGAAGTTTTAAGAACACCGATACCAATAGATGATCCCTTGGATTGGAAAGACTCAAAAACATACAAGGATAGATTAATTTCAGCTAGAAAGAAAACAGGTCAAGAAACAGCTGTGCTTATTGCAAAAGGGAAAATAAATAAAATAGATGTAACTGTTGGAGCCATAGATTTCAACTTCATTGGAGGGTCTGTAGGAGCGGCAGAAGGAGAAGCTATAATTTATGGAATTCAACATGCTATAGATAATGGTACTCCATTTATTTTCTTTCCTAGTGGTGGAGGTCAAAGAATGTTTGAGTCACCAATAGCATTGTCTCAAATGACAAGAACAACATTAGCAGTCAGTGAACTAAAAAAAAATAATTTACCATATATTATATGTTTCACTGATCCTACGGCAGGGGGAATTACAGCTTCTTTCGCAATGTTAGGTGACATATCTTTAGCTGAACCTGGAGCATTAATTGCCTTTGCGGGTAAAAGAGTAATTCAAGCAACTGTAAAAGAGGATTTGCCGGAAAATTTTCAAACGAGTGAATATTTACTTAAATGTGGTTTTGTAGATTTGATAGTTGAAAGAAAGGATTTAAGCCAAAAAATTGGACTTCTTTTATCAATATTATTAAAACAAAATTCTGATATAAGCCTCAAGTCAGATGAAACTTCAGCAACTATTAAAGAAATTAGAGAAGCATCATAAAAAAAAAATTGATCTTTCTCTAGATAGAACTTTTAATTTACTTAATAAATTAGGAAATCCTCAAAATAAACTAAAAAATATTATTTCTGTTGTTGGCACAAACTCAAAAGCTAGTATGTGTTATAGTTTAAAATCAATATTAAATGAAGCGGGATATAAATGTAATTTATATACTTCTCCTCATTTACAATCTCTTTCAGAAAGATTCGTATATAATGATAAAGAAATTTTTGATGAAGACTTAATAGATTTATTAAATGATGTAGAGAAAGTTCTTGGTGAGGATAATGCAAGTGTTTTTGAAATACTTACGTGTGGATTTCTAAAATATGCTGAAAATTTCAAAGATAATATAAATATAATTGAAGCAGGTTTATTTCACCAATTTGACAGTACAAATGTTTTTAAAGAGAATTTATTTACAATGATTGGTTATATTGGACTTGATCATTTGCAATGGATTAAAAATAAAACTATTGATGGAATAATACACGAAAAGACTAAAAAATTATTAAACTCAAACATTTTTGTAAATAAACAAGAAAATGAAGATATTGTAAAGAAAATCAAAAAAGCATTAATAAAAAATTCATCAAAAAAATATTTTTTTAAAGAAAATTTTAATGTTTTAAGAAGTGAAAATAACTTTATTCTTTATCAAGATGATTTTGGTGAAATGTTATTACCTGAACCGAATATTTTGGGTGATCACCAGTTAGGAAATATTAGTACCGCAATAGCAGCCTCAAGAAAAATTTTTAATATTAAAGATAAATATATAAAATCAGGTATTAAAAAGATTAAACTTAAGGGTCGCCTTCAGGAGTTAAAAACAGGAAAATTAAAAAAAATTGTAAATCAAAATAAAATATTTTGTGATGGAGGCCATAATATTGGAGCGAGTCGATCACTTGCATTATGGATTAGGCAACAAAACAAAAATGTTCATGTTGTGGTTGGTATGATGGCGGATAAACCACATAAAGAATTCATACGTAATTTGAAAAAAGTTTCAAAATCTATTACCTTGATTGATATACCAAATCAGGAAGGATCTATTTCTAAAGAAAAATTTAAAGATAAGTTGGGTGAATTGGGCAACGATGTCTTATTATCCGATGACATTGAAAGTTCTTTAAAGTTTTTTTCTAAAGAACAAAATTCAGTATGTCTTTTCACTGGGTCTTTATATTTGATGGGTGAAATATTAAATCTTAATTAAATATTCTCTTTTAAAAAATCTCTCATTTGTTGCTCGGGTAAACCACCTACTTTTCTAGCAACTTCAATACCTTTTTTATAAACGACTACAGTTGGTACCCCCCGAACTGCTGCAGCACTAGCAGAATTGATAGCTTTCTCATCAATGTCAGCATAGTAAAAATTTGCTTTATCTTTGAATTCATCTGACAATTTCTCCATAATGGGCTTAAGAACTTTGCAAGGGCCACACCAAGATGCTGAGAACTGTAATATAGATACCTCTTCACTTTTTATTTTTGTGTCGAAATCTGAATCTACGAAATCATTAATCATTTAATCTATGTAATAATATAAATAATAAAGTCAACTAGGTATTTTCGTATTTTTTTTGTATTAACATAATAAAATCATTAAGCTGATCTAAAAATTTCAACTTTTCCTCATCGTTTTCATCGGAATATTTATTTCGCAGATTATCAATCTCAAAATAACATTCTTTAACAGTCCACCATTTTTCTTTTTTTTCACTTAGTATTCTTCTTGCAATTTCGCTTTTTATTTTTTGATAAATATCTTTTGGTAGAACCTCAGGGGCTTCTTGATAAATAATTTTTTTTCCAAATCCTATAAGCCTAGTATCTTCAAATTTTTCTAATAACTTAAGTTTTTCTTTCCAGGGGGCTGCGTGCCAAGCAGGGAATAATGAAGTATCTTTATTTGATGTAAATTTTTTATAAATGCTTTCCTCTGCATAAATATCCTCTTGAGATTTTGATTGTTCTTTTTCTTCTGCAATTTCTCTTAAAGCTGTTAGAATTTTTTTTGAAAATTCCTCATTTTCTTTTACTAAACTCGCCCTTTTTTTAATTAAACCTGGATCCATTGCATTATATGGCTCTGCTTTCATACCATACTTAGCATCAATCATAATTGGAGCTTTGTTTGATCTAATTGTTCTTAAAAATTTAGGTGTCTTTTTCATCTCAGCCTTAAGTTCATTGATAGACATTTTAGTTAATGGTTCAACATCAACACGTAAGTCTATAGCTTGCCCCCATTGATAAACTGGATGAATACAGTGATTAGGATGAAGCGGTGCACAAAGATATAATCTTGATTTGCCGTAGAAATATTCATTTAAAGTAATAATATTTTCTTTTTTAAATATTGTTTCAGTATCTAATTTATTTGCTGTTTTCAAAAAGTTATCCCAGGTGTATGGTTGTCTTGTTTTGATTAAATTTAATACCTTGCAAGTGAGTTGAGAATCTATAAGTGCTGAATGGGCTTCACTAGAGTCAAATCCATTCATTCGGCTAATAGATTCTAGTTTAAAAACTGGATTATTTTTTTCATTTATTTCAGTTTCAAGAACTGTTGGATCTATAGCGTAAGCTCCTCTCGCTATATTAAGTCCATCATGCCTTTTATTGGGTGTTGCGTTAGTAATATAAGGATATCTTATGCTTTTAAAAAATTCTTTTCTAATCATCTCATCATCAAAACCTATATTTGACCATCCAAGAAAAATTGCTGGACTCCATTTTTTAAAAATTTTTTCTACTTCACCTAGCATTTGGTAGTGACTCAGATTTACTTTCGTTAGTTTGTCTATACTTGTTTTATTAACTATTAAGGCCATTGCTTGAGGAATTTCTCCCTCCGGTAAACGACATCTTAAATTAAATCGATCTTTTTCTTTAAAATTTTCATCAACCAATATGCCACCAATTTCAATAATACTTCCAAAATCAGTATTTGCACTAGATGACTCTATATCCCAAATAGCTAAATTCATTTTTTCTTCTCAATCTTTTCAAGCTCATTAAGATCGAGATTCATTATTTTTTCAGATCTATTTATAACTTTGTTTACTGAAATATTAAGCTGTCTAAACTCTTCAGTAACTTTCTCTTGTTTTGATCCAATACTCGAAAATCTTTCAGTTAATCTTTTTACATCTTCTCCCAAAACTCCAACTTCTTGTTGAAGTAATTTAGCTAGTCTACTCATTTCTCTATTTTGCATAATCAATTTATAATTTCTTAGATGAGCAAATAGTGTATCGGGATCTACCATAATCACATTTTTTGCTCTAGCCTGTTTAACAAAATCCCTTTCACTTTTTTGAATTGCCTTAAAAACTCCAGTAGATCCTATAAACATATAAGCAACCGGTGCTGTTTCACCTTCGTTTATATATTGAGAAACCTTGTTAATATGGTTTGTAATGTCTTGAGCAAAATCTTTAGCAAAGGTTTTTTTTTGAGCTTCATCATTGGCTTCACTCATTTTTTTATAATTTTCCCAAGAAAACTTTGAGTCAATAGCTATTGATAAATCAGAAGATCCAAGTGTTAATAAACAATCTACCCTACTTCCATTCTCGAAAGTATGCTGGAATTTATAATGTTGTTTTGACATTGTATCTGAAACAAGATCTTCTAAGTATTCTTCGCCCAATCTTCCACGTTCAGTTTTATTGCTAAAAAGATTTTTAAAATCAATTACCTCATTTGCTAATTTTCCAATTTGATCTTGTGCTTTCTGAACACTTGAAACCCTCTCTTTAATAGTTACAAAGTCTTCTTTTAGTGATGTATTTTGTATATTTATAGTTTCTAGAATTTTTTCCTTAACTTCGTTAAGATCTTTTTTTCTTTCACGTTCTAAATCCAATGCAGATTTGATTTCTTCTCCATTATTTTTTTTTTGATCAATTTTTTGATAAATCAACCACATAAAAATTGCTAAAATTAAAACAACACAAATAGTAATATATTCCAACATTTTTTTATATTTCAGTAAAAGATATTGTTTAAAATTGGTTTAGAAATTATTTTATTAAGAAACTAAACATTTTGCATCTAAACAAGTAGCTTTAATTTAGTGATTCTATTTATAAACCTTAAATTTAAAATGTCAAGATTGATTTTTTAATTCGTTAAATTGTCTTACTCTTCCTAAAAATAAATTTTTATACATTTCTAGTTCTGCATCTTTTATTATAAACTTTTGAAATAAATTATCTACAGTACACAAAAGAACAATTCCAATTTTTATATTCGTACCATGTGATAAGTCGTGTGCCAAACAATAGGCTCCTAATTGCAAAAAATAATCAGAAATAAACTCAGCCTTTTTGGGTTTATTAGATTGTTTAAAATCAATTATTGTTTCTTTTCCTGAATAAATTCCAACTAAATCCGCTGTTCCAGCATATTTATCTTTTTTATTTATTAAGGATACTTCCATCCCATATATTTCGTCTAATTGCCCTTTAATTCCATTTTCAATAATTACTTTAGCCATATTTTTATACTGTTCATTACTTTCAAAAAAACTATCATTTATTCTGCCCCTACAATAATCCTCTAAATATGAATGAAGCGCAGTTCCCCTTCGTGAGGCATCAGTTTTTATTTTATTTGCCTCTATTTTGCCAACTCTTTGTTTCCAAAGTTCTAAAGCTGCCTTATCTTCATCAGACTTCGTGGCACTTAAAATTGAAGTGACACTTGGAAATTTTTTATCCTCAAATTGATATTTTCTTACACCATCTTCATTGAGTCTTGTAGAAGTTGGATATTTAAATTTTGCATTCCATTTCATATTCTATTTTGAAAGCAATTTCGTCAATCTTTTTATAATTTTATTTTTTTTAAAATTTTTAGAAACAAATAAGCTCGCTGATGATTTAATAATAGTTTCTATAGGTTTAAGGTTATTTTGCTTTAATGTTTCACCAGTTGAGCTAAGATCTATTATTAGGTCAGATTTCCCAATTATATGTGAGTTTTCAGTCGCTCCAAGAGATGTGATAAGCTCATATTGAGTTATACCTTTTTCGTTAAACCAATTTCTGCTAAGATTTTTAAATTTCGTAGCAACTCTCATAAGTCTTTTCTTTTTTTTGTAGAACTCAAAGGATATTTCCTCTAAATCTGCTGAATTAACACAATCAATCCAAGTAGCTGGAACAGCAACTACAAGGTCGGATTTTCCCCATTCAAATTCTTTTATTAGAGATATCTTAGACTGAATACTTGGTTCACTTTCACGCCACAGGTCTTTTCCACTTATTCCTATCGCACATACACCTTTCCCTAAGGCCTCTATAATCTCTGATGCGTTCATGTACATCACGCGTATGGAAGGAAAACCTTTGATATATCCGATTAATGATCTTTCTGATTTTAAAATAATTTTTAACCCATTTTTTTTAAAAACTTTTTCTGCTTGATCCTTTAATCGACCTTTGGATAAAGTAGCAATATTAATTATTTCATTTTTCATAATAAACTCATATCTATAGCTGCTCCAACTGCAGTTGTATTTTTTTTACTTCCAAGATTTTTTAAAAGCCCATCATAACGTCCCCCGGAGAGTAGTATTTTTTGCTGCCCTTTTTTGTAAACTGTTATATTGAAAACCATTCCTGAATAATACTCAAGTGAACGGTTTATATTTGTAGAAAAATTTATATTTATTTTTTTTTTTTAATTTTCTATCCACAGGAAAATAATCTTTGCTAATAAATAAATTTAATTTATTCTTTTTAAAAAATTTATTTAATATATCAGGAGCTTTGTTGATAGGACATGAAATTTTTAAATAATCTTTTATAATTTGTACATTTTTTTTGTCTGCTTTTGATCTAGGTTCTTTATAATTTTTTAAATCGAAACGTTCTAAAATATCTTTGAGCGTCCTACCAGAATATAGATTATTTGAATTTTGCTTTCTTAACTTTTCAGCAATTTTTTTATCTTTTTCGACAGTAATAGAATTTACATCTGTATTGCTAGAGAGTTTTTTTAATAATTGATTAAAATATACCTCTCTACAAAAATGTCTTTTAATCCTATTTTTCCAACGTAAGGCTAGAGATAATCTATCAACTAACGTATTAAATATTTCAATATTACTTATATTTAATTCACCTTTTTTAAAATTTGATTTTTGAAAGATTTCGAGAGAAGTTCTTATAATTTCTTTATCATCTTTTATTTTATTGTTAGAAGCAAAAATTTCAAAACCAGTTTGATTGATTATTGGAGAATTATAATTTTTATTCTGTTTACGGTAAGCTTCACCAGTATAAAACCATTTAGTTTTAACATTAATCTCTTTTTGAATAAATTTTACTACACTGCTAACAGATAGATCAGGTACTAATGACCATTCTTTAAGGTTTTGATCATAAAAAGAGAAAAGAAATTGCTTATAGCTACCACCTGACCTTTTTAAAACATATTTTGACTCAATAATATTGTCTAGCTCTATATTCTTAAATCCTTTTGACTTAAGAATTTTAAACAAATTTTTTGATTTCATTAATTAAATTTTCTTTTGGGATTGTAGTTTGATTATTTTCGTTTTTTGATCCTAATAAATTTTTTATGGTAATTTTATTTTGATTAAATTCGTTTTCTCCACAAATAACAGCTACTGGGCACCCTCTTTTGTTAGCATATGTTAATTGCTTGCCAAGATTTTTTTGACTATCAAGAAAGATCTCAGAATTAATATTATTATCTCTCAGGATTTTCAAAATTTCATAATAATTTTTAATATATTTTTGATCCATTACGCAAACAATTACTGGTTTTTGATTATCACTGACAATTTGATTTAATTGATCTACTGCAAACAATAGTCTATCTACCCCGATGCTAAATCCAGTACCTGGTATATCAACTCCCTTAAATCTAGATATTAATTTATTATATTGTCCGCCTGAACAAATACTGCCAATATCAACTTCCTTGCCTTTGTTATTAGTAACTTTAAAGTTAAGATTAGTTTCAACACAAAATCCATCATAATATGCTAAACCTCTAACAATAGTGAAATTAGTTTTAATCTGATTTACAAAATCTCCATAACTTAAAATCTCATATATTTGCTCAATTTCCTTAATTCCATCTTGAGTTAGACGGTTATTGAATTTTTTCTTCAATTCTTTCAGGTCTTTTATTTTTAAGAACTTAATTATTTGAGATACTTGATTGTCGTTTAAATTTGCTCCTTTTGTGATTGCACCACTTTTATCCTTTCTTTGTTTTTTAAGTAAATCTTCTACTCCTTTAAAACCAAAGCCAGGCTTATCCAGTTTATCAATAGCTCTCATTACTTTGATTTGTTTTTCTTCTGGTATTTGAAGATCTTCTATTAAGCCTTGAATAATTTTTCTATTACTTACATTTATAAGAAATTGATTTTTTTTAAGACCACAATTTATTAATGTACTAGCAATTAAGTTACATAATTCTGCATTGGATTGTGCCGAGTTAACCTTACCAACTATATCGCAATCTGCTTGGGTAAATTCTCTATATCGTGCATTACCTGGTTTTTCATTCCTAAAAACATTTTGTATGGCATAGCGCTTATAAGGTAGAGGTAATTCTTGATTATTTTGTGCAACAAATCTAGCTAAGGGACTAGATAAATCATACCGAAGAGTGATATTTTTTTCTCCATCATTAAATGTAAAAACATCAGACATAGGATTACTATCATCATCTGCAAGAAATGATCCTATATTTTCACTAATTTCAAATGATGGAGTTTCAAGTGGTTCAAACCCAAATTTAATAAAACTATTCTCAATAATATTAATTAACTTTTTCTTGAG
>MDTG01124414.1_pt1 | contig 27036 bp, 22 predicted proteins | sample 811421 | NCBI WGS metagenome assembly MDTG01 (sample SAMN05326645, study PRJNA326480) | marine metagenome | isolation source: seawater | place: Pacific Ocean: South East | collected 2011
ACTCCGGCACCTACACCAGCTCCAACTCCTGATCCAGGAACAGGAACAGGAACAGGTACAGGTACAGGTACAGGGACTTAATTTTTATATTTTCTTAGGTAGTGGTAAAGATTATCTTTTCGAATTAATTTTGCGCCCGGATCTTTAGTTAGAGGTCTCCACTTAAAGTTAAACCAATCTCCAGATATAGGGATCTTGAAATATACACCTTTATCAAAACTACCTTCTCCGAACTGTTCTGCAGTGACATCAGTTTTTGTAAAAAAAGCCCCCATCACTACTCCATTATCAAATCTTCTAGATATATCAAAGGTATAACCTTTGTCTCCAGCTAAATACTCTCCATAAGAAGTATGAAGAGAAAATGGCAGAATAAAGTCATTCTCATAGTAGAAATTTATATGGCCAGTGGTATTTGAGTAATCTAGCAGCCCAAAAGCTAAATCATAATCTCTTTTATAAACTTCAAATGCTTCAAAACCTATAGCAAAAGGAAGATCATTTCTATTCCATAAATATTCAATACCATAACCACTAAACATTTCTTCAAATATTCCAGCAGATATCTGAACATGATTATTTTTAGACAGAGTATGAAAAAAATCTAACTGAGATCTTCCTACAATAACTCTATCCTGAAAGTTATTTAAATATTCCTTAATATCTGATCTCACCTGATTTGGGTATGTATTAACAGGGGGGATATATAAATCCTCAAAATTTTGCCATAGGGCATATTTCAAGTTAGTGCTCCAAAATAATTTATTGTTAAAGATATATTGCGAGTTAAGTTCAGCTAATAAAGCAGCTTTAAAAAAACCTTCTCTACCAGCAATGAATGGCCTCAGAACAAAATCTGGTGAGTAGAAAAATTTTGATTTCTTTTCTTTTGAGTAGAGTGTTTCAGCTTTACCTAGCTCTATATTTTTTAAATCATTAAATCCTATATCTTTAGCCTTCAGGCTATTTATAGAATAGCTAAGCACAATTTCTTCATAGTCTATACCTGAATCTGCAATTGCTTTTTCAACGTTTGAACTTAAGTATGTTAAATCTGAATAAGAATTATATTCATGTAAATCTAAAATTAATGTATCTTCCAATTTTCTGATCTTATGTACTTCAATCTCATTGAAATCAAGTAGAGATCGCAATTTTCCATGAGACGTTTCCTCATGAGGATCATTATTTTTATAAGTTTTTGAGCTATGTTGTAATGAATTGCTTTTCCAAACGAACTTTAGTCCCAAATAATCTCCTCTTTCGAAATTAAGGGATAGTGCAAAATTTTTTAATTCTATATATTCTAAGCTTAGGCTATAATTTGAACTTCTTTCAGGAAAACCCCTTATTTTAGATTGGTCTGTTGAGTCATATTCCATTTTAAATAGCCAGCTATCATTGAACAAGTAACTAAACCCTCCAAAAATACCTATCTTCTCTCCCGAAAAATAATCTTTCCATCTAAAATTTCCACCTTGCTCATTGTTCAGATCGCAGCCCCAAGAAAAACATCTCGTTAGAAAAGAATCATCTAAATCTCCAAACGGATTATCATATTGAAGAGATCCGCCATTTAATTTTCCCCAGCCAGCTCCTAGATGTAAGTCAAGATTATCTACTCCATAACTAGCAACTATATATTCTGAAGAATATATTCCAGTCCCGGCAAGATCATTAAATCCTATTGCTATAGCTGGAAAATATCCTTCAGACTTTATACGAAATTTTGCATTGAATCCTTTATCTTTATAATCTTGATCAAAACCAGCACCATAGGGTCTACCTTGTATACTTGTGTAAAAAACAGATGCTTCAAGCCAATCATAGGGCATCATACTAATAGTAATTTTTCTATCGGGATTGCCCCTATATACTGTCAATGAGGAAGAAGACTCTTCATAAAATCTTGCTGTAGGAATATTTATAAGGCCAATGACGCCATGATTATTAGGGTTATTGTATTTAATAGAATCAGAAAATATGAAACTGCTAATTATTAAAGTAAGTACTAATTTAATTTTGAATAGCATTTAGAGAAGCCGCTGAAAATGCAATGTCAGCTATAATTTTTGTTGCCATACTTATCATAGGTAAAGCTTCAAGCTTATTGAGATTTCTTGGCACGACAATAGTATCTCCTGGCTCAATAGCAGCTTGTCCAGAAAATATATTATTTCCTGAGCTTATAGATAGTCCATTAGCTTTAATTATAAATACTGATCTTTTGTCTGCATAATCTGAAAAACCACCAGCAGCATCAATATAATCTCTATAATCCATTTTTTCATCAAAAATAAAAGATGAAGAGTTTAATACTTCTCCTTGAACAATAACCTCATATGAGGTTGATGGAATGGAAATTGAATCTCCATCTTTTAAAACAAAATTTTGTGAAGTTTCAGAATCCTCAAAAAATTCGCCAGCAACCCTTCCATTTGGTTCAATTAAATCTGCTAATTTTAAAATTGCTTCTATATCTACGATTCCTACATTAGAAGCAGAATTTGCATTTTGAATTATTGCATCAGTTAAGATTGATTTTGCTTCTTTTATTGCTTTAATTTGCTTATTTCTTACGTCCTCTCTAAATACCAAAATACCTTCCTGAAATGCGTCATTACGCATACCTCCAGCTAAAACATATAAGTCAGATAGTGTTGTTGAGCTTGAAATTGAATATACCCCTGGATTCCTAATTTGGCCTTGAATCTCAACTTCTATCAAGTTACGTTTTATTGGAGGAAAAGAAATAGCGACTAATTCTTGTGATTCAATTAATGTATCATACGCACCAATCGAACTATCACTACTTGTAATAATGGCGACATTATCTATATCAACATCTTTAGAAAATCCGAAGAATGAATGAATCTGGCTAGGGGCTAACTTGCCTGCGAGGGGAATTTCAAATTTTCTGTCGGGAAAAGAAATTTGAACATAATTTGATTGCAGAGTTAAGTTTTTATCCTTTACCTCTTCAGTTAAATCTACAGTTGAATCTATAGAATCTTCAGCTGAATCTTCATTTTCCTCCTCTTCTTTGGAAGCTAAAATAGCATCTCTATTAAAAAATGAGATTTTTGAATTCTTAGTGGCAGTAAAATCTTTGTATGTATCGGGGTCTGCTAAAGAAAAAACTAATTTACTCATCCCTAGACCATTATTTATTTCCTGCTCATAGATGGCATAGAATGGGTATATATCGCTTGCGAATTCTAATTTTTCTAATAATCCTGCAAAATTATTATCATTCAAGCTGAAATATCCGCTAGTAACTCCAGTTCCTGTTACAAATAAATCCTTATCATTTATTGTTACTTGGGTTCCAACAAAAATTTCTTCTAAATCTTTATCACCAATTTCTTCTGGAAGTATTGTTTTAGTAGAATAAGTTCTACCATTTTCAATTAATATAGAATTAATATTCTTAGGTTCTGCCTCAGAGTTTAAACCTAATGCAAAATTGATTAAATCTTCATATTTATCGTTGCTTGTATATTCATAGATCATTGGCCTTATTACTTCACCACTTACTTCAACATAATTTGACGTTCCTTGTACCAATACTGTATCTCCAGAGCCAACTACTAGATCTGAATCTCGTCTACCTTCTATTAAAAGATCATAAAAATCAAAAATATGGACATTACCATTTGATTTGATCAGTTTTACTGTTCTTAACGATGCATATTCTTCCAAGCCCCCAGAATAAGCTAAAGATCCTGATATAGTAGTGAATGGGTTTACTGTGTATGAGCCAGGATTTTTAACTGCTCCAATAATAGATATCATTTTTGGACTTAGACTGCCCATAGAAAGATCTAGGTCCACTCCTACATATGAAGTCTTCACTAAATTTCTTAGTTTATTTTTAACTTCTGAAAATGTTTCATTAACTACAGAAATTGCACCTATTTCAGGAAATAAAATTGTTCCATCAAGTAAAACATTAAGCCTCAATATTTCTTTTTTTTCACCAGTAAGAATTATTACTAATTCATCATTAAGTGAAATTCTGTAATCAGATGGTAGAGGTATGTCAGAAATAGCAGAAACTGAGGTAGGAAAAGTTTTTATATAATCAAACCCAAAAATGTTTATTGGATCATCTTCAATAGGCATAAGTGTTGATTCTGCAACTTCAGAATCTTCGCCTACACTATCAGTTTCATCAGAACGATTTAATAATTCTTCTAAGTCATCTTGACTCAATTTACTTATAATATCGGTTTCATCTATAGACTGTCCACTTACTAAAAAAGTAGAAATTATTAGAATAAAACTAAATAATATTTGTTTCATAAGTTCATGATTCTAACAATTATTGAGCGATTTTTCTTAAATTAGAACCAACAATCATTCAAATTAAAGAAATAGAAATAACTAATTTTCTGAAAAAATATCTCTAGTAAATATCTTTTCAGAGACATCTTCTAATTCAATATTTTTTCTATTAGCTAGAATTAGTGTAGCTTTCGTTTTAAACTCGTCGAGATTTTTTATAATTTTAGATCCAAAGAACTCTTTGGAATCGAGTAGTGGCTCATAAATAACTACTTCTATTCCTTTAGCTTTTATCCTTTTTATAATTCCTTGAATAGATGAGTCTTTTATATTGTCTGAACCTTTTTTCATTATAAGTCTATAAATGCCGACCACTTCCGGTTTAAGCTGAATAATTTTTTCTGCAATAAAATCTTTTCTAGTTCTATTCGAATTCACTATTGCACTAATTAAATTTTGGGGTACTTTTTCATAATTAGCTAAGAGTTGCTTTGTATCTTTTGGTAAACAATAGCCTCCATAACCAAATGAAGGGTTATTGTAATAGTTTCCAATTCTTTCATCTTCAGAAACACCTTCAATAATTTTCGATGATTCCATTTCAAAAATACTGGCATAAGTATCAAGCTCATTAAAATAAGCTACTCTCATTGCCAAAAATGTATTAGAAAAAAGTTTTACTGATTCTGCCTCTTTATTTGACATAAATAGTTTCTTAGGATCATTCAGTGCAAATTCAGATATAATTTTTGCGAACTCTTTTGCATATTTGTTATCTCCTCCAATAATTATTCTTGATGGGTTAAGGTTATCTTGAATAGAGCTTCCTTCGCGTAAAAACTCAGGCGAGAAAAATATATTTTTAATCTTTAAGTTATCTTTAATTCTGTCAGTAAAGCCAACCGGTACTGTAGATTTAATAATAATTGATGCAGATGGGCTTAATTTTTTTGCTTTACTAATACAGCTTTCAACACTAGAAGTGTCAAAATATTGTTTTGTTTCATCATAATTTGTTGGAGTTGCAATAATGATGAGATCTTTACCTCTAAAAGCATCTGCATCACTCGTAAACTTTATATCTTCATGAAAATTTAATAGATAATCTTGGACCGTTTTGTCATCAATAGGCGATTTTTTATCATTTAAAAGAGAAAGCTTTTCTTTATTAATCTCAAGAATAGTAACTTCTTTCTTGCTTGATGCTAATAATAGGCCTATTGATAGACCTACATATCCAGCTCCACATATAAGAATTCTCATGATCTTAATTCTTCTCGATTATAACTTTTGAAATATTGATATCCAAAACCTATTCCTAGAAAAAATGAGTAGAAAGAAAGGCCCTTAAGGCGTACTGTTACATCAGAGAAAAAAGCAACAAAAATAAAAAACGTAAAGAACCAATAAAATAATGCAAAATTTAAGGAATTGCATATTTTATACTTAGATAGCAGAATCAATTTAGTCACATAAATAAAGGAAATGAGGCAAAATCCAAACCACCCAAACCTTAAAGTATAATGTGTAAACATAGATTCAATTGTATCTATTCCAAATGGCTGCACTCTATCTTCACTAAATGGAACTTCCGACTTAGAGCTTAAGACATCTTGTATTAAAGTAATCTCATTAAATCTATGTTGAATTGATGAATCAATATTATTGTCAAATAAACCAACTAAATATGAAATATATTGATTTTCTAGTCTTAGATAGTCTTGAATAAGAAATATTGTGGCGAAGAAGAAAATTATTGCAAACAAAGAGATTATTGAAAACTGTGATCTTTGTTTCAAATGTTTTGGTTTAGATTTAAAAAAATTTAGTGTCGGAGAAATATAAAATAGAAGTAAAATTAGTCCAGCAAATTGGAGCATACCACCTCTGGCAAAAGAAAATAAGATTCCTAATGAAAAAATACTAAGGTATGCAAATGCTTTTGGGAAACTATAAAGATTTTTTTCTAATTTAAAGAATACTAATAAGATGCAGAAATTAATAAATACAGCAAAGTCAGTTGGATAGCCATGGAAACCTGAGAAGCGGTAAAAATGAAAGGTGAACTCTTCAGTACTTTGCCTGCCTTTAAATAAATCTATAAAAGGATGTAAATAGTCTACAAAAACTAAACAAGAAAAAATTACAGATATTGCGCCAGCTTTAATAACTACATCAGATAATTTCTCAGCATCAAATTTTTGGATTTTTACGTAGTTAAATCCCATGTGAAAGAAGCCAGCAAATAGAAAAAGCCGTCCCACATCTGAAAAAGCTCTACTTAGCGGAGTTTCATAAAAATAAGAAAGGATTGATATTGATATAGCTGCAAAAAGATATATGAAAAATAATATATGAAACTTATCAAAAAAATTTATTCTTCTAACAGAAAGAAATATAAAAATAGCTATAAAAAAAAATATATTTATAAAAAATTGAGAATTGCCAGCACCTCCTAAAATATTAGAAAAAATAGGAAAAAAAATAATTAAGTAAATAGGAAAAAAATCAGTATTCTTCATTGGTAAGAAAATTAAAAATTGATCTCGGGTAAGTAAATAAAAGTCTTTTTATTGTAAAGGGTTGTTTGATCATCCTCCAAAACCATCTTAGATTAAAAGTGTTTATAAATTTTGGATAAAAAACATTATTTTTCAAAGTGGAATTAGCAGTTTGTGTAATAAAGCCGCCACATGTAAAAAAAACATTTTTCTTTTTTGAAGTTAGATTATTTTTTGCAATTTTATTTATAACTTTCTCTTGAATAGGAGATCCCATTCCTACGATATACAAACAGTTTTGTTCCTTGAAGGTCTCTAAGTCATCGAGATTTAGATTGAATCCAGATAGTGAAAATATATTATTACTATTTTTGATATATTTTGAGCTTAAGAAATTTTTGAATTTTATACTATCTTCTTCTGTGCCACCAATGACTATAACTAACATTTTATCTTTCAAGGCAAATTCTATCCAATCTAAAGCTGCAGAAGTTTGATCAAAAGATATTCTGTTTATCTTTTTTTTTGTCTTAATGGAGCAGAGTTTCGCAAACAATGCCCCATCACAAAAAATATTATCAAAAAAACTAAAATCTACTTTATGATCTAGAATTTTTTGGTAAGAGTAGTTATTTAGAAAAATATTTGTTGAAGACTGTTTAAACATAAAAAATTTATCTTCATCATATTTTTTAGAAGATTTTGCAACTATGTCCGTTAGCCTATAGCTACAATTTTCCATACTTTATAAACGGAGCTTTCTTTTTAAATTTTATAAAAAATCCTAAGAAACTCAGTATTATCATCATAAATAATGGAATAAATCCAGCTAGAAATAGCTTAATAGAATTCTTTCTTGATTTAAGACTTAGAGCATTATCTAAAGACTGTTCACTAGGATTATCAATTCTTATTAAGGCAATTTCATTAATTGATTTTACATTTACCAATTGCTCAATTTGAGAGCTAATTTGATCAGTAATTGATTCTTTAAGGCCAATAATTTGAGCTGACCCATACTCACTATTTAAATAATTTATCTTATTCTCAGCTTTAGATATTTCAATATCCATAAAGTGCTCATTAACTTTTTTTATTAGTGAATCTAAAACTTCTCTTGAAACATAAGGTGCAATTGATGAAAAGTTAAGTGAATAAAATAACGGATCTATTTTGACAATTTCAATATTACTCAAAAAAACTTCCTGTATTAATGCATGATCAACTAAATCAAGAGTCTCTTTGTTAAATCTTGCATAATCACCTTTCCATAGATTTTTTTCCTCATCATATAAAACATCATTATAAATGATCGTATTGCTTACAGAATCATAGCTTTCTGCAGCAAATAAATACTTTAAAAAATTATTTTCTTGCACAAGATTTACAACAAAATCTCTAGAATTGATTATTTGTATTATTTCTGTTTCATACGACACATTCGGTTGTGCTTGAAATGGTATGATTCCGTTAAATAAATTAGTGTTGTTAGTTGATAATTCAGTATTAACTTTCACTACCGCATTTGATTGAAAGGTCATTTTTACTGGAAAAAATAATGCCGTCACTAAAACAACTAGCAACGATAATGAAAAAAAGAATACAAAGTTCTTTTTTAGTCTTTTTATTAGATCAATTATGTTTAAAACTTCATTCATAATTTACTATTTGGTGCCCAGAGCCGGACTTGAACCGGCACGAGATTTCTCTCGAGGGATTTTAAGTCCCTTGTGTCTACCAATTTCACCACCTGGGCTTTCATTTAATTTTTTTAATCAATTTATTATATAGAACTAGAGACATTAAACCTAAAGAAAAAAATGAAAAGACTGATGAAAAAGCAAAATAAATGAAATTATCAACACTAAAGTAAATTACTACATTTGCGATGAGATTTATGCAAGCAGCTGCAACAATGCGTTTTGTCCAATGCCAACCTTCTCCAAGAATATTTGCAATGGAGCCTCCACCTATACCGATAGTCTGGAATAAAAAGCCAAGCCAAAAAATATAAAATATTATTAAGTATTGAAATAAATTATAAAAAAACAAATTTATAAAAAAGAACATCAAAATTCCGATAAGAATAAAAATTATTATTCTAATAATGGCAAGCTGACGGAAGAATTTACCTGCTCTTTGTTTAAGCTCAGAAAGGTTTTCATATTTACATAGTCTTATAAAGATATATTCGCTCAATATATTGACCATACCAACTAAACCAATAAATATATTCTGGTAAAAGGCATAAATATGGAATACGTCAGAATAAGCATAAGATACAATAATCAAATCAAAACTTATAAGACCTTGGTAGAAAAAACCATTTAAAAATAGTGGCATACCTCGATTAAAACTTAGAGGAATAATAAGCCTAAAGTTACTTAGACTTATGCTCTTTGTAGTAAAAATTAGTAAAAATATTGACGCTAGAAAGAAAATTATAAGAACTAGAAAAAATAAATAATCAACTTTCAGTAGAAAAATAATGTATGTCAAAAAATATAAAAGAGAGATCATTGCGAAGGCAATAATAGCCGAGCTATGATTGAGAACCTGCTTAAAGTTATGACTTAAATTCATAAGAATATAAACAGTCGAAGTAAGTAAGCCAATTTCTAAGCTAGAGGTCCATAAGAAGCCAAAAAGAAAAGAAAGGGAAAGCCCGAAAACATAGATGATTCTAGAAAGCAAATCAACTTTTCTCTGAATTAATGGGTAATTGCTAAATAAAGCTAAAGAGTTATTAATACCTAGCCCGATAAATGAAACATAAGCCACAACAATATTTGATTTGATAAGGTTTGAATAAAAAAGAGGCTCAAGAACTTGAATTGCAAAAATAAAAAAAATTGCTTTCGTAAATAAAAAAATATATTGATAAGGTAAATAGGTATTTAACATTTAAAAAAACTTATTTCTATCTTCATATTTGATCCAATCAACGAATTCATCCAGACCTCGATTAATATTTATTTTTGGCCTATAACTTAAAATTTTTCTAGACTTATCTAAAGAAGCATGTGTAGAAAATGATTCCAATTTAGATTTTTCAAATTCGACAATTGCTTTTATACCAATTTTTTCTTCCAAAAGTGCAAGCAAATCTTTTGTTTTAATAGGATTATCATTGCCCAGATTAAAAATTTCATGGTTTGTTTTCATACCTTGAATATAAGAAATTGAAGCACAAATTCCGCTTACAACATCAGATACATGAGTCATATCTCTTGCCATTTCTCCTGAATTAAATAAAGTTAGCTTCTCTTTATTTAAGATTTGCTTAGAAAATAAATAATAAGCCATATCTGGTCTTCCGTAAGAACCATAAACAGTAAAAAACCTAAGCCCTATTGTTTTTATACCAAGAGTAGAAGAATAAAATTCTGCCATCCTTTCATTAATGAGCTTTGAGACTGCATAAAAAGATTTCTGTTTTGACAGATTGTCTGTTTCAGTAAGTACCATATTTTCTGAATTTCCATAAACTGAACTACTAGATGCATAGATTAATTTTGTTACATCAAAATTTTTGCAACAATGAATCAAGTTAAAAAAACTTTGAATATTTGAATCGAAATACTTTTGATTTAAAGAATAATGCAATCTTACTCCTGGCTGTGCAGCTAAATTTACTACTAAGTCAAAGCTATATTTATTAAACACTTTTTCGAGATCAATTAAATTTGATATATCTACATTCAAAAAAGTATATTTAATTTTATTTTGTCCTTTATTAAGATTTAAATTTGCTAGTCTCTCTTTTTTTAGTGCGACACTGTAGTAATCATTAAGATTATCCAGGCCTATTATTTCTATATTATCTGAACTCTTAGAAATAAGTTCTTCTATTAAGTGGTAACCTATAAATCCAGCAGATCCAGTGATTAATATTTTCATTTCTTTTTTAAATTAATATTTAAGTTTAGGAAATTAGATGTCCATATATCCTTTACCCAAGTTTCAGAAATTGGCAAATTATTTCGACAGACAGTCAAATTTGTAAGTGTTAATCTATCAGATTCGATATGCTTATTAAAAAAAATTTTGCAGTTAAATACTGCACTTGTTCTAAAGCCAATTACATTGCAATTATAAGAATTTAATTGACTATAAATATATTCTTCTGCAATTTGATCTGGATGCAAAACTTTGGCAATCAATCCCTTATTATTTAACATACTAAGAGGATGAGGTATAAACTCATCAACATCGAATTTTTCAATTGCATGTTCATACAACCATTCTTCTTCTTTTGCAGTCATTAAGCCATTATTTCTAGAGTAATCTTGTCCCAGCAATATTACTTTATTATGTTTTTCTGAAGATGATCGAATATTCAAATGAGGAAACTCTAGTAAAATAGTATCTTCACTTTTCAATTGCTGATAAATAGTAAATGCTCGTGGTAAATTTTTTAAATTTTTGTATGAAAGCTTCGGCTCAAAGAACTTAAGAATTAATCTCAAGAATATATTTTCTGGTTGTTGAAACCAGCTTTTTTGTAATATTTCTCCTACACCATCATCAAATTTATAAAAATCTGTCTGTTTTGACATAAAATACAATACGATTCTTGAATAAATAACCTTATAGTTTGCACAAAACACTTCATTGAAATCTTTTTTATTTGGAATTTTAATCATTAATAAAACGATCTTTATGCAATTAATAAATTTATTCATATTAGTTTTAATGGTTTGTACTTCGATATGATTGGATAAGTTATTTAAATAATATTCTGATTGATTATTTGAAGGACCAATATATAAAAGAAAACTTCCTTTATTCACATTTAATAATTTATCAATAAAAAGATTTACGCAGAAAAGATGAAATGGTGTATAGCAAATAATGATTTTCTTCTTATTGCTCATCGAAATTTCTCACATATATAATCATTCTACCTAAAAAAATAAAAAATTATTGAAGCATTTAGATAATTTAAATTTAAAGGCCTGGGGCTAAAAGCGTTTATATTCGATATTAATTTTATGCTTGAATTTTTGATCTTTATCACTCTCTCGAAAAGTTTCATCTAATTCTTGCCCAACAAAATTTATCCTAAATAAGAATTTATTTTCTTCGATTTTATGGAAAAATATCTTTGGCATTAACGCAGCTTGAGTCATGTCATATCTAAAATGTAACTCTTTTTCTCGATCACCTACTTTCAAAATTCCTTCTGTCGAAGTAAAACCTCTTAATCCTGTTACGAGTTGGTTTAAATTTTCAATTTGATTAATAAAATTATCTTTTATTCTAAATTCCTCTTCTATCTCTCCGCCTAAGTAAGTTTTGAAATATAGGCTTTTATTTTCCCAAGCTTCTGGAAGAAAGGTAAAAATAGCATTTCTGATGACCTCTTTTTTTCTGTTTGGAAGATTAATTTCTTGCTCTAAGGATATTGAATTAGGACTTATCAAAGATAATTTTTTCTTAAATTTAATTTTGTTAATAGTTTGATCAATATATATTGAATTTATTGATGATTTTGCGATATTTGTTACATTTCCTAAATCAGAAACAATATGTTCTCCTTGTTGTTCAATGACACTATGTCCTGAATAGAAATCAGCAGCATAAGCTATATCGTTGAAATATCCATGAGGAATGGTGCCCATAATATCTTTGCCATCTACTCTCCAATTTAAGATGCTCCCCCCCTTATATGTATCTACTTTTAATTCATTTCCTTCATTAGTTAATTGAACTATTTTTTCATTTAATATTTTGTGATCACTTTCTGCAGTTAATTTTTTAACTTTCTTTGGCTGAAGATACTTTTTCTCCATACTTTCTAACAGGATCATTGATTGTTCCCAACGTCGATTTTCAATATGTGTTCTTAAATCGCTTGACCAAAGTTTACATAGGTTTTCCCAGTCCTCCTGATTGGTTTCTGTTTTTATCATGGCATTAAAAAGTCGATAACATTTGGTATTTAATTCAAAATCATTTTTGCCAGAAAGAGCCCATCTATTAATATTATATTTCAGCTGTTTTTTAACTATTATTGGCTCTTTAGAAGACTCTATTATTAAATCTTTACTATTGTTTTCGTTTTTTAATTCTCTTGCCTGGCTTGGCAAAATAGTCTTCATACTAAGAGAGGATAATTTGGAAAAAAGCTTCTCTATTCTCAGCCACTCATCATATTCAGGGTTTAATTCAGTTCCATATCTTCTTGGCCTGAAACCAAAGATCTCCGCATCACTGCAATATAAGCATAGATAACCAGTATCATCATCATAATTTTCTTTCAGCCAATTAATGTATTCTTCTAACGATTGCTCACCATGAACATACCTTTGGAACTTTTGGAACACCACACTATTGCCCCAAATTATTTCAATACTTTTATTATTGCCTAATTGAGCATTTTGTGTAAAAAATTGAATTTTATCATCCCATTCTGGATTATTCTTATAGCAATTATTCCATTCCATGAGTACAGCATCATAACCATTCTCCAGAAAACTTATTGTGCTACCAGCACTAAAAGCCATTTCATTTATAGTTGCTATGTTTGGTGTACATTCAAGTAAATCTGCATATCTTTTTTTACCTATTTCTTGATTCTTTAAGTTAACTATCCATGGAGCTAATGGTTGTACAATCTGGGAATAACCATTACCTATTAATTCTACATTTTTAAATTTAAGAATTTCTTTGAGCTTAGCGAGCTGATTTGGTCTTAGTTCTTGGATTATATCTAAACTTACCCCTGAAATTTGTATACCAAAAATATAACCAGCTTTAGCTAATTTAATTAATTTCTCTAAACATATATCTATGATTATCTCTCTATCTGAAACAGATAGGGCTGAAAACATTAGATTTAAGTAAAAGACAAAAAAATAATTCATTAGGAAAGAAACTTATCTAAATAAGCCTTAATAATGTCCCTATTGTAATCATATTTAAGGATTTCTAAAATATCTTCTCCCCCAAAATCGAAATTACATTCCAATAAAAAAAAATCTTCTTTATCTATTCTAAAATTAAAATTTAATGGAGTATTTTGAATTTCTCTATCGACACATATTTCTTGAGCGATTTTAGATAATTTATTTTCTAAATTTAGATTATTGAGCACCTCAAAACCAAAATGATTAATGGAATTTGTAAGACTAAATTCATTTTTTTCTTTTAGTAGAGCATAAGATTCATATTTACCATCGAGACAAATACCAATCAAAGAATGATCATAACCTCTAATATATGACTGAAGAATTAAATCCCCATATGCTAAATATTCAGCTGATTTACTTAAAAGATTTTTAATATCATCCGCTTCATGAATAATAAAAGTGCCTTTTTTACCCACTGACTCAAACTCAGGTTTTACGACTAATGGAAAATCTAAATTTTCAATATACTCAACAGAATCTAAATTTCTTACATCATATAGCTTAGGGAACTTTATGTTATCTATATTTTTTAGTGAATAAATTCCTTTTTTACTTGATAGCTCTTTTACGCAATTACTTGCTACTGTATTAAATTTATACTTCTCGCATATTTTACTAGTGGTTATTACTGGTATTCCAGATGATCTAGTTACACACCATTTAATTTTATAATTTGCTAGTTGACTAATTATTTCCTGTGAGTCCCAAGTACTTATACATAGGTGCACTTCTGCTAATTTTGACGCTGGGCAATTTTTATCTTTATCAATTAATAAAATTTTTTGTAATTTTTTCTTCAGCTCCTCAATTAAAAAAATAGAATCCTTGCCGCCTCCTATAACACAGATATAAGTTTCAGACATTGATTTGTTTTAGTTGATAATTTATTAAATTATTTATAATTTCTTCATGAATATAGAAAACATTATGCTTATCATCAAGTAAAGATTTGATATCATTCATAATAGCGTTTTCTCTGCCTTTAACAGTGATAAGAATATTTTTATATAAACTAAAATTAATACCCTCATAGTGATGGACTTCATGATCAAAAAAGATTGAGCCAGCTTCATGTTTAAGTCCACTACATAATGATAATGAAGAATTACTTTTATTTTGTTTAAGAAGTCGAGCACATATTGAACCAGCACCATAAACTAATGTAGGTTGCTGAAAAATTTCATCAAATTTTTTTGAAAATTCTGTTATATATTTTTTTGTTACATAATTTTTAATAGGATATTTTTTAATTGCCTTGTCCCATATTTTTCTCTCATACATATAACTTTCATTAGTTAATTTTTTGTCTGGATTTCTTTTCGTGCTTGATGAAAAATGCTTGAGATAATGAGCTATAACTGATACTTTAAATCCAGCTTCTTTTGCTAAACAATGAAAAATAAGTTCTCCAATTCTATTCATACCTTCCAGGGGCACTTTATTTATTTTCTTTAACACCTCTTTTGGTATCGACATAAAGCAGCCTGTAAATGTGTCACATTCAATTAAAGAGCCATCTTCTTTTTGTCTTTCTACTTCTAAAATCGGCGATGTTTCGATAGATCCATCAATTGAAATAATATCAAATCCGCAATTATGCACTTTGTCAGTAATTGCACTTTTCATAAAACAACCTGATATATGATTAGACTTATAATTATTTTTTAAAGCAGTATCCCAACCATTTGTAAAAATAATATCATCAGCGGCAATTATTATATTTGTGTCCTCAATCATTGAAAAAATTTTGTTTAATGTTTCTTCTCTTGTTTGCTCTTCTTCAACTACTGTATATAAAAAATCTTCTACGGTATGTTTAGTAAGTGAATCTATACATTGATCGAAGGTATCAGTGTAGTGGCTTTTAATTATAAAAATATTTAACATTTATAACTCTCTATTTACCCATTTAACTAGTCTTTCAGCACCAAGTCCATCAAATGTTTCTGGTTTTGACACTTCATTTGCTCTAAAAAAATCTATTTTTCTCAATAAGGTACTTTTCAAATTCTCAGGATCTATCTCTTTATAAAAACCAATATCAATACATAAGTCTGTCAAACCACTAAGAATTTTAGAACCATGAGCATTTTCACTTGAATGAGCAATACTAAACGTAGGCTTAGATAGAAAAATAGACTCATAAACACTTACGCCAAATGTCGAAATTACATAATTTGCCTTATGAATCTCATTGGGTTTATAAGGCAATATATTTATATTTTTTGTAGATTCTGGTATTTTTAATTGATTGCTAAAGTTTTCGCCGATCAGAAAAGTAGCTTTAAATTTAATTTCTTTCAAAACTTCATACAAAACGAAAAGCACTCCCTCTGGATCTGAACCGCCCGTTGTGACGATAAGTGATTCTTTATTAATTTTTTTATTTAATCCAGATCTTATATCATCCCTTATCAATATCCATTCCCAGCCTGAAAGTATTTGTACTTTTGGATATTTTTTTAGTACAGGTTGAGTTAGCTTCTCATCTAAATGTGCACATGGAAATAATATTGCATCAGCAATACCAGAAAAATGTGAAACATTTTCAATTAAAAGAAGTAATCTTGATTTTATTTTTAAAATACTGAAAAATTCTTCTGAATAATATTTTTTAGAATCTATTATCCAAATTGAATTTGGATTATTAGTTGCAATATCTAAAACTTCTTCTTCTTCCTTATCTGAGATAAGTAACGAACAAAAACCTTCCTTTTTTATAAATTTTTTACTTTTACTGTTAGTAACAAAAGTAACTAAAAAAGATTCCTGCATCTTTTTTGCTATAGCTAGACATCTCATTAAGTGTCCAAAACCAAGTTTTGTAGATGAATCGCATCTTATAAAAACTTTTAACATGTAATTTTATTTTTTATATATAGGTCAAGATAGAACTTAATGAAGCTTTTATTACTTATGTCCCAATCATTCTTCATTCTTGCAGGCGGATCTAAACCTATATCAAGAACCACATAAGAATCGTCATTTACTACCACATCAAATTTTAGTAGCCAATTTAAAATCCCAAGATCAGAGGGTATTTTTTTTAACTTTTCTACGATTCTGTGTTTTTTCTCTAAATCATAAAAATGTCTATCTGCGTTTTTACTACTATCGAAGTCATATATATTAAAATCGTCTTCAAAAATATTTATTCTTAGACTTTTTCCTTTATATGTCTCTTGCAAGACATATAACTCTTTCAGAAAAATATCCTTTTTCCAATTTATGTCTAAATTTTTTAAATCATTGCTAAGGCCATGATAAATATAATTAGGATTTTTACTTCTATCTGACTTACAAAAAAAATCTTGATTATCAGGGTAGCTTTCAAGAATATCATTCAACTCATTTTGATTTTTTACGTAATAAGTTTTTGGTATAGGTAAGTTATAACTTTCAAAAAACTTATAAAATTTCCCTTTATCTAAGAAAATTTCAACATATTCTTTCTCTAAATAATCCTGTCCAATTAAATTAGCAATATGGCTGGCTCCTAGGTGCGCAAATTGCGCAGATGCCGTAAAAACAAAAGAAAAACTTTCAACACCTTCTTTTTTAATGATTTCTTCTAAAGATTCAGTATCAAGATAGCTACACTCATAGTATTTATCTAAGTGAATAATTCCTGGTGCATCTGGATTAAGGTCAGTTCCAATAATGATAAAACCACGTTTTTTTAATTCTAGCAGGTATGGTATTTCATCATAGTTGCAACCTAAAAATAAAACTTTATTTCTCATTGATGAGTTTTGTTCTGAATGATTTAATTGGTCGCAAACCATCAATTGGGTCTGCCCTCCAATTCCTATCACTCATTTCCGATTGATTGGGTCTTTTTTCTCCATCGCCATCTGCTTTTATTCCGTTTTTTAAATTAGTTATTACTTCTTTAATTTCATTTGGTAGCCAACAATGGCCGCTTTTATATTCAGCACCCTTTCCATCTAAGTCCATATGAAACTCGATCACTGATGCATTCCATTTGATTATTGCTCTATATAAAACGCCTGCATTTACTGTATGGTCAGACCATCCTACTTCACAATTGAACTTTTCTCTTATTGTATTTATTGCAGATAAATTTGCTTCATTAAAGGGAGTGGGATATGCAGATGAACAATGCAAAATAGTTAGTTTATTTACTTTCTCATTTCTAAGTACTTGTACTGCATGTTCTATTTCTTCGATGGTTGCCATTCCTGTTGATATAATTAATTCTTTTCCTGTTCTAGCACACTCTATCAGTAGGTCATCCCACAATAATTCATAAGAGGCAATTTTAAAACTAGTGACATAATCTTTTAAATACTTAACAGAAGTAAGATCAAAAGGAGTGCAAATAAAATCGATATTATTTTTTAAACATTCTTCATGTAATTTAGGTATAAACTCTTTTGGTAGTTCCCATTTCTTTCTTTCGAGGACTTCTGGATTGGAAATAAATACCTCTTTTGAGAATAAATCTTCGACTCTAAATAATTGAAATTTAACTGCATTGCAGCCGCTTTTTGCTGATTGCCTTATGAATTCATAAGCTCTTTCAAGGTCGCATGCATGGTTTGATGATACTTCCGAAATAAAATACATTTCACTCCTTTGCTAGTCTGAAAAATCCGCTATGTGCTTTTTCAGTATCTAGGCTTGGAATTTTACCATCAGAAAGTCTTTTAAAAAAACTCAGGACTGATTTTTCATAGATATCTAATGCTTGTTGATCATGCGCATAGGATGGCTTGAACTGTCTAAAACCAAGAATATTATCTTTCAGCATTTCTACCGTAAATTTGGTAAGTAGTTCCTGATTATTTTTAGAATTAAATGAAAATGATGGCAGACTAGCTATTCCTGAAGTAGTTATACCAATAGAATATTTATTTGCTGAATCTTCCCATATTTTTTTTACTTTATTACCATTCTCCATCAATAATTCTGCGACATTATGTTTTTCAAATTTCTTAATTGTTGCTAATGCAGCTGTCGGACCTACTCTATCTGTCCAATTTGTACTTGATATAAATGTTTCTTGAGCAGCTGACATAACTTTTTCATTACCCATAATTACAGATATTGGATAGCCATTTGCCATTCCTTTAGCTAGGACAGCAATATCTGGTTTTGTGTTTATTGTTCTATGAATAGCGCCTGTGCAAACTCTAAAACCTGTAGTTATTTCATCATAAATTACAATTGCTCCAATTGAATTAGCTATTTCTTTTAGTGCAGATAGATTTTCATCACATGGCAAGTCAGCACGTGCAGGTTCTATAATAATAGCAGCTATTCTATCTTTAAATTTCATTGCAGTTTCTTTTAAACTTTCAAGATTGTTTAAATCGAAGGGCAATGCTGAACCCTTAAGACCTTTTGGGACTCCGTCTGCGCTAAGGCCTGGCATTAATTGTGAATCAAGATTTTGGCTAGATTGAAGATTAGCTGCAATATACCAGTCTGACCAGCCATGGTAACCATTGAACAAGATAATGTCTCTTTTGGTTTTAGCTCTAGCTATCCGAATAGCAATTGATACAGCTTCTCCTCCTCCTCTAGCATATCTAACCATGTCAAACCAAGGATGAAGTTCAATTAATTTTTCAGCTAAAGTTACCTCTTCCGGACAATTTAATGAAGCAGAAACACCATCATTTATAGATGATATTACAGCTTTATCAACGTCTTCATCAGCGTAACCAAGAGTGCAAGCACCCACAGACATTATAGACATATCGAGATATTTTCTCCCATCAAGATCCCAAAGATGACATCCACTAGCTTTAGAATAATAAGATGGCCACAAGCCTGGAGCAAAAAGTTCTGGTCGCTTAGATAATAACTGAGTTCCACCTGGAATAATATTTTTAGCCTTTTTATAAAGCTTTTGTCCGGAGCCTTCTAAAAAGTTTTTTGTACTATTCTCTATTTTCTTAGTCATTTTTAATCGAGTTTAAGTAGCCCTCATTTCTTATAATGTGCGAATTTATTTTAGATAAGTGTGGATTTTTAGCAATTAAATCAAGCACTTCATTTGTATTGAAAATTTTTTTTGGATCATAAAGTTTCTCATAAATTATTTTAATGAGCTCATAATCACTTTCTTCATCTAAAGTCCATCTATAATTAGAGAGGCCCTTAAATAAATTTAAAGAACCAATTTTAAATTTTTTTTGGGTATTTCTTTCTATAAACGGTCCTACATGCTCTCTGTCAGATTTTAGTTCCGCATTAATTTGAGCATGCTCCAAAGCACATATATTTATAAGGGTGCAATCTAAACCATCAGGAAACTCTCCACCAAGACCAAAATAGTCATACTTGCCTTCTAAGCCAGAAGTTATGATTGAATCTATTATTATTGGGTCTATTAAAGGGCAGTCAGCAGTGATTCTGACAACATAGTCTGAATTATTTTCTTTAGCACAATGATAAAAACGGTCTAAAACATCATCTAGACTACCCCGGAAGCAATTCATTTTTTTTGAATTGCATAATTTTTCAATCTTATTATCTGAGGGGTGATTGCTTGTTGCAACAATAACTTTATTAATAAGTTTTGAATTTAAAACTCTAAAATAAACATGCTCAAGAACAGTTTTGCTTTCTAAGTCTAGTAAAACTTTATTAGGTAATCTTGATGAAGTGGTTCTTGCTTGAATTATACCTACTATCTTCATGACTTATGCCACCTTGAAGGATTTATTAGATCAATATCATCAATAGAAAATTTATTTTTAGGAATTTCAAATAAATTGTTGCTTTTCAAAATTATTTCTTCTGCTTGCTCAAAATTCGCTACACCAATTACTACATCATTTATCCTATTATCACTTAAAACAAAGTTAAGTAATAATTCCATCTTATCTAGGTTTTTGGACTTGATCCATGCATCATAATCTATCCATAATTTCTTCCATTTAGAAAATTTTTCTGGAAGATTATCATGATTTAGCAGTAATAATCCTTGAAGAAAAATAGATCTCACTTGAATGTCTATTTCCAGTTCATTTAATTTCTTGAAGTATCCAAACTCGGACATTCTTCTATCGAAGAAATTGTAGGGGCATTGGATTATATCAGGCTTAAAACTAACCATTAATTGATCAATTTCATCTGGAGAATAAATTGAAAAACCAATTTTTTTGATTAGACCACTATCTTTTTGCTCTTCAATAAAATCCCATATTATTTGTCCATCCTCATGCAATAGCTGGCTTGGTTTATGAAATAATAATGAATCTAATGACTCTCTTTTTAGATTAGTTAAAGATTTATTTATAAATTGATTTATATTTGATCTAATTTTTGTTTTGTCTGCAAGGTCAAGTTCAGGTAATTTTGTTGTAATCTTAAAACTTGAAGTATCTGCTAAACCTAAGTTTGCTTCGCTATCTCCATAATTAGATGCAGTATCAATACTTTCTATTCCATTTTGTTTTGCAAAATTCAGAATTTTCCTTATCTCGGAAAGTCCAACTTTGCCTGATGTGTTGGTAATGCCATAATTCATTCCAAATTGTGCTGTTCCTAATGAAATTTTATTTTTCATAGACACTTACCAAGTCCTTAATCTTTCGCTAACAATAAAGATTCACTGCTTCTAAAATTTTATTAGCCACTTTTTTTTGCTCTAATTGTGTAAGTTTTGGGTACATTGGAATACTAATAGCTGATGAATAATAGTTTTCAGCGTTCTTTAAGCTATAATTACTTGCAAATTTATCTTCATAAAATGGTTGTTTGTATACAGGCATATAATGAATATTCACTCCTATTCCTTCCAAACGAAGAAAATCAAATATCTTTTTTCTAATATCTTTATTGTTACTTTTGATTCTTATTACATAAAGATGAAAAGCTGATAAACAATCAGCAGATATTGCAGGCAATATTAATTTTTTATTTTTTAATAACTTATTATAGTTTTTAGCAATATGATTTCTTTTTTGAATAAACTCTTTTAATCTTTTTATTTGTGATAATCCAAGAGCTGCTTGTATATCTGTTATTCTATAATTGAAACCTAGAATTAACTGTTCATAATACCAATCACCGTCAGGCTTATTTTTCATGAGAGATTTATTTCTTGTTACACCATGAGTTCGTAACATCTCTATTTTTTTAAATATTTCTCTATTATTTGTTGTAATTGCTCCACCTTCGCCTGTAGTAATAATTTTTACTGGATGAAAGCTAAAAACTGCTATATCACTATACTTACAAGAACCAATTGGATGATTCTTATAGAAACCTCCAATAGCATGTGATGCATCCTCAATAATTTTTATATTATATTTTGCTGCTATTTTTGAGATTTTTTGCATGTTACATGACTGGCCAGCTAGATGAACAGGCATAATAACTTTAGGAAGACAATTTTTTCTTTTGGCTATAAGTAATTTTTCCTCAAGTTTAACTGGGCACATATTGTAGTTATTTGGATCAATATCGACAAAATCTACTTCAGCTCCACAATATAAAGCTGCATTAGCACTAGCTACATATGTAATTGGAGAGGTCCATACAAGATCCCCCTTACCAACACCCAAAGATAAACAGGCGATATGTAAAGCAGATGTAGCACTATTTACTGCTGCACAATATTTCGAATTAGTAAATTTTGCGATTGATTTTTCAAATTTAGGTATTAGTGGTCCTTGTGTTAAAAAGTCAGATTTTAATGCGCTAATGACTTCTTCTATATCTTTTCTAGAAATATCTTGCTTACCATAAGGAATCATCAAATTATGCCAATTTTATTCTTGTTTTCCTCAATCCATTCTAATAGTGTCTCTTTTTTCATCCAATCTATATTATTATCACTAGAATAAACAAAACCTTTCTCCACTTTAGATCCATCCTTTATTCTTTTATCATCATTATTCCAGTTATTAATTGCTGGCAGTATCTTGTAATAATCACCGTATTCGTATGTGTAGTCTGAATCTTCAATATTTACCATCTGTTCATGTAATTTTTCTCCAGGTCGTATTCCTATGATTTCTAATTTTGAATTTGGTGCTATAACCTTGGCTATGTCAGTAACTTTCATGGATGGAATCTTCTTTACGTATATTTCTCCACCCTCCATATCTTCAAAAGCCCTCCAAACAAGATCAACTCCTTCCTCTAAAGAAATCATAAATCTAGTCATTCTTTCATCAGTAATTGGCATCTTGCCTTTTTCTTTGAGAGAAATAAAAAAAGGGATAACAGAACCTCTCGATCCCATGACATTGCCATACCTAACAACAGAAAATCTTGTTCCATGTTCTCCTGAATAAGCATTCCCTGAAACAAACAATTTATCAGATGCAAGTTTAGTTGCTCCATATAGGTTAATTGGTGCACACGCTTTGTCTGTAGATAGAGCAACAACTTTTTTTACTTTTTTATCTATGCAAGCATCTATTAAGTTCATTGCTCCTAAAATATTAGTTTTAACACATTCAAAAGGATTATATTCAGCCGTCGGAACAATTTTTGTTGCAGCTGCATGAACAACGTAATCTACACCATCAAGTGCTCTATAAAGTCTTTGTTTATCTCTTACATCTCCTATAAAGAATCTTATATTTTTATATTTTTGATATTTTTGGGACATTTCCCATTGTTTCATTTCATCTCTAGAGTAAATAATTACTTTTTTTGGCGAATAATTTTCTAATAACATTGGCACAAAAGCATTTCCAAAAGAACCAGTACCTCCTGTAATTAGGACTACACTATTATTAAATAAGTTACTTTTCATTGCGTGTTAATTCTATACTATTATTCTATTCTAAATTGATAATTTTACTGAAATATGCCTGAATGCTTTATATACCATCTCACTGATTTTTCTATACCAGTTTGTATGTCATCCATAGGCTCATATCCTAATAAACTAATTGCTTTGGAAATATCTGCTTGACTGTGCATGACATCGCCATGCCTAAATTCTGTATTAACTATTTTACTTTGAAGCTTAATATTGCAATCGGTTAGATTTTTTTTAATTATTTTCAATAATTCAATTAAAGAAGTTCTATCACCTTTAGCAATATTGTATATATTATTTTTTGAAGCATTCTTTTGTGTAGTAGCTGCTAATATATTTGCTTGGACAACATTATCTATAAAACAGAAATCTCTACTAGTTGTGCCATCTCCATTTATCGTTATTTCTTCATTTTTTAAAAAAGATGAGATCCATTTCGGTATTACAGCCGCATAAGCTCCTTCAGGATTTTGTCGTGGACCAAATACATTAAAATATCTCAATCCGATTGAATTAAATCCATATGATCTGAAAAAAACATCAGCATAAACCTCATTTACATATTTTGTGACAGCATATGGTGATAGAGGTTTGCCAATTATATTTTCAACTTTAGGTAACGAATCATGATCTCCATAAGTTGAACTGCTTGCCGCATAGACAAAACTTGATATATTTTCATCTTTAGCTGCTGTTAATATGTTCAAAAAACCTGTTACATTACTTTCATTTGAACTTATGGGGTCAGCTAAAGATCTTGGAACAGAACCAAGAGCCGCTTGATGTAAAACAAAGTCAATATTCTTAACTGCTTTCTTGCAATCACGTACTGAACATATATCTCCATCTATCAAATTAAATTTTTTCCATTGATGTTCAGATACATTAAATTTAACTTCATCTAGATTTTTTTTAGATCCTGTTGAGAAATTGTCTAATCCGACCACATATTGATTATTCTTTAAGAGAATTTCAAGAATATTTGAACCTATAAAACCAGCAACACCAGTGACAAGCCATTTTCTAGGCTTTTCTGAAAGTTCCTCTAATCTTTTTTGATATAAATTTTTCTTCATACATTTATCTAAGCAAGTAACTAAAGCCTCAAGTCTGAATTATTGGCAGGAATAATATTTTTTAGATCATATATTACATGGTTCTTTTTACCGTAGTCTGAGGGTCTAAATTTTGGAAAAGTAAAACTTCTATGTGAAACTGCTAGAATTATTCCATCATAAGAATCTTTATTTAATTTATCTAAAAGCTTTATTCCATATTTTTGTTTAACTTCATCATGATCAGCAAGTGGATCAAAACAATCTACATTAATATCATAATCATTTAGCTCTTTTATCAAATCTACTACTTTTGTATTTCTAATATCATTACAATTCTCTTTGAAAGTAAAACCAATAACTAGAATTTTAGATTGATTTATGGGAATTTTTTTTATTAACATCTGTTTTACTAATTGGCTTGCAATATATTTTGGCATAGAGTCATTTAGCCGTCTTCCAGCTAAGATTACCTCTGGATTATATCCTTCAGACTGAGCTTTATAAGTTAAATAATAAGGGTCAACACCTATACAATGTCCTCCTACTAATCCAGGCTTAAATTTTAAAAAATTCCACTTTGTTGCTGCAGCTTTTAACACCTCATTTGTATCAATACCTAAAATATTGAAAATAATAGAAAGCTCATTGATCAAACCAATATTTAGGTCTCTTTGTGTGTTCTCAATTACTTTTGCAGCCTCAGCAACTTTTATTGAACTAGCTAAAAAAGTGCCAGCTTTAATTATTTTTGAATATAAGTTATTAATTTCTTGTGCTGTTTTTTTATTTGATCCTGAAGTTACTTTAATTATGTCTCTTAGTTTATGTTTTTTATCCCCTGGGTTTATTCTCTCTGGACTATAACCAACAAAAAAATCACTATTAAACTTAAGGTTTGAGTTTTTTTCAAGAATGGGTACGCATATTTCCTCAGTGGCTCCCGGATAGACAGTGGATTCATAGATTACAATATCACCTAACTTTATATGTTTACCGACAAGCTTAGAAGCTTTTTTTAAGGGCCTTAAATCTGGGCTTTTATTTTTATTGATAGGCGTGGGCACTGTGACAATATAAATATTTGCATTCTTTAGTTCATTTGCATCACAAGTAAAAGAAATTTTATTTGGTTTCTTAAGCTCTTTAAAGCTAAGTTCTTTGGTTCTATCAAGTCCTGTTTTTATTTCTTCTATTCTTTTTTCATCGATATCAAAACCCAAGGTTTGATAGTATTTTCCAAATTCGACTGCAAGAGGTAAACCTACATAACCTAAACCAATAACTGCAATATGTTTAGATTTTTTCTTCATATCAATTGATTATGGAGGCTGAGAACGGAATCGAACCGATGTTAACGGAGTTGCAGTCCGCTGCATAACCACTCTGCCACTCAGCCATTCTCATATATTTTAAACTAATAGGTATAAGAATCATCCTTAAATGGACCTTCTCTAGGTATAGAGATATATTCTTCTTGCTCTTTTGTTAGTTTTGTTAGAGTTCCACCAAACCCTTTAACCATTAAACTTGCTACTTCTTCATCTAGTTCTTTAGGTAAAACTTTTACATATAATTCTTTTTGATCATCAGGTTTTTCAGCAAATCTATCTTTAAATAATGCAATTTGTGCAAGAACTTGATTACAGAAAGATCCATCCATAACTCTACTTGGGTGGCCAGTTGCTAGTGCTAGATTAACTAACCTACCCTCTCCTAGAAGGATGATATATTCATCTTTATTCTTTATTACTTTATGCACACCAGACTTAATCTCTTTCCACTCATAATTTTTTAAATGTTTAACATCTATTTCACTATCAAAATGTCCTATATTACATACAACACACCCCGACTTTAGAGCATCTAACATATACTTATCCAAAACATTAACATTGCCTGTTGTAGTAACAACTAAATCGTATTTTTCTAATAGTTTTTTATCTAAATTCATACCATCTTTGCCAACATTCCCATTTTCATAAGCAGAAACAACACTGAATCCATCAAAACATGCTTGCATTGCACAGATTGGATCAATTTCAGTGATATCAACGATCATTTTTTGTTGATTTAATGAGTCAGCTGAACCTTTACCTACATCACCATAACCAATAACAAGAGCTTTCTTGCCAGATAAGAGCATATCTGTTCCTCGTTTGATGGCATCATCCAGACCATGCCTACATCCATATTTATTATCATTCTTAGATTTAGTAATGGAGTCATTTACATTTATTACTGGGACTTTTAATTCACCACTTTCTAACATTTCTTTTAATCTTTTAACTCCTGTAGTAGTTTCTTCAGAAATTCCATGTATTTTTGAAAGCATTTCAGGGTATTCTTTATGAACTTTGAGACTGAGGTCACCTCCATCATCTAAAATCATATTAGCGCCCCAAGGTTTGCCATCTTTATTGATAGTCTGATCTAAGCACCATTCATACTCTTCTTCTGTTTCGCCTTTCCAAGCAAAAACAGGAATGCCTTGATCAGCAATTGCAGCAGCTGCATGGTCTTGA
>MDTG01030295.1_pt1 | contig 27032 bp, 27 predicted proteins | sample 811421 | NCBI WGS metagenome assembly MDTG01 (sample SAMN05326645, study PRJNA326480) | marine metagenome | isolation source: seawater | place: Pacific Ocean: South East | collected 2011
CAACAAAAAGACATGAGTGATCAGCGTAATGCAGCGCTGAGTCAGGCGAATAGTTTGATGTCGAATATTGCCCAAATTAATAAACAGATTGTTGAGATGCAAGGAACTGGAGGCAACCCAGCTCAGTTGATGGACTCGCGAGATCTGTTGGTGGGTGAGCTTTCTCAGATTGTCGAAGTCAAAACTACGGATCAGTCAGACGGTAGCCTACAAGTCACATTGGCTTCCGGTCAGCCTTTGATTATGGGGGGCGAATACGGGCAGCTAACGGCAAAACCTAATCCAAGCGATCCTTACCTTGCTGATTTGACGGTCGATTTTTCATCACAAAGCTTTGTTATTGATCATTCGGTAGGGGGAAAGCTTGGTGCGATTAATGATTATCAAACAGGGGTCTTAAAGCCAAATCAAGTTGCACTTGACGATATGGCAAAAGCATTAGCGGATGAATACAACGCAGTACTGGCAACCGGTAAAGACCTTAACGGTAATCCGGGGCAACCTTTGTTCAGCTATGACCCTGCCAACCCTGCTGCCAGCTTGACCATTGCCAACATCAGCGCGCAAGAGTTAGCCTTTTCAGGCGACGGTACACCAGGTAATGCAGATACATTGAATGAACTGATTAACCTGAGTAACAAACCCGTCTCCGTAACGGGCTATGGCATGCTGAGCTTGAATGATGCTTTTACGGCTATGGTCGGTGAAACGGCGATTAAATCGCGTCAGGCGGAGTCCGACTATCAAGCCAAAACGGTGATGAATAAGCAAGCTCATGCGGCTCGTGATAATGTTAGTGCTGTAAACAGTGATGAAGAGGCGGCAAATCTGATGACATTTGCGAATGCGCATAACGCTAATATGAAAGTGATTAGTACCGCCAATGAGTTATTTGACTCTGTTTTACAGTTATTTTAAAGGGACTCAATATGCGAATCAGTGACAGCCAATTTAGTCAAATGATGCTTCAAAGCCTGCAGATGAATAATTCTGGTTTAGGTGAAGTTATGCAACAAATGGCCACTGCTAGTCGGCTCACTAAGCTATCAGATGATCCAATGGCATCCATTAAATTACTTAACCTTGAGCGTGAAAATAGCGCGATTAGTCAGTATAAAGATAATATTGCTAACTTGAAAACGACGCTTTCTTCACAGGAAACGCACTTAGACTCGATTAATGAAAGTTTGAAGAGTGTACGTGACTTGGTGATTTGGGGGGCAAACGGTACGTTAACCGACGATGACCGCAGTGGTTTAATTATTGAATTAAAGAGCTACCGTGATTCGATAGAGTCTTCATTCAACGCGCAAGACGAAGAAGGGAACTATTTATTCTCTGGAACTCAGACTGATATGCCTGCGGTGAGCAACAACAGTGGTGCATACCAAGTTGATGGCAATAGTGATCAGCGAGTTGTGACGGTGGCGAAAGGGGTAGCCATGGACTCCAATATGACGGCGAAAGAGATCTTAGAGTTAAGTAATGGTGATAATGTCTTAAATCAACTCGATGCATTGCTTGCTGAATTTGAGAACCCAAGCCCCAATTTTCAATCGGTCGTCGACGCGAGCTTGACATCCATCGATGATACGATGGCAAATGTGCTCGGTGCGATGACTGAGATTGGCGGGCGTCATAACAATCTTGATCTTATGGACAGCGCACACAGTGAAAATAAGTTGTTTGTCGATAAAGTGACCAGTGATTTGTCGGCACTGGATTATGGCGAAGCATCAGTGCGTTTGAGTAATTACATGGTAGCACTGCAAGCGACGCAAGCAAGCTATGTGAAGATCAATGACCTTAACTTATTTGATCGTATCTAAGGAAGTTTAATATGGTAATGAGCACCGTCGATGTAAGAGCTCATAACATACGTTTAGGCGGGCAAGAGCAGCCCGCTATCCTGCCTACTCGCTCTACCCATTCGAGTCATGTTACCAACCCGCACTCTTCGCAAGCTCAGACAGATACCGCATCAGGCTATTCCATTTCTGGTTTTCAGCTTGTTCAAGGGCAGCAGCAAGCAACGTCGGTGCAAATTGCCTCTAAATCTTTGCAAGCGATTGGCAAAGAGCTCACTCAAATCAAGAGAAGTCTGACTCAAGCCATGAGCCAAGGCATTCAAAATATCCCTGGGTTGCAAGAAGGTTTGACCCGCTCGAAATTGTCTATTCAAGAAGGGGTTGAGAAAGCTCGCTTTGATGGTAAAAAATTAATCGATAACGAACTGAATTTTAATCTGGATAAAGCGGATGTTCGTCGTTTTTCGATTCCTGGACTGAATATCCATCGTCTGAGTGAGAAAACTGAGCAAATTCGTTTAGATTTTCCACAGGGGAAATCGGTGATGATACAGTTTGATGGGCAATCCAAAGGAGAACGTACAGTTAAGATGCTTGATCGCAGTTTGATTGCGTTGGGGATGCGAGCGTCACTCTCGAAAGATGGGACTATTTTATTTGAAGCGCGTGACTCGGCTTATCAACAGATGCAACAGAGAGTATTGGTGACCGGAGAAGGGCATCGATTCCCAGCTGGGCAGGCGAATGCTCTACGCTTGAAATCAGAGCCAGATGGTATTGATGAGTTAAGCTTTGATTTGGGCTCTCGTAACGGTATTAAACAAACTATCGCCACAGTGAATCAACATTTGAGACAAGTACAAACTAGCTTAGAAGAGGCGAGAGCATTTCACGGAGAATTGAATTCACAAATACAAGCTGTACAGAGCCAGGCTAACCCATTGAGCGCTGCTGATGTGAACGCGAAACTCGATGGCTTTATGGCAACTTCTGAGCAGTTTAGCTCGACATTCCAAGCGCTCAACGCACAAGCTAATGTGCGCCGTCATACGGTTGTCGCACTTCTAAAATAACCTGTATTTAGGTCGGTCTTTCTATTTTTTGCAAATATCGGCCATATCTTCAAGCTCTTTCTTCACGTGGTTCTGAGTCATAATGAGCTTCATTTTTATCCTGATTTTTTGAAATAGAGGTAAGCGCTAGCCTTATTTGATCCTTGCTTACACCAAAAAGAAAAAATAGATAAAGCAAACAAACGCGAGCAAAGTAGCGGATAGTACGGGATAAGTGATGTAAGAATCATGATGCGTCGTGCGTTGGTAGCAAAGTGATACTAATAAGATATTGTAGATAACCAGTAGCAGGCTGATCATGGTACCACTGCTAAGGTTCAGGCTTGATAACCGAGTAAGAAAAATAGCCAACAATAGGTAATCAAAGATGATTAACCATAGAAAGGCTTTTTGGATGACGTCTCTTTTATTTTTATCGGACTTGGATACAGACATATCTAACTCAATGAAGCGATGGTTGCGGCTACAAAAATGACAGAACAGCAAGGTCACATCGCAGTGACCTGTCAAGATTACAAGTCTTGAATTTTCGCGATTGGAGCCTCGGAATTCACAGAATAGTGAGGGGCTTCTTGGCGAACCACAGGCTGGTTTAATGCGGCTTTTTGTTTGGCTTGTTGTAGTTCGCTACTTTGCTGATGGCCAAATAAGGTGTCGAGCATTTGTGCGGCTGGTGTCGTTAAGATAAACAGCTCGATTCGACGATTCTCACTTGAGTCCGGTTCACTTGGATTAAGTAGAGCGCGATCTGACATTCCTGCGACTTGTATCACACGCTGTTCAGGCATCCCTCCTGATACTAAAGTGTGTCTTGCGACGTCAGCTCGAGATGCAGACAGTGCCCAATTAGATTGGTTACTTAGACGTTTTTTGAAAGGGGTTGAGTCGGTATGTCCGCTAATGATAACTGAGTTGCTGATACGGCCAAACACGGGCGCTAAAGCAAGCAGTAGATCCTCAAAGAAAGGGGTAAGTTCGGCTCCTCCTCGGCTAAACATGTGTTGCTTATAATCATCTTGTAGGACAATACGAAGCCCTTGTGGTGTAATGGTGATATTGACGTTGTCTTGAGCGCTAATTTGCCCAATCACCTCATCGATCACTTTTGCAAGTAAAGCTAATTGTTCTTGGGTGTCCCAGCTTCCCGGAATTAATGAATCCATTTCTGGACCATCGCCATCTCCTCTAAAGAATGAGCTTACAATATGATTTGATTCATGTTTGCTTGGCACAGAAGACTCCTGTGCCAAATCGACTGGAGAGAGGCTTGGTGATGTGTCGAAAGGGTTGCCATAGCTATTCTCGAACACGCTGGCACTGTTCAGGTGCGCCACAATGGCTTTACGCTCTTCCTTATCGACCACTTGCATGACCCAAAGGACAAGGAACAGCGCCATTAATGCGATCATGAAATCAGCAAATGCGACTTTCCACGCGCCATTATGGTGCTCATCATAGCTGTGAGCTTTAGCGCGTTTGAATACCACGTGTTCTTGTTTTTGCATTATCCCTCCTGTTCAGCTAACCACCTCTCCATTTGGTTAAATGTCGGTTTAAGATCGAGCTGAATGTGTTTACGGCCAGCGTCAATGGCGAGTAATGTTGGTTTTTTCGCAATGTAAGCAACCAAAGTGGCACGTACACACTCAAAAGCCGTCATGTTTCGCTTTACTCGCTGAGCCATGGCGTTACTGAGTGGATCTAAACAACAGTAACACCCGAAAATACCAATGAATGTCCCAACGAGGGCTGCGGCAACGTGGTAACCAATCATAGCGATAGAGCCGTCAATCGCTTGCATGGTAATGATGATGCCACCTACTGCAGCAAGAATACCAAACCCTGGAAGTGCTTCTGCGGTGCGCTGCATTGAGCGTGAAGGCAGCAACATCTCGGTTTGGATGGCTTCGATTTCCTGTTCTAACAGTCCCTCTAATTCATGAGGCGACATTTGTCCCATTGCCATTAAACGTAAATTGTCGGTAATGAACGAAACAAGGCGATGATCCTGATTAACTTTTGGATACGCGAGGAAGATCGAGCTTTGGTCTGGTGATTCAATATGTGAATCTAAAAATTTAAAACCACGATTACGTGCGGTTTCTAGCAAGTTATGCAGTAATGCCATTAGCTCCATGTGATACTCATACTCATACTCTTCCTTTGAGTTGGACATCGTAGCTCGTAGTTGTTGGCGCATTTCCTTTAGTACATGGGGCGGATTGCCAATGATTAGCGAACCCACAGCTGCACCAATAATGATCAAAAATTCAGCGGGCTGCCAAATAGCACCGAGATTTCCGCCTGCCCAAATGTATCCACCAAAGACACACAATAGAACGATTATGGCTCCAAAAAACTTTTGCATATTGTGACTCCTAGGATGTCATTAACTGGTTGAGTTGTTTAAGTGCTTGTTTATGCAATTGACAAATACGAGGTGGTGTCAAATTAAGTACAAGCGCAATTTCATGTAAATTGAGTTCGTGTTGATAGAATAGCGTCATTAGCAGTTGGTCTCGTTTAGGCAGCTTACTGAGAGCGCTTTCTAGAGTACGACGGGTATGCTCATGCTCCATGCCATCGTATTGTCCCCCCAAGTGGTTGGTGCAACCTGTCTCCATGAGTTGATCAAGGCTTTGCATCTCTCCAGCCAGTGCGGCGTTTTGACGGTTATAATAGTCTTGTTCATCCGTGCCGAGTGCTTGGATTATCTCTGTATCAGTCGGTACTCTGCCGAGCGCACGAGTGAGATCGCGGGTCACATCGTTTAACTCATGAGCTTGCTGACGCGTTTTTCGGGAACGCCAATCGAGCCGGCGCAGTTCATCCAAAATGGCACCGCGAACTCGGCAGACTGCAAATGCTGGGAAGTGTGGATCATCGATATTTTGATAGCGACGCCCCGCTTCTATAAGAGCAATGAGACCGATTTGTTGCATATCTTCAATGCTGCAGTGTGAAGTCGCGTGGACGCGCAGTTGATTCACCACGCGCTTCACCATGATTTGATGGCGCTGTAAGAGTGCATTTTCATCCAATGGGCTAGACGGTATATTCGCTTCTTCTGAAGAGGTATAACTTTCCTGAAAATTCATTTCTAGCATGCTTGTGCTCCGTTATTGCACAACATATTTAGTCAATATAACGTCATCAATATTTCGTACGATGTCAGTTTTATCGAAGGCCGAAAGCAAGGTACTTTTAATCTCAGCTTGTAGGGTGTCGATAGTTCCTGGTTGCTGTAGATCATCAAAGGTTTTGTTACTAAATAGCTTAAGTAATGCGTTCTGCACCATAGGCATATAATCATCGATATTTTTTATGCGTTCCAGACGACGTGTTTCTATGGCAAGTTCTAGCATCACAAAGTGGGTTTGTTTTTTTCCTTTAATGGTTAAAACGACCTTTTCGAGTGGGTGAAAACTGGGCCCATTTTGTTCTGACTCATTTGATGTTAGGAACGCTAATGGAGATGTTTCTAAAAAGTCATTGATCCCAGCTCCCGACTGACTCAATTCAGCGCTTTTATTTAGATACCAAATTCCCCCAATGACTGTCGTCGCTGAAACGAGGGCACTGGTGATGATCATGGCGATAAACAGCGTGATCATTTGTTTTTTTGTCATAACCTTTTTCCTCGATAGTTGATTAGGCTTGAGTGTTCAGCCAGTGTTCTGAAGAGTTCGCTGCTGTATCGGATTGCAAGGGTTTCGCGTCTCGCGCGGCAAGAATAGTGATTTCATCTGATTCTGATTCTGGTGTGTGGTGTGATCGTTCATGACCTTGGTCTGAACCGACATTCACATCGACATGAACGAAGTTTTGCTCTTGCAGCTCAGCACGTAAACGTTCTGATACTTGTATTAGTGCTTCACGTGTTACCGCGTTAGTGGCGTTGATTTGCACGCTCAAACGATCACCTTCAACCCGAACTAATAAATCGAGTTTGCCGAGTTCGGGCGGATCGAGACGGATTTTTGCTTCTTGCAAGTTTTGTTGCGCTTGTAGCGTCACGCGGTCTTGTAGCACTTGCAACATCTGCTCACCCCATCTACCAGAGCTGGTATCAACGCGAACGGAAGACCACTCCGCACCTTGAGCTTGAGTTGCTGCAAGCAGTGAGGTTGGATTGGGATGTTGTGTCGCCAGTATTTGCGATAGCATGCTGCCTGCTGATATGTGATCGTGAGTGGGCAGGCTTAGCGACGGTTTCAAATCATAAGTAGAAACTTTAAGTGAGAGTGGTATGTTCGTTTGAACACCACTTTGGTTGTCTTGTGGAGGGACAGTTTTTACAGGTGTGAAAGTTTGCGCTTGCGTGGCCAGGTTCATTGAGGGTGTAGCGTTACCGAATAACAGTTCATCAGAGCTGTCCTCCGTATTGAGCTCAATTGAGCTGACGTCAGGTTGCACTGCTTCCGAGGATGAGACTGGCGCATGTAAGCGAAATTCAGCATTGGTAGCAGGCGCATTTGTTGGCGTCTGTTGGGTGACCGTGACTGGTTTTGCTGGCGATGAAGAAGGTGAATTCGCAGACATTGAGTTAGTGACCATCATTGCGTTAGCTCCATTGTCATCGCGAGTTGATATGTCATGGCACGTTCTTGTTGATCGTTGACCATATTCATCTCTTGTTTTAGCTCGCTGGTGGCTCTTTCAAGCTCTGTAAACGCAGCGGCATGCATGGCTTTTGCTCGCTGGATTTCCGGTGCGAGTTTCGGATCTTTCAAAAATGGCTTATGGCTGATCAGCAGTTCACGTAACTGCAAATCGTAGCGATTAAGCGCTTGCCAATCGGCTGTCTTGGTCGCGATGTGGATCCGCTTTGATAAGTGACGAAATCGCTCAGGCGATACGTTATGCTTGCTGTCCAAAATTCATCCATCCTTCTCGAATGTTGCCCATTACGCGCTCAATGTTATCTAAACGTAGGGCGTCATTTTGCACACTGGTGTGGTACAGCTCAGCTTGGCAAAAGTCATAAAGTTGGCGTAAGTTTTCCGCTACTTCACCGCCATTCTCCTCATCCAAGGCACTGGTGAGGCCAATGAGAATGTTCATACATTTATTAATACCAGCGCCTTTTTCTGCGAGGCGATTAGCCGCAAGGTGGCCGCGTACTCGTTCGACTTCATCAAGTAGGCCATCAATAAGCATCACCACAAGTTGGTGCGGATTTGCTGAGGCTGCTTGTGCATCAAGATCAACCTGCTGGTATGAGTCATAGCCAGAATCCATGAGCATAAATATTTCTCCGTTAGCGTTAATCAAACATCGACATTGTCTGATTCATTTGATTCATTAAGGTATTCATTTGAGTGAATTGCTTGAGGTAGCGGTCGTAAGACATCTCGTATTTTCGCTCAAGCGTCGCTTGTTTATCTTCAATGCGATCCAAGTTGGATTGCAGTGCCTCTTTACGCGAATTAAACGTACCTGTTGAGTACTTTAGAAAGGGGGCCATCATGTCATCTAATGAGTCTAATAAAGCGCCTTCTCCGTTAAACATTGCTTCTAATGCCGCGCTATTGCTTTGCTGTGCGGCATCGAACTTTTCTTGGTCTAAAGCCATTTTTCCTGAGCGATCGAGAGTGATGCCTATTTCACGGAGATGCATTCCGCCATGCTCTCCTCGTACTAAACTGGTGAGTTGGTTTTCAATCGAGCGTAGAGTTGGATCGCTGGCTAAGGCCCCACGGGCTTTAGCTTCGTTCCCAATTTGAGTGTGTTCATCGAGTGTTGAAACGAGCGTATTGTAGGCTTCAATAAACTGGTCAATTTGTTCTTTTGTGCCTTCCTTATCGCTACCTATCCCGAGAGAAATGGGGGTATCTCCCGTTGATTGAGCCTTATTCACGGTGATGTCAACACCTTCAATCATACCTTCAAAGGTATTGCTTGAATTAGTGAGTTTCAGGCCGCTACTTTCGGCACCTAGCCAGATCACTGCGTCTTGTGGCGTGCTGATTTCTGTTGTGTTGTTAAACGCGTTTTCAAACCAGCTCTCCCCTGTACCTGAAGCACTCACGTTGATGGTATTTGCTATGCCAGTTTCAGTACTCGATAGCATAAAGTGCGTTTGACCATTTGAGCGTACCAAGGTGGCATTGACCCCAGGATTGTTGGCATTATCGTTGATGGTGGTGACTAAATCGGTCATGGTGGCCTTGCCGTCGCCATCGCTATCAATGGAAGATAAGTCCAGCGTCATGGTTTCGCCATCAATGGTGAATTCTAATACGCCTGTGGTTGGTACTTCGGTCATAGCATCCAAGCTTGCCGGCATTCCCGCAGATATTTGATGTGAGGTCGCAACTTGTTCGACAAAAATCTGATAGTTTCCTGATATCGCATTAGCATCAGTGTTTGCTGTGAAGTAGCCATCTTGAGAGAGTGTTGCTGAGTTTTTAATGATGCTATTGGTGCTACTGTTGAGGCCATTGATTGCAGTACGGAAATCACGTAGTGCGCTTTCGACTTTTCCAAGTGCGGTAAGTTGATCTTGGTATTTGTCTGCTTGTAGCTGGTAGCGCTGTTGAAACGGTTGTACATCGTACGTGGCCAATTGAGTTGCCATGGTTATTGGATCTAATGAACTCATCAGTTCACTCCTTATCTCATTTATATTTGACGTATTTATGCCGTCAACTATTCTCTAGAAGCAAGAACCGATCCGAATATTTAAACCATTACTTATCATGATCTTGCATTGATTTTCTAAGATTGGGCGGAAGCGTTTTTTCCACCTTTACCGTTCCTCTTTTCCCTTAACAAATAGGGAAGGGGGTTACTCAATAAAGGCGACCGAATATAAGAGAATATTTAATCGAGAGTCACTAGATGTGGATGGGGTTACTTTTTGTATGGAGGTTAGCTTTTACGAGGCACTGTTTAAGGGGACAAGTTATTTAATACCAAAGGTACTGTAGCGAGTGCTTTGACTTTCAGCCGATTTAGTCACTTAATTAATCAGATTTTTAATAAGTTTTGCTTTTCGTCAGCAATGACGCTTGGTCTTATCTTTGCCATAAATAAAAGCCTCCCTGAGTTTTGGGAGGCTTTGATGATGAGCCTAACGTTTAAGTTAGCGAAGTAGCGACATTGCCATACCCGGAATCTGGTTAGTTTGAGAGAGCACCGTTGTGCCAGCTTGCATCAGCATTTGGTTCTTCGTCATATTTGAAGACTCTACGGCGAAATCAGCGTCCATGATACGACCCTTCGCAGCCGATGTGTTTTCTACCATGTTACCTAGGTTGGTCATGGTGTGTTCTAGACGGTTGATGCTTGCACCTAAATCAGAACGAACAGCACCCAATTGACCGATAACACCGCCGTCGGCAGCGCTACCAGCACCACCAGTACCTGAGTCAGAGTTGACTGACAGTGCATCCATCATATCTTGAGGGGAGTGACCAGCACCAGCTGTTGTGAAATCAGCCGTTTTTGCGTCAGAAGCAAAAGTCTTTAATGCAGCCAAACCTGTTGTACTAGAGGCTCCCGCGCCACCAATAGTCATAGTTTCGGCCTGTGATGAGCCAATTTGGAATGTGACACCTGCACTGATCGCGCCAGTCGCATCAAGCAGGTTATTGCCACCAAAGTTGGTGTTGGTGATGATGTTTTCTAATTCTTCACCTAGCGATTGGAACTCAGAAGATAGAGAGGCTAGATCGGCATCTGTGTTTGTGCCATTGGCCGCTTGTGTCGCAAGGTCATTCATTCGGTAAGCGATGTTGGTCATTTCGTCCATCGCACCTTCGGCTGTTTGCATCATTGAGATGCCATCTTGTGCATTACGCATCGCGACGCTCATCCCGCGAGTTTGCGCTTCTAAGCGGTTAGCAATTTGTAGGCCCGCAGCATCATCGGCCGCTGAGTTAATACGTAGACCCGTACTTAAGCGCTCCATGGAAGTATTTAATAGGTCATTAGTTTTAGTGATGTTGTTTTGTGTAACTAGCGAAGCGTAGTTAGTGTGCATTGATAGAGCCATAATCTGTTCTCCTTGATGGTTCAATGTGGGACTATCGCCCCGCTCACTAACAAGAGGCGGTTGGTTAGGTTTGATGATTAATTGCAAATATGAAAATTTTCTAAAAATTGCTAATTTTGATGTGTTTTAGTGATATTTATTCCAGAAAAATCGTGTTTTAAGACTGTTCAGACATGAAAAAGGGCGAGTGCTTATTGCTGAACTCGCCCTTTTTCTTTAGCCCCGTTTAATCATCGCCGAACGATTTAAACGACAATGAAGTGGGAATATCACTGAAATAGCCGAAGTAATAACTCGCACCGAGTAAGCGGTAACGATTGAGCTCGTTTTGGCTTGCGACTCTACCTGCCACCCAAGGGAACTGATTACGACGTAGGAAGCGTGCGATGGGAAGGAACGCATGCTGATCTTGCTTGTTTTCCATGGTGACAGATAGCTTGATCAGATCGGGTTCAAACTCGGCAATGCGTTCAAAGTGTGTTTGGCTGGTCGCAATTTCAAACCACAAGGCATACGCGTTGTCTTTCAGTTGTTCAACTAAAGCAGCAACGCGTTCATGGAGGCACAGAGTTTCATCGGCTTGCAAAGCGGGCACGACATGTTGAAATGCTGCCTTGTGGAATTGAATCATCTGATTCAAAAAGTGACGCCCTGCTTGCCATAGTAAGGCGTCGACCCGGATAGGCACCACGACATTGCTGACAAGGTCCGAATGAAAGGTATCGAGCTGGAACTGAGTTTGGCGCAGGGCTAAAAACAAGCTGTATAAATCTAAGCAATATTGCATTTGCTCAGACAGTTTAAACTGATAAACACTCTGTTCGCCACGTACACCAAAGCGCAAGGTAAGGTGCTGGTATTCCACCTCACCGGTTTTTGTTTTACGGATGGCCTGACAGGCGTGTTGAATGTCTTTGTGTTTGAGCGCATCAAACACCAGTTGGTCGTCGTTCGTGACAATGTGTTGTAGTGCGAGATCGCACAAGTAGTCATACATCGCTTTGGTTGAGATGAGATTAGCCAAGGTTTCCTACTACATTGATCTGTTTATTTTCTGGGATTTCATTATACGACAGTACCGCTAAACCTTGAGTAAAGGTGCGGGCATAACGAGCCAGCAATGGGCGTAGTTGAGGCATTACCAGTAAAATAGGAGGTAAACCTTGTTGTTTCAGTTGCTGGCGAATTAACGGTAAATTTTGTTGGAATTGGTTTAAAACGTTTGGTTCAATCGGGAAGCTATCGAGCATCACAGGCCCTGCGGCTTGGGCTTGTTGTAGCGATGACATCAGCATTTGCTCGAGCTCGTCGGACAATGCATAAACGTTGAGCTCACTCTTCTGCCCAATAACTAAATTAACTAGGGTACGTTTTAGAGCGCAGCGAATATCCGCAGCAAGCAGAATAGGATCTTTTGTATTTTCTGAAGATTCCAACATAGTATTGGCTATGGTTCGAATGTCTTTTAACGGAACCTGGTCGAGTAACAGTTGACGGTAGACCTTCAGTTGTTGAGCTGGTGTTAATGCGGCCACTAAGGCCTCGGCTAATTTAGGAGCTTGCGCAGAGAGCCGTTGAATCATTGCCTCAACATCATCATGTGTAAATAGTTCAGCTAAGTTGGTTTTTACAATTTTGCTAATATGTGTGGCGATAACGGTGCCATCATCAACCACTTGATACCCCATATTAAGTGCTTTAGCTTTATCTTTATGTTCTATCCATACTGCCGGTAATTGGTATGCGGGATCACTGCCTAAAATGCCGTCGATTTCACCATAGGTCTCGCCAACGGCAATCGCCATCAAACGTTCTGGTTCAATAAAACCTTGTTCAATCACTTCACCATTTAGAGCAAGGGTGTATTGATTGGGTTTTAGACTTAGGTTGTCGCGGATACGCACTTCTGGGAGTAGGAACCCAACCTGTTCTGAAAGATTTTTGCGAACGCCACGAATACGCTGTACCAAGGGGGCACCTTGTTCTTTGTTGACCAAGTGCACTAAGCGGTAGCCTAAGGCGAGAGACAAAGTTTGAACATGAGGAATCATATCCCAAGTGAGTGTGGTCTCTTCTTCTTGCATCGTTTGAGAGAGCGCTTCCACTTGATCCATTTGAGGTGTCTGAACCGACCGTTTACTTTGTCGCCAGCCAGCAAAGGCTAGCGCGGCGGCAAAACTAAAAAAGGCTAAATGCGGCATACCAGGTACGATACCAATCACGATCATAATACCTGCAACAGTAAATAAGGTTGCAGGTGTTGCTAGTAGCTGTCTGTGCATGGTTTCTGACATGCCATTGTCGCTATCATTGATGCGGGTCACGATGATCGCGGCGGCTGTTGCCAATAGTAGCGATGGAATTTGCGCGACTAAGCCGTCACCAATGGTGAGCAACGCATAGGTTTTGAAAGCTTCTGAAGCGGGCAACCCATACTCGAATACACCAATGCTGATACCTCCAATGATGTTAATAAATAAGATCAATAGCCCCGCGACGGCGTCGCCACGAACAAATTTAGAAGCACCATCCATGGAACCATGGAAATCGGCTTCATTGGCGACTTCCTTACGACGTAAGCGGGCACTTTCTTGGTCAATTAAACCAGCATTGAGATCGGCATCGATCGCCATTTGTTTGCCCGGTAAGGCGTCCAAGGTAAAGCGAGCCGATACTTCCGAAATTCGCTCACCACCTTTAGTGATGACGACAAAGTTAATGATCATCAAAATGATGAAGACCACCATACCTACGACATAATTCCCACCGATAACGACTTCACCAAAGGCTTGAATGACTTTACCTGCCGCATCGCCGCCATTATGACCTTCGAGTAAGACGATTCGGGTTGAAGCAACGTTCAGCGTCAGCCTGAGTAATGTGGCTACCAACAAAATAGTGGGAAAGACCGAAAAGTCCAGCGGTCGCTTCGCTGTGGTACTGACCAATAATACTAAGATCGCTAACACGATGTTGAAGGTAAACAGCGCATCCAATAGTAGTGGTGGCAATGGCAAAATCACCATGGCTAAAACCATGAGTAAGACGATTGGAATGCCAATGTAGCCTTTGGTGGAGGTATGAAGTTGTTTTAACCAGCTAAACATGTTGTCGTGTCCTTGGATAAACGCGGTTGATCAGTGTTGTAAGTGTGTTGGAATTGAAAAGTGAGGCAAAGGTGTCGGTTCTTGTCCTTGCCCTTTACGAAAGGCTTTCAATTGCAAAACGTAAGTCAGAATATGAGCTACTGCGACATAAAGTTGATTTGGGATTGCTTGCTCAATGGCTGTGGTGTGATAAATCGAACGCGTCAGTGGAGGAGCGTTGATGATCTCGATGTCATTATCTCTGGCAATACGTTGAATATGCATCGCCGTCTCATCTACTCCTTTCGCGACGAGAAAGGGAGCGTCTGAGATGGAAGGATCGTACTTTAATGCAACGGCATAGTGAGTTGGGTTCGTGACAATCACATCGGCTGTTGGCACCATCTTGTCAATTTTACGACGTGCGAACTGTTGCTGAATTTGTCTAATACGCTGCTTGACCTCAGGACGACCCTCGTTATTTTTGTATTCCTCTTTGATCTCTTGTTTGGTCATTTTGAGCTCTTTAAGGTGCTCCCAACGCTGATAAGGAATGTCAATGACGCCAAACAGCAATAAGGCAACTCCCATGAGCAAGACACCTTCGAACAAGATCGACATGATTAAAGTAACCCCTTGGTTTAGCGGTAAAGTTTGCATTCCAAGTAGAGACTGAAGGTGATTGTCGAGATAGCCATACAGGATTCCGAAAATGACCAGAACTTTAACGGTAGACTTGATCAATTCGACAATCGACCGAGTTGAGAAAATACGTTTAATGCCTGAAATGGGGTTTATTTTACTGAATTTGGGCATGATATTGGCTGGTCGGAATATCCATCCTCCCAGAGCCATAGTACTGCCAAATGTCACGATGATAATGACAATGAACAGTGGTAGCAGCATCTCAATGATGACTGCTAAGCTTTGACCTATATGCTCTACAAGTCGGCTTGGGTTTTCCAAATCAGCTTTGGTCAGGGACATGTTGTAACGAAAGATTCCCGACATACTTTCCCAGATCGCACTTAATTGTGACTGAAAAAATAAAGCGACGGCTAGAAAGATAGCGGCGGTTGTGAAGTCTTTAGCTCGTGGTATCTGCCCTTCTTGGCGGGCTTTTTTTACTTTTTGAGGAGAGGCTTTTTCCGTTTTATCCCGTGATGATTGCTGGCTCATGCGCCCCCCAACATAAAGTTGTTTAAGTAGCGGATGGTGTCATGAACCAAAGCTGTGTAGCGGCTAGGCACGCCAGAAATGGAAATTAATACGCTGAAAAGGCCTAGTAGCATGGTCATAGGAAACCCAAGCGCGTAGACATTTAGAGAAGGAGCTGCGCGATTCATAACGCCAAAGCTCACGTTCGCTAGTAGCATAGAGACGATAGCAGGTAGCGCTAGCGCTAATGCAGAGGCGAACATCCAACCGAAAATACCGAGCACCCCTTTAAGGGAGAGCATAGTGAGCCCTGAGCCAACGGGCCAAAAGACAAAGCTTTGGATAATAATATCAATAACTAATAAGTGACCTTCTAGAGCAAGAAACAATAACGTCGAGAAGATCAAAAAAATACGGCCAAGTATGGCGACAGAAAGGCCGTTGACTGGATCATTCATCATTGCCATACCTAAGCCCATTTGTAGGGAAACGATTTGACCCAGCATAGTAAATACATTGAATAGCATATGAAGGATGAGGCCAAACACTAGTCCCCAGATCGCTTGCTCGAAGGCTAAGAAGAGTGAGGTCAGAGAAAAAAGTTCAACTTCTGGCATCGCAGGCATGAGAGGAGCGGTAATGACTACGATAGAGAGTGCGAGTAAGCTACGAACCCAAACCGGAATGAGCGCATCACCGAAAAAAGGCATAGAGATAAATACGGCTCCAATGCGGAAAAATGGCCACCAAAATTGACCAAGAATCATGGATAGCTCCGCAAAAGTGAGTGCCATTAACCTATCATCCCAGGAATGTTATGAAAGAGGTAATCGAATAGGTCCATAATTTTACGTAGCATCCAGTGCCCTGCGAAAATCACCATCAGCAGTGTAACGAGCAGTCGTGGCAAGAAGCTTAAAGTTTGTTCGTTAATTTGGGTTGCGGCTTGAAATACCGCAATACACAAACCAACAATCAGGCCAGGCACAACCAACACTGCCACCATTAAGATGATTAGCCATATTGCGTCAGAAAATAGCGTGACAGTTAACTCCGGTGTCATAGTATATTTCTATCCCCCAAAGCTCGCTGACAAGGTGCCTACTGTCATTGCCCAACCATCGACAAGAACAAAAATGACTAATTTAAAAGGCAGGGATATGATCAAGGGAGATAGCATCATCATCCCCATCGCCATCAACACACTGGCGACGACAAGATCGATGATCAGGAAGGGTATGAACAGCATGAAACCAATTTGAAATGCTGTCTTAAGTTCACTAATGACGAACGCTGGGAGGACAACGGCAAATGAAATATCTGCAACGTCTTGATTAATCGGTTCATTCGCAATACGCAGCATTTGCTCTAAAGAGCTTTGATGTGTTTGCGCTAGCATAAAATCTCTAACCGGCTGTTCAGCAACTGAAAAAGCCTGAATTAAAGTGATTTCACCGTTATCGTATGGCTTGAACGCATGCTCGTAGATATCCGTCCAAACTGGACGCATAATCAGAAGGCTTAGTGTCAGGGCAATACCGATTAACACTCGATTAGGAGGACTTTGTTGCAGGCCCAATGCTTGGCGTAAAATGGCTAATACGACAATGATGCGTGTAAAGCTGGTGGCCATCAGAATGAACGCTGGCAAGAAACTGAGAGCGGTCATCAGCAATAATATTTGCAGTTTTACACTGTACTCTTGTTGGGTGTCACCATCGGAAACTGACAAAATGGTCAGGCCGTTATCTGCCGCCATTGCCGGAAACGTAAACAGTAGACTAAGTAAAATGAGCGCGCCCATAGGCAGCATAATTTGGCTGACGTTCTGAACATTCATGGTACAACCCAATTTGACTCTATCGGCCAACGACATTGAGTGCTGAGTCATAGACATCAATCAGACGAAGTCCGTACTTATCATTGATAACAACGACTTCAGCTTGCCCCATAAGAGAGCCATTTACCTTCACATCCAAAGGTTCGCCGTTTAGTTTATCCAACTCAATAACGGTACCCTCACCCGCTTTCATCAAATCACCCAGTGGTATTTCCTTACTTGCAACTTCCAAAGTTACTGTTACGGGGATATGTTTAAAAAAACTTAAATCGCGCTCTGCGGTTTGCTCTACTTTGAGTTGAGTGTCTGCATCAAAATCATTTAACTGAAAATCATCAAAATCTAATTCATCGGCGTCGAATGCTTTGTTCTCGTGCGCTTCGCTCATCGCTGAGGTTCCTTATCTGGGTTAAAAATCAAAACAAGCTGGCCGTCTTGTTCGGCAATACGACCAGTGAAAAGGGGATGTGGACCGATACTGACAGGCACGGTATTTAGCAGTTCGATGGGTAAAATATCGTTTGGTTGTAACTTAACGACATCACTTAAAGTCATTGTCTTTTTACTGAGTACAGCATTGAGACGAACAGGGGTTGATTCTAGAGAGCGACAAAAAGGCTGGAAAAGATCCTTAGCTTCTTGCAACTCCAACTGCTCAATCATGGTTTGAATCATTGTGTTATCGATCTTTAGATGAATAACACCTTGGTAATCTTCTAATGTAATTGAGAGTTCAGCGTGCAACCCAATACCGCTAGGTGCTTCATAGTCACAGGTTTGCCACATTTCTTGAGGAGCGAGCCAATTGGTGATAACTCGGCTGATCCTCTCTTGTAAGCGTAAATCACTTGCCGTTAATGATTGGGTGTAACGTTCTGTATTGGCACCATAAAAACGGTCAGCTAAACGGCTGAGTGTTTCGACATTACTATGGATATAAAGTGTTCCTCCATCTCGGTGTTCATAGGTAGAAGTCTGTTTTTTATCCAGTGATGTTGCACAAAATCGATGCAGGTCTAAAGAGATTAAGCGAGTCTCAATTTTGTTTGAGCTCAGCCAAACTTGTAATTCATTAGTAAGGGTAGAACAGGACTCAAAAATCAAATTTTGGAGTTTTTTTCGAATGATATGGATCGGTTTACCTAACAACTCTACATCAAGTGGTTTTATATGTGAGATTGATTCATTGACACTGTTTTTCATGTGTATTTACCGTGCCCTGACATAAGTGGTGACCAAGATTTAATTTTTTCACAGGATACACATAAATTTTTATAACTTTTTAGCTTTAGGTTTAAAGATTGTGACTTTCGTTCATATGTTGATTTTAATGGGTGCTGTGTACTTTTAATATGAAATTTAATTCGCTAATTTTATCTATCGATTGCCTTATTAATAATTCAGCCAGTGAACAGGGTTCATTTGACCTAAATGGTTTTAGTTATTCTTGATTAGAATTTTTTCTTATTGTTTAAGCTTAATTTTCTTTTTCAGTTTGTATATATGAGAGCTTTTAAGGATATTGGTGCATATTCGATGATTACTAGCCTTTGGCGAGTTCGACGACCGTTCAGGTATGGCTGTTTTATGGTGTTAACTCCATGAAAAGCTATGTATTAAGGTTGTTGATTTCAAGTTGCTTTTTATCCATTAATGCAGCGTTAGCTGTAGAGGATCTAAAGATTCCTATGGACCTTTCTATTTGGTCATATAAAGGAAATAAGTTTGAATGCAACTTGAATCATTCAGATGTTCCGCAGGGGAAGTTTTATTTCCGGTCGGAAGCTGGAGGACGTGATTTATTTATTACTGACATTGATGTTAGTAAATGGAATAGGGTACTGCTTGAGAGTAAGAGTCCGCCATGGGAAAAGAGAGTTGTCATAAAAGAGAAGGCATCATATTCACCGGAAAAGACAAATCACAGCATTATGTTCTCTGACGGAGTCAATTCTCTTATTAAAGATATTAAGTCAGGGAGTTGGATTCAATTATCACTCAGTCGAAATGATTTTTATGCCACTCAGCGTATAACAATACCGACCATTCAAATGCAGCAGGCATTAACTTCCTATCAACAATGCCGTGAAAATTTACCAAAGCTTTCATTTACTCAGGCTCGTGATCAAAGTATTTATTTTCAGCTTGGCCAAACGAAACTCGAACCTTCTCAGGAAAGCACAATTGCTGATCTAAATCGATATGTTGAAGTTGATGATCGTGTTGTCGCCATTTTGATTGATGGTCATACAGACAATGTCGGGTCTAAGTTTACAAACTTAAATATATCGCGCCAACGAGCTGAGGAAGTGGCCGAGGCTCTGATTCAGTTTGGTATAGATCGTGACATCATTCAAATCCGAGCTCATGGCGACCGATATCCTATTGCAAGCAATGCTACTCCTGTAGGGCAAGCGAAAAACCGCCGGGTTACTCTAAGGCTGGTAAGAGAAAATGAACGTATTACTGACATAGAGAAATCGGAAGTGAAGCAACCCTCATCCCCCAAACAAGAGAAGGTACAGGTTCAATGACGATACCAATGAATATTTTGTTGGTTGAGCCCAATGAAAAACTGGCTCAACCCATGCTGGATATACTTGAGCATGCGGGCTATTCGATACGCCACTGCCGTACCGGTCGCAGTGCGCTTTTAGAGAATAGTGCAGGCATTACTTTGGTTAGCACAAATTTAACCGATATGTGCGCACGTGAGTTTGTTGCATGTCATCAGAAACAAGCGCAGCGGGGGGTTGTGATTGCTGTTGTCGAGCAGGACCAAGGTATTTTAGCTGCTGAAACTATGCAATCTGGTGCAACTGATTATTTACTTCGCCCGTTTGAGTCTAACCAGCTACTCACTTTGTTGAGACGAGTCGAAGATCTAGGTAAACCATTAGCGAATATAGTGACTGAGTCATGGCGGAGTAAACAAGTGCTTCAATTAGCACACCGAGCGGCGCACACTAATGCGAGCGTACTGATCACTGGGGAGTCTGGTACCGGAAAGGAGCTATTGGCACGCTATGTTCATGAGCAATCACCAAAGGCCAATGGTCCTTTTGTGGCGGTAAACTGTGCTGCAATTCCAGAGTCTATGTTGGAGGCTGTACTGTTTGGTCATGTGAAAGGGGCATTCACTGGGGCCGTTAATTCTCAACATGGGAAGTTTGAAGAAGCGAATAATGGCACGATTCTCTTGGATGAAATTGGGGAGATGTCTCCTTCGGTACAAGCCAAAATATTACGAGTCTTACAAGAGCGTGAAGTGGAGAGAGTGGGTAGCCATAAGTCGATTCAACTCGATATACGAGTGATCGCGGCAACAAACAAAGACTTACGAGAGGAAGTTCAAAAAGGTACTTTTCGCGAAGACCTTTACTATCGTTTAGATGTTTTACCTTTACACTGGCCATCGTTACGCGAACGAGAAGAGGATATTCTTCCAATCGCTCAATTCTTTATTGGGAAATACCAAGATGGCAGTCGTTGCCACTTATCACAAGATGCTATGTCTGCACTTTGCCAATACAAGTGGCCAGGAAACATTCGCGAACTCGAAAATGTTATTCAACGAGCCCTCGTGATGCGTCACGGCGATTATATTACTGCGAGTGACTTGATGTTACCGATGGAATCCTCGACATCAGAGCCCTCTTTAGAGCCTGCGTCAAGCTTTAGTCACATAGAAGCTAAAAAGCATGCTGAATTTCAATTCATACTCGAAAAATTACGTCAGTTTGGTGGAAACCGAACTAAAACCGCTAATGCCTTGGGTGTATCGACACGAGCCCTCCGTTACAAGCTTGCAGCTATGCGTGAGCACGGCATTGATTTGCAGTCAGAGCTCGGCTCGGCTGCCTAAAAGGAGAATAATTGATGATAAGTCAACCTACAAATGCGGTATCAGCAGAGCAATTAATGTTGTCTAAAATGGAGGCCATGAAAACGCAGGTTCAGCCAACAGAATTTGTTGTGAGTGTAAACCCTTTAGACCAAGAGAACACCAACACTCCCTTGTCTTTTTCAGAAGCGATGACTGGTGTTTTGGATACGGTTAACCAACATCAATCGCTTGCCAGTCAAAGAATGACTGCAGTTGAAACGGGCAAGAGTGATGATTTAGTTGGTGCGATGGTCGCTAGTCAGAAAGCGAGCCTGTCGTTCAATGCTTTGATGCAAGTACGTAACAAAGTTGTGATGTCGTTTGAAGATATAATGAAGATGCCGGTGTAATCAATGTCAGAATTAACCACGCAAGTTGCCGGAAGTCCAGTTGCTCATGCCGGGTCTACATATAAAGGTATGGACGAGGTAACCAGTAAGTTGAAACACTTATGGTCGAGTAGTCAGCGTAACCTTGTGTTATCTGCTGTTTTAGCAGCCATTGTCGCCGCGATTATTGTCGTTGCACTTTGGAGTTCATCTCAGAGCTTCCGTCCGCTTTATAGCCAACAAGAACGTTTTGATATTGGTGAAATCGTTTCTGTGCTAGAAACGGAGGGCATTAGTTACCGCATGCAGGAACAAAACGGACAAGTATTGGTTCCAGAAGGTGAAGTCGCACACATCCGTATGTTGCTCGCTTCGAAAGGTGTTAAAGCTAAATTACCGACTGGGCTGGAGTCTTTGAGTGAGGACAGTTCACTGGGTACCAGTCAATTTATTGAGACGGCACGTTATCGACATGGACTAGAGGGGGAGTTAGTTCGCACTATTATGTCGCTTAATGCGGTATCAAATGCAAGAGTGCATTTAGCGATACCCCGCCAGACCTTATTTGTTCGTCAAAATACCGAAAACCCGTCTGCTTCAGTTATGTTAGAGCTGAAGCCGGGAAATAATTTAAAAAGCGAGCAAGTTGAAGCAATCATTAACTTGGTTGTCGGTAGTGTAACGGCAATGAAACCTGAGTTTGTTTCAGTTATCGATCAATATGGCCGTTTGTTGAGCGCGGATGTCGCATCTCCTGAAGCGGGTAAGGTCAACGCAAAGTATCTTGAGTATCAAAAGAGTGTTGAAAAGCAAATCATTCGCCGTGCGGCGGACATGTTAACGCCTATTGTCGGTCCGAGTAACTTCCGCGTTCAAGTTGCAGCTGATATGAACTTTAGCCAAGTAGAGGAAACACAAGAGGTTCTCGATAATGCCCCTGTTGTTCGTAATGAACATACCATACAAAATAGCTCTATCGATCAAATTGCGCTTGGTGTTCCTGGCACGCTGAGTAACCAACCCCCAGTCACCGGCGAGACAGCAACGAATGATAGCCAAAATTCTAATGCACGTTCCGAGGTGAATCGTCAATATGCGGTGGGCAGCAGTATTCGCCGTACTCAATATCAACAAGGTCAAATTGAAAAGTTAAGTGTCTCCGTATTACTGAATTCACAGGCTGCACCGGATGGCGTCGCATGGAGTGAAGCGGATAAAACGCAAATCTCAGCCATGATCATGGACGCGGTCGGTATCTCAAATGCACGTGGTGATAGTTTGAGCCTGATGAGCTTCAACTTTACACCAATTGAGATTGATGCACCGCCAGCTCTGCCATGGTGGCAAGATGCGACGGTACAACAGCCACTACGATATGTGATTGGTGGAATGCTTGGCTTAGCGATGATTTTCTTTGTTCTACGTCCACTGACTATGCATCTCACCGGAAAGGATATACCGATTCAAGAGCAGAGTTCGACGGAGCCAAAAATCGAACCGGAATACGACAATTTACAGACTCGTGAAGAGCGCGAACGAGAAGAGCGACTTAACCGAAAATTATCAGAGAAAGGGATTGCCGTCTCATCAGGTTTGGATGTCAACAGTGACATGCTTCCAGCTGCGGATTCTCCTCTTGAGACTCAATTGAAGCATCTACAGCTTATTGCTAATGAAGAGCCAGAGCGTGTAGCCGAAATTCTGAAACAATGGGTAAACATCAATGAACACAACACCGTCGACCTCAAAGCAGACGCTTAGTTATGTAGAACAAACCGCACTTGTGTTGCTGGGGATGGGAGAAGACGCGGCCGCGAAAGTTCTTCAGAGTTTCACCCGAGATGAAACCCAGCGTGTGACACGTGCAATGGCTAAACTGAATGGCATTAAAAGTGATTCAGCTCGTGGTGTCATCCAGAATTTTTTTGACGATTTTCGTGAGCATAGTGGTATTCGTGGAGCATCAAAAGAGTACTTGTCCAATACGTTACGTAAAGCACTAGGTAACGATTTAGCGAAAGGCTTACTCAATCATTTATACGGTGATGAGATTCGAAATAATATGCAACGCTTACAATGGGTTGAAGCAGAGACGTTAGCGCGTTTCATCTTGAATGAGCACCCGCAGATGCAAGCTATCTTTTTAGCGTATTTACCAGCAGATAGCTCCTCGACTGTTTTGAAACATCTCCCTCAGGATTACCATGATGAGATCCTTTTCCGTATCGCTCAATTACAAGATATTGATCACCAGGTCGCTAACGATTTACATGAACTGGTAGAACGTTGCATTGATAAAGTATCAGCCAGTCAGAGCACACCATTGTCGGGAGTGAAACAAGCCGCTGACATCATTAACCGCTTTGAAGGCGACCGAGCATCGTTAATGGAGATGCTTAAGTTGCATGATGAAAATGTGGTGAATGAGATCGAAGAAAACATGTTTGATTTCTTGGTATTAGGAAGGCAGCGTGAAGAGACGATGGATATATTGGTTCAACAAGTTCCTCTTGACCTGTGGGCTGTAGCACTTAAGGGAGCCGATATTTCGTTGCAGCAAGCGATAAAGCGCTCTATGCCTCAACGTATGATCAAAGCACTCGAGGATGATATGGAGGTACGTGGAGCCGTGGTTTTGAGTCGGGTTCACCGTGCTCGTCAAGAGATTATGCAGATGGTACGTGAGTTAGATGAGGCAGATGAAATTCAGTTAGTGCTCTATGAAGAGCCAACCTTGGAGTAAGGGTATGGCAGAAAAAGTTAACAGTACGATGCGATTACCACCCAGTGGCTATCGTCTACACCGTTTTCCTCCTTTGGCACAGCCTGTGAATGTTGAAAGTGATCTCACAATGGATAGTCAGAGTTGGCAAAATACTCAGGCTGATGTTCAAGAGCAACTAGAGGCGGGCTTTCAACAAGGCTTACAACAAGGTCATGATGAAGGTTTACGTCAAGGTATTGAACAGGGTAAACAGCAAGGCCTACTTGATGGACAAAAAGAGGGTTTTCAGAAGGGATTTGTCTCTGGAGAGCGCTCTGGTAAGCAAGCTTTTGTTGAAGCCGCCAAGCCTGTTCATGAATTATTCCAAGCTTTATCTCGTTGGCAAAGTGAAAAGGAACAGCAACAGCGACATATGATTTGCGAATTGGTGCAAAAGGTAGCTCAGCAAGTTATTCGCGCTGAATTAACTTTGATGCCACAGCAGATTTTGGCGTTGGTAGACGAAACTTTATCGGCAATGCCAAGCAAAGCAGAATCGGTGGTTGTGCATCTAAACCCGCAAGATCTCGATCGAATTGTACAGATCAATACCGATCTACCGGCGGCTTGGAAATTGGTGGCGAATGTGGAATTACCCATTGGTGGCTGCCAGCTCGTGACTGAAGATGCGGAAGCTGATGCAAGTTGTGATTCTAGACTACAAGCCTGTATGGATAACGTGAAACAGCATTTGCTTGATGAAGTGACCTTGCCACCGGTTGATGTGGCGAATGAGTAGCTGTTTGAATCACGATTTACTCAATGAACGCTTGAGTGATGCGTTAGCTTCTCTCGACTCTATTCCTGTGGCAAAAGTAACGGGGAGGTTGATCAAAGTTAACGGTTTGATGTTACAAGCTGTAGGTTGCCGATTTAAGTTAGAGCAACGTTGCTTAATTGAAACCGCAGAAGGTGATTTAATCGAAGCGCAAGTCGTTGGTTTTGAACATACGGTCGCGTACTTAATGCCAATTCGTCGCTTAGGAGGGTTGTTTGCAGGGGCAAAAGTTATTCCGCTTGATGGTGACAGTACAATACAACTGAGTTCACACTGGTTGGGTCGAGTTGTCAATGGTTTAGGGGAACCTTTCGATGATGGTGCACCACTGAAAGGTGGTGATCGCGTCTCTCTTGAGGCTAGACCTATAAATCCACTCAAACGTCGCCCAGTCGACACCCCACTCGATGTCGGTGTTCGTGCCATTAACGGTTTACTGACTGTAGGTAAGGGACAGCGCATTGGTTTGATGGCCGGTAGTGGTGTGGGTAAAAGTGTTTTAATGGGCATGATCACCCAAAATACTCAAGCCGATGTGATTGTTGTTGGTTTGATTGGCGAGCGAGGTCGAGAAGTTCGAGAGTTTATTGAACGCAATTTGACCCCTGAAGCGCGAAAAAAGGCAGTAATTATTGCAGCACCAGCCGATGAATCGCCTTTGATGCGTTTACGTGCGACTTTACTTTGTCATCGTGTAGCCGAATATTTTCGTGATCAAGGCAAAGACGTATTATTACTGATGGATTCACTGACGCGTTATGCTATGGCGCAGCGTGAGATAGCTTTGTCATTGGGCGAGCCTCCAGCATCACGAGGTTACCCACCTTCGGTATTTAGTGTTCTCCCACAATTGTTGGAGCGTGCTGGCAATAGTGACAATCCTGATGGAAGCTTAACGGCAATCTATACAGTACTTGCTGAAGGGGATGATCAGCAAGACCCTGTTGTTGATTCAGCTCGAGCTATTCTTGATGGGCATGTGGTATTGTCTCGTCAATTAGCCGAGCAAGGTCATTATCCTGCGATCGACATTAATGCTTCTATTAGTCGTTGTATGAATGCTTGTACCCATGAAGCGCACAGCCAGCTTGCTAATAACTTTCGTCAGCTGTACTCCAACTACTTACAAGTCAAAGAATTGTTACCTTTGGGGGGGTATCAGCCGGGACAGGACTCTGAGCTAGATCTATCTGTATCTATGTATCCACACCTTCGATCATACTTACAGCAATCGGCTAGTGAGCCTGTCGACTACTCAACCAGTTTGCGTGCACTGACCCAAATTTTTAATAGCGATCAATCATGAGGTAAGCTTTGGAATCGAAGTTAAAAGCTGTTGGCAAGCTTTGCCAAGTGGAAGAAAAGCAAAGAGATAGGGTTTGTCAGCAGCTTGATGTCATGCGTTTGCGCCATTCACATTTAACCTTGCAGTTAGAGCAGCTGTCGGCGTTGAAAGCTAATGTTGGGCAATCGGCAATCACCACTTCTGATCTTAATAGTGCTAGCTTAATGAACTTAAATCGTGTCGATCAGATGCTACAAAAGATGTTATATCATCATGAGCAGGAGCAGGCTGTGATGTTGGCTGAGTGTGCATCGATACAAAAGCAGCTAGAATCCAAGCATGCTCGTGTTAAAGGGTTAGAAAACGTTCTTGAGCGCTGGCGCAATAAGCAAAATTATCAGAAAGCACAACAAGAGCAAAAATTAGTAGAAGATATTATCAATTCACGAGTTAAGCGAAGAAGCTTATAGCCTTTCCCCTCAAATTGAACTCATTAGTGATCACCCTCTATTGTTATATGAACGTCTGGTAAATGGTTGACCTAGGTCCATGATAGCTCAACTTATGTATCACTATCATGGATTAAGGATAGGTTACGGCTTAACTAAGCTGAACACTAGCGCGCTTACCGCGACAACACCCACCAACAAGACGAAGACGCAGGATAAATCCTTTTTGTAGCGGCGTAACGCCTCTACTTTGTACACAGCCACCATCGGCATAACGAACAAGATCATCGCGATTACAGGTCCAGACAAGGCTTCCATCATCCCTAAAATGCTCGGGTTGACAATCGCTACCACCCAGATCGATGCAAACAGCGAGATTATTGTGACTTTATGAGCCAAAGGTGTGGATAGGGAGGTACTTTTGGTTAACATCCCGACCATGCTTTCTCTCGCGCCCAGGAAGTGACCAATAAATGATGATGTGATTGCTAGGAACGCCACAATCGGGCCAAGTGTCGCAATAAACGGGTTGTCTTTAACGTTGGCCAGATAAGACAGAATCGATACGTTTTGTTCC
>MDTG01118610.1_pt1 | contig 27031 bp, 17 predicted proteins | sample 811421 | NCBI WGS metagenome assembly MDTG01 (sample SAMN05326645, study PRJNA326480) | marine metagenome | isolation source: seawater | place: Pacific Ocean: South East | collected 2011
TTATTTTAAGGATTTGAATTCATTAAAATGAGTTTAAATTAATTATTTTAAATTTGTAAATAAATTTTAATCTATGTCCTTAAAATTCTGGCTATTACCTATTTGGCTTGTTACGTCTAACTTGTTCGCTCAAAAAGGAGAGCTCAACATACATTTCCATAAGAATATTGAAAAAGTAATTGAACTAAAAAAAGAAATCTATAAGGACAAAAATGGAATCAAAATTCAAATTTTCAGCGGTTCTAGATATTATGCTGATAAAATAGAAAAAAAGTTTCAAAGAGAATTTCCAGATTACAAAACAGAACTAGTATTCGAAACTCCAAATTACAAAATCTGGTATGGAAATTTTAATACAAGAATTGAAGCTGAAAGAGAGCTAATTAAAATCAAAGAAAAATTCAAAGAAGCTTTTTACTTTAAACCAAAACTGTCTAGTAGTTCAAGTTTTTGAATTACAATTTTTTCTTAACTGCAATCTCTTTAAAAGCTTCCAAGACATCTCCTACAATCAAATCGTTGTAATCTCTTATCTGAATTCCACAATCATAACCCTTTGCAACTTCCTTTGCATCATCTTTAAACCTTTTTAATGACGCTAAGTCGCACGTTTGGATTACAACACCATCACGAATAATACGTATTTTGGAATCTCTGTAAATTTTTCCGGTGGTAACCATACAACCTGCAATTGTTCCAATTCTTGAGATCTTGAATGTTTCTCTTACCTCAGCAGAACCACTTACTTCTTCTTTAAAATCAGGTGATAACATACCCTCCATTGCATCCTTTAGATCATTTATAGCATCGTATATTATAGAGTAGGTACGTATGTCAATTTCTTCTTTTTCGGATATTTGGCGAGCATTTCCAGTTGGACGCACGTTAAACCCAATAATAATTGCATCAGAGGCAGAAGCTAAAAGAACATCACTTTCAGTAATAGCACCAACTGCCTTGTGGATAATATTAACTTGAATTTCTTCTGTAGATAATTTTTGAAATGAATCCGTTAAGGCTTCAACAGAACCATCTACATCCCCTTTAAGTATAATATTTAATTCTTTAAAATCACCAAGAGCTATTCTTCTGCCAATTTCATCAAGTGTAATATGCCTCTGGGTTCTGACAGTTTGCTCTCGTTGCAACTGAGTTCGTTTAGCTGCTATTTGTTTTGCTTCACGTTCATCGCTAAAAACGTTAAATTTATCCCCGGCTTGAGGTGCTCCATCAAGACCTAATATTGATATTGGTGTCGATGGTCCAGCGTTGTAGATATCCTGTCCTCTTTCATCATGCATAGCTTTGATCTTACCACTGTTTTTACCAGCTAAAACATAATCACCAACATTTAGTGTTCCGCCTTGAACAAGAACAGTGGAAACATATCCACGACCTTTATCTAAAAAGGCTTCAACTACAGTCCCTACAGCTGGTTTTACAGAATTTGCTTTCAATTCTAACAACTCAGCTTCCAATAAAACTTTTTCAAGAAGCTCTTGTACGCCATCACCAGTTTTTGCAGAAATATCATGAGATTGTATTTTACCACCCCAATCCTCAACCATTAAGTTCATGTTTGCTAAACCTTCTTTGATTTTGTCTGGATTTGCAGTAGGCAGGTCAACTTTGTTGATTGCAAAAACAATTGGTACACCCGCTGCTTGTGCATGTGAAATAGCTTCTTTAGTTTGAGGCTTTATATCGTCGTCGGCAGCAATTACTATTATAGCAATGTCAGTGACCTGCGTACCCCTAGCCCTCATGGCAGTAAACGCCTCATGGCCTGGTGTATCCAAAAATGCAATTTTTTGACCGCTTGATAATGTTACACCATAAGCCCCTATGTGTTGAGTAATACCACCCGATTCGCCTGCAATAACATTTTCTTCTCTTATATAGTCTAGCAATGAAGTTTTCCCATGATCAACGTGACCCATAACAGTAACAATTGGTGCACGTGGACTTAAATCTTCTTCTTTATCTGTGGTTTCTTCAATGGATTCATCGATGTCAGCCGTTATAAAATCAACAGAGTAACCAAATTCTTCCGCTACGATTGAAAGGGTTTCTGCATCCAACCTTTGATTCATTGTAACCATCATGCCAAGAGACATGCATGCCCCAATAATTTCAGCTACTGTAACATTCATCATAGTAGCTACTTCATTTGCTGTTACAAACTCCGTTACCTTAAGAATTTTGCTTTCAACAGCTTGCTTTTCAAGTTCTTTCTCTGTTTGTTGCTTGTGTTGATCTCTTTTATCTCTTCTATACTTTGCTCCCTTCCCCTTAGAAGATTTACCTTGAAGTTTTTCTAGAGTTTCACGGACCTGTTTTTGTACCTCTTCAGCAGATGGTTCAAGTTTCTGTGTGTTTTGCTTAAATTTATTTATGCCTCCTTTAGACTTTGGCTTTTGAACTGTAGTTTCACCACCAGCTTTACTTATTCTTCTACGCTTTTTCTTTGAGACTTGATTATTATCTTCTTGTTTAGCTGTTTTTGGATCAACGGAATCTGTTTTATCAAATTTTGATAAATCAATTGTTTTACCCGTTGATTTTGGACCGCTTAACTTTGCATAATTGGTATCAAGTTTTTCTAAAGCATCTTTATCAATTGGCTTATCCGTAGATTGTTTTATGTCTTTTTTAGCGTTAACGTTTTCATTCTTATCTGCGTCTGTTAAATCATCATTTGGTTTATTAGCTGGTGTTATATCTTTTTTCAAATTGATTGACCCAATTTTTTTTGGACCTTCCAAAGAAATTTTAGTGTTAATAACTTTTTGGATATTCTCATCTCTCTGTTTTTCCTCAATCTCTTTCTCACGTTTTAACCTTAGCTCTTCCTTCTCTTTTAGTTTTGCGGCACCAAGTTGATTAGAAGCTACCTTCTTGTTTGCATCAGTTTGAAATTCACCGAAAAGCAATTCATAAACTTCTGTAGAAATTTTAGTAGTGGGTCGCTTTTCAACTTGAATACTCTTAGACTCTAAAAAATCAATAGCACGGTCAATTGAAATATTTAATTCTCTTAAAACTTTACTCAATCTTACGTTATCCGCCATATTAAACTCAATTATAATTAAATATAGGTTTTTTTTTAATCTTCAAACTCCTCCTTCAAAATTCTTATTACGTCTTCAATAGTCTCTTCTTCAAGGTCAGTACGTTTGGCAAGATCATCTAAATCTTGTTCTAAAACACTTTTAGCTGTGTCTAACCCAACTTTGGAAAACTCTTCAATAATCCAAGCATCAATTTCATCTGAAAACTCGGATAATTCAACATCTTCCTCAACTCCTTCTCTAAAGACATCAATTTCATATCCTGTCAAACGACCAGCGAGTCTAATATTATGACCTCCACGACCTATGGCTTTACTTACTTCCTCAGGCTTTAAAATTACCTCAACTCGTTTTGTGTCCTCGTCAATTTTGACTGAGGTTACCCTTGCAGGACTCAATGCCCTAGTAATGTATAATTGAAGATTGTTAGTATAATTAATTACGTCAATATTCTCGTTCCCAAGTTCGCGGACTATACCATGTATTCGAGATCCTTTCATTCCAACACAAGCACCTACCGGGTCAATTCTGTCATCATATGAATCAACAGCAACTTTTGCTTTTTCGCCAGGTATTCTAACAACATTCTTAATGGTAATTAAACCATCAAAAACTTCAGGAATCTCCTGCTCAAAAAGTTTTTCTAAAAATTCAGGAGCAGTTCTTGACAATATTATATTTGGCTTGCTTCCTTTCAATTCAACACTTTCGATAACACCCCTAACGCTTTCTCCTTTTCTGAAAAAATCCGATGGGATTTGTCTGTCCTTTGGCAAAATCAATTCATTCCCCTCGTCGTCTAAAAGAATGACGGCTCTGTGCCTAATATGATGAACCTCCGCAGAGTAAATTTCTCCTTCTAATTCTTTGAATTGCTTGTAAACATTAGTATTATCGTGCTCTTGAATCTTCGCAATTAAATTTTGCCTCAAAGATAAAATTGATCTTCTACCTAAATCAAATAACTTAACTTCTTCAGAAACGTCTTCTCCGACCTCAAAATCGGGTTCGATCTTTCTTGCCTCAGTTAATGATATTTCTTGATTCGCGTTTTCTACCTCTCCGTCGGCGACAACTATTCTGTTTCGCCAAATTTCCAAGTCACCTTTATCTGGGTTGATAATAATATCAAAATTATCGTCATCGCCAAATTTCCTTTTTAATGCGTTCCTAAAAACATCTTCCAAAATCGACATTAGCGTTACGCGGTCTATGAGTTTATCATCCTTAAATTCTGAAAATGACTCAATAAGTGCTAAATTTTCCATAATTATAAATTTCTTAAAATACTAATTTTATTCGTGCGCTATCAATATCATTATAATTGATTTTCACACTTTTTTGTACTGTTACTTTACCTTTTCCAATTGGCTTAGGTTCCCTTGTCTTCCATTCTAAAAGAATATTTTGATCACTAACATCTTTTAAAACAGCTTCATACTTTTCGTTGTCACATGTAACAAGGTTAAGGATTCTTCCTATATTTTTTACATATTGACGACGATGAACAAGTGGTGTATTAGCTCCAGCAGAAGAAACTTCTAAAGAGAAATCTTCGCTGTCTCTATCCAAATTATTTTCTAAAGACCTACTTAATTGAACACAATCGTCCACGGTTACACCATTATCTCCATCAATTGTAACATTTACTTTATTACCTAACGATAATTCAAAATCAATCAAGAACAAGTCTTTTCGCTTTTTGAAATATTCCTTTAATATTTCTGTAATTTTATTTCTCAAAATATGATACAAAAAGAGGGGACTCTCCGTCCCCTCAAATAATTTTTATTATTTCTTCGTTGCAAATATAAGTTATAAAAGTTAATTTTTGCAACTTTAGTGAAGCTTTATTTGATCAAGCCAAAAAAAGCTCTAATCAAAATAAAAGCTCTTGTTGGCCCACTAGGGCTCGAACCTAGACTCTTCTGGACCAAAACCAGACGTGTTGCCAGTTACACCATGGGCCACTAAATATAATGAGGATGCAAATTTAGAATAATATTTTGATAATTCAATAACATTTTTTGCGATTAAATTTAAAACACTTTTATTAACAATGGGTACATTTAAAACCCATAATTTATTATTAAATTCGCTTTGAATTAATTTAAAAAATTTGAATTTAAACTTTAAACGCTGGAATCTGATCTTGGGATGGATAGCTTTTTCCATCGCGTTGATTGTATACACAATGACAGTTGAACCAACGGTTGGCTGGTGGGATACTGGTGAATATATTTTAACATCATCAAAACTAGAGGTTGGCCATCCGCCAGGAGCTCCTCTTTTTCAAATGCTTGGAGCCTTTTTTTCGATTTTTGCTTCAGAGCCAGCAAAAATAGGCTACGTGTTAAATATGATGAGCGCTACATCAAGTGCATTCTCCATACTTTTCATGTTCTGGTCAATTGTTTTAATCCTAAAGAAAATTATTGCTCAAAAATCGAAACTAAATGACAACTCTAAGATAGCTGTTTTAAGTTCAGCATTTGTTGGAAGTTTAGCTTTTGCTTTTACGGATTCTTTTTGGTTTAATGCAGTTGAAACCGAAGTTTATGCAATGGCAACCCTCATCATGTCGCTTATGTTTTATTTAGGCCTTAGATGGCAAAATGAAATGCATACTCCCAAAGGAAATCGGTGGCTAATTTTAATTTCTTTTATAGTAGGTCTTTCATTTGGAGTACATTTTATGGGGCTTTTAACAATTCCTGCAATTGGACTTCTTTATTTTTTTGAAAACTATAAAACAATTACTATTAAAAATTTTATTGCTGCAAACATTATAGTGACAGGTGTTTTATTATTTGTTTTCAAACTTCTAGCGCCAAATATTTTACGCTACTTCAGTATCCTTGAAATTTTCTTTGTAAACACAATAGGTCTGCCATTCAATTCGGGGTCAGTCATTGCTTTAATATTATTAGTATACTTAATTTATTGGGGTTTAAAATACACAAAAGAAAAAGGTTATGTAAATTTAAATACTGGCTTGATGTGTCTAACATTTGTTATCATTGGGTTTACGTCCTGGCTCATGCTCCCCATTCGTGCTAATGAAAATGTGCCAGTAAATGAGAACAACCCTTCAAGTGCGAGAGAGTTATTGGCTTACTACAACCTTGAACAATATCCTGAGACTAAACTGTTTTATGGTCCCCAATTTACAGACTACCTTTCTGATGAAGATGATGAAGAACCATATATTGATGATAAACCAAAATATGAGAAAGATTTAAAATTAGGGAAGTATGTGATTGTTAATGATTACAAAGACGCCAAACAAAATTACAATAAAGATCACGCATCATTTCTTCCTCGAATGTGGAGCCCTGAACACACTGAAAATTATTTAGACTATACTGGTTTTTTAAATTACAAAATTAGAAATTTCAAATATTTTTTTGATAATTACAACGATCCTCAAAAACTATATGAATCCGTTAAAAAATCCATCGCCGAAGCTGAGAAAAAAATTGAAACACGGGAAGATTACATTGATTTTCTTAAAGAATTTGGTCAATTAGGTTATATAGATATTGAAAAACCTTCGCTGTTTGATAACATTTATTACATGTTTGACTATCAATTAGGTTATATGTACTGGCGATATTTTATGTGGAACTTTTCGGGTCGCCAAGATGACATACAGGGGAAAAAGAATAATCATGGAAATTGGATCACTGGAATAAATCCTTTAGATAGTTATTTGCTTGACATGACTCAAGAAAATCTCCCAAGTGGTGTAAAAAACAATAAAGCAAGAAACACTTACTTCTTGCTACCCCTTTTATTAGGTCTAATAGGAGTCTTTTTTGTTTTCAAAATAAATAAAAAAATGTTCTGGACAATGCTAGTATTTTTTCTCTTTACTGGAATTGCAATTCAGGTCTATACCAATGTAAGACCTTATGAGCCTAGAGAGCGTGATTATTCTGTTGTTGGATCCTTTTACGTCTTTGCAATGTGGATTGGTATAGGGGTTTATGCTATTTATTATTGGTTAAAAAAATATTTGCAATCAAAGTTTCTGGCACCTGCTATTGGCCTATTGTGTCTAATTATAGTACCTGGAATTCTAATATCCCAAAATTGGGATGATCATGACCGCTCCGGTCGAAGAACAGCACATGCTGCCGCTATTAATTACTTAGAATCTTGTGACCCTAATGCAATTATATTTACCATTGGTGATAATGACACCTTTCCCCTTTGGTATGCACAAGAAGTTGAAGGAATTCGTACAGATGTACGAGTTGTTTGTACGAGTCTTTTTAATGTTGATTGGTATATAGACCAAATGAAAAGGAAAGCCTATGAAAGCGACCCTATCCCGTCTAAACTAACTCATGAAAAATACAAATGGGGAACTCGAGACCAAGTTATTATACCCAAAGATAATATCGTGGAACAGCACATGCAAAAAGTTAATGACTCCTTGCTGAATAATGGAACAGATATAAAGAATTTTATAGATTTTATAGCAAGTGATCAAGAGGTCACAAAATATGGTTTCATAAGAGACAGAATAGGTTATCCAATAAACCGTGAGAGAAGAAATAAAGAAATGCAAATAGACTTTGCCCCAACAAATAAAATAAAAATACCTGTTAATAAGGAAGTCGTTCTCAAAAATGGCATTGTGCCCAAAAAGGATGCTAATAAAATTGTTGATTTTATTGAGATTGAAATCGAGGAAGGAGCTATAATGAAAAACAGATTAATGATGCTGGATATCATAGCTGAAAATAATTGGGAGAGACCAATTTATTTCAGTGGCGGATCCTATGCCGCAGCAGATTACATTTGGATGGAAGATTATCTGCAACTTGACGGATATGCTTATAAATTAGTTCCAATAAAAAATGATTCCGAAAGTAAATACTCCTTGGGACGCATTGACTCAGAAAAAATGTACAAGCTTGTCAAAAATTGGGAATGGGGCAACAGTGGTAAACCCAATATGTATCATGACATTGAAACTAGAAGAAATTGTTTCACATATAGACTCTATATGCTGAGTTTAATTGATAAATTATTGGAAGAAGGAGAATTAAAAAAAGCAGAAGAAATTGCTGATTTGGCGATGGAAAAAATGCCAATTGAAATTTTTGGAGTTGACTCCATTGACGAATATATGATTTTTTACTACAAACTTAAAGCAAATGATAAAGCTCGAAATTTGTACCGAAAGATGATATCTAGATTTCAAGAAAATTTAATTTATTATAGTAAACTTTCTGCATCGAATCGATACAATTACAGGAATGAATACAAGCATGACATTGAGAGATACGTGTTTATGACAGAAATGATAACTCTTTATGAGGACGAGTCATACGTCAAAACTGAAAATGAAAAGCTAGTAGGCTTTTACAACCTATTTACAAAAAATGATCCGTTAAATATTGATGAAAAATCAGAAGAATAAATTCTACATATATTCTTCAAGTAAACTAATAATAGTAGTTGCGTCTGATTCTCCACTTTGACGCCATTTCATGTCTCCAAACTTATAGATGATTAATGTTGGTAAGGATTTAATTCGTAGCGCCTGTGAAAGGTCTTTGTTCTTGTTTACATCAATTTTAATAACTTTAGCTTTATTGCCTAAAGCAGAGGCAACATCGCTAAGAACTTCATGCATAGTTGCAGAAGAATCGTCCTGTTCTGAAAAAAAATCGAACAAAACTGGAACATCTACATCAATTAAGTCACCAAATTTTGACATCCATTTAAGTTCTAATCTGTTTGAAAACTAATACCTCTAAGCTGTTCAATACAATATTAAAAAAAGATATTTAAATCCTCTATTTTTTTTTAATTAATAATTTTAAGTTGTTTGTTCTCTTTTTCTTAGCGTGATGACCGATATTTCAGGCCAAATCCCAACTCTGCCAGGAAATGCTAAATATCCAAACCCTCGATTTACATTTAAAATTTGTCCAGATTCTTCATAAAGACCTGCCCAATATTTATAGCGCCATTTAATAGGACTCCATTTAATAAATCCCGGTATTTCAATCCCAAACTGCATCCCGTGAGTGTGACCGCTGAGTGTTAATTGATAATGAAACTTATCATCAATTACTTCATGATTCCAATGTGATGGATCATGACTTAATAAAATTTTAAAATCATTAGCGTCAATCTTGGATGTTGCCTTTTTAAGATTCCCCTTTTGCTTAAATCCCTTACCCCAGTTTTCAACCCCAATGATTGCTAAACGTGAATTCTTCCTAGATATAAACTTAGCCTCATCAAGAAGTAACTGGAAACCCATTTCCTTTTGAACATCTATCATGTCCTGAAAGTTTTTTTCCTTGTCTTTTTCTGATGGCCATGCAGTATAATCACCATAGTCATGGTTACCCAATATTGAAAAAACCCCATCCTTTGCATATAATTTAGAAAACGTAGACTTCCATGGAATCAACTCTGAAGTTCTACTATTTACCAAATCCCCTGTAAACATAATTGAATCTGACCCTTGCTTATTTATTAAATCAATAGCATATTCAACTTTGTTTTTATTATCTAAACTGCCACAGTGAATGTCACTGATTTGTGTAATTTTGTATCCTTCAAACTCATGTGGTAAGTCATCAAAAAAAAGATTGTAATTTAAAACTTTAAAATTATATTTCCCTTTTGTTATACCGTGCAAAATAGAAAAAAAAGGCACTGAAGCTAGAGCGAGTGCTAGCTGACTTACAAATTTTCTCCTTGAACTAAAAAAATTAACATTTTTACCTTCTGTTTTCAAAGACTTGAGAAAGTTAAATAAACCTTCAAATGAGCGAAAAATGTCCTCGGTCAACATTATCCCAACTAAAATAAATTTTGGCACAAATAAAAGCACAAAAAGCGCAAAGGAAGAATAAAATCCTGGACTCAGCCCTGATAAACGATCAAAAGTTAACGTCTGATAAACAAAATTACCTAGAACCCCTACAGAGCATAAAACATAACTCAAAGTAACCCAATGATTTCTAGTAATAGCCCTCAGACTTTGGAATGCATAGAAATCAAATGCTAAAAAAATTATCAAGAAAAAAAGTAATCTTGTCATTTATAAATTTTGATCAAAAATAATCAAAACTTTAAGACCATTCGCATAATAAAAATTTTTAACGAAGCTTTTAGAATTCTTTAATTTTAGTATCTTACAAACTCAATTTAATGTGTTAATTAAATACAAAAAACTCTTTCAACGTATAAAAATTTTAGGTTTATAATTTATGACCCAAAAAAATAATTCGTCAGCCTTAGCTACTTTAGTAACAGTGTTTTTTTTCTGGGGTTTTATTGCTGCCTCAAATGGAGTTTTTATTCCGTTTTGCAAAACTTATTTTAATATAGACCAATTTCAATCACAATTAGTTGATTTTGCTTTTTATGGAGCCTATTACCTTGGAGCATTATTGTTGTTTATTTGCTCCAGCGCGATAAAAAAAGATGTTTTAAATAATTGGGGATACAAAAAAGGAATAGTGTATGGGTTACTAGTCTCTGCCTTGGGGGCTTTAATTATGTTTCCATTTATTGACAATGCACAGCAAGGAGATACTGCTGTTTTTTATCTTGTGTTAATTGCTCTTTTCGTAGTGGGATTAGGGTTTTCACTACAACAGACTGCAGCTAACCCATTTGTTATTTCATTAGGAAATCCAAGAAATGGAGCCCAGCGCCTAAATTTAGCTGGAGGTGTAAATTCTTTTGGAACTACCATTGGGCCAATTGTTATTGCGATGATTATTTTTGGATCAACCCCACTCTCAGGTGATATGCTTAATGAAATGATTAAAAACAATGAAATTAAACTAACTACAATTCAATATCTATACATTGGAGTAGGAATTTTATTTTTAGCCGCTGCCGGACTCTTCCATTTTTCAAAAAATCTTTTAAACCCAAAAACTAAGGAAAGTTTTGAGCCTGCAAATAAAGCAAAGACCAGTTTAATTATTTTAACTCTGATAATAGCAATTTGTTTTTCAATAATATTTTACACTTATACAATTCAAGTCGATAAAACTAAATTAATTGAAAATTTTCGTCTGCTATTACTTTCAATCAGCTTAGCCTCAGTCATTGTCTGTGTTTTTTATGCTAACAAAAAAGCCTCAAAAAATTCAAAAGGATGGGGGGCTATGAAATACCCTCAATTGGTGCTTGGAATGTTAGCTATTTTTACTTATGTTGGGGTTGAGGTAACTATTCAAAGTAATTTAGGTGAGTTGCTAAAACCATTAAATAACTCGCTTGACAACTTAAATGCGCTAGGCACCAAAGGAATGAATGATGCTGAAATAGCGCCATTGATTTCTCTTTACTGGGGCGGACTGATGATTGGCCGTTGGGTAGGGGCAATAACAGTCTTCAATCCAAGCAAAGGACTTCGGAAATGGCTTCTCATTTTAGTTCCCTACATTGCTTTTGGAGTTATCTTGTTAGTTAACTTCGGGAAATACTCAGTGTTCGAAATCATTCTCTTTGCTTTTTGTATAGCTATCCAAATTTGCGGATTTTTCCTAGCAAAAGATAGTCCGACTAAAACTTTGAAAATATTTAGTTTGTTAGGTATTGTAGGAATGGGTATTGGTGTGTTTGCTTCAGGTGAATTTGCTCTTTATGCATTATTATCAGGTGGGTTGTTTTGCTCTATAATGTGGCCATGCATATTTACTCTAAGCATAACAGGTCTGGGTAAATATACCTCTCAGGGATCAACGTTTCTAATTATGATGATTTTAGGTGGTGCTATAATACCCCCACTCCAAGGTAAATTAGCTGATATATTTAGTATACAGTCATCATATTGGGTGGCCATAATTTGCTTCATTTACCTACTTATTTATGCATACAGAACTAATACAGCCTTAAGTAAACAGGGAATTAACACAAAATAATAAAGGAAGTAGTTTAAAATGGAAAAAGAAAAACGATTATTCCTACTTGACGCATATGCATTAATCTTTCGAGGATACTATGCATTTATCAAAAATCCAAGAATTAATTCTCAAGGATTAGATACCTCTGCAATTCTTGGCTTCACAAATTCGCTACTAGATGTTATAAAACGAGAGCGACCAGATTATCTTGCGGTTTGCTTTGATAAAGGAGGAAGTGATGATAGGATTAAGATTTTTCCTGAATATAAGGCTAACAGAGATGAAACTCCGGAAGGCATCAAAGTTGCTGTTCCTTACATCTTTAAAATTCTGGAAGCTATGCATATACCAGTAATTATTAAGGAAGGATATGAAGCAGATGATATAATAGGGACAATTGCAAAAAAAGCTGAAAAAGAAGGGTATCAAACCTACATGGTCACACCTGACAAGGATTTCGCACAGCTGGTTAGTGAAAATATTTTTATGTACCGCCCAATGTTCGGAGGGGGTTATGAAACTTGGGGTGTTGAAGAAGTAAAATCTAAATTTGAAGTAAACCATCCGAAACAAGTCATTGACTTCCTAGGAATGAAAGGAGATGCGGTAGATAATATACCTGGTATTCCTGGAGTTGGAGACAAAACCGCAAAAAAATTTATTAATCAATACGGTAGCATTGAGGGATTAATTAACAACATTCATGAGCTAAAGGGAAAGATGAAAGAAAAAGTAGAGGCAAACTCTGAGATGGGGCTTCTCTCAAAAAGGCTTGCTACCATTATACTTGACGCACCAGTAGATTTTGAACCAGAAAATTTTAAAGTAAAGAGTCCAAATCAAAAAAAAGTTACTGATATCTTCAGTGAGCTTGAGTTTAGAAGGATGGCAGAGAATTTCACGAAAACATTTTCACCATTATCGGAAAAAGAATCTAAATCTGGAAAAATTAATATTGATCAGAATAATAATAAAAATCCCTTAGTTGCTGGTAGTGGTCAATTTTCACTTTTTGATGAAGTATCAGAAAGTTCAGAAAAAAAATCTGTTATAAATAGATCCAATATCAATTCAACATCACACTTCTACCAATATATTGAATCAGATTTGGCTTTTAATCTATTCTTACAGGAATTATTGAAAAAAAAATCTGTGAGTTTTAAAGTAGAAACAACAAATCATAACGCGCTAAAAGCGAGTCTTATTGGAATAGCATTCTGTTGGGAAGCACATAAAAGTTTCTACATTCATTTTTTGGAAAAAGAACCTGAGGTCTATAATAAATTAAAGAAGCTTAAACCCTTTTTTGAAAGCACTACAATTGAAAAAATTAGCCAAAACCTAAAATATGATCTAAAAGTTCTATCAAAATATGGTGTTGAGTTAAATGGGCCCCTTTTTGATTCGATGATTGCACATTATTTAATTAATCCAGATATGAATCATAGTTTGCAATTACTTTCGGAGACATATCTAAATTATAAACCCGCTACAATTGAAGAAATAAGCGGCAGAAAAGTTAAAGAGCAAATTGAGTTAAGTGATTTAAATGTTAAAGATATGGCCCAATATTCTGGAGAATTGTCAGACATCACGTTTCAACTTGCACATCATTTTAAAAATGAAATGGTGAAAACTGAAATTATGGAATTATTTAATACAATTGAAATACCATTGGTCAAAGTCTTGTCATCAATGGAATTGGAAGGTATAAAATTAGATGCTAATTTTCTTAACAACTTGGCTGGTGATCTTGACATTGATATAAAAGTTTTAGAAAGAGAAATTTATGACATGGCTGGTGAAATATTCAATATTGGCTCTCCAAAACAATTAGGTATAATTTTATTTGAAAAATTAAAACTAGTTGATAAGCCCAAAAAAACAAAAACTGGGCAATATAGCACTGCGGAAGATGTGATGACTTATTTATCTAAGGACCACAGTATTGTAAAAAAAATTTTAGATTACCGCGCTTTAACAAAACTAAAGAGCACTTATGTAGATGCTCTTCCAAACCAGATTTTACAAGAAACCGGTCATATTCATACCGAATATTTGCAGACAGTTGCTTCTACTGGTAGACTAAGCAGTGTCAATCCAAATTTACAAAACATACCAATAAGAACTGAGCGTGGTCGCCAAGTTAGAAAGGCTTTTATTGCTAGAAATCAAAACTTTGTGTTGTTAGCAGCAGATTATTCACAAATCGAATTGAGGGTAATAGCATCATTAAGTGAAGAAACTTCTATGATTGATGCTTTCAAGTCAGGAGAAGACATACATGCATCCACAGCCTCAAAAGTTTTTAATACCCCAATTGAAGAAGTTACCCGAGAACAGCGCATAAATGCTAAAACAATAAATTTTGGGATCATTTACGGAGTATCTGCTTTTGGTTTGAGCAATCAGACAGAATTGAGTAGATCTGAAGCTAAGGAACTAATAGAAGCATATTATAAAAACTATCCAAAACTACAGGCATTTATAAGTAAGCAAGTCAATTTTGCGAGAGAAAATGGATACGTTAAAACCATTTTTGAGCGTCGTCGATATTTAAGAGATATCAATTCCAGAAATGCTGTGGTCCGCGGAGCAGCCGAACGAAATGCAGTGAATGCTCCTGTTCAGGGAAGTGCAGCAGATATTATTAAAATTGCAATGATTCGTATTAGTGAAAAATTAAAAGCTGGAAATTACCAAACTAAAATGCTGTTGCAAGTTCATGACGAACTCGTTTTCGATGTCTATAAGCCTGAACTAGAAAATATTAAAATATTAATTAAAACAGAAATGGAAAACGCTTATGAGATGAGTGTACCTCTTGAAGTTGAAATTGATATTGGAAAAAATTGGTTGGAAGCGCACTAAAGACCTAATGCTTTTTCAACAAGGTTATTCATTAAAATCTCCTTAGGATTTTCTAATGCTTCTTTTACAGCAACTAAAAATCCTACTGACTCCTTACCATCAATAATTCGATGGTCATACGACAGAGCGACATACATCATTGGTCTGATCTCAACTCTCCCGTCAACTGCCACAGGTCTCTCAATAATATTATGCATTCCTAAAATTCCACTCTGCGGTGGGTTTATAATTGGAGTTGATAACATGCTTCCAAAAACCCCTCCATTTGATATTGTAAATGTTCCTCCGGTCATTTCGTCAACTGTTATTAAACCGTCTCTAGCTCTGACGGCTAGACGCTTAACTTCTAATTCTACTCCTCTAAATGTCAATTTTTCAGCATTTCTAATAACAGGAACCATCAACCCCTTTGGCCCTGAAACGGCAATACTGATGTCACAGAAATCATATGAAATCATTTCCCTTCCATCAATCATTGAGTTAACTGCTGGAAATAATTTTAAAGCCCTTACTACTGCTAAAGTAAAAAAACTCATAAATCCTAAATTAACTCCATGTTTTTCACTAAATACCACTTTAAACTGTTTTCTAATTTCAAATATTGGGGTCATATCCACCTCATTGAAAGTTGTTAACATAGCTGTTTCGTTCTTTGCGGCAACTAATCGATCTGCAACTTTTCTCCGTAGCAGTGAAAGTTTTTTACGACTTAAGGTTCGATCTGGACTTCCAGACTTTTCGCCCATTGAAGGAATTGTAGTGATAGCTTCTTCATTTTTGATTACTATGTCCTCAGCGATTACTTTTATTGAACTGGAATCAATCTGTTCTTCATGTGAAATTTTATTTTCCGCCTGCGCTGAATCGTCTGCTGATTTAGATTTAACAGAAAGTGAGGAAGGTTGAACCGGGACTTTAATTTCAGCGGGGGATTCCTTAGCAGATTTGTTATCTGATGAATTAGAATCTTTTGTAGCAGAGGTATCAATTAAACAAACTACGGCACCAACTTCAACTGCATCACCAACTTCCGCTTTCAAAGTAATAACTCCACTTTCTTCTGCTGGAAGTTCAAGAGTTGCTTTGTCGCTGTCAACTTCAGCAATAGCTTGATCTTTTTCAACATAATCACCATCTTCAACTAACCATTCGGCTATTTCAACTTCGGTAATTGACTCGCCCGGAGAAGGCACCTTCATTTCTAAAATCATATTAGAACAAATAATTAAATGACCTTGTTAATAACTTTAAAAGTTTGGTTCAAAGTTAATATTATATTCAATCTGTCACAATATTTTTAAAACTATTTTAAACTACGGCCTACGCTATTAAATTCGAAAAAAATAAGATGTTATAGCAATTTTTGATATAAGCTAACGCTTTATAATTCGCTTGTAAATATTTTGTGATTTAGACTCCATTTTTACGATATAAATCCCACTACTTAAATTCTTCATTGGTATCTCTTTTTGTGTTGTTTTATGCAGTTCTCGTCCATTTAAATCATATAAAGTGATATATAAATCATCTATATTAGAATTTAGATACAAAATATCATTTACAGGATTTGGATATAGATAAACTTGTTCCAAATCAAAAGTACCTCCACCCAAAATTAACTCGGTTTCACAAAAGGTAAGTGAGAAATCATTTAAGATTCCTGCATCCTGATTAAAGTAGTCTCGAACTCCTAAAACCCACGTGCCAACACTACTTTTACCATCAAATGCAGATAATGGCTCACCTGTTGGTCTATATGTACCCTGTGTAGGATTATCACAAATAACATCAAGGTTGGCTTCATCATCGAAAGTTATATCAAGGTCAACTTGGTCCTGACAATAATCACTATTGAGCAAATTCACTTGAGTTCCGTCAGGGTGCTGAAGGATTATGTTTAAATCGCCTATGTATGCATGGGTGATATCAATATTAAAATTGACATCTGATATTGTAACATTTTCTGCAACCTGCACATACTGAACTAGAAAATCTCCAAATTCATTTTCACCAGCACCATCTGGTATAGGTAAATTAAGATTTTGTTCTGAGTTGTATGTGTAACAGCTAGTGTTAAAATAGTAATCAATACTAAACGGAGTGGTATTCAAGGCATAAAAAATATGGTTAACTCCTTTCACCATCAATCGACATGACAACGAGGGAAGATCAGGAACGGTTATTTCTGCATTTCCATTATTAGGAATACCTTCAGCCAATACAATGTCAAAATTTTCACCTGAATCAACAGAAAGCAGTATGTCAACCGCTGACGCATTAATGCCATTTGCGTCAGTTCCAGCAACATTCCATGTAATAATTTCAGTAGAACCTGAACTCCATGTTAAATCTAACTCAGATTGAGATGTAACTTGAAATGGTGATCCAGTATCAATAACTTCAATAGTCATTAAATCGGTTGCAACTTGACCCGTAGAGTCGTCTCCTGTAAATCCACTTCCATTATCCCTTACAGTAAACGCAAAGTTCAAAGTTCTGGGAACATTAGCTGTAACTTCCCAAGTAGATGATAAACTGTTAGCAACTACTGTTTCTAATTTTGGAAAATATCGTGTAGGTGATGTTGTAGGTAAAATAGATCTATAAAGTGGACCCTGGTCCCAGTTAGATTGTGGAGTTCCTGACCCTGGAGCTGGCTCTGTATCATTTTGTGACCAATTATAAGTTAGTGTTTCCGTTCCGTCAGGGTCAGATGCAAAACCAGTCAGAGCAAATGCCGTACCAGTTGGTATCACATAATCAATTCCCGCATCCGCCGTTGGAGGTTGGTTTTGAATAATCTGACTTTCTTCGCAGATTGCAATTATTATGTCATTGTAAGCATTATACCCCGTTTTTATATAGCCCCCAATATCTCTAATATTGACATAATTAAAATGAGCATCACTCTGATTTTGTACATTTGGTGGACAAATGCCAGCGTAGCCCATAATCGAGCTTCCACTCCCCGGTTCAACTTCAGTATTATACCCTGATCTACTGCATCTATTCATAGTATGAAATCCATAAAATTGGTGACCCATTTCATGTGCAACATAATCGATATAAAAAGGATCACCTACCGGATTGTTTGACCCGGTCCATCCTCGTCCCTTATGAAAGTTGTTTTGTGATACTGCTGCACATACACAACCTAAACATCCAGCATTACCGCCTCCAGAATCATTGTAATTATGACCTATATCATAATTACTTACACCAATAATATTGTCCAATGTTTGTGCAGTAGTTGTATTGTACTCATTGTTCCAAGGATCTGTATTTGGATTTAAAAAAATAACTTCATCATTATTAGCAACCAAAAGTAGTCTGATACCTAAATCACGTTCATAAATTTCATTGACTCTGTTTATTGATGTGACCATAGCTGCTAGCACATTTGTTTTTTGTTGTAATTCAGTGCCAGTCCCTGCAAAATTTTGTGCATATTCTCCCGTGCAACTTAATGCTAATCTGTACTTTCTAAGCTTCTGATCATCTATATCACCTGGTCCGCTTGACAAAAGAGAATTATTTTGAGCTATTCGTTGAGCATCTGTTTGAATATGGCATTCAAAATCTGAACTTTTAATAACTGAATTTTTCTCAAATACAAAGTGTAATGATTTATCATCACTGGCGTAAGGCTCAATATATAAAGATGATCGGGTCCCAGAATTTGATAGGGCATGAAAGCCAAGTGGAGTAATACTAAACCTAATTGTAGCTGTTGGATCATCAACACCAACTCCTTTATAAGTTTGAATCAGTGTATAGCGCAATTGAAGTTCAGGTTCCATTATTGAAGACTTAAAAATCTTAAATAATTCCATTTCACCAGACATACTTGGAAATTCTAATAAGACATATTTATTTGTTTCGCGAACAAATTCGTCCTCTAGAAATTGACTGAGCGAATTCAAATCTAAACGAAATACATTATAGCTCTCTAAGTAAATACCCTTTTCTGATAATTTTTTTACTTTATTTAGCTCTGATTTACCAACTGTTTCCCAATAAGATTTTTTTTGGCTTTGAGCATTAAAAGTTATAAAAATGAATATTAAACTTATTACAATATTTTTCATATTAGACAAATAAAAATTTAAGTATTACTTATTTACTTTCTTCCTTTTTTTACTTTTTCTTTGGTTGTTTTTTGATTTGTCAAATACAAAATCTACTACCTCTTGATGTCTTCTTTTTGACCTTGTCGCGCTACCTGCCGCAGGTGCACTATAGGACCGGCGTGAGGCAACTCTCCATTCTTTTGCAGGCTCAAAATGCATAAGTATATGTGAATAAGCTCCCATGTTACGTGGTTCTTCCTGAGCCCAAACGACATCCACAGCTTTTTTATACTTAGATAAAATAGAATTGATGAGTTCTGTGGGAAGAGGGAATAGCTGTTCAATACGAATTAATGCCACATCATTTCTAACCATTAAATCTCTATGATTTAATAAATCATAATAAAACTTTCCTGTAACAAATACGAGTGTTTTTATTTTTTGTGGTCTGGCATCCAGATCATCAATTAATAATTGAAAGCTCCCATTTGTGAAGTCTTCCACTTTTGAAATTACATTTGGGTGCCTTAGCAAACTTTTAGGGGTAAAAACAACCAATGGCTTTCTGTAATTTGCTTTCAATTGTCGTCTAAGCAAATGAAACATATTTGCAGGAGTTGAACAATCTACTACAAACATATTATTTTTTGCGCACAACTGCAGATATCTTTCCATACGACCCGAAGAGTGTTCAGCACCTTGACCCTCATATCCATGGGGCAACAATATTACAATTCCATTTGGAGTCTTCCACTTGTTTTCACCAGATGAAATATATTGATCAATCATAATTTGAGCGCCATTACTGAAATCTCCAAACTGAGCCTCCCAAATGGTTAAGGTTCGTGGACTTGCCATAGCATAACCATAATCAAAGCCAAGTACACCATATTCAGATAGAAGAGAGTTATAAATATTAAACTTGCCTTGATAATTACTAATATTATTTAGCAATAAAATTTCCTCTTCACTATCTTCAACTTTTACAACCGCATGCCGATGAGAAAAAGTCCCTCTTTCAACGTCTTGACCAGAAATGCGAACATCATAACCCTCTTCTAGTAAGGATCCATAAGCAAGGTGCTCCGCCATCGCCCAGTCTAATTTATCTCCCTCAAACATCTCACTTCGGCTATTAACAAGTTTTTTAATTTTTCTAATAAACTTTTTATCACTCGGAAGAGTTGATATGGCTTTGACAATTTGAGTTAATTTATCCCTAGAATAAGTAGTGTTAGTATCATCTAGCATCTGTTCTGCCTTTGCTCTCTTAAAATCTTGCCATTCCTCTTCCATAAAAGGAGTAATCAAAGTTTTATCTTCTTTGCGAGAATTTTCTAATTCGGACTCTAAACTGGCTTTATAATCAGACTCATGTTTTTTAATATACTCTTTATTTATTAACCCTTCAATTATCAGTTTTTCTGCATAAATATCGCGAGGATTTTTGTGCATTGAAATTGCTTTATAAAGTTTGGGTTGAGTAAATCGAGGTTCATCACCTTCATTATGACCATATTTTCTGTAACCTAATAAATCAATAAAAACATCACGCTTGAACTCCATTCTAAAATCTAAAGCAAACCTTGCTGCATGCACGACAGCTTCAACATCATCAGCATTAACATGTAAAACAGGTGATAAAGTCACCTTTCCTACGTCAGTACAATAAGTACTTGAACGCCCGTCCAGGTAATTAGTAGTAAAACCAATTTGATTATTTACCACAATGTGAACAGTCCCGTTGGTTTTGTAGCCATCTAAGCGTGACATTTGAACTACCTCGTATATTATGCCTTGACCTGCAATTGCGGCATCACCATGGACAACAATGGGAAGGACTTTACTAAAATCATCGCTAAAATATTGATCCTGCTTAGCTCGTGTAATGCCTTCGACAACTGCACCGACAGCTTCTAGATGTGAGGGATTAGGAGCTATACTTAGGTTAATTCTATTACCATTGTCAGTTAAACGATTACTGGTCCATCCTAAATGATATTTCACATCTCCATCAAACACTTCCTCCTCATAATCTTTACCATCAAACTCACTAAAAATATCCTTAGCAGATTTACCAAAGATATTAGTCAAGGTGTTTAATCTGCCACGGTGGGCCATTCCTAAAACAAATTCACGAACACCATATGACGCTGCTCTTTCAACTAATGTGTCTAAAGCGGGTATTAGTGACTCGTTACCCTCAAGCGAAAAACGTTTTTGACCAACATACTTTGTATGTAAAAAATTTTCGAAAGAAACTGCTTCGCTTAATTTCCTTAAAATATGCTTTTTTTCATTATTGGAAAATTTCCCGTGATTATCATTTTGATTTAATTTGTTTTGAATCCATTGAATCTCTTTTGGATGCCTAATATACATATACTCAACACCAATCGAGTCACAATATATTGATTCAAGATGCTGTCTAATGTCTCTTAGTGTCTTTGGGCCAATCCCCAAAATATTACCTGCGTTGAAAACTGTGTCAAGATCGCTGATTTCTAAATCAAAATTCTCTATTTCAAGAGTTGGTGCATATTTTCTTCTCTCGCGTACCGGATTTGTCTTGGTAAATAAATGACCACGTGTACGATATGCATCAATTAATTTTACAACCTGGAATTCTTTTTTTACATGCTCAGGTATTTGGGTCCTAACTCCCTCAACTACTTCGCCATTAATACCATATGATTCACTTCCAAAATCATAGCCTTGAAAAAAAGCTTTCCAACTAGGCTCAACTGAATCTGGGTCTTTTTTATATTGCTCGTATAGCTTAGCAAAAAAAACCGTATGTGCAGCGTTCAAAAAAGAAAACTTATCCATCAATAATTTCATTAATGTTAATGTCTTAATTAAAGAAATTTATATTAAGTCAAAAATACAACTTTTAACAAAATCATTGCATTACATAATTCAAATTATTAATCAGTAAATAAGTCCTAAATATTTCTTGACATTAATTGAGTCCCAAAATTACGAAGTAGATTTTTTTTTGATGAGTCTATAGATAAGGATTCTAAATTAGAAAAAGCTTTTTCAGTATATTTTTTTATTGCTAAACAATTAGCATCAGCTGCACCTGTTTCATTAAAAATCTCAATTACTTTAAATATTTTTTTCTCATTATTGCTTAAGTCTTGATTATACAATTCCTTTAAAATATTTCTAGTCGTTTGTGACCCCATTTCTATTGACTTGGTGAAAAGGTATGTTTTTTTGTTTTCTATTATATCACCGCCAATTTGCTTACCAAATGTTTTTGGATCTCCAAAAGTGTCTAAATAATCATCTTTTAACTGAAAAGCTATTCCTAAATTTCGCCCAAAATCGAAACACTTTTGTTGATCTTCCGATGATGCGTCTGCAATAATTGCTCCCATTTGCATGGCAGATGCTACCAAAACTGCTGTCTTGTATTCAATCATCTTTAAGTACTCTGCGGTAGAAACATCGAATCTGTTTCCAAAATCAATATCATACTGTTGGCCTTCGCAAACTTCTAGAGCGGTTTTACTGAACAATTTTATTAACTCTTGAGATTTAGTTTGGGGATATGATTCAAATAATTTATAAGCCATAATCAACATTGCATCTCCAGATAAAATTCCAGTATTTATGTTCCACTTTTCGTGGACCGTTTGTTTACCTCTTCTTAACGGGGCATTATCCATTATATCATCATGTATCAATGTAAAATTGTGGAAAACCTCAATTGCAAGAGCAGCTTTTAAAGAATCTGAAATATTACCTCCAAAACAATCAGCAGACATTAGAGTTAAAATAGGTCGTAAACGCTTTCCTCCAAGGGCAAGGACATATTGTATCGGTTCATATAAATTTTTTGGAGTTTTGGATTGATTGTATGACTTCAGATGCTTATCAAAATAATCATGGTAATGTTTCATTGATTCCATCAGCACAAAAATAACAGATTTCGCTGTATAAACAATTGAACAATTAACAAATGTTAAAATTATGCAAAACTAAGGAAACTTTTTTTGTTTATTTAGTTTCCATTACTATATTTGCAACCCTGAAAATGAAAAATCGAATACTAAAAAAATCTGAAGAACTATTTTTAAGCTTAGGCTTTAAAAATGTAACAATGGATGACATTGCCTCTGCTATTGGAATTTCAAAAAAAACAATATACACGCACTTCTCAAATAAGACAGAGCTAGTTCAATCAGTTACATTTTCTGTTCTTGACTTTATACACAAGAACATCGAAAGAATAAATAAAATTTCTGTTGATCCCATAGAGGAATTATACGAAATCAAAATGTTTGTGATGGATTATTTAAAAAATGAGCGCGGATCTGCACAATTTCAACTAAAAAAATATTACCCAAATATTTTTGAACAACTTGAAGTTAAAAAGTTTGAAAAGATGCTCTCCTCTGTTGAAAACAGTTTAAAAAAAGGGATAAAGCTTGAACTATTCAGATCAGACATAGATATAACATTCATTTCAAGGGTTTATTTAATTGGAATGTCGGGAATCCGAGAAACCACAGTTTTCCCAGAATATGAACTCAAAAAAGAATATTTGATGGAAAGCTACCTCGAATACCACCTCCGAGCTATTGTAACACAAAAAGGATTAAACATTTTAAAAAGACACATAAAAAAACAATAAAAAATTGTTATGGCTAGATTAATTTTATTTTTTGTTTTTCCCACAATTGTTTTTACTCAAAATAACCCCATTTCTTTCTCTATGCAACAGGCAATCAATTTTGCTATGAAAAATAACAATTCTGCTTTGGATAGCGAAAAAGATGTGCGACTAGCAGAACTTCAAAAATGGCAAACCACATCCACTGGTTTACCGCAAATTAGTGCTGAAATTACTTACAATAATTGGATTCAACAGCAAGTTTTTCTGGTTCCAGCTGCTTTCCTCGGTGATAATGAAAATGATTTTGCAGAACTTGTTTTCGGAACTCGACAAACTCTAAATGGAACAATAACTTTAAATCAAAAAATATTTGATGGATCGTATCTAATCGCACTTCAAGCTTCAAAAGTTTATCTTGAAATTTCAAAAAATGCCAAAGAAAAAAACTTTACAGAAATAAAAAAAGTTGTTGCTAATGCTTACGGAAATATTTTATTAGTAGAGAAAAATCTTTTAATAATTAATTCAAATATTGAGTTAATTAAAAAAACTATTCAAGATATTCAAAAGGTATACGAAAATGGCTTGACTGAACAAGAGAATGTGGAACAGCTAGAGTTAACTCTAGATGGACTTACAAGTACTAAAAATTATAACATTATTTTGAAAAAATTGGCACACGAAATGTTCAATTTAGTACTTGGCCTTGATATTGAAACCGATGTAAAACTCACCGAAAGTTTAGAAGACTTAATTGCCAAATCTAATTTAAATAAATTTGAAATTTCAAACTCTGTAATTGAAAATATAATTGACTACAAAATTGCAAGTAATAACCTGAAATCAAATGAACTTTTGCTTAAACTTGAGAAAAGCAAAGCACTACCATCAATTGATGCTTTTCTAAATGGCTCTTACTTAGGAAATAATGACAGTTTTAGCTTTTTTAATCCCGCGCAAAAATGGTTTGGTGCTTCATCGTTTGGAATCAATATTTCAATCCCAATGTTTAGTTCATTTGGTCGATCAGCAGCCACTAAAAAAGCAAGAATTAATGTTGATAAATCTGAAAGAAAATTAAAAACTCTACGTAAAGAGTTAGAAATAAAACTCAAAACTGCTGAAAATGAATTTAACTTTGCTAATCAGGATCTAAAGCTCAAAAAAAACTCATTAAGACTAGCAGAGCGTATCGAGAAAAAAAATCAAACTAAGTACTTTGAAGGTATGGCGTCAAGTTTTGAACTAAGCCAGGCTCAAAATCAATTATATGACGCTCAAAGAGATTATATAGAGGCTATGTTCACAGTACTCAATAAACATGTAGAACTAGACGTATTAATTAATCAATCCATAAATTAGAAATTAAATGATACCTGTAAATAAAAATTTAATAACTACAATGCTAATAGGAGTTTTAATTTCTTGCCAAAACTCAAACAAAGAATCAAATTCTATAAAACAATTAAAAAATGAAAAAGAAACTCTGATAAGGCAAATTGATAGTCTAGGCAAACGGCTTGCCTCCGTAGAATCAAAAATCTCCAAATTCAGCTCAGTGGATCAACTAACAAAAGTAACAGCAATACAACTTGAGGAAAAAGAATTTAGACATTATCTTGAGGTTCAGGGAATTATAAAAGCTGACCAAAGTGTAGAAATTTACCCTGAAAGAAATGGAACTGTAAAAAAAATATATGTAAGTGAAGGAGATAAAGTCTCCAAGGGGCAAACGTTGCTTAAAATTGATTCCTCAGTTATTGAAGCTTCAATTGCAGAATTAAAAACACAATTGGATCTAGCAGTTACCACTTTCAACCGTCAAGAAAGGCTGTGGGGGGAAAAAATTGGTAGCGAAATTGAATTTTTGAACGCTAAAGCAAAAAAAGAAGGCTTGGAAAGCAGTTTAAAAAATCTTAAAGCTCAGGCCAATAAGCTTCAGATCAGTTCTCCATTTGAAGGAAAAGTTGATGAAATATTTTTAAAACAAGGCGGATTTGCAAATCCAATGGTTAAAGCTATCAGAATAATAAATTTAGATAAAGTCCACGTTGAAATAGAAGTAACAGAATCTTACCTTGAATACATTAAGGTTGGGTCAAATGTTGAGTTATTTTTCCCTTCCGTTAATAAAAAGTTATCAGCAAAAGTAAATCAAATTGGAAATTATATTAATCCTGAAAATAGAAGCTTCAAAGTCCGTGTTGATGTTGAAAATAAAGACAATACTTTAAAGGCTAACCTATTAGCTGATGTTAAAATTAATGATTTCGAAAAAATAGGAATTGTAATTCCTAACGATTTAATCCAAAAAGATGGATCAGGAAAATTATTTGTTTATACACTTAATAAAAATAGTGGCTCCTATATCGTTGAAAAAACTGTAATTCTTCAAGAAAGAAGCTACAACAATGAATCGTTAATTTCAAGCGGTTTAGAAGTTGGTTCAATATTAATTGATAAAGGTTCAAGACTGGTAAGTGTGGGCGAAAAAGTTTTAATAAAATAGAATATGTTAGCTAAATCAAAGAATTTTAAGCTTTCCTCATGGGCAATTTCAAATAAAGCAACTGTTGGTGTAATAACATTCATTGTGTTGGTTGGTGGTATCCTTTCATATAAAAATATGCCGAGAGAAAACTTTCCTGAGATAATTGTCCCTCAAATTTATGTTTCAACTCCTTATCCTGGTAATTCTGCCCTTGATGTTGAAAAACAAATTACAAAACGACTAGAAAAGGAAATAAACTCAATCACAGGAATCGATGAAATTACATCAAATTCTATTCAAGGGTACTCAAATATCAAAATTGATTTCAATTTCGATATCACTCCTTCTGAGGCTTTAATAAAAGTGAAGGATAAGGTTGATATTGCCATGTCTGACAAAGACTTCCCCAAAGATCTTCCAAGCGAACCAAGTATTACTGAAGTTAATTTCAGCGAACAAATGCCAATTATGAACATTAACCTTTCTGGAGATTTTTCAATGACTCAATTAAAGGATTATGCAAAATTTCTTGCTGACAAAATTGAAGAACTTCCCGAGATTTCAGGCGTTGACATCAGAGGAGTACAAGAAAAGGAACTAGAAGTTGCTATAGACTTATACAAAATGCAGGCGTCCAAAATTAGCTTTGATGATGTCGAAAATGCAATCAGATCTGAAAACCAAAGTCTTTCTGGAGGTGACATTCTTGAAAATGGTGTCAGACGTAATGTTCGAATAATTGGAGAATTTACTGACCCTGTGAAAGTTAAGGATATTGTTGTAAAACGTGAAAAAGGCAATATAGTTTACCTAAGAGACATTGCTAATGTTTCTTTCAAGGAGCAAGAAAAACAGAGTTATGCCAGGGAATATTTACAGCCTGTTGTGATGCTAGATATAAAAAAAAGAAGCGGACAAAACTTATTAATAGCGTCAACTAAAATTGATGAAATAATACAAAATACAAAGAATAATGTTTTTCCTGAGAATCTCATTGTTTCAAA
>MDTG01160528.1_pt1 | contig 27029 bp, 22 predicted proteins | sample 811421 | NCBI WGS metagenome assembly MDTG01 (sample SAMN05326645, study PRJNA326480) | marine metagenome | isolation source: seawater | place: Pacific Ocean: South East | collected 2011
GTCATGGTGCGGCCTGAGTTAACTGGTCCTTGAGAGCATCGCATCAACTGCATCCCGTGGATGGGGTTCATGTCTCATGCATATGCCGGGGAATCGTGCTTGAAGTGGGTTTAGTGATGCTTCAGGGTTCTAGGAGGGCCCATGAGGTTGCAATTCGGGCCGCGTCTGACATGGTCAATACTCGAGTGTCAATTAGAGAATTACGAACATCGAACGATCTCATTGGAGGTCAACTCGATGCAATAATACTGCCAGGCGGCGAGTCCACTACTATGAGGATAGTCGGCGGAGAGGGTGGAACGGGCCTTCTCGGACCACTATATCGGACCATAAGAGAGAATGGCAACATGCCTGTTCTAGCAACTTGCGCAGGAACCATTCTTCTTGCTGATCCCCAAGACGGCGGGGATCCTATTGTATCTGCCGCGGTTGATAGGAATGCATGGGGGCGGCAGATTGATTCATTCATCGGTCCAGTGGCTGTTGGGAACATGAAAAACCCAATTCAATGCGTATTTATCAGGGCCCCGCGCTTCACAGATGTTGTAGACCCATCAGTAATAGCGACTTTCGACGGAGAGCCAGTGGGTGTGAGGGAAAGGAATAGAATCGCACTGACATTCCACCCCGAGCTTTCCGGTACGACGATCTTTCATGAGATGCTAATTGAGGCTGCTCTGTTGGTACAAAAGGAGGCCACAGAATGAGTGTGACTCTACGGCTCCCAACGATTCCCACCTTGTTCGATGCCCCTGAGGTCGAAGAGGCTGAAGGGTGCATACAGTGCCAGATGGGCTCAAAGTTGGTTTTGTTTGTAACCGGAAAATGCCATTGGAAATGCGATTATTGTCCCCTTTCTGAGAATCGGAGGGAAGCTGAGATGATGTTTGCCAACGAGCGCCCCTGCACCTCATTCGACGAGGTAATCGAGGAAGCCAGGGCAATGAACGCAACAGGAGCTGGAATCACCGGCGGCGATCCACTGATGGACAGGGAACACACTTTGGAAGGAATACGAAGGCTGAGACAGGAATTCGGACCTTCATTTCACATGCACATGTACACCAGTATTCCATTCAAACCCGAATATGCAAGAGAGTTTGCGGAAGCGGGACTCGATGAGATACGATTCCATCTCCTTGATTTAGATGCGAAGAAATACAGCAATGTCATCTCGGCATGCGCTGCCCAAGGAATACAGACTGGAATCGAGATTCCCTGCGAGCCAGATCAAGAGCAAGAGCTGATGAGTGCCTTGGAAGAGATGAGGGGGATGGACATTCAGTTCCTCAATCTGAATGAGCTTGAGATCACCGTCGGTAATCATGGAAACATGGAAGTTAGAGGATTCAACCTTTCTGATGAGATAACTGCAGGAGCCGCAGGATCTGCGGAGCTGGCCATCAATATGCGTGATAGAGTTGCTGCTGCTGCCCTCGGGAAACCAGATCCGATTGATGGGATGGTGCGCGAGCCATACGGTTTCCATCTAAAGTTCTGCACAGCGGTCTACAAGGATGCAGGACAACTCAGAAACAGATTCCTTAGACGTGGCGAGGCTACTATTGCCCCTCATGAATTACTTACAGAAGATGGAACTCTGATTTTCGGAGTGATCGAATGCGAGAATGAAGTAGCTGATGATTACATGGATGAAATCATCAGGGAAACAGGTCTACCTCGAAGATTCCTGTATCATGATCCCGACAGGGGCCGAATAGAAATTCCTCTTTCCACAGCGGAGGATATCAGTGAAGCCGTCGAGGTCCCAGTAGCATTTGTTGAGGTACATCCAACTCACGAACGACTTGAGATGACAATTGTCTATCTCAATAGTGCGGAATCAAGCGAAGGAAATTAAGAGCCACGAGGGAAAGGGACTTCCGATGCCAGTAAGCACCACAGATCAAAAGGCATCCTCGGTGAATCCATACCGAAGACTCTCAGCCTCGCAGGTGATTGCTTACAACAACTGCCCGAGATACTGGTACTATGGTTGGGAAAGACGCCTGAAGACCCCGCTGCCACCACAAATAATCCGTGGAAATGCTGCAGAGGCGTGTATTTGCAGAGTAATGCGTGATTCTCCGTCCCTTCAACTTGCAGAGGATGCAGACGCGATGTCCACCCCACTAAACGAGGAAGGGGCCCCCGAATGGGACGATTCATCCAATTGGCCCGGCCCGAGAATTGAACCAGTCGAGAACTCTCTTCGTCCTTCGGATATTGATTCGTTGAGGGCATGGGCATATTCACGCGCACGGGTCCACTTTCAGAGATGCTGGGACGAGGCGTGCGATGATTGGACAGCAAATCCCAATAGGAAAGGTACGATTGAGGACGCAGACCCAGACGAATGCCTTTCCATGGTCCTTAGAGGAATAGACTTACACTTGGAAGAAGTCGAAAAATGCCTAGATTCAAACGATGTGGATGTAGATGGGTGGCGTTCAGGGAAATCTAGGCCTGCTTGGCCAGCCCCTGACGGGTTTCCTCGTGATTGGATTAGTCCCAGCCATGCAGCCTGTGACCTCGGGTCAGACATGCATGTCGTGGAAGCATGGGAGATTGCAAGACCATGGTTCGTGGACCCCGATGCCGCATCCTTCACGCAGACATCAACGCATCCAGATGGATGGTTTCAGGGTGAATACGACCTCGTCTACAGGTGGGATGGAACCACGCGAATAATCGATATCAAGGCCTCAGTGGGAAGAGGAGACAGGTCTCATGGCTACTTGGACCAACTAAGGATGTACGGGTGGCTTTGGTGGGCCACTCATGAGCGCAAAGAAACCGCAACTGGTTTGGCAATCTGGTATCTTGGTGCGGGAGGCCCGAAAGATGTCGTCATGCCCGATGTAGAAGAAATGGAATCGATGGACAAGAATCTCTTTCAGCTGTACTCCAAGATTAGGGAGAACAATCCATCAATCGAAGAATGCCCTGCTGAGCCGGCCCCTCTTCGAAGATTCAACGATGGCGGCGTCCCTGATGGCAAACCAATCGAATCCGATGTAAGAGCCCGATGTAACAGGTGCGAGTACGCTGGCTTCTGTGAAGGATCGAACCGAGAGCCAAATTTGATACACATGGATACCATTCAGAGGTTTGGACATACCTGGGAAATCACTCCGCTGCAGGAAATTAAAACCCGTTTTTCTGCAATTGGAGACGTATCTAGGCTAACCGGCCCTGAACTGAATGACGACGAGACCGTTGATGTAAGATTCACAATGGTGGATGGATGGGACAGGGCCACAGTCAGACCTCATCGGATGGGCGGCACAAAGAGGGTAACAAGATCGATCAAAGAAGGATTGAGGGTTCGCGTGGACAATGCGCTGCCTTCGCTTTGGAAAGGACAATTGAATCTCGATCTTGATAATCTGTCAACTATATCGCCCGCAGTTGAAGGGGACGAGGCACCCATAGTGGACATAGAGACGAGAGTCTCTGTCGTGGGGAGGGTTTGGTCGATTGATGCATATCCTGACGGAGCTTCAGTTAGCAGATGGGCAATCACATTGGTTGACGCCTCCGGATCCGCATCCGCAGTCGCATTCAAGCAATTCATACCAACAGTAGCAGCATCTATTTCCAGAGGGGATATTATCGGTGTATTGAATGGGGAAGTCGGTGAATGGGCGGGGCGCCCGCAAATTAAGATGGGTCCCGGCACACGGGTCGTGATTGTCGAAGACAAGGCGTAAAATCCCCATTAGCTAAGAAAATGGCGCCGAGAGAGGGATTTGAACCCCCGCGTCCAAGGGACAGTGGATTTCGAATCCACCGCAATACCGGGCTATGCGATCTCGGCAGTGCTCAACCGTCCTGCGAATCAGACATAAGCCTGTTCAGGTGTAGCCCCCACATGCGCGTCACAGTCAAGCACCAGAATCAAGACCATGTTGTGAATATCCAAGCCCCTGCGACAATATTGGATGTTCTCAAACAATTAGGCATACATGCATCCACTGTTCTAGCGGTATATGAAGACACAATCGTGCCTCACAATTCCGTTATAGAAGGGGATTTGGAACTTGAATTAGTCATAGTTTCATCAGGGGGATGAATGATCATTCGAGAACCAAGTTCCCATCGAATATCGCCCCATCCTTGAATTCGAGAGGCTCAGAATCATAGAAAAATGCGCTAGCACGACCTATCAGACGGCCTCTGTTGCCGTCCCATTCCACATAGGATCCTTCCCACAAGCCTAGAACAGGAATCGACTCATGTTGGTGGTATTCGGATATCCTTTGTTGACGACTCTCTCCGAAGTGGTCATTGCTATCACCCTCTGAGAAGAAGGTTATTTTCCCAGGATAATAATGTGGATTTATTTGGAAGGGGACTATACCAAGTGCTTCATACGACTGTGGCATTACAATCGGCATATCGTTGGTGGTCATCATCGTTGGACAAGCAACATTGCTGCCAGCACTGACTCCAAGATACGGCGCCCCTCGTTTAACGACATCCCTCAGCGCATCAATAAAACCGTATTTATGGAGATCCCTGTTCAACAAAAAAGAATTGCCTCCGCCAACGTACACCCCGTCAGCTGCAAGTATCTGATCAAAGCCACGATCCAGATTCAATCCATGGAATTTCGTCCCTATGGGTCCAAGAGACTCCTTCAGCCGTACAGTTCGCTTTTCATGGTCATGTGTTGCTAGTGGTATGAAGACCACATTTTCTGAATCCCTGAAGTGATCCGAAATCAAATCCCTAAATTTGGATCGCCTCTCCTCAGTTCCAATCCCTCCGCTTCCCAACAGGACCCTCATAAGACCACTCAGACGTATAAGTCGCCATAGCCATGCTCGCCAGATATCTCTGCAATGGCTGCCTCGGATATTCCGACGCTCTCTAGCAGCCTAGAGGCAATTGCTTGGGTCCTATCGAGATCCATTCCTATATTCAAACCAAATTTCTCTTGAACGAACATGGATAGTCGCTCCGCTGCCCTAGCGTCTGTGGCACCACCGACGGTGTCCGCAACAAGGCCAATTGATTCCACTTCATGGAGTGGGGCAAGGGAAACCAGTAGTCCTGCCAGCCCTATCATTCCTGATTCCGGTTGACCTGTTCTGACAGGGATACCATGTTCCTCCATCGATTCTCTGGTACCTTCTTCCGAGCAAACAACGTGGATTCCTTGAGCATCCGGGTCCATTGCAAGACCAGCTAACACGTAAAGCCGTGAATCACTGTGGCCCTTAATGAAATCAAGAATTGATTCTGCCACCTCATATTGTCCTGATGCAGTAGTTGGCTGGGCGTCTGATCCGATGCAAAGAACCGTCTGCGACCCAATATTCACCGAATGAATTGAGAGATGCGGGGGGCGAAGTAGACCCTCTGAATCGAGGGTTGCATGTGGCGGCATGTCCGGATGAAGTATTCTCGCTATTATCTTCGAATCATAAGATTCCACTAATCCATCAACTACGAGTTTACCCACATTTCCAATCCCTGGAACCGCTTCGATAATGGCATCATGAGGTGGGATGTCGGCAATATGCTGAATCTTTGTACGACTCATTCCTCTTCGTCACCTTCCTTCCGTGGAGTGGGGAGATTTTTGACCCATTCTTCTGAGCCCCAGCCTTCTCTTTGCCGTCGCCTATCTCCTTGGGGGTCCTCTGGAGAGAAACGAAGTGGTGCTACCGCAACTCTGGTTTCACCGCAATCACATTCTCTAGAGAATCCGTATGACAAGCATGCGGGGCATCGTTGTAACATTGTTCTAGGCATGAACGCAAGTAAAGCCCTAGCACCGGGTTCATGAAGTATTGTGGGCATCAGACGCGCTCAGCCGAGAAATTGCCGTCATATGCCTTCATCGCTGACTCTGCAGCTTCGACACAAGCATTCCATGCTGATTCGGCAGAATTGTAATCAGGACCTTCCACTTCGACCCTATAATTCGGTGCTCCGTCATAATGGCAGGTGAGTATGACTTCATCCATTCCATTTATGCTGGCCTCAGCCTTTTCCAGTACCTTTTGAATCCCTGAAACACCTTCACTTGACCATATCTCTACATGGAAATTCCCCTTCAAGTGCACTGATTCAGGAACGATATTTTCAACGGCTAGTTCCACTATTGTGGTAATCCATTTCCCTTTGAAACCAGCATTATTCAGGACATTTGAGTCTGCTGCAGCCTCTTCCAGTGCTCCGTACAAAGACCCGAAAGAATCTGTTAATTCCTCTGAAGTCGATTCCAGTTCATCCTCAGACCATCCTATTCTATCGGCGGCAACTTTCATTATTTGCCCGGCTCGTTGCTCGTTCTTCCAGAACTGGAGAGCATCTCTACGGCGCTCCTCTGAAACTGATTTTATGGAAAGATCAATCCTTCCACGTTCACGCTTTACGCCTATTGCCTTTGCAACAACCCGCTGGCCTTCTCTCAAGTGAGATCTTACGGATTTTACCCATCCCGCTGCGACTTCTCCTATGAATACGAATCCTTCAGCGCCGTCCATTCCGTCTATCTCTAGGTAGGCACCCTTGTCGCTTACGGATTTCACTACGCAGACGAGAAGGTCTCCCTCCTCAGGCCAGTATTCTTTACGAGCCAATGTCAAACCCCCTTCACTCGAGGATTTCTGTTAAACTGCTGCCCACCAAGTCGGCCTTGCCGCCTTTTGGCACTGCAAGTGTGCTCCCGCACACAGGGCACGATATGACGGAGGATGCCCGACTAAACACTACGGCCTCGTTACCGCAGTCATTACAATTAACTCTGAGAAAACTTGCACCAGCCATTTGAATCACCTATCAACGAGTTCGAATTTCTTCGCCCTCTTGGCTGCGGGTTGATGCGCCTTTCCAGTTTCAGTACACCTGTACAACAGGTTCACACGTTTCGTAGGCTTCTCTCCTGACGGTTTCGGACGAGGGAAACCACGGTATCCAGCAGTAACTCTTCGGAATCTACGCTGACCCCATTTGAGCTCACTTGCGCGACGCTTCTTGACGCGCTCCACCGTATGCTCAGTATGCTTGCCAGCAGATGGACTGTATCGCATAACCTTCCGTGGGCGCTTTACCATTTGTACCACCAGCGAGCCGTCCACCGACGGTTCCTATTTGAGTGTGGCGATAACGGTCGAGATCGGATGGGACTATCAATTCCCCATCTCTTTCAAGCCATATACCCTCTGCGGGCACCATGGATGTCCCTGTTGCGAGAGTCGCAGGCGCCGTCTTTCTTCTAGTTTCTATTTCATGGAATAGAATGGGGCCATCTGATTCCAGATACAAGATGGCCTTCGTGATTGCAACGGTTGGAATCGTACTTGTTCTCGGTCCCGATATACTTTCCCCATCCGATCTCCTTGATCGGTTCTCTGGTGACGATGCTTCTCAAGATATGGGCGTGGTAACCGTACATTTCGCCGCGTGGGCCATTCTCCTCTCGCTTGGCTCCATGTTAACCATTAGGGGCTCCAGAGTTTACGGCGCTATTTCACCTACGACCCTCATTGTTGGTTGGCTACTTGTCATTTCTTCAATCACCGTAGCAATGATTTTCAGACCCGGACCCAATCTACTTGACCCGATGGGAGGGATATTCAGCATATGGGCCGCTCTCTCCGCAGCCCCGGTCATTCTGGGGATGATTGCAGGGCTAATCGCATCTGTAGCAATAGTGGCATGGTCTGAGTATAGTGAACCGCCGCTGCTCCCTACACCCGGGCTCGATGATGAAGAAAGGCTGTATGTTCGTGAGATTGTGGAAAATCACCTCGAGGGGGGCTTGGATTGATGTCTGGCTCACCTGTAGAGGGTTTTACTGTGGGCTTCGCAATTTCGCTTTTATGGCTAATGATTCACGTTCTCTCAACATACAGAAGAGGGAACACTCCTGGCAGCCTCGTTGCAATGTCTGTGATTTTCTCTGTAGCAGCGCTCTATCTTCTTGCATCTATGCCGCATGAATCGATTTCATCGTCGTTGAGATCACTAATGTACTGCTTCGGCCTGACCCCGTTGATTGTTACCCCCTTCCTAGTGAGAATCACCGCCTCAGTCTCGAATGAATTCGATTTAATCGCCTTTCGAGAGGCAGATTCTGTATCAGATAGCGAGTGATAAGCCTCATAACAGTAAGGCAGTTCGCGCGAACGTCAAGGAGGGTTGCACATGTCCAAGGGAACACCTAGCATGGGAAAAAGACAGAAGCAAACCCACATCCGATGTAGGCGATGTGGAAAGCACTCCTATCACAAGTCAAAGGCCAGGTGCGCCTCTTGCGGATTCGGCGTTACTGCACGAATGCGAGGCTACAGATGGGCCAAAAAGAATCGTCGAATGACGGATTAAATGACACATCGTTTTCTAGGGAATGCCTAAATCCCGACAGCCAAAGGTCAGGACGTTCTCGATGTGCGGCATTATCGGTGTTGTCGGAATAGAGGGCACGACCGTATCGCCTACACTCTATGACGGGCTTCTGGTTTTGCAACACAGGGGCCAAGATGCTGCAGGCATACTAACAAGTACTGAGTCACGCATTTTTCATCGTAGGGCGAATGGATTAGTTCGCGATGTTTTCCAATTAAAACACATCGAACTTCTCCGCGGATCAATGGGCTTGGGACATGTCCGTTATCCGACCGCAGGCAGTAACTCAGCCGCAGAAGCACAACCATTCTACACAAACTCCCCCTTCGGAATCAGTTTAGCACACAATGGAAATCTCACAAATTCTGAAGAACTCATAACGGATTTATTTGACATCGACCGACGACGAATCAACACAGATTCAGATTCAGAGGCCTTGCTCAATCTGCTTGCAGCAGAGCTCCAACGCGCTATCCCGAATACCCCGTCAGGCAAGAGCACATTAGACGAGGAAGCCGTTTTCACCGCCGTGGAGCGCCTCCACAGAAGAGCAACCGGCTCATTTTCTGTCGTGGCCATGATAACTGGTTGGGGAATTATCGCAATACGTGACAGATTCGGGATACGCCCATTGTGCATGGGTTCTCGTACACAAGATGGCATGGTAGAGAGAATATTTGCATCCGAGAGCGTCGCACTAGACGTACTGGATTTCAAATTGGATCGAGATGTAATGCCCGGTGAGACAGTGATAGTGAGATCCAATGGGGCGATAAGTTCCAGAATATGCGCTCCAATCGCCGAACCCAGGCCTTGTATCTTCGAGCACGTTTACTTTTCAAGGCCGGATTCTACAATAGACGGAGTGTCCGTGCACGCTGCTAGGCTTGAAATGGGACGAATCTTGGGTGAAAGGATTCTGAGAGAAAATCCCGATCATGGGATCGATGTCGTTGTACCCGTGCCGGATAGCGGCCGCATAGCTGCACTAGAGTTAGCAAGGACTCTAGGCGTCCAATACAGGGAGGGATTCGTCAAAAATCGATATATTGGTAGGACATTCATAATGCCCGGACAGAATGTTCGTAAGAAATCTGTTAGGAAGAAGCTCAATACTATTCTCAGCGAATTTCAGAACAAGACTGTGTTAATTGTAGATGATAGTATAGTCCGTGGCAATACCTCGAAGAGGATTGTTGAGATGGCAAGGTCCGCAGGGGCTGAACAGGTCTTTTTCGCCAGCTGCGCACCTCCGGTAATACATCCCAATGTCTACGGTATTGATATGCCTGCTAGGGAAGAGTACATCGCCCATAACCGAACTGTGGATGAGATAGGTGCTGCCATCGGCGCGGACTGGATGATTTACCAGAAACTCGATGATCTGGTAACCGCTTGCCTAGGTGCTGCTGAGCGAGAGGTTACATTCGACTGTTCATGCTTCGATGGGGTGTATGTGACGGGCACCATCGACGAAGAATATCTGAATGGTTTGGAGTCTAGAAGGAAAGACGAAGCGAAGGATGTTGAACCCGTTTTATCTTAACTCTGGATAACCATGAAGCCTCTTGCCCGCTCCCTTGAATCATGCCCGGGCGCCTTTTGGAGTCCGAACTCATCTTGAGTCCATCTGCAGACATCATCTGGACAACACTTCCCGGCGGGGGTCTAGTGATCGCAAAACACGGTTCGATGATCGAATACCTACTCTCTTCACAAAAACCCCCTGCCCATGTTGCCACCAAATCCCTGTCTTCAATTGCGGTAACTGAAATGGGAATCATTCTAGGACATGAAGACGGCAGAATCGAGGTTCTGTCTGAATCAGGAATCGAATTTGCCGGCAATACAGAAGCATCCATCGAGACAATTGTGAGCGGCGGTAACTGTGCAGCGATACTCGACAGTGATGGAGAAGTTAGATGGATGGATGAGAGAAAAAAAGTCTACGCCATCGAAGGAATCGGCGAATCTGAAATGGTCCAAGCCAACTCTAAATCAATAGCAGCTTCAGGCGTTTTTGGAACATTGTGGATAGCCAATGAGGGCAAAATTGTCCATACATCACCTCCATTTGATGGGTCGATTGAGTCTATCAGCAGCATGGAATTCCGTCCATCCGGAATCCTCGTCGCCTTCCGAAGATCTTTGGATGGAGTCAGCGACAATGTGCCAGAAAATAGAATTGAATGTTGGAACATCTCAAGCGGGCAGATACATTGCTCCGAGACTGACCACCCATTATCATCAATGACGGCCACTAACAGCGGCGTAATCGTCGGTGATGTGATGGGTGGAGTGACCCAATTTGAGATATCAGGCCAACAATGTAAAAGGATTCAGTTAGAGGACCAACGTATCAGCACGCTGTCTTACTCCGGAGATATAACCTGTGTTGGGATTTGGTTCAATATTGTTGGTCTAAGAGACGGGAAAATACTCTGGAAATGTGAACTTGACGGTATCCCTCGTTCAATCACTCCTCTGCCTGATGGAAGATCAATTGCGGTGTGCGTCAATCCTACGACAGATGCCCTATCTGCATGGGTATTCAACCCCAAAGGAGGTGTAGAGGAAGATGCAAACGTCGAATCTCAAAACGAAGAAACAACTGAACTCCCAAATTACAGTGAAGAGGCGGACACTCGTTTTGAGCACAGTGGCGAAGAGGTAACTAAGATTCTTGACGATATGAGCGAAGAAGTCGAGGACCAAATAGCAGATCAAGAGGACACCGACCTTCTCGCAGAACTAGCATCTGAGGCCAGAATGATCAATTTGCCGCCAGTAGCTGACGCAGGGGAAGATCTAACGGTAACTTCCGATGAAGACGGTACTGCAGAAATATTACTGGATGGGAGCGCATCGTATGATCCAGATGGTGCAATTGAACTCTGGGAATGGCTCGATGAGCGTGAACGAGTTATAGGTTCGACCCCCAAAATAAAGGTGAGAGTCAGAAAGGGGACTCATGTTTTCCGTTTACGCGTCAAGGATGACAAAAATGCTATGACTGAAGCTATGGTGACGCTGAGAGTTATCTGAAATTTACGACGTCTGACGTAGATTTTGAGGCCCAACGGTCAATAACCCCTCTCTCTGTGCTTGTAATGGTCGATACGGTGAGCGATTCCATCCTGAAACTCGATGGCAAGAAAGCACTGGTTTTCGGCGTGGCTTCTGAAGATAGTATCGCCTATGCGATATGCCAAAGACTCGCTCAAGCCGGATGCTCCCTTGTATTAGGCTTCCAACCAAGATTTAGGAGTAGGATACAACAGTTGGTAGCTACATTACCTGAGGATACTGAATTGCACCCGATAGACGTCAACGTCGAAGGCTCAACAGCCTCCTTCTTCGAATCATGGCAGAATAATTCTCCTGGAGCAAAAGCAGACATCATCATACATGCAATCGGATTCGCCCCAAAAGAAGCATTCGACAGAAACCTCCTCTTCGTAGATATGGAACCGATGGATTTGGCTTTGAGAATAAGCGCACATAGCCTCCAAGGTATTGTCAGACACGCTATGCCGCATTTGGCCCCAAACTCCTCCACCATCACACTCACATATGCTGCAAGCACCAGGCACGTCCCTAGTTATGGTTTGATGAGCGTTGCAAAAGCAGCATTAGAGGCTTGGGTGAGGGAGATTGCCGCTAGGCTTGGCCCTGATGGCCACAGGGTAAATGCAATCAGCGCAGGCCCAATCCGTACTCTCGCAGCTTCAGGCATACCCGGATTCGAAGGCATATTGGCGCATGTCGAACGAAATGCGCCTCTTCGCAGGAATGTCGATCAAATGGATGTAGCTGGAACTGCCGCATGGCTGGCAAGCCCCCTCTCATCTGGGGTCACTGCTCAGATAATTCACGTAGATGGTGGGTATAGTTCTACGATGGTGCCCGATGACATAAGTGAGTGATTGCATGAAATCTTCAGGTATAGCCCGTGAAGCTTTTGAGCCCATTGCAATAATCGGGGTGGGAGCGCTGTTTCCGGATGCGAACGATGTTTCTGAATTCTGGCAGAATGTTTTGGATGCCAAATGTTCCATTAAGCAACTCCCCAATGATAGATGGAATTCTGAGGATCATTGGGTTGAAGGCGGTCCGAAGAATGTAGATGAGGGTAAGACCTACAGCAAAATCGGAGCGTGGATTCATGGATACGAATTTGATTGGAGGAGATGGCGACTTCCACCAGGCTCACTACCCCAAATCGACCCTTGCCAGCAGTGGGCTGTCAGCGTCTCCGCCGCCGCTTTGGAGGACGCCGGTTATCTCGGTGAAAATGCAAGGTATCCGATTCCAAGTGAGGTCACTGGCGTAATCTTTGCCAACGCCTTAGGGGGCGAAAATAGAACCCGTTCCACCGAGAGAGTCCTCATAGATAGGTATGAGAGGCATGCTAGAGAATCGGGAATATCGGAAGAAGAATTCTCCAAATTTAAGGACTCAATACTCGATGGATCCCCACGGGTTGATGAGGATACAATGCCCGGCGAACTTGCCAATGTAGTCGCTGGAAGGGTAGCCAATCTTTTGGATCTACAAGGTCCCAATTACACTACAGATGCAGCATGTGCTTCGGCAATTGCTGCTGTTTTGGATGCCTGCCATCTTTTACATTCTAGACAAGTAGACATGATGATTGCAGGTGCTGCAGATCGAACGATGGATCCTGCCACGTTCGCCAAATTTAGTGCGATAGGAGCATTATCGCCGAATCATTCAGTTCCATTTGATCGACGTGCAAATGGCTTTGTCATGGGGGAGGGGGCAGGTGCTTTGGTTCTCAAGAGGCTTGAGGATGCACTAAATGATAATGATACGATTTATTCCGTAATAAGGGGTATAGGAGCAAGCAGTGATGGTCGTGGAAAGGGCATCACTGCTCCCAGCCAGAGGGGACAAATTCAGGCAATCAATCGCGCATATGCCCAGGCGGGCTACGACCTTTCCAGCGTCGAGCTGATAGAGGCCCATGGTACTAGCACTTCCGTAGGGGATGCCACAGAATTGGCATCTTTGGCCCAAGCGTATGGCGGTAGCTTGCTGCCCGGTTCGGTAGCAGTAGGGTCCGTGAAATCACAAATCGGACATCTAAAAGCAGCTGCTGGTCTTGCAGGCATACTAAAAGCAGTTCTAGCGCTTCACAACAGAACAATACCCCCCTCTGCGGGTTTCGAGGAACCAAACGACACCGTGCCGTGGGCAAATGTCCCATTTTACGTCCCAACCACTTCTGGGACTTGGCCCGAGCCGAGTTCGCATCCAAGGAGGGCAGGCGTCAGCGCCTTTGGATTCGGCGGTACAAACTTCCATATCGCGCTCGAACAATATCACCCCGAAGCCCACACTGAATTATGTAATGGCTGGAGAAGTAAGCTTGATCTGCTCGCTGGAAGGGTTGATTCAAACGACGTCAAACGACTTCCATGGAACCATCTGAAAGCTCTCGAAGGAGGAGTGCTCCTTCTCAATGCAGACAGTCTTGAAGAGATGCGGTTAAAGCTCGAACGCGCATCTTCAGAACTGCTAGATGGAAGGCCAACATTTGACGAAAGTCCGAGCGGTAGGCGACTTTCAAGGGAGCTACCTCTATACTCTTCAGACTTCAAAGCAAAAGGAATCAGGTTATCACTGGTTGCAGTCACATGGGCACAGTTGGAGAAGAGACTTTCAATCGCCATAGATAGTATTGAAGATTCAGAAAGATATCCGTTTTTGGAGAGTCAACAGATTTTGATCGAGACAAAACCTGTTGACGTTGATGCAAAACTTGCCCATATGTATCCGGGTCAAGGGAGCCAATATCTGGGAATGACTCTGGATTTGGCACAAAGGTACCGAGTAGTAAGCTCGACATGGGCTGAAGCAGACGAAATAATGCGCCCCGTAATCCAAGACTCACTCTCGCGACTAGTTCTGTCGAACGATCTCGATGACGTTGATTTGGAAGCAGCGCAGAGGAAACTAACTCAAACGGAGTATACTCAACCAGCTATGCTCACTGCAGATTTAGCCATTGATCGTCTTCTAGCAGAACATCGAATAAGACCAGATATGGTTGCAGGGCATAGTCTTGGGGAGTATGCAGCTTTGATGGTATCGGGAATTCTGAGCTTCCAAGACGCAATGAGAGCCGCAGCAGCCAGAGGAACCGAGATGGGCTCTGTGGATGTACCAGACCCAGGACTCATGGCTGCTGTTGGAGCCCCTGCAGACAAGGTCGTTGAGACCATTAGCCAGATTGATGGATATGTGATAGCTGCGAACAGAAACAGTCCAAATTCCACTGTCATTGCAGGAGAAACTCAGGCAGTCAGATTGGCCATGAAAGTACTTTCTGATGCTGGAGCAACAGTCATACCACTACAGACCAGTCATGCATTCCATACTGATATTGTCGCACCTGCAAATGGACCATTAAAGCGATTCCTTGAGTCGATTGACATATCCCTCCCGGACATCCCAATAACAGCCAATGTGGATGGCTCATTTTATCCATTAGAGGCCGAAGACGCAAAATCGTCAATATTGGAAAAGTTGGCGCCACAGATGTCTTCTCCAGTGAATTGGATAGATCAGATAGAGACCATGCATGCAGCTGGTGCGAGGCTATTCTTGGAGGTCGGACCAAAACGAGCACTCTCATCAACGGTTAGTGATATACTGGGGATCAATGCCAAATCTTCTCCTACAAACCACCCAAAGGTAGGGGGAATAGCAACATTCCTTGGAGCTCTGGCATTCCTCTCAATAAATGGAAAGCAACCAATCTTGGATGAATGGGGGGGAAATATCCTCTCATCCGAATTCAAATGTAGACCGTCAGACATCGATATGGGTCCAGAGTCCAACGAGTTAGAGGCTCTCAGAACACGCTCCAGACCCTTGCCCACGGCACCAAGAGAAAACAGCAATGACCGCTATGTCGCAACTCCCGACCCCATGTTGAAATCTGGAAATGTGGTCGCCAGAATACTCGCAGAAGAAACCGGCTATCCTGCTAGTGTATTGGAGGGAAGGGTGGATTTAACCGAGCTCGGATTCGATGATTCGATGCTATCGAGAGTAGTGGAAAAACTCACCAAGCAGGGGGAATTCAGTGGATCAAAACCTAAGCATATTTCTACTGTGGAGGACTTAGTTGAGTGGTATGGACCTAGGCCAATCCTTGAGAAATTTGAGACTTCAATCTCAGAAGCCCCTGTAGTAAGTGGGGTATCTTTGGGCGTCCCAGGAATGAGCGAGGTCTTCGACGAAGGGGTCTGGGATGCGATTCTAGCAGGCAGAAATTTAATTTCTGAGCTTTCAACAGAAATGAAACAAAGACTAGTCGACAAGAATATCGTACGTCTAGTAAAAAGCGAAGACGGGACCTCAAGATTGGTTTCTGCAGATTCGTTCGATACAGTACCTCAACTCGCAGGAACGGGCGGAGTCTTTGATCTGATTGAGCAGTATGGTATAGACTCCAAGCTGGTCGAAGCCTTTGACATCGCAACTTCACTCGCCTTCGCTTCAGGACTCGAGGCTCTGAGGGATGCAGGCCTGCCTTTGTTCCCCATCGAGCAAACCAATACCTCTGGAATGAGAGTAATACGGAAATGGACACTCCCGGAAAGTGAGCGTGATCGAACTGGAGTAATATTCGCGTCAGTTTTCCCAGGACTTGAGAAAGCAATCGAGCATGCTTTGAAGGAAAAATCTCCTCAAGAATCCCAATTCGACAGGAAATACCTCCTCCAGGTTTTGTCCATGGGCCATAGCCAATTCGCATCATGGATCGGAGCAAGAGGCCCTAATCTGGCCATTAACAATGCCTGTGCGTCAACTCCAGCAGCGTTCGCAATAGCCGAGGACTGGATGGCCAGAGGTCGATGTGATAGGGTAATAATTGTCAGTGGAGATGACTCCACATCAGAGACGTTGATGCCTTGGATCGGATCAGGATTTGCGGGGGCCGGCGCCCATGCAATGGGCAATGTCGTGGAGGAAGTCGCCCTGCCCTTTGACGCACGTCGCCATGGCATGCTTCTCGGAATGGGTGGAGCAGGGTTCGTGTTGGAACGACTCGAAGACTCGAAAGATCGAGGAGTCATGCCATATGTCGAACTTCTCGGGGCCGAGATTGCCAACAGTGCATACCATCCGACACGCCTCGACACAGAACATGCAGCATCTGTAATGGAATCGTTTGTCTCCCGCATGGAAGATCGATGGGGGCTTGAAAGAAGCGATATGGCGAATCGAATGACATTCATGTCACATGAGCCATATACTCCCCCGAGGGGAGGGTCAGCATCAGCAGAGGTAAGTGCGCTCCGACATGTATTCGGGAGGAATGCATCTGAAATCTTGATCACCAATGCAAAAGGATACACCGGGCATCCGATGGGTGTTGGTTTAGAGGATGCTGTGGTAATCAGGGGCCTCGCCGCAGGGACACTTCCCCCTGTTGCAAATCACATGGTCGATGATCCTACTCTTGGAAATCTCAATCTCTGCAAAGGAGGGCAACATAATTTGGATCTTGCTCTGAGGCACGGTGCAGGTTTCGGGAGTCAGATTGCGCTCACACTCATGCGCAGGATTGCTGACTCGGACAGACAAAGATTCGATTTGAATAGGATATCCAGATGGTCCCTTGAGGCAAGTGGGGGAACATATGTCGATCTCAGAGTTATGAAAAGGAAACTTGTAGCATATGTTGATGCTGATGAAAATCTCGTAGGGGGAGTCGCAGGCAAAGAATATTCTCCAGATCCCATTTCTAAGCCAATAATCCCCGTCAAGAGCGATGAAAAGATAAGACCAGTTGTCCGATCAAATAAGGCCAAAAAACCGATTGTAAAATCATCAGATAAGTCGAAAACCTTCGTTTTGAACGTCCCTTCTGACATTGATGAAACTCGGGTAAAAGTGTTGAAAATCGTAGCAGAATTCACCGGATATCCACAAGAATTCATAGAAATGGATGCAGATATGGAGGGGGAACTGGGAATCGATTCGATCAAACAGGCAGAAATAATGGCGGAGATAAGATCCACATTTGCATTACCCTTGGACGAAGAATTCCAACTTAGAGACCACCCGACATTGGCCCATATTCTAGTTTACATATCATCAATGAACGAAGTCCAAAACACTCAACAGCTGGATCTATCTTTTTCACAGCCTTCTGAAACAACGACCCCACATGAAAATTTCACCGTGACTGGTGTGCAAGTAGAATCACAACCCGACAAAGAGATACTTTCTAGAATTCTCCCAATCGTGGTGCTACACACCGGATATCCACAAGAATTCATTGAGATCGATTCAGACATGGAGGGCGAGCTAGGAATCGATTCTATCAAGCAGGCAGAAATAATGTCGGACATAAGAACTGAATTCAATTTAGAGACGGACGAGGAATTCCAGATCAGAGACTACCCAACCTTGGGGCATGTCGTCGCCTACGTGTCTGGATTCAATGGCGAGGGAACTACTCCCTTGCGCGATCCTAGAAAACATATCAAGAATGATTCTCATGATCCTCCTGAAGTTCACAGACACAGAATCGAAATCGAAAATATGGCCCCTCTGGAAATGGGCCCTCTACCTTCACAGATCCTCATCACTAGAGATCAGAGAGGAGTGGCCGATGCTATATCAGAAATTCTCCGTTCAATGGGCACAACCCCCATCTTTGTGGATGGGAGTGGAAATGAGGGAATAAGAAATGTGGATACGGCACTCATACATCTGACCCCTCTTGATGCAGAAGGGACATTAGCCAGCGATCCGAATCCACTTGGGTGGGCCACATCGACACATTCGCTGTTGAAAGATTTTGACATCAATCCCGATCTTCAAGTTCAAACATTAGTGACAGTTTCCGCACTGGACGGCGCCCACGGTTTCTCTGGAATGAACCTGAACTCAGCAGCTGCGGGAACACATGGGGTCGCGATGAGTTACGGTAGAGAGCGTCCAAATGTGATGGTCAGGGCAGTCGATCTAAATCCAGAATTGCTCAATAATCCAGAGTCTGCTGCATTCGCAGTACTTGCAGAGACATCCAGAAAAACTGGGCCGATTGAGGTAGGCGTCGATGCTGATCTCAAAAGACAGAGAATCGTACTTAGAATTTCAGATACTCCCCCTCCTCAGATTTCCCTTGATTCCAGTGACGTCTGGATTGTGAGCGGTGGAGCTGCCGGAGTCACTGCTGAATGCATGATTCGCCTCGCATCAAGCGAGAAATCTGATTCGCCGACATTCATTTTACTCGGCAGAACTGCCTTGGACCCGAAATTAGCTGATCTAGCTAATTCAGACGGTCAGGTCATGGAAGATGAAAAGACCCAATTGAAGCAACATATGGATTCGATCAGTAGATCGGGGAAAGTCACTCTAAAGGAATGGGAAGATGCATGGCAATCTAAAAAACGGGCCATTGGAATCCATTCTACCCTTTCGAGACTCAGGGCCGCTGGAGCTACCGCAGAATACATTTCAGTCGATGTCACATCAAGGAAGTCTGTTGATTCAGCTATTGACTTAATCATCAGTAATTACGGTCTCATAACCGGAATAGTGCATGGTGCAGGTATTGAAGACTCCACACCCTTTGATTCGAAGACAGAAGAAACCGTACAGAAGGTCATGGGCGTGAAGGTAGGTGGTTGGCTATCGATTTACGATTCGTTGTCCTCGAGAAAGCAACCAATTAGATTCGCATGCTCATTCACATCCGTGGCTGGAAGATTGGGCAATGCAGCCCAACTAGGTTACTGTGCAGCGAATAGGATATTAGATGCCGAACACGCTAGATTATCCTCGGAAGATATGGTCTCATTCTCAATTGCTTGGTCGCCTTGGGCCGGTGCGGGGATGGCTACAAGGGGATCACTGGAGACTGTATTCGATCGTGCAGGAGTGGATATGATATCCGTCGACGATGGTGCACGAATGTTCGTCGAAGAAGTATTGGGATCAGGAGGAAAGCCAGTCCTGATCGCAGGAAAATTGGGTACTCTGGACCACAGAAAATCAGTGAGAAGAAAAGAAGTCCATCTATCTCAAAACGCATCATCTGAATACGGTGATCCTCTTTCTCTACCGATGATTGAACAGATTCTCAAATGCGATGTCGGTGCAAGGGCTGTAACTTCGATTTGTTTGGATCCGGATTCGCATTCATATCTCAACGATCATTCAATATCTGGAGTGCCATATTTCCCAGGGGTAATGGCTCTAGAAATGATGGCTGAGACCGTTAGTCTGTGTGCGAGCAGCGGTAAAGTTTCCAGCTTTGAGGATGTTGAGTTTGGAATACCAGTGAAAATTACAAGAGGGACTAAGGAAATTATCTGTGCTGTTGAATCCGTTCATCACAGTGGCGCCGAGGCTGCATTTTCTTGCACCATAGAATCTATTGCCCCCGGAGGATCCAATCAATCGATAATCCATCATAAGGCCATAGCAATCTTAGGGCCTCCCGCGTTAAGCGATCCGATTCAAGATATCATTCCACAGGAAGAGGACGGATCAAGAATACTTGCCTCAACAGATATTTATCACCGGATGTTCCATGGGCCCAGATTCCAACCTTTAATCGGGGTGGTAGCATCCATACAGGACGAAAACGGCCGGGGTGTTGAAGCCCGTGTACACGGAATAAAGGATATCCCTAATCCGGAATTGTTCAACACGGGGGCCGGTGAAAAACAACCTATGATGCTGGCTCATCCTATGCTCATCGAGTCATGTTTCCAGACAGCAGGTCTGACATCGATGGACATCGATGGTGTTGATTCGCTTCCAGTGGGTGCACGTAGAATAGTGCTTTCAGATGAGATTTCAGGTGGTTCGTTAACCGTCTTGTCCGTTAGAACCGGGTCTTCATCCGACTCTTCCACTCTGCATAATTCAGTCATAAGGCTCGATGGCGCACCCGTTCTCAAAATCGATGGACTCAGAATGAAATCAATGGCTTTCTTGGATGCCAGCGAGCGTCCAGGTTTGATAGATTCGGAGTAGGCAATATGTCCAATAACGCTCCTGCGCTAATATTAAACCAAGAATCATTGAAGATCCACTTTACGAGCCATTCCTCAATTTCAGAGGACATCACAAAACCACCTCTTTTAGATTTGAAAATATTGGCTTCTTTGAGCTCTAAAAGGAGATTGCATCATGTTTCGGGGAGGCACGCACTCTCAAAAATTTCGTCGTCTAAAGATGGAGATGTACTAGAAATAGTGCCCGGCCTGGGCGGTTGCCTGATTCGTGATGGCAGAATTTTTGCACGATGCAGCATATCACATTCTGATTATGGTGCCGTAGCCGTGGTAGCGCCAGAAAATATGTCCGTAGGGGTTGACTTAGAGCCTAGAAATCGAATAATATCGCAGGGGGCATTAAATTTGATTTTGAATGAAAAGGAAAAATATGATGCCCAAGATGAGCACTCAAGACTTCTAATTTGGATGTCTAAAGAGGCTATTTCTAAAGCCCTTGGCATTGGCATGTCAATTTCGAAAGATATCACACACGACGGAAAATCATGGGTAGCCATGGGATCAAGGTGGGCAACAAACAGCCATCATGTAAAAATCTCAGGTGTTGAGCACATCGCTGTGATCGCTCTTGGAATCACGGAAGAGATTTGATGGCCTCGTGCAGTACTGGAAGAGCATCTTCCCATTGAGCCACAATCCCGTAGTCCGCGACGCCGAAGATAGGTGCTTCAGGATCCTTATTGATAGCAAGGATGTACCTGCTTGATCGCATGCCAGCTAGGTGTTGAATGGCCCCAGATATTCCCACCGCAATGTAAAGGGACGGCGTGACGGTTTTGCCTGTTTGGCCGACTTGCATGCTGTGCGGAAGGCCCCATTCATCCACAACTGCCCGACTAGCACCCACCGCTGCGCCGAGCGAATCGGCAACAGATTCAAGTTTTTCAAAGTTTGAAGGGTCTCCAAGGCCTCTGCCCCCTGAAATTATTATATCGGCCTCCGAAACGTCTAGACGCTCTCCTGCTTTGGCTACGGCCTCTAAGATTGCAATTCGCAAATCTTCGCCAGAATCCACTGTCGAAACATCTGCCGAACCTCCCGATTCGGCTGATTCAATTGCGTTCGGCCTGATTGTAATAACTGCGTCACCACTCACCGAGATACTTTCTACAGCCTTACCTGAGTAGGCAGGCCTCTCCAACTTTATTCCGGGTGCTATCGACGTCACATCTTGAATGACTGAGCGGCCAAGGCCTGCTGCTAAACTTGCTGAAAGCTCTCTTCCTACGGGAGTAGTAGCCATTAGTAGAGTCCCATCTACAAGACCGGATATTGCTGTAGCCCACGTTGATGAGTCGAATACTGAAAAACATGCTCCGGTGAGTTTAATCACCTTCTCAACACCTTGGATCTCAGATGCTTCCTCAGCACCATTTCCGCCGGGCATGATCACAGTACACGATTCACCAATGATCGATGCCGCTTTCACCAATTGTGGCAAAGTCGGATGCATTCCTTCTTCATGCGGTTCTGAAACGATTGTTACACTCATGTCATGCCCTCCTCAGATTATGTTGGCCTCTTCTCTTAGCTTGATGACAACTTCAGAGGCAGAAGCCGCACCCTGGAATGTCTGCCCGGCAGGTTTCTCCGGGGGATATCCGATTGATTCGATATTTACCCCGCCGTCTTCCATTGAAACACCTAGATCTGCGGGAGATAACGACTCTATTTGCTTCTTTTTGGCCATCATGATGCCCCTTACATTTGGCCTGCGGAGCTCTTCATCTCCCTTGTCGAATGCAAAGACGCATGGGCCACTCACCGAAACACGTTCAATGCCTGAAGAAGTCGACCGGGTTGCTACGAAGTTTCCGTCGTTAGCCTTCACTTCCGAAACTAGACCAACACATGGAAGGCCTAGCATCTGGGCAACTCCTGATGCCGTGGAGCCAGAATTAGTATCTGCTGCTTGTTTACCTGCGAGAACGATATCCGCCTCCGATTTACGGACAGCGGCCGCCAGAGCCCCCTGAAGAGATAGCGAGCCCGGAACCCCCTCATGCAATACGTGCACCAGCTCATCAGCGCCTACCGCAGCGGCATCGACAAGAGACTTGGAACAACGCTGAGGACCAAGCGTAATGGCAACTACCTTGGCCCCTGATTCGCTTTGCAACTTAAGCGCGGCTTCGAGAGCGTATTCATCGTAGGGGCTGATTGTCCATTTTGATATGGAGCCCTCGTCAACCGACCCACCGGCTATACTGATTTTTGCTGTTGTGTCTGGAACTTGTTTGATTAGAACGGCTACCTTCATGCGATCACCATATTTCGACTTGGCAGCAATCCTATCAATACAACGGAATCAGGCTTCTCTCGTGAAAGCCTGAATGCCAGTTATGTGTCTCCCAAGTATCAGATTGTGTATGTCGTGAGTTCCCTCATACGTCTTAACCGATTCTAAATTAGCCATATGCCGCATTACTGGATATTCGTCCAGTATGCCATTTGCCCCGTGTATATCTCTGGCGACGCGCGCAATCTCGAGGGCTACATCTACATTGTTCATTTTTGCAAGAGAGATGTGCTCGGGTACCCATTCTCCGGAATCCTTCTTGACACCCAGGTGATATGCGAGTAGTTGCGCCTTCGTAATCTCGCGAAGCATCCATGCCAGCTTGTTCTGAACCAGTTGATATGCCGCTATCGGATGGTCGAATTGAATCCGACTCATTGCATAGCTTTTGGCTGAGTCGAAGCATGACTGAGCAGCACCAACCGCGCCCCATGAGATGCCGTACCTAGCATTGTTGAGGCATGAAAATGGTCCTCTTAGCCCTTTGACACCAGGGAGAATCCTGTCTTTTGGAATCTTGCAGTCTTGGAATACAAGTTCAGATGTAACGCTGGCCTTCAGGGAGTGTTTACCTTTCATTTCCGGCGCAGAAAAACCAATGTCTCCCTTCTCGACAATGAAACCTCTGATGACTCCGTCAAGTTTGGCCCAGACCACTGCCAAATCGGCAATGGTCCCATTGGTGATCCACATCTTTGCTCCATTCAGAATGTAGTAATCGTCTTCTTCTTCGGCCTTAGTCACCATGTCCCCGGGATTAGAACCATAGTCTGGTTCAGTTAAACCGAAACAACCGATTAGCTCCCCGCTTGCCATCTTGGGAAGATATTTCTCTTTCTGTTCCTCACTTCCAAAGTCCCATATCGGATACATTGCGAGCGAACCCTGCACACTTGCGAAAGATCTGATTCCGCTATCTCCCCTCTCTAGTTCTCGGCAAATCACGCCGTATGCGGTGTAAGAGAGCCCTGGGCACCCATAACCCTTCAATGGGGCTCCTAGTATCCCCATTCCGCCAAGTTCCTGACGCCATTCATCTAGAAATACTCCTTGCCTGCAAGCATTCTCTATTTTTGGGATAACCGATTCATCGACCCAGTCTCTGACGGCATCGCGAATCATACGTTCTTCGTCAGTAAGAAGTGAATCAACATCGTAGAAGTCGAGTGCCTCGTAACCCATAATATCGAACCGTTCGCGGTAAAGGAGTCCCTTCAAGGTTCGCACTTCGATTTCATCTATTCGACCTTGTAGACCATATCCCTATCGCCATAACACCCATTATTCCAAATGATAGCATAGTCACCAATTTCGGTAATCCTTGAGCCACACCTATCTCCTCAGGAACAAGCAGGGCAACAGTCCCATCTCGAGTTATGATCCAGTAGTCGCCGCTATTGCCTTCCCAGACGCCAGTTATGGTAGAGCCACCTATTCCAAATGATTGGTCAATGATGGCTTCGTTGGTTAGCCATGTGAAAGTACCGCCCCCAAATGGCTTGTGTTCCATTATCTCGACAGGTGCTGCCGTAATTAGAATTTGATTGGAAGAAGTCAATGAGATGGAAAGGGGCGCCCCATCGAGTCCCTCTAAGGTCTGCGTGGTCAATCCGACTACGCCCGATTCAAACTCAATTTCTGCAATGGATCGGTCCATGGATATCGCAACACAAACAGGTACTCCTCCTGGCCTACAAACAATGTCTGACCAAGATGGGCCACTCCCCCCGATCCAAGATAGAATGTGATCCCTATCGATCATCCCTATACCTTCCTCCGCGGATGTCACCAAACACACAAACGGATCCGGGAGACAGTCTATGCTCGTTATCGATGAGCCGCCCGTGCCCGGCATTGGTATAACCTCTGAGCTACCATTTCCAGATGGCCGCATGCGGTATAGGGTGCCTTCTGAACTTCCAAGATATGCCCATTCGCCGTTCGCATTCCAAGATACCGCTTGCATGCTGTCATAACCTACCGACTGGGCCGATGCTGCCCTCTCAATCGAATGGTCGGAAATCGCATACCTTAGGACCGACCCGTTTTTACCCACAATAAGCGCTGTGTTTCCACCGGGGTGATAGTCCGAATCCAACAGGTCTGAATCCGAAATATCCGCGAGAGGTATCATGGTACTTGGAGATGATTTGTCCATCGAAACAGCATATCCTTCCGCACCAATTATCACAACCCAATTCGAAGCCGGATGTATGGCAGCATCTTCAACTCCGGGGTCGTATTCCATCAATGTAAACGAATGATCAATCCTCACCACTGAGCCATCTTCTGCAATAGCCGAGGGTACCATCCCCAGCAACAACAGAAACACTAGCAACCGTGCGGTCATGATGCTCGGTACGACTCATCCCGCTTAGCCACTACGTTCAGCAGGCAAGCATGCTCGTCACGGACAGCCTTCAAATCCCCTCGGACATCCCAAGGCTCATGGAGCGCTTCGATGTAAAGCGGGGATTAGTCAAGACAGTGGCAGCAGATGGGGGCCTTTCGTCCCTAGCAAAGAGATATTTCGATGATGTAGAAAAGACCGGCCAACAGGCTTTCAAAGCCTCTCATGGAATCATGACGTCCATTGAAGGAAAGTATGATGATTCAGGCGCTTTGATAGTGGATGTAACTAACGTTCCTCCGGATTTTGATGACCCTGATGCCGTAAGCGCAGCAATGGATGCTAGAAAGCGATGGACACAGTTTCTAGATGAGGCAACAGGATACAATTCAAAGCAAAGAGGCGACAAGGCAAAAGAATGGGCTAAGAAGGCAACAAAAGCCAAGTCAGGAGTTTCATCGGCTCGGCATTTTATGTCGATGGCGGAAAATCTGTCAGAAGAAGTAAAATCAAAGGCAAATGCGCTTATTGAAGAAATAGAAGAGGCACTTGATAATGGAGAAAACACACGTGCCGCTGGAAGAGCAGAAAAGCTCGGCAAGCTACTGAGCGCGTGAGGACTCGACATGGAAGAAACAGACGGATTCAGCGAGACCGCCAATTCCTCAATGCTCCGTATGTTCGCCAATGTCGAAGAGATCGTCGGGGCCAATCACGTCGCTTCTGTAATTGACGGCGCACCCAGTGCGGGGGGCGACGATATCATTCGAGCATATATCGGCCTCGAACCAAGCGGCAAGGCGCATCTGGGATGGTTGTTGATTTCAGATTGCATCGGCAACATGCTCAGGGAAGGCGTCAACGTCACCATACTACTGGCAGATTGGCATGCTTGGGTAAATGACAAGTTTGGTAGAGATATGGAGAAGATATCGATTGCTGCCGACTACATGTCAGAGGTTTTTCGAGTTCTGCTCGGGCATCCCTCTGAAGGGGAATCAGCAGGACAGATCCAATTTCAAAGAGCCAGTGTTTTGATGAATGAGGGCACATATTGGGAAACTGTTCTCAGATGTTCTAAAGGAATGAGTTTGGCTAGAGCAAGACGCACCTTTAGCATAATGGGGAGAACTGAGGACTCCTCTGATGACGACTTAGCTGCATTTTTCTATCCCCCCATGCAGGCAGCAGATATCTTCACTCTCAATGTCGACATAGCCTTCGGAGGGATGGATCAAAGAAAGGCACACATGTACATGCGAGACGTGGCAGACAGGAATAGTTGGAACAAGGCAACATGCATCCATACACCTATGCTTTCCGGGTTAAAGGGAAAACAAGGCGGCCGTATGGATTCCTTCGATCACAAGATGTCGAAGTCGGACCCCTCTAATGCGATAATCCTCCATGATTCTACCAAGACTCTGCGTAAGAAACTTAGAAAGGCATTTCTTGATGTTCAGGATCCCCATTCACCAGTCTATGAGATCATCAGTCACATCATACTCCCGAAGACCGGGAGTATGACGGTCACTCCTAAGCCAGAGTTTGGCAAGCCTTCGGAATGGAGCGACATAGATGAAATTACTAGGGCGGTATCAAGTGGTGATTTGCATCCATTTGATCTCAAGATGGCCACTGCAGACTCTCTTTCTGCAATCCTTGAACCTCTTAGGGAGTATTTTGACTCAGAAAATACGCTTATGAACCAAATAATTGAGATTACCGGGTAAACCGGCACCATCCCATACTGCACCTCATGAGTAGTATGAATGGGGATTTCGCTAAATAGCAAATCTAGGTCGTCCGGGCGATGGTTACATCAGTGGGTATCGATGATATCGCGATTCACATACCCCGTCTTTACTTCGATATCAAGGATTTCGCAGAATTCAGAGGCGCGGATTATGGCAAGTTGAACCGAGGCCTAGGCCTCTCA
>MDTG01146249.1_pt1 | contig 27022 bp, 28 predicted proteins | sample 811421 | NCBI WGS metagenome assembly MDTG01 (sample SAMN05326645, study PRJNA326480) | marine metagenome | isolation source: seawater | place: Pacific Ocean: South East | collected 2011
GTTTATCTTTGATAAATGACCATATAATTCTTGTCATTTCGTCGCCATCTAACTCGACTACTGGATTTTTAACTTTTATTTTAGCCATAAAATATTGATTGATAAACTGTGATTTTTATACATATTAAGAAAAATTTAGCAAACTTAAAATTATGTTTAATTCGATATTTCCAAAAATTCACAAAGAGGGCTATAAATTCTTAGCTATAGCAATTTTAATTACCTTTTTAATTATGTTTTTTTCAAAGTTTTTTGGTTTCATTTCAATAATTTTAACGGCCTGGGTGTACTATTTTTTCAGAGATCCTGAGAGATATTCAATAAACGAAGACTCTTATTTAGTTAGTCCAGCTGACGGGTTAATTACTGATATTTCAGAAAAGTCAGGCCCAGAGGAACTCAGATTAGAAAATACGACTTTTACAAAAGTAAGCATATTTATGAATGTTTTTAACTGTCATGTAAATAGAACTCCGACTTCAGGAAAGGTTGAAGAAATATATTATAAGCCCGGAAAATTTTTGAATGCATCTTTAAACAAAGCTAGTGAAGAAAATGAAAGGAATTATTTTAAAATAAGAACTAAACAAGATAATGAAGAAATAATAATTGTTCAAATAGCAGGATTAGTTGCAAGAAGAATTGTATGTGAGGTTGAACAAGGTCAAGAATTAAAACAGGGAGCCAGAATAGGCATGATAAGATTTGGAAGTAGAGTTGATATCTATTTTAAAAATAAAAAAATCTTAGCGAAATTAGGCCAAAATGTAGTTGCTGGAGAAAGTTTAATTGCATCACAATAATGGAAACAAATAAAAAATTTAAATTAGTATCATCAAAAAGAACAAGATATCTTTTGCCAAATATTATTACATTAGGTGGTGTTTGTCTTGGAATCAGCTCTATAAAATTTGCAATAGATGGAAACTATAGTTTAGCTGTTACATTAATTCTATTCGCTGCTATATTAGATGCTTTAGATGGAAGAGTAGCTAGATTAATAAAAGGAACTTCTGAATTCGGAAAGGAATTAGACTCCCTCACAGATTTTGTAAGTTTTGGTATCGCGCCAGTTTTAATTTTATATTTTTGGGAATTGAATACCTATGGAAAACTTGGTTGGGCAATAGCATTGATTTATTCTGTTTGTTGTGTTCTCAGATTAGCTAGATTTAATTTGACAACAAGAGAAAATCAACAAGAATGGAAAAATAACTTTTTTGAGGGTGTGCCTTCTCCTGCTGGAGGCCTATTAATTTTAACTCCATTAATTTATGAACTGACTAATCTAAATTTTAATATTGATATAAAATTACTAACTCCATATTTAACAGTTTTGATAGCATTATTATTGGTTAGTAAAATTCCGACACTATCTTTAAAAAAAATATCTATATCATCTAAAGCTACAGTATTTTTATTATTGGCAATTGGTATTATTTTTATAGCTTTGTTATTCTATACTTTTGAAACTTTATTAGTTTTTAGCCTTAGTTACCTATTGTTAATACCGGTAAGTTTTCTTATTTATAAAAATCAGCAAAAAAAATATGCTACAAAATTATCTGACGAAGATCATGAAGATGTTTTGTAATGAAAAAATCTAAAAGAGTAAAAAAAAGCAATTCTTGGAAAATTAAGCAGCACAGGGATCAATTTTTCAAAAAATCTAAAATTTTAGGTTATAGATCAAGAGCCTCCTTTAAATTAATTGAGTTAAATAATAAGTTTAAATTTTTAAAAAAAAACTCAAATTTACTAGATTTAGGCTCGTCCCCTGGCGGATGGGCGCAAGTCGCTGACAAAATAATTACCAAAGGAAAAATTTTGTCAATTGATATAAAACCAATGGAACCAATTAGAAATGTGCAATTTTTAAAGTCTGATATTTTTGATCCAAATACTCAAAGAAAGATTATTAACTTTTTTAAGGGAAACTTAGATGTAATCATTTCAGATATGGCTGCTGACACTACCGGCAATAAGTCTCTTGATTCTATTAGAACAAATCAACTTTGTTCTGAAGTCATAAATTTTTCATCTAAAATTTTAAAAAATGAAGGGGTATTTGTATCTAAACTTTTTATGGGTGAGGACTTTATTGAATTAAAGAATTTAGCTAAATCAGTGTTTAAAAGTGTTAATTTTTTCAAGCCGGAATCTAGCAGGAATGAATCAAAAGAAACTTATATACATTGCAAGATTTTAAAGTCTTTATAAATCCCAAAAATTGTATATAAGTTTATATGGTATCAATAAAAGAATCTTTAACCTTTGATGATGTGTTGTTGCTTCCACAGTATTCAGAAGTTTTGCCATCGGATACTGACATCTCAGTTAGTTTATCAAAAAAAATACATTTAAAAGTACCTTTTTTATCCTCTGCAATGGATACAGTCACAGAGTCTAAAATGGCTATAGCTATTGCCAAGGTTGGAGGTATAGGGATTATTCATCGTAATTTAAAAATCATCGATCAAACAAACGAGGTAAAAAAGGTTAAGAAAAAAAAATTATTAGTTGGTGCTGCTGTAGGTACAAACACAGAAGATATTGAAAGAGCTAGTTCACTTGTAACAAACGGATGTGATTTAATTGTTATAGATACAGCTCATGGCCATAGCAAAAAGGTATTAAAAATTTTGTCAAAATTAAAAAAGATTAAAAATTCAGTTCCAATTTGTGTTGGAAATATTGCTACAGGGGAAGCTGCAAAAAAATTATATGACTCAGGTGCAGATATAATTAAAGTAGGAATTGGACCGGGTTCGATATGCACTACGAGGATGGTGGCTGGTATTGGAGTTCCCCAAATTTCGGCTGTTATGGATGTAAAGCATGCACTAAGAAATAAAAAAATCAAAATTATTTCTGATGGTGGGATCAAATTTTCGGGGGATATTGCAAAAGCATTGGCCGCAGGGGCTGATGCTATCATGATGGGGTCAATATTTGCTGGAACAGATGAGAGTCCTGGAAAAAAATTTAGTATTAAAGGTAAAATCTACAAACAATATAGAGGAATGGGCTCTATAGGAGCAATGTCCTCAGGTTCTGCTAATAGATACTTTCAAAAAAATTATAAAGATAAATCAAAATTTGTACCCGAAGGAGTTGAAGGAAGGGTAGCGTACAAAGGAAGTGTATCAAAAATAATATATCAATTAAAAGGGGGTTTGCGCTCATCCATGGGCTATATAGGCGCTAAAAACTTGAGTGAAATTTCAAAAAATGCCAAATTTACCAAAATTACTAAAGCTGGATTTTATGAAAGCATGGTTCATAGTGTTGAAATGACAGAAAAAACTATTAATTTTAAATTATGATATTCAGAATATTACAATTTTTTTTAATATTTATTATATTTACGAATTTTTCGTTTGCAAATAATCAATACTTTCAAACAGGATTAGAACTTTTTAATAGTAAAAAATTCGATGAGGCAAGATTTAAATTTGAGCAAGATATTGTTTTTAATCCTAAAAACGAAATGTCTTATTTGTACTTGGCAAAAATTTTTAAAAGCTTAGATAAAAAAGAATTAGAGGAACAAAATCTTAATACAGTAATTTTGCTTAATCCTAAAAACGAAGAAGCAATTTACAATTTAGCAAAATTAAAATTAAGTGTTTCAGATTATAAAAAAAGTACAGAGTTGAATGAAGTATTGATGAATTTATGCGAAAAATTTTGTGATCAAAGCAGAAAATTAAAAATAGAAATTGAGAATTTATCAAAAAAATAAATGCAATTTCCCAATGATATTGAAAAGATAATAATAGTTGATTTTGGGTCACAAGTTACAAAACTCATAGCTAGAAGAATAAGAGATCTTGGAGTTTACTCAGAAGTTGTAACACCAATAACAATTAAAAAAATTAATGATTTTAGTAAAATAAAAGGAATTATCTTGTCAGGTGGCCCTTCAACAGTAACTAAAAAAAAATTTCAAACTATTCCGAAACAAATTTTTAAAAAAAAAATTCCAATATTTGGAATATGTTATGGCCTACAATTAATAGCTAAGTTATATGGCGGGCGAGTAAAACCCTCCAAAAAAAAAAGAGAATTTGGTAGAGCATTTATTTTTAAAAAAAAAAATTCACTTTTAACTAAAAATTTTTTTTCTAAAGATAGATCAGTTTGGATGAGCCATGAGGATGCTGTGGTAAAATTACCAAAAAATTTTGAAACGATTGCATTTACAAAAGACTCTAAGTATACAATTATTGAAAATGATAAAGATAATATATATGGCGTCCAATTTCACCCAGAAGTTACGCATACTGAAAATGGTAAACAAATATTTAAAAACTTCATTTTTTCTATCTGTAAAATAAAGAAAAAATGGAATGTTGTTCTACAAAAAAAAAGACTTATTGAAAATATTAAAAGAACAGTAAAAAATGATAAAGTTATATGTGCTTTATCTGGCGGTGTTGATAGCAGTGTAGTTGCTTTATTAGTCAACAAAGCAATTAAAAAGAACTTAATATGTATAATGGTGGATACTGGATTAATGAGAAAAAATGAGTTTAAATATACCTATAGATTATTTAAAAAAAATTATAAACTAAACGTAAAATTAATTAATGCATCTAAATTTTTTCTAAAAGAACTTAAAAATATTTCTAATCCAGAAAAAAAAAGAAAAATAATTGGTAATTTATTTATCAAAATATTTGAAAAAGAGTCTAAAAAAATAAAAAATGTAAAATTTTTAGCCCAGGGTACTCTTTATCCTGATGTCATTGAGAGCAGATCCTCATCAGGTAGCAAATCATCAAAGATAAAATCACATCATAATGTTGGTGGATTGCCAAAAAAGATGAATTTTAAATTAATAGAACCTTTAAAAGAATTTTTTAAAGACGAAGTTAGAGTTCTTGGAAATGCCCTAGGTCTCTCGAAAAATATTTCCAAAAGACATCCTTTTCCAGGCCCAGGCTTAGGGATTAGAATCATTGGCAGTATAACAAAATCAAAAATAAAAATTCTTCAAGAAGCTGATCATATTTACATTAATGAGTTAAATCAGCATGGTCTTTATAATAAAATTTGGCAAGCTTATGCAGCTCTCTTACCAATTAAAACAGTTGGTGTTATGGGTGATTCTAGAACTTATGATTATACTTGTTTACTGCGAGCAGTAACGTCAGAAGATGGAATGACTGCAGATTATTTTTATTTTCCAAAAGATTTTTTAGATAAAATCTCTAATAAAATTATTAATAATGTTAAAGGTATTAATAGAGTGGTGTATGATATAAGTTCAAAACCACCAAGCACAATTGAATTAGAGTGAAATAATTTATAATGAATAAAAAAATAAAAAATATAATTCTTAAAAAAAACAAATCAAAGATTGTAAGCTTGACAGCTTATTCAAAAAATATAGCAAAAATTTTGGATAAATATTGCGATATTACTTTGGTTGGGGATTCTATGGCTAATGTTTTATATGGATTAGAAAATACTCACAAATTAAGTTTAGATAATATAATACAACACACTTTAAGTGTAAAAAAAGGTATAAAAAAATCACTTTTGGTAGTTGATATGCCTAAAGGCTCTTATTCAAATGTTAAAGCGGCAAAAAAAAATGCTAGAAAGATTAAAAGAATAACTAAGTGTGACGCAGTAAAAATAGAGAGCAATAATAAAAATTTTGATATTATTAAAGTTCTTGTAAATTCAAATATACCAGTGATGGGCCATATTGGCTACACACCACAATTTAAAAAAAAATTTGAAATTGAGGGTGATACAAAAAAAAAGATAAAAAAACTTATTTATGAAAGTTTAATGATTGAGAAAGCAGGCGCCTTTTCTATAGTTCTAGAGTGTTTGACTCCACAAGCAGCAAAAGAAGTCACCTCAAAACTTAAAATACCTACAATAGGTATCGGTTCATCATCAAATTGTGATGGCCAAATTCTGGTAACAGACGATATGTTGGGTATGAGCGGTTTTTATCCTAAATTTGTTAAAAAATATGTTTCACTAAATAGTATCATTGAAAAAGCTGTAAAAAAATATACTAGAGAGGTGAAATTGAAAAAATTTCCAACAAAAAAAAATTTCTTAAATGGATCAAAACGTAGATAAAAATTTTGATATTAAAAGTAAAATTTTAGATATCTTTCAAAAAAATAAAATTAAAATTTATTCTTTAGTAATCATTTTATTTATCTTATTGTTTTTTCTAACATTTATGAAAATTGATAAAGAAAAAAATAATAATTTAATGTCTGAAAAGTATATACAAGCTGGAATTTATTTGAGTAAAAATAAAGATGAAGAATCAAGAAAAATATTAGAAGAAATTATTTTTAATAAGCATAAATTCTATTCAATTTTATCTCTTAACATTATACTTGAAAAAAACCTTGAAAAAAACTTCGATAAAGTTTTAAGTTATTTTGAAATTATTGAAAAATTAAGAATTTCAAAGTCACAAAAAAATTTAATTAGTTTCAAAAAGGCTTTATTTCTTCTTAAAAATAACCAGACAGAGCAAGGAAATGATATTTTAAATAAATTAATAGAAACCAACTCGGAATTTAAATTTTTAGCTGAACAGGTTTTAAATAAATAATTATTATTAAAATGAAATTAATATATTTCTTAATAATTTTGACTATATTACAAAGTTGTTCTTTTGATAATAAATCCGGTATTTGGAAAAATGATAGTGAAATTATTGATAATAAAAAAGATAAAATATTAAGAGAATTTAAGAAATTATCATCAAAGGATGAGGAATTTAATGAAATTATAGACAAAGACAAAAACTTTAGTTTTGTAATAAGTGATAAAGTAGCAAATCTCCAATGGTTGGATAAATTTTACAACAATTCTAACAATTTTGATAATTTTGAATATGCGAATCTAAATGACAGTTTTATTAAAGGTAAAAAAATTTCATCCAGTTATTTAAATGATTATATTTTATTCAAAAATAACAGAATAATCTCATCAGATAAGAAAGGAAATATAATTATTTATTCAATTGATGAGAATAAAATTGTTAGAAAATTTAATTTTTACAAAAAAAATTATAAGAATATTGATAAAAGACTTAATATCATAATAAATAATAATGTAATATATATCTCTGATAACTTGGGTTTTTTGTATGCATTTGATTTTAATAAAAATTCTATTTTGTGGGCTAAAAATTACAGAATACCATTTAGGTCAAATATTAAAATATTTGAAAACAAATTAATTGTAGCCAACCAAAATAACACTCTTTTTTTCATTAATAAAAAAAACGGCGATATATTAAAATCTATTCCAACTGAGGAAACAATTATCAAAAATCAATTTTTAAACAATATTTCATTGAGTAAAGAATTTTCCTTTTTTTTAAATAATTACGGATCGTTATACGCTATTAACAATAAAAACTTGAATATTGAATGGTTTCTAAACTTTAATCAATCTTTAAAATTAGATCAAGGAAACTTATTCTCTGGTCATGAAATAGTTTTATCTAATAAAAAATTAGTTTTGACGACGGGCAAGAACATATATGTTTTAGATCAAAAATCTGGTTCAATTATTTACAAAAAAAATTTTACTTCAATTGTAAAACCTTTGATAATAAATGATTATCTTTTTATCATCTCAAAAAAAAGTTTATTAATTTCTTTGAATTTGAATAATGGTAAAATAATTTATTCTCAAAATATAAACAAAAAATTATTTGAATTTCTTGATAAAAAAGAAAAAAAAATAAGCTTTAAAAGCATTTTTGTATCAAATGACGATTTATTGATATTTCTGAAAAATTCATCAGTTGTGAGCTTCACAATTGATGGGAAAATTAAGGAAGTAAAAAAATTACCATCAAAATTGAACATTGGACCGATTTTTATTGATAGCAGAATGCTATATTTAAGTTCAAGAAATAAAATTTACATTATCAATTAGTAGATTTTCCACTTAAAAGTGATAATTGTTTTATCTTAAGACCCTGTAAATTGTCCGAAGGTTTCACTGGATACTCTCCTGTAAAATAATGGTCGCTGAATTGAGGGTAAGCTAAATTTCTTTGCTCTCCTGTTAAAGCGAGGTAAAGACCGTCTAGACTTAAAAACTTTAAACTTTTAGCTTTTATGTACTCACACATTTCATTAATATTTTTCTCATAGGCTAAAAGCTCTTCCTTAGTCGGCATGTCTACACCATAAAAGTCAGGAAATTTAATCTCTGGGCAAGCTATTCTCACATGAACGTCTTTTGCACCAGCTTCATACAACATCTTTACTATTTTGTGGCAAGTTGTTCCTCTTACTAGGGAGTCATCAATTAATACAATCGATCTGTTTTTTACTATAGTTTTACTTGGACTAAGTTTTAACTTTACTCCTAAACTTCTTATATTTTGACTAGGTTCAATAAATGTCCTGCCAACATAGTGATTTCTAATTAAACCCAACTCAAATTTTTTTTTTGATTGTTCTGCATATCCTAAGGCCGCTGGAACTCCAGAGTCAGGAACAGGTACAACTAGATCTGCTTTTAAATCTGTCTCTTTTGCCAATTGAAAGCCTAATCTCTTTCTGTATTCATATGCGCATTTGCCGTTGATTAAGCTATCAGGCCTAGCAAAATATATGTATTCAAATACACAAGGTCTTGGTTTTTGCTTAGGAAATGGCTCAATACTTTTTATGCTATTATTCTCAACAACTACAATCTCACCATTTTTAACTTCTCTAACGAATGTAGCTCCTACAATATCGAGAGCACAAGTTTCAGATGCAAAAATATAAGAGTTTTTAAGTTTACCTATTATTAAAGGTCGAATTCCAAAAGGGTCTCTCACTCCCACTAATTTTTTATTTGTCATTAATACCAAAGAATATCCTCCTTGAATTTGAAAAAGAGCATCAATTAGTTTTTCTAAAAATTTATTTCTTTTTGATTTTGCAATAAGCTGAACAATTGTTTCAGTATCACTTGTTGTTCTGAAAATAGCACCATCTTTTACTAATCCCTCTCTTAAAAAAAGAGCATTAGTTAAATTTCCATTATGAGCGATACTTAATCCACCCATATGTAAATCTGCAAAAAAAGGTTGAATATTTCTTAAAGAAGTTTCCCCAGTCGTTGAATACCTATTATGACCAATTGCAAAAGATCCTGGCAACTTTTTCAAAGTTTCTAGATCTGTGAAATGATCTCCAACTAATCCCTGTCTTTTTTCGGAATGGAAGTTTTTACCGTCAAAGGACACGATTCCACAACCTTCTTGACCTCTGTGTTGTAAAGCATGCAACCCTAAAGCTACCAAAGCGGAAGCATCCGCATGATTGGAAATACCAAAAATTCCACATTCTTCTCTTAGTCTGTCTAAATTAGATTTTTTCAATTTTTTCTTTAGTGTCTATAAAATCTTCGCTTGAGGGAAATTCCTCTATTAATATTTCGCTTCCTTTATTAATCAAATTAAAAGAAAAAGCGTCTTCAGCAGATATACCCCAATTCTTATAAGGATAAAACCAGTTTAATATAGAAAATATACACACTGATACCACATAACCTTTAAATACACCAAATAATAAGCCAAAAGTTTTATCTATTGACCCAACACCTGTCCACGTTACAGCTCTGCTTAAAGATTTACCAATAACTATTGTTATAAACAATGTAAATACAAAAATTACTAATCCTAGTCCAAAATTATTTATAAACTCTGACTCAATGTATTCGCTTACGTAAGGTTGAAGTTTTGGTACCAAAATTATAGTAACAATTGTTGAAAGTATCCACTTCATAAAAGATATTAGACTTAATGAAAAACCTTTTATGAAGCATTGAAAAATACAATAAAAAAAAATTATAAAATTAAATAAATCAAATAAATTAAATTTATTTATTATATCTTCAAAAAAATTAATCATTAGATAAATTTTTTACACTCTCATCAAAAGGCTTATAGATTAAAATAAGTGCTGGTAGCAAAGTTAGAACTGAGATCATTGCTAATAACATTGCTATACCAGTAAAAATACCGAAATATATTGTTGGTATAAAGTTTGATAATACAAGGATAGAAAAACCAAACACTATTGTGATTGATGTATTCAAAATTGCAATGCCTACGGTTTTATGGCACCTATCTAATGTTTTATTGTAATTATTGATCTTTTTAAATTCTTCTTGAAATCTGTATATATAGTGTATGCTATTATCAACTGCTATGCCAATGGTTATTGCTGCAATAGTTATAGTCATCATGTCCAGAGGTATGCCTAGCAAACCAATAATTCCTAGAATAAAAAATGCAGCTAAAAAATTTGGTACCACTCCTATTATTGATAAAGTTATATTCCTAAATAATATGAAAAACATAGCAAATATACCAAGCATAACTATACCTAGAGTAAGAATCTGTGATTTAAATAAACTTTGTAAAAGATTATTGAAAAGAATTAAAACTCCTGTGAGTTTATAATCCTCTTTTTTAAAACCAAGCTTTGAATTAATTTCTTTATCAATTTTTTTTATTAGGTCATCTCTTCTTAGGTTTTCTAAAGAGTCTTTAATTCTCACATTAATTCTTGCTTCGTCTTTATCTACAGAAATATAAGGTGTTACTATTTCCTCTTTAATTTCCTCTGGGATCTTACTGTACAATACTGCTATTTCAAGACTTTGTAATTCCTTTTTATTTAAATCTTCTGCAACCCTTAAAATTGAACCAAATGACAATACTTTTCCTATTTCAGGAAGAGAGTCTAAATAATCATGAACTTTTAAAATTTTGTCCATTTTATCTCTGGTAAACCAATATTTTGATTTATCCTCATTCTTCTCATTGTCTTCATCCCACTCGGAGAACTCATCATCTTCAATCTGTTTTTTATTTTTTATAGGGAACTTTAAAATAACACTTAATGGCGTTGTACCACCAAGCTCATCGTCGATTTTTTTCATACCTTTATAAATTTCAGTCTCTTTATCAAAATAATTTATAAAGCTGTTTTCTACTTCTAACTTAAAAATACCAACTATACTTACAGATATTACTATTAATGTAAAACCGAAAAGAAAAATACGACTATTTTTAGCTATAGAACCAAGAATTGATGTTATGAAAGATTTTTCAGTATCTCTAATAATAATTTCATTTTCTGAAGAAAAAATACTTAAAAGTGAAGGCAAAAGAAGAAAAGTAACTATTAAAGATACGATTAACCCTAATGTCATCATTAATCCAAAATCTATAATTGGTTTAATACCACTGAATATAAGTGATAAAAAAGCACAAACAGTAGTTAATACTGTGTAAAGAATAGGTAATATCATTTTTTTACTTGCATCTAAAACTGCTTCATCTTTTTTCAATTGAGAAAATTCTTTTTTTAATTGAAGAAATCTGACGGTTATATGAATATTCATTGCCATATTAAGTATCAACATCAATGCAATAAAATTTGATGAGATTACTGTTACTTTCCAACCTATTAAACCAAGTAAACCAATCATTATAATTACAGATGTAGCACATCCCAATAATGGCATCATAACCCATTTTATATTTCTAAAAATTAACCAAAGAGTTAAAATTATAAAAGCAAAAACCCCCATCCCAAAAACCACTATATCATTTTTAATGAAACTCATCATATCATCAGCGATCATCGGTATTCCTCCTAAGTGAATTTTTGCATTCTCACCATATTTGTTAATCACATCTCTTATTTCATTAATATTTTGATGATTTCTTTTATTAAATAGGTTTTTATAACTTTCGTATTCTTTTAAAAATTTTTTGTAATTTACTTTCTCATCTTTATTAAGTCCTTGACTGATAGATTGATCATAATACTTATCTTTAATTTTGATATACTCTGTTAATCTCTCATCTTTTTTTAAATATATAACTATTCCAGATGTTTTACCGTCCTCGCTAATTACATAGTTTTTATAAATTGGGCTATTAATTATTTCTTCAAACCCTCTTTTTGTATCAATTTCGGGATAAGCTAAAGTTTTATAATTCTTAAGTCTATCCATTAAACTTTCGTCAGTGCTTTTAAGGAGAGGTACATCAATTACAGTAATTACTTTATCTACCCAAGTTAGTTTTTCAATTTTAGATTTAAGTAATTGTAAATTTAAGATAGTTTCTTTTTCAGTGAAGCTTGAAACAGGAGTATAAGTTAAAACTAAAAAATCTTTAGATTTATATCTTTCATTTATTTCTCTTAAATATTTAAGATCTTGATCTCCCTCTAATAGCAGTGCATCTGATGAAGCGTCCAAATTAAAATTTTTAGCTTGATAAAGAGATAAGATTACAATCGATACTATGAGCGAGATGGTTATTTTCGGGAAATCTATAACTAATTTTTTATAAATATAAGACCACATTGAGATAATTCAGATATATCTTAATTTCTTTATAACTAAAGAAAAAATTCAAATTAATTTTTGCTTAAATCTTTGAATTTTGTGTAAATTCCTTCAAACTCAACTTTTACAGTGCCTGTAGGACCATGTCTTTGCTTACCAATTATAATATCTGCTAACCCGTTTACATCATTCATTTTTGATTGCCATTCTGCATGTTCAATTGAGCCCAATTTCGGTTGTTTTCTCTCTAAATAATAAGACTCTCTGTAAACAAACATTACAACGTCCGCGTCTTGCTCTATTGAACCTGACTCTCTTAAATCTGCTAATTGCGGCTGCTTGTCATCTCTTTGTTCAACTGCTCTTGATAATTGTGATAAAGCCAAAACTGGAACAGAGAGTTCTTTAGCTAATGCCTTTAGTCCTTGGGTTATTTCTGAAATTTCCTGAACTCTATTATCACTTTTAATTGAGCTAGATCTCATTAGTTGAATATAATCTACAACAACTAAACTAAGTCCAAATAATCTTTTAATTCTTCTAGCTCTATTACTCAATGTAGCGATAGTAATTGCTGGAGTTTCATCTATATATAAAGGTAAGTTATAAATATTCCTAGATGTCTCTATATATTTATTAATTTCGTCTTCAGTAACTTTTCCTCTTCTAATATCATCAGATCTTATTTTAGCTTGCTCTGATAAAATTCTAGTAGATAATTGTTCAGAAGACATTTCTAAAGAAAAAAAAGCTATAGATGATTTCTCTTGTTTGCTTAAAATATTTTGTGCAGCATTATAAGCAATATTAGTAGCTAGCGCAGTTTTACCCATTGAGGGTCTTCCTGCTAAAATAATGAGGTCTGATTTATGTAAGCCACCCAATTTTTCATCTATATCAGTTAGTCCAGTTGGAACTCCCACTATACCTTGATCGTTCTGCATAGCCAGTGTGGCCATTTGAATAGTTTGATCTAGCGCTTGATTAAATTTTAAAAAAGATTGAGAAAAACTTCCCCTTTCCGCAAGATCAAATAATGATTTTTCTGTGCCTTCAATTATTTCCTCAGCATTTTGTTCATTTGAGCTGGCATTTAACGTGTCTGAGGACAGTTTATCTGATATTAACACTAGTTCTCTTCTCAGATACATTTCATGAATTACTTTAGCATAATCCAGAGCTTGTTTAGCAGATCCCGAAAACCTAGTAAGCTTGACCAAATACTCAGTCCCTCCAACTTCATTAAGCATATTATCTTTTTCAAAATAATTTTTTAATGTTATAGGATTTGCTATCATCCCTTTATTGTTTAGATTTTCTATAACTTCATAAATTTTTATGTGTGCTGGATCATAAAAAATTGATGAATTTACGATTGATGAAATTTCATCAATAATATCATTATTTACTAGAACCGATCCTAATAGAGCTTGTTCTGCCTCAATATTAGAGGGATTTTTATTCTTTATATTGTTTTGAATAGTTTGAATTTCTTTCACACGATCATCATATGTAAAATGATTTTTTGATAAAGAAAAAAGTTACACACTTTTTTTAAGATACTGTGGAAAAGTTATTTTGTTTGAGTTTTGTCTATTTTAATAGAAATTTTGGCTTTTACCTCTGAATGAAAATTTATATCTACGGAAAATACACCTATCTTATTAAGTTCATTTTTTAAAATAATTTGAGAAGGCGCAACATCAGCTTTAGTTTTTTCTTTGATGAGATTGGTAATTTCTTTCGGCTTTATAGATCCATAAAGCTCTCCATTTTCTTTACTTTCTCTGTTGAAAATGAAAGTTTTATTATTTATCGTTTTAGAAATTTCTTTGAATTTATTCTTTATTTCTAAATTTTTTTTATTCAAATCATCTTTCTTTTTGTTTACAAATTCTGCGTTTTCTTTATTAAATCTTAATGCTTTTCCATTTTTTAAAAGATAATTTCTTCCATATCCATTTTTCACTTTTACTTTATCACCAATATTGCCTAGGTTTAAAATATTTTCTAACAGAATTATTTCCATATTAAACCAACCCTAACACTTTAGCTTTTTTAATTTCTCTTGTTAATCTTTTTTGTTTTTTAAATGAAACAGAAGTAATTTTAGATGATATTATTTTTCCATTATCTGACATATATTTTTTTAATAAACTTACATTTTTGTAGTCGATTACAGGAGCATTCTTTACTGATAAAGGACATTTTTTTGAAAATTTTCCATCAGACTTTTGAAACAAGCTAAGCTTACTAAGAGAATTAGAGCCTTTTTTTTGAAACTTTTTATTTTTTCTTTTCATAATAATTATTTATTTTTCTTAAAAAATTCGTTTTTAGTATCTAATTTTTTGTATTTCACTGTTAAGTATCTAATAATTGAACTATCAACTTTAATTTTCTTTTCTATCTGTTCTAAAGTATTTCTATTCCCCTCAAATTTATAGTGAATGTAAAACCCTTTCCTATAATTTTTTATCTTATTTGCTAAATTGAGTAATCCCCATTCTTCAATTTTTATTACTTTTCCAGAAGAACTATTAATTATTTCGTTATATTTATCTTTAATTGTTTTTAAATCCTTTTCAGCTAAATCCTGCTTAGCAACAATCGTATTTTCGTAAAAAGCCATAATTATCGTATAAGTTTAGTAAATTATTTATTTGTAAAATCTGGGTTATACTATAATGAAGATTTATAGCAACAATAATTATTGTTGCAAAAGATATAAAATATGGGCGCTTTATTATTTCCAGGACAAGGTTCACAAATAGTAGGGATGGGACTCGAGTTTTATAATAATTTTAAAATAGTAAAAGATATATTTAATCAAGCAGATCAAAAATTAAATTTTCCAATAAGTAAAATAATACTTGAAGGACCCGAGGAAGAATTACAATTAACTAAAAACACTCAACCTGCTATTTTGACCGTAAGTTATTCTATTTTCAAAGTCTTACAAAATGAGTTTAAATATGATTTTCAAAAATTTAATTATTTCGCTGGACATTCATTAGGTGAATATAGCGCATTGGTTTGTTCTAATAGTTTAGACTTCGAAGATGCTTTATATTTACTTTATGAAAGAGGTAAGTCGATGCAGAATGCCGTTCCAGTAGGGAAAGGAAGTATGTTAGCAGTTCTTGGAACTAAAATAGAAGAAGTCCAAGATATGATTAAATCGTTTGAAAGAGAGAATAGGATTTGTGAAATTGCTAACGATAATGCGGAAGGGCAAGTTATTGTAAGCGGTGATAAAGACGCTGTTATTTCATTTCAAAAAATTTTAAAACAAAATAAAATTAAATGCATCCCTTTAAAAGTAAGTGCCCCATTTCATTGCTCTTTAATGAAACCTGCAGCTGAGAATATGAAAGAAAAAATTTTAAAAACAAATTTTAAAAAACCAATTTTTGACATAATAAATAACGTGACTGCAAAAAAAGAGGATGACCCAGAAAATATTAAAAAACTATTAATCGATCAAATTTTCTCTACAGTTAAGTGGAGAGAAAGCATTCTAAATATTTCGAAGTCTGGTGTAAAAAATTATGTTGAATTAGGACCAGGAAAGGTTTTAACTGGTATGGTAAAAAGAACTATTAAAAACTCTAATTGCTTTTCAATTAACTCAATTGCTGATATTAAATTCTTACTAAATGGAATTAAAAAATAAAAAAATATTAATTACTGGCGCTACTGGCGGTATCGGAAACAGTTTAGTAAAAAAATTTTACGGCCTTGGATCTAAAATACTAGCTACAGGAACAAATGAAACTAAGCTAGAAAATTTAAAAAATAATTTTAAAGGAATAAAAGCCGAGAAATTTAAATTAGATCAACATGCTAAAATAGAAGAATTTATAGATAATGTTGATAAACAATTAGATGGAATAGATATACTTGTAAATAATGCTGGAATTACTTTGGATAATCTTTCAATACGATTAACAGAAGATAATTGGAAAAAGGTTTTAGACATAAATTTAACCTCAACTTTTCTAATGTGTAAATTTGTAATAAAAAAAATGTTAAGAAAAAAAAATGGTAAAATAATTAATATTACATCTATTGTAGGTCATACAGGAAATTTGGGTCAAGCAAATTACTCAGCTTCAAAAGCAGGAATAATAGCTTTTTCAAAAAGCCTAGCAATCGAATATGCAAAAAAAAATATTAATATTAATTGTGTTTCACCAGGATTTATCAAAACTGAAATGACAGATAAAATTAACGAGGAATTTAAAGAAAACTTAATTAGTAAAATTCCCTCTGGTAAACTTGGTTCAGGCGAAGACGTTTCTAATTGTGTAGCTTTTTTAGCCTCTGATATGGCGAATTATATAAATGGAGAAACGATTCATGTTAATGGTGGAATGTATATGGCTTGACAATTCTAATTAATAATCTATTAAGAATTAAAGATATAAGAAAGGAATTCATGTCAGAAGATATTAAAAATAAAATAAAAAAAATAGTTGCAGATCACCTAGGTATCGAAGAAGAGAAAGTTACAGAGGAAGCTAGCTTTATAGATGATTTAGGAGCAGACAGTTTAGATACTGTTGAGCTAGTTATGGCCTTTGAGGAAGAATTTGGATCAGAGATTTCAGATAGCGAGGCAGAAAAGATTTTAACTGTTGGGGATGCTATCAAATTTATTGAGAGCAAAGCAGCAAAGTAAAAAACTAATTCAAGATGGCGCATGATAATCAAAATATCATGGTTATTTTATCTTCTCCTTCGGGTGTAGGCAAAACAACACTTACCAAAAAAATTCAGCAAAAATATAATTCATTCAAAATTTCAGTCTCACTCACAACTAGATCGCCCAGGTCTAATGAGGTAGACGGAGTTGACTATAAATTTATTTCTAAAGCCAAATTCGAAGAATTAATAAAAGAAAATAAATTTTATGAGTATGCAAAAATTTTTGAAAACTATTATGGCACCTTAAAACAAAACGTAGATGAAACTATAAAAAAAAATGATATTATTTTTGATATAGACTGGCAAGGAACTAAACAACTTTCAAAATTTGAAAACCTCAATTTGATAAAGATTTATTTAATCACAGATAGTAAAGAAGAGTTAAAAAAGAGGCTTATTAAAAGAGATCAAAATTCATCCAATGAAATTGAAAAAAGATTTAATGCATTTGACGAGGATGTAAAGCATTGGAAGGATTATGATTATGTAATAATTAATAAAAATTTAGATGTTTGCTTTAAGCAAATTGAAAATATAATTAGAATAAATAAATCTAAAATTAATGACTTTGCTCGTATAATTCAGTAATTTTGTAATAGATATCTGGTTTAATATCTGAGGGTCTGCTATTAAGATTTAATTCTTCAATTTCCATAATATTTTTCTTTTTTAGAATTTTATTAATACTTTTATTAACCATTTTTCTTTTGTTCGAAAAAATTATATTAGTAATTTTTTCTAAGTTTTCTAACTTTTTGATATTAAAAAAAGTATTCGTTAAAGGCCTTAAATGTATAACCATTGAAGTGACTTTTGGTTTAGGCCAAAAACAATTAGGTGAAACTAAAAATTTTTTAATTATTTTAAGTCTAAAATTTGAAATAATTGAAAGTCTTCCATAATTTGATGAAGGAAATTTACCTATAATTTTTTCTCCTAACTCTTTTTGAAACATAAAAACTAGGTTATCAAATTTTGGAGGCCATTTCTTTGACTTGATTACCTTTACTAGAATTTGAGAAGAAATATTATAAGGCAAATTTCCAAATATAACTGTATTATTTTTATAAAATTTTTCTATATTGATTTTTAAGATATCTTTATTAATTACTTCAATAAATTTTTTATAAGAATATTTTTTTTTCAATTTTTCTGCTAAAAAACTATCTTTCTCAATTAATGAAAAACTTTTAGGTTTTTTTCTAATAATCTCATCAGTTAAGGCTCCTTTCCCAGGACCTATTTCAATAACATTCTTGTCTTTAATGTCAGTGCAATTTACTATTTTTTTTATTATATTTTTATCTATAAGAAAATTTTGTCCTAATGATTTTTTTGAGAAATTCATTAAGAAAAATTATTAAAAAACTTTACACATTGAATTAAGCTTTCAGGATTAGCCTTATTTTTCCCTATTAAATTTACTGCAGTTCCATGGTCAGGAGATGCTCTTAAATATTTCAAACCTAAGGTAATATTTATGGCATCGAATTTAAAAATAGTTTTAAACGGTGCAAGAACTTGGTCATGATACATTCCCACAACTACATCGAAATTTTTATAATCATTTATAAAAATTGTATCTGCAGCAAAAGGACCCTTTAAATTAATACCCCTTTTTTTAAGCTTAAGCACTACAGGTAATATTATTCTTGTCTCTTCAGAAGTTTTTGTAAATTCTGAATTATGCGGATTCAATCCTAACACAGCAATTTTTGGTTTTCTTTTGTAAATTTTTTTAAACCAATAGTGAATAGTATTTATCTTTTTAATTATAGTTTTTTTAGAAATTTTTTTTGAAACATTATTTAAATTTAGATGTGTCGTTATTGGACTTACAGACAATTTTTTACCTTTAATAAGCATCACTTCAGTATCTTTTTTGACTTTACACTTTGAAGCTAAAAATTCTGTGACGCCGTAACCTTTATTATTAAGAAGTTTTTTATCAATTGCACAATTAATAATACCAATTACATTTTTTTTCATTCCAAAATTATGTGCGATATTTAAGGACTTTTTTATAAAAATTGACGTTTTTTTTCTCTCAATTTTAAATGGGTTCTTAAATTCAAAATTAACATCAAAAATTTTCATTTTATCAACATTAGGATATTCTTCTATGTCATTCACTTTAACCATTTCTAACGAATAATTTAATTTTCTAAATTGTTTTTTTAATAATTGAAAATTAGATATAAAATAAATTTTTTTTTTAAGTGAGCTACTTATTTTTTTCCAACACTTAAAAATTATCTCAGAATTAACGCTATTTGGATCGCCAGTAAAAATAATTATTTTTTTCATTTATACTCTATCAAAATATTATTTTTAAGTTTGGATAAGTGACTACGAGAATATAAGTTAAATAATTCATTTTTTTTTTGAGAAATCAAATTATTTTTTAATTCTTCAGTATCAACATTTTTTACTTTTGATATTCTGCTCTCAATAAGTTTTAAAAATAGAATGGTATTTTGCCTTTTAATCGGTTCAGAAATTTCACCAGGTTGCATTTGGGAAATTATTTCGTAAACTTGAGGCGATAAAGTTTTACTATTTATCCAACCTAACAATCCTTGTTTTGATGCCGTTGAAGAAACACTGTACTTTAACGCAGTAGGTCCAAAACCTAATTTTGTTATTTGACTTTTTACACTATCAATCTCCTTTTGAAAATTAGTGTCATTTTCAAATGGTATTTCAATTTCAGAAATCTTGTATTCTTTAACCTCTTCATTATTTTTTATTAAATTTTCCAAATTTTTATTAATCGAATTTTCATCAAGTTGAATTTTACTTGAGTACATCTCATAAATAAATTTTTGCCATTTTGTTTGTATTTCTATCTCATCAAGAAATTGTTGAAAGTCTAAATTATTATCTTCAAATTTATTTTTAAGGGACTCAACATTATTTGATGAAACGGACATTAAATACTGATTTATTATTTTTGTATTTTTTGGAATATTATATTTAGAAAGTTCAATTTTTTTTAATTTAAGTTGTATTAAAGAGTCCAAAGCTTGTTTTTTTGATTTATCTATATTCATTTGATTAATTTCATCTCCAGCGAGAACAAGCGTAGTTAAAATTTTATTTTTTATTTCATAATTTGTAATAATTTCATTTTCAATTTTTAAAATAATTTTATTCTGTATATTTGCTGAACTTTGATTGAAAAAGCAAATAAATATTAAAAAGTAAAAGAAAAATAAATTTTTCATTAATTGCTAAAAGTAGGAGTACTGATATCACCAAAAGGAACAAGAGTTATTTTGAACATTAAAGAGTTTTCTGGCTCTAACTCAGAGTCATTGTAAAATTCCCTTCTATAAATTAATCCTGCTCTCAAACAGTCATTAACATATTCGTAGCTTAGATTGTAATATTCTGATGAATTTGTTATTAGATCCCTTTTTGTTTCAAATGAGACTACGCTATTCTCTTTATTTTTTAAGTTAATTTTAGTTTTAAAATAGTCTTGATTTCCAATATGTTTTTTTTCGGTTAAGTAATTAAAATTTATGTCTGCGGAACCAAATTTCATTGTTGTTTCAAAGTCATTATAATTTAAATCTTTATAGTTTTGATCAACAGAAAAGGAGTAATTGAAGCTTATATTCTCATTAAATTTTACTGTAGCGCTGCCCACAAGATCAGAGAGTTTTTCATTAAGACTTGTTTTGTCAGCCATTTTTTTGTTTTCTTTAGCATTTATTATCTGAGCTATAGAAAAATCAAAATCTTGATTTTTATTTTTTACTTTATAATCCAAGCCCACGGTACCGGTTAAACCTGTTTCAAAATTATTTAAATTATTTAGTCTATTTAAAAAAAATGCCCTATTTGGATTTAATCTTGGACCTGATTTCTCCTTTCTCATGTCTCCCGGAGCATACTTTAAAAGAAATTTAGGCTTTAGAGAATGATAAGTGTCTAAATTATTTTTTCTTAAATTTAATTCTGATAATAAACCTATTGCTCCGAATACTTCACTAGTTGGATCATCTTTGTAGAGATCAATATTTTTTGCTTCATAATTTATATTTTTGATATTTCCAAGAAACTTATTGATTATTCCATTACCCATTGATATTTCTTTTGAGTTCCAGTTTAAATCGTTGATAATAAAATTTGTTAGTTTATTTGTATCGTAATTATGAACTTTGACGTTAGTTTGTAAATCTAGATAACCAAGTTTTTCATCACTTATCAAATTTTTGTCTAAGGTAATTTCAGGAAATATATATTCATATTTGTCATTGTAATCTTCTTTCATTGTTTCGTACACGCTAGCACTCAATCCGAAAAAAATATCTTCTTTCTCATGTGTAAAATTTAAAGTGCTTTTTAATATTTCCTCATTATAATCAACTAAATTAGATTTAATTTTATAAAGCTTGAGATATTTGTCATTGTTTGCATCTTGCAAGTCAAAACTTAAAGTATTGAGAGAATTATTTTTACCTTTAAAATTTTTAACAAATTTTGAAAAAAAATGAGATTTATCACCAGCTTTTTTTGTAGAACTCGTATTTTTGTAACCTTCTGTAAAACCAAAATCAGCAATTATGTAGGAATTTTTAAATACTTGGTGATATTCTCCCAGAAAAAGAGGGTGTTCAGAATCATAAATTCTAGTATTTACAGTTAAATTTTTATCTTTACTTACTGCAAAGAAATAAGGCAGAGATACCCCGGTTCCTAAATTTTTAGAGTTGGTTATGGACGGAGGTAAAAAACCTGATCTTCTATCAACAGAAGGGTCTGGATGAGATAGCCTTGGAATATAAAAAATAGGAATATCATATACTTTTATTACAGCATGATCATAAAAAATTGTTTTCTTTTTATTATCATGAAGCATCTCACTAGCTTGAATGGTCCATGGAGGACATTTATCGTTTTCCCTATAATCGCAAATAGTAAAAACACTTTTGCTAAAAGAACTTTTATTTTTATTTAATTTTAATGTATTACCAAAGATTCTTGGTTTATTTTTTTTATCAATTTTAAAATCATCTTGATTAAGAAAAGCCTTTATATCAGTTCCAAGAATCTCCTTTTTTTTTGTATCGATGTATAATTGAGAAAATTCATATGAGTTTTGCATTTTATCCTCAATTTTTACGTATCCAATAGATTTGAAAATATTACTAGTAATATTATATTGAAAATTTTCTATATTAATAACATTTCCATCATTATCTTTTATAGTTGATTGGCTTTCTGAACTTATAATTCTTTTTTTATTATCGACAATCATGTCTTGACCCTCAATGATATATTTTTCTGAAGTAGTAATTGTAGTCGGACCTTGAGTTACAAAAATTTTTTTATTTTCAAAATATTCTGCAAATTGAGTTTTGATAATATTATTTTTAAGATCTTGAGCAATTACATTATTCTTTATAACTAAATAACCAGTTTCTTTATTATACTCTACATAATCACTGTTAATAGTTTTATCTTTCGTCTTTACTACAACATCATTTTTAAATATTGAGGTAACTCTATCTTTATCTAATGTGATATTTTTTGCTTGAATTAATAAGTTTTCTGCTATTGCTTCAGTATTAAATATAATCCAAAAAAAGAAAATTAGAATTCTACTTTTCATTTATCTGCAATATCCCAATAAATGTAAATAAACTAAGAGCAATAACTGGTGACCAAATAGCTAAAATTAGAGGAATTCTATCAGTTTGGCCCAATGCAATTGAAAGGTCTTTAAAATAATAAATTAAGACACTTATTATTAAGCCCAAAATTATGAACTTAAAATTATCAGTTTTTCTCAATGTATGCATAGTCACAATGGATGCTACCGCGGTCATTAAGAATAAAAAGAAAGGTAAAGAAAGCATTGAATGTAAACTTTGATTTAAAAATTGTTTATTATAATATCCACTTTCAAGTAAATTGTTATAATCAACTGTAAGTTCTAAAAAAGATATGGTATCTGAATTATTAAATAAGCTTGTAATTTTTTCATGATCATAGATAGATTTAATTTTTAAATTCTTTAAATTCTCTTTTTTAAAAACACCGTCTACAATCTTAAATACAACCACATCACTTAAAATCCAATCATTAGATTTTATATCTGCTTTTTTAGCAACAATTTTTTCATTTAAATTATATTTTTCATTTAAATGAAAAATTGTAACGTCAATCAAACTAAATTTTTCTGGTTTTGTTGCTGTTATAATCCTCTCTCCCTTATTTATAGTTTCTTTTATCCAAAGACCATTATTATTAAATGTTACTAAATGTTCTATATCTCTAGCATATTGAGATTTTGTTTTTTCATAGTATTTGACCATAGAAGAAGTTATGGGGTTTGCTATAACAAGTATTAACCATCCTAATATAAATGAACTAAAAGCAAGAATGAAGAAGATCTTTAAATTTGAATAACCATAAACTTTCAATGTGAGCAAGTCTTTGTTATTTCTAATTTTTACCATAAACCACATACTTGATACAAAAATTATAAAAGGTAAAAGTTTAATAATCATACTTGGAACAAAAATACTTGTCAGCATTAAAGGTGTAAAAATACTAACATTAGAATTTTTAAAAAATTCTATTTCCTCAAATAAATTTAAAATTATTCCAAAACAATAAATTATAAAAACGACTATTAAAAAAGTTTTTAAAAAATTTATTAAAAGATAGTTGAAAAGTATTTTATTCATCTATTTTGTCTCCCTTGAAAATTTATAATTAAGAAATATATAAAATATCGCCAATAAAGTTATCGGTGTTAAAAAATACAACACTCTAAGAAATTGACTCAGACCAGTGTATCTAATAATTAATTCAGTAAAAACTAATACAATAAAAGAATAAGAAAAAACAGAAATTTTATTTAAATAAGTTTTATTGTTTTTAAGTAACAGTAATGAGCAAATCAAAGCTATTACTGGAATATAAAAAGGTAAAATTATTCTTCTAATCAAAATAGGTATAATCTCTTTTTTTGCTTCTTCTCTGCAAATTCTTTCATCAATATTCTTTGTAAAAAAACATTTTAAAAGTTTAATAGTTGAGATTTCTTGTAACTTTGGTTTTTTAATTGTAGATGTAGCTAGATCACCTAAATCAATATTAAGCTGCTCAAATTTAATTATTTCATTTTCGTTATTATCTTTTTTTGAAGATATTATTTGTCCATTAAATAAAATCATCTTCCTTTCATTTACAAGTCCTTTGTTGGCCACAATAGTTGTGCTAGAAACACTCGAAACATTAGGAGATAAATTTTTCAGGTTACTCCCAATATCATGTAAAAAAATATTTTGAATCTCGTTATTTGATTTTTTTTGGACTATGAAAGTAAATCCTTTAAATGAGTCACTGAATTGTTGAGGCCTTACGGTTGGTAGAAACGAGTTCAGTTGGTCTTGACTCAATAACTGCCTAGATTTATTTAGTGCTATTGGAGTTAGGAAGGCAGATAGAATTATGTAAAATATTAAAACTGCAATTGAAGCTGATAAAAACAAGTTTGCAACTTCCATTTTTTTTACACCAGAAGTCCATAAAATAATAAATTCACTATCCTCCTTGTGTTTTAAAATGAATATTATGATAGCTAATAGAAATGATAGAGGAATAAATTTTGGGGCAATACCAAATAGGTTTAAAATTGAATATTTAAAGTAAGTTATAACTGGGTAACCATTATCGACAATTAAATCTAGAAAGTTAACCGCCCTGACAGTTAACGCTATTATTGACAACCCAAATACAATAATTAGAAATGTTTTGAAAATTTCTAAGAAAAAGTTTGAATAAATTTTATTTTGTAACATTGTAATGATGTACTAAAATAATGTAACTTTAATTAAAACTCAACCTATGATAGTACACTATGATGAATTTTCCATTGAAATCTGGTATATTTGAACATATATACCTCTGATCTTTAACTATTTAAAACTTATGGCAATTAAAATTAACTATTCTAAAAAAAAAAGCGGTAATACTTCAGCAAATCAGGTCCTATTTTGTAATGAAAAATTTAACATTACAAATTTAAAAAAATACCTTTCAAACTCTGAGTTTTCATACATTCAAGATTTACTAAAAACTAGCGATTTAAAAAAAAATTTATTTGTATTTGAGCTTAATTCAAAAAAAAAGATAGTTCTAATTTCAATTAAGAATAATTTGAAAATTTCAGACGTAGAAAGTTTAGGAGCAGAATTTTACGCACGTATTAATTATGGAAAAAATAGTGAATATTTTATTAACTCTGACAGTGTATTAAGTAAATTAGATAATTTCCTTAGTCATTTTCTTCACGGTTTAAAATTAAAATCTTACACATTTAACAAATATAAAACAAAAAAAGAAACAAGACTGATTTCTATTAATGTTACAGGTAATAAAAATAAACCAACATCTCATACGCAATTAAAATTTAAAGCTCTGGAAGAAGGAACTTTTTATGCTAGAGATTTAGTTTCCGAACCAGGAAATATTCTACATCCTGATGAATATGCTAAAAGACTAAATTCTTTAAGAAAACATGGTCTTAAAATAAATATTTATGATGAAAAAAAATTAAAAAATCTTGGCATGAATGCATTGCTTGGAGTAGGGATGGGCAGTATCAGGGGATCTTACCTTGTAACAATGGAATGGAACGGAGCAAAAAACAACTCAAAACCTTTAGCATTTGTTGGTAAAGGAGTTACTTTTGACACAGGAGGATATTCATTGAAGCCTGCTAGATTCATGGAAGACATGACATATGATATGGCTGGTTCTGCTGCAGTCGTTGGATTAATGAAGAGTTTAGCTTTAAGAAAAGCAAAAATTAATGCTGTTGGAGTTGTAGGTCTTGTAGAAAATATGGTAAGCGGTGTTGCTCAAAGGCCTGGAGATATTGTAAAATCTTACAGTGGAAAAACTATTGAAGTATTAAATACTGATGCTGAAGGAAGATTAGTTTTGGCCGATGCTTTAACTTTTACTGAAAAAAAATTCAAACCTAAATTTATTATTGATTTAGCCACGTTAACTGGGGCTATAATAGTTTGTCTAGGATCAGAATACGCTGGTCTTTTTTCAAACAATGATAATCTATCAAAACAAATTTTAAACGCTGGTGAAAAAGTTGATGAAAAACTTTGGAGGATGCCTCTTCACAAAAATTATGATAAATTGATGAATTCTAAAAATGCAGATGTGCAAAATATCAATTATGTTGGAGGAGCAGGATCTACGACAGCAGCTCAGTTTTTACAACGTTTTATTTTAAATAAAACTCCTTGGGCTCATTTAGATATAGCAGGAATGGCTTTTTCAAAATATGGCGGTGCCTTAAACTCAGGAGGCGCGACAGGCTTTGGCGTTAGATTGCTAAATCAACTAATAGAGGAAAATTATGAATAATTTAGAACTGACACTTTCTATAATAAAGCCTGATGCGGTTGAAAGAAATTTGACTGAGGAGATAAAAGAAATATTTTCAAAAAATGACTTAAAGATAAAAGAAACTAAAAAAATTCAATTGTCAAAGGAAGAAGCTGCAGAATTTTACAAAGTTCATCAATCAAAACCTTTTTATAACGATTTATGTTCTTATTTATCTTCGGGACCTATAATTGTAATGATTCTCGAAGGTAAAAATGCCGTAGCATCTTATAGAAAACTAATGGGCTCAACAGATCCAAAAATGGCAGATGACAATACAATTAGAAAACTATATGGAATTTCGATAGATAAAAATTCAGTTCATGGTTCTGACTCCAATGAAAATGCGAAAAAAGAAATCGATTTTTTCTTCAAAAATTAAGTATGTCTATAAAGCCTAATAATGGCCTCTGGAAAGGCTGAATATTCTAATCTCTGAGTTTTAAACTTTAGTGTTTTTTCATTATCTCCTTTAACTATATCAAAATATTTTTGAATTATAATCTTA
>MDTG01393351.1_pt1 | contig 27020 bp, 23 predicted proteins | sample 811421 | NCBI WGS metagenome assembly MDTG01 (sample SAMN05326645, study PRJNA326480) | marine metagenome | isolation source: seawater | place: Pacific Ocean: South East | collected 2011
CCTAAATCAGGCCGCGAGTGCGTACTGCGTGTTGGCAGTTAAAGGTTTGCATCCTTTTTACGTGGCCTGGATGCTCCACGACATGCAACGACAGGCCTTCCCTGCCCGGTCGAAACCAATCGGCCCCAGTTGTCAATGAACCATGACATTCTACCCGCGATCGAACGAGGGGCGACGGGCAATGTCCGGTCCGACGGGGATCAGGCCAGCGGGTTGCCGAAGTGACCTTCCATGGCCGGAATCATCGTCTGCAGGATGTTCAGCAGGATGCTTCCCGGAGCGCCCGTGGCGGTGACCCGATGCACCATCGATGGATCGTAGTGGGCGATCACCTTCGCCGTCTCCGCGTGGAACACCTCGAAACGACGACGGATCACCGCCTCGTCGGCATCGTCGGGCCGGTTCTGGATCTCGGCCCGCCGTTTCATTCGCAGGATCAATTCCTCTTCGTCAGCGCAGACGAGATGGATCACCGCAAGAACCTCGATGTGATCGTCGAGTGTCTCGGCCTGGGTCGGACTTCGGGGGATGCCGTCCAGCAGCAGCACGTCGGCGCCGGGCAGGTACTGGTTGGTGTCGATCAGCCCCTGCACGTACTGACGCCAGAGTCGACAGGTCAACCCGTCGGGAACCAGCAGGCCCTGGTTCGAATATTTCAGGAACTCCCGGCCCAGTTCGGAATCACGATCGAGGCCACGGAACATGTCGCCGGTGGCGAGGTGGCAGATGCCAGGCACGTTCCCCAGAATCGCACCCTGCGTCCCCTTGCCAACGCCGGGTTGACCGAAGAGCAGGATTGCTTTGAGTTTTTCGTTCATGGTGCTCCAGCGCGCCCGGTCCGCCCGCCGGACTTCCCGGCTGCGTCGCGGGGCACCCAGTATGGCGTTCCCCACGGGTTGGGGCAACCCCGGATCTGGCGGGCCGGCGGCGGGGGGCCTAGGCTGTGGACATGCAGGGACTGACCCGACGATGGAAACTGGCCGAGGGCCACCGAATGCCGGCCGGCGAGTCGCTGCTGAATCGGGTCCTCACCGTCCGCGGCCTGGCGGATTCGTCCCAGGTCGATGGTTTCCTCACTCCGAGCATGGCCGACACCCACGACCCCGGGCTGCTGCCGGGGATCGATGCCGCGGCCGCCCGACTCGTGGAGGCCGTCCGCAACGATGAACCGATCGTGATCTACGGCGACTACGACGTCGACGGGATCACGGCCACGTCCATCCTCTGGCACGTGATCCGGACCGTGGCCCCGGCAGCGCAGCTTCGGTCCTACGTACCGCACCGGCTGGAGGAGGGGTACGGGCTCAATGCCGAGGCCCTTCGTTCCCTGGCCGACGAGGGGGCGGCGGTCGTCGTCACCGTCGACTGCGGCATCACCGCGATCGAGGAGGCGGAACTCGCCGGCGAGTTGAACCTCGATCTGATCATCACCGACCACCATACCCCGGCCACCGATGATGGCGGGATCGTACACCTGCCGGCAGCGCACTCCATCGTCCACCCCGGCGTTCCGGGCAGCGACTATCCCACGAACGATCTCTGCGGAGCCGGGGTGGCCTTCAAGCTCGCCTGCCGGTTCGCCCGGACCTGGTGCGGGTCCGAGCGGGTCAGCACCGCGCTGCAGCACGTGCTGACCGACAGCCTGTCACTCGTGGCGCTGGGCACCATCGCCGACGTGATGCCCCTGACCGGTGAGAACCGCGTGCTTGCCGGGCTTGGCCTGCGTCGGATTCGCAGTACCAAACTCGCCGGCCTGCAGGCGCTGATCGAAGCCAGCGGACTCGCCGGCGAGGACATCGACACCGAAGGGGTCGGTTTCCGCCTCGCACCGCGCCTCAACGCCGCGGGACGCATGGGGCACGCCGCCGACGCGGTGGAACTGCTCACCGAGGCCGACGGTGCACGCGCGGAGCACATCGCCACCGCCCTGTGCTCCTTCAACGACGATCGTCAGCGAACCGAACGGGAGATCCTTGATCAGGCGGTGGAGATGGCTCGGGCCGCGGGCATGACCGATCCCGGACGACGCATCATCGTGCTCGCCCATCCCGATTGGCACGCCGGTGTGCTGGGAATCGTCTGCTCCCGTCTCGTCGAACGGTTCGGCCGCCCCGCCATCCTCATGCAGGAAGTCGACGGCCTGTGTCGCGGTTCGGCCCGTTCGATCGACGGCTATTCGATCCACGATGGCCTGACGGCCTGCCGTGAACACCTCGTCGGGTACGGGGGGCACGCCGCCGCCGCCGGCCTGTCGCTCGACGCGACGCAATTGCCGGTCTTCACGGACGCGATCACGAGCCACGCGAACGAAGCGATCACCCGGGAGGATCTGGTGCCCTGGCTCGTGGTCGATGCCGACGCGGTCCTGGCGGAGATCGAGGCCGGTCCGGTCGAACAGCTGGACCGGATGGCTCCGTTCGGACGGGGGAACGCCCGTCCCCGATTTCGCATCCGTGATCTCCGCATCACCGAGATCAAGCCGATGGGTCGCGACAACAGTCATCTTTCACTGCGACTCGCCGGGGACGGTGGACGTGGCGTCCGGGCCGTATGGTGGAAACAGGGAGAGCGGGCCGACGCTCTGGCCGATGGAATGCGGGTCGACGTCGTGGCCCGGGCGAATCTGAACCGGTGGCGCAACAACGTCACCGCCGAACTGGAGATACTCGATCTGGCACCCGGGTCGGGTTGAACTACCCATGATCGATTTCACGCTGCTCGTGGTGCTGGCGACGCTGGGCCAGACTCCGCAGGACTCCCTTCCCCCCGCGGGGGATCGAACTCATGCCGTCACCGGACTGGTGGAGGACGAGATCGTCATCACGCTGGATGCCGCAGGAGTTCCGTGGGTCGCGGCGGAGACGCTCGATGGCCTCTACCAGGGTCAAGGGTTCATGCACGGACAGCATCGGTTCTTCCAGATGGATCTGATGCGCTGTTACGCGGCGGGAGAGATGGCGGCGCTGCTCGGTCCTCCCATGGTCTCCATGGATCGTTCACAGCGGGTGTTCCAGCTTCGCCGCGTGGCGGAGCGTGCGTTCGACGCCTTGCCGACGTCGCATCGGCGGCATCTGCAGACCTATTCGGAGGGGGTGAATGCAGGACTCGCGCATCTCGGCGGTCCGCCACCGGAGTACCTGCTGCTCGGTTCCACGCCGCAGCCGTGGGCGCCGGTGGATTGCCTCCTGGTGATGCTGGCTCTGGGCGACACCCTCTGCGGTGGTTCGACCCGCATGGAAATGAATCGAAGCGATGTGCTTCGGCACAGTTCACAGGAGATGATGGATTTCCTGATTCCCGCCGTGCATCCCGATGACCAGCCCATGATGGATGAGGAGCCCGTGACGCTCCCCGCTTTGCCGTCCTGCGTGGACGGCGGGGACGACGACATCGGATGGAACTCGAAGCACCTTCCTTCCGTCACGCTCGGTTCCAACGCCTGGGTGATCTCCGGTGATCGAACCGAGCACGGAGGGGCGATGCTGGCGAGCGATCCGCATCTGGGCATCACCGCTCCCAACACCTGGTATCGGATCGGCCTGACCGCTCCCGCCGGATCGAAGGCGGCCTGGCCCGTTCACGACGGTTCCGATGCGGAAGGATGGTGGGTGTTCGGCCTGAGCCTTCCGGGGTTGCCGGGAGTCGCCATCGGGACCAATGGATACGTCGCCTGGGGATTCACCAACGCCAACGTGGACACGCAGGACCTGGTCCGGATCGAAGAGCATCCCACTGACCCCGCTCGGTACCGGATCGGCACTTCGGAGGACGGAGCTCCGCTCTACGAGTCCTTCGTCTGGGACACGGAGACCATCGAGGTTGCCCGCGACGAACCGCAGGAGATGGAGATTCGTTCCACCCGTTGGGGTGCGATCTGGAGTGGTGAACGCATGAATGCACCCTATGCCCGCAAGTGGTCTGTGGCGGAGCCCGGCGGTCTCGACATGGGAATTCTCGACGTGGCCCGCACCCGCACCACCGGCGACGCCCTCGATGTGCTCTCCGGTTGGGGAGGGCCGCCGCAGAATGCCATGGTGGCCGACCGCGACGGCGGCATCGGCTGGACGATCACCGGACGTCTTCCCAACCGCATCGGACATGACGGTGCATTGCCTGCTGCGTGGTTCGAGGGGGCGGACTGGGATGGTTGGCTGGACGATTCGATGAGACCCCGGGTCGAGGATCCCGATTCGGGCGTGCTCTTCAGCGCCAACAGCCGCATGGCGTCGGCCGACATGGCCGGTCGTCTCGGCCGCGACTGGGCGACGCCGACCCGTGCCGTTCGCATCGGAGCGATGCTCGATCGGGACGGAATCTTCACCGAGCGGGATCTGCATGCCATGCAGTTGGATACGGCAATGCCGCATCTCCGTCCGTTGCAGGAACGGCTGCTCCGAATCCTTCCCGATGACGATCCCGACGAATCCGTGCGTCGGGCGCGTGCCTACGTGGCGTCCTGGGATGGGACGGCCGGTGAACAGCAGACGGGGTTCCGGATCCTCATGCTGGTCGACCGCCGTCTTGCCGACGAGGTCCTGCAGGTGGTGGCACCGGTGGTCGCGGAACGCAGATTCCGAGTCGACTCGGAGCCGTTGCGTCGCCTGCTTCAACAGGAGTCGATCGACTGCCGACCGGACCGTCATGCATCGTTCGATGCGATGTACGACGCTGCGTTTCGCAGTGTGGTGGCCGAACTCGTGCAGCAGGAAGCGGACGGCGGGGGACTGGATATGCCGTGGGGGCAGGTGAACATGAGCGACTTCGCGCATCCATTTTCACGCAACACGCCCTGGGGCAGTGCCCGGTTGAATCTGCCGTCGCATCCCCAGGGTGGCCATCCCGATGCGGTGCGGGTGTCGCATCCGAGGTTCGGGGCCAGTGCCCGACTGGTCGTGGCGCCCGGACGCGAGGAACGGGGCTTGCTCCAGACTCCCGGCGGCCAGAGCGGTCACTACCTCTCGCCGAACTACGCGGACCAGCACGAGGCATGGCGGACGGGTGCACCGGCTCCGCTCCTGCCGGGCGAAACGACGTCGGTGGTCCGGTTGCAGCGGGCCGCGGGGCCGTGAGTTCCGCTACCAGGCTTCCAGTTCGCCGGTCAGGACCTCGACCAGATCCTTCATCGTGACGATTCCCACCGGGCGGCCGCCGGGGTCCTCGACGAACGCGATGGTCTGCCTGGCGGTGCGAAGCAGTTCCAGCGCCTCGGGGACGGAGGTGGATGCCGCAAGGGTCAGCGGTTCGGTCATGAGCGCCCGCGTCGGTTGCTCGGGATCCAGAAGGATGTCGAGTACCGTCACCACGCCGATGACCCGGTCGTCGCGATCCAGCACCGGTCGGCGCGTGTAGTTGTGCCCCTCGAGGGCATCGAGTCGGGCGTCGCCCCGGAGATCCGCAGGCAGGGTCCGCACGTCGGACCAGGGAACCATCTCGCCGGTCACGTTGAGATCCTGCATGGCCATTGCCCGATCCAGCAACGTCACCTGGGATTCACTGAGTACGCCGGCGTCGACGCCTTCACGCAGCAGTTGGACGAGACGGTTCTTCGAGCTGGACACCATCGAGTTCGAGTCCGTGCCCGTGAGCCTGGCCACCGCGGCCACCAGCGGCACGAGGCCGATGACCGTCAGGAGCCTGTTGGTGCCACGCAGCAAGGGAGCACCCCGGTAGGACCAGCGGTCGGTCTGCGTGCGCCACAGTTCCTTGGGAAGCACTTCGGCGAAGATGAACAGCAGAGGGATCAGGATCGCGGCGTTGATGAAGATGGCTCCGACCGGTGAGATGCCCGCCGCGTCCAGCAATCCGGTGATGCCGAAGCTGCTTGCGTAGTTGGCGATGTTGTTTCCGAGCAGAAGGACGGTCAGCATCATGATCGGACGACCGATGATGCGTTCCAGCCAGGCGGCGTTTCCGTCGCCGTGCCCGGCGCGGACCGTCAGCCGGACCCGATTGATCGTGTACAGCCCCGTCTCCATGCCGGAGTAGAAGGCGCTCCCGAGCAGTCCGACGAGGATCAGTACCCCGAAGAGGATGGCGGCCAGCGGCGTCATGATGCATCCTCCTCTCCCAGTTCGAGGGTCAGCAGGACGGTGCGGACCTGATCGTGCTCCACGTGATGGACTTCCATGCGCACATTGGCCAGTCTCGCCACGTCACCCACTTCGGGCTTTCGATTGAGCAGTTGGGTCACGAGTCCGCCGACCGTCGCGGCGGGCAGGAATCCGAGGGTGATTCCGAAGAGATCGATCCATGCCGTCGAAGCCGAGTTGCCGTCGACGATCCACTGGTTGTGTCCGATGGACCGTGCGGGGCGGGTTTCGTTTTCATTCGGATTGTCGAGCTCGCCCACGAACTGCTCGACCACGTCCTGCAGCGTGATGAGGCCGGCCGTTCCTCCGTATTCGTCGACCGCAATGGCCATCTGCGTGCTCGTGGTCCGGAAATGGTCGAGCACCTTGTCGAGGGTGGCGACCTCCGGAACGTAGTTGGCCGGCGACATCGCGTTTCGAAGATCGGTGCGGCCATGGCGAAGATTGGTGAGCCAGGTCTTGACGTGGAGGATCCCGGCGATGGAATCCGGATTGTCGTCGTAGAGAGGGATGCGGGTCAGCCGCGTCTCCCTGATGAGCGTGCGGATCGCATCCTCATCGGCGTCCACCGGAAGACTTCGGATGCGTGTCCGCGGGATCATGGCCTTGCGCACGATGGTGGATCCGATGCGCAGCACGTCTCCGAGCCGCTGCTGCTCGCCGGCATCCACGATGCCGTCGCGTCCCGAGAGTTCGACCAGGGCCTGCAGTTCCTCGCCGGAGAGTTCGTCGACGGATTGGTCGGGGACGGCGAGCCGGCTCAAGGGGGTCACGATCAGGCGATCGATTCCGGTCCAGAGTGGTCGCAGGCCCTTGTACAGGGCCAGCAGGATGGGGGCCACGAAGCGCAGATAGCGTTGGCGAAAGACACTGGCGATGAACTTCGGAAGCAGTTCACCGCAGATGACCATCCCCAGCAGGACGCCGATCCCGAACAGCACGTCGCCCCACCAGTTGAAGAGGTCGTTCATCATCAGCATGCTGCTGACGATGAAGTAGAGGACGTTCATCGTCATGTTGCCCAGCAGCAGGAGAATCAGGAGCAGGCGAGGACGGTGGAGCAGCTGAAGCGCGGCTCGGGCTCCGACGCTGCGTTGTCGTCGCAGTTCGAGTCGTTCACTGACGGTGAGGCCGAAGAGGGCGGTCTCGCTTCCGCTGAAGAAGGCGCTGCCGCTGACGAGGATGGGCAGGGTGCACAGCAGCACGACCTGCAGCGTCGTGGGCGCGGCCGGGACGGATTCGATCAATGATGATGTGGTGTCGGGATCCATGCAGGGTGATCAGGCGTCGGCGGGTCGCAGGGCCTGCTCGATCTCCGGTGCGGGCTGCCTCTCCTGCAGCAGGTTGCGTACCGCCTGCTCGACCTCCGCGGTGAACTCCTCGTGCGACTGTCCCTTGCGGGCGTACATCGGTTCGCCGAACCGGACCTCGACCACCGCATGCCGGGGGAACCAGGCCCCGCGGGGAAACAGGTTGCCCCCGCCGATGACGCAGGTGGGGACGACGGGGCAGCGGCTCAGTCGTGAGATCACGGACACGCCGGGCTTGAAGCCGGCCATTCGTCCGCTGCGGCTTCGGGTCCCTTCCGGGTACATGAGCAGGCACCAGTTGTTCCGCAGCAGACGGGCCGAGGTCTTCACCGACCGGATGGATTGATCACGGCGGTCGAATCCGAAGGCATTCCAGCCCGCGGCGGAGCAGAACTGGATCAGCGATCGCTTGAGGGAGACCTGCTTGGTGGTTCCGAAGTAGTCGTAGGCCGCGGCGACTGCGGTCCGCTTGGCGATTTCCGGAGGCAGCACCCGGAGAATGCAGTGGGTGTCGGCGTGGCCGGTGTGATTGGAGGCGAGAATGAACGGCGTCGTCAGATCCTCGACGTGCTCACCCCCCCGGCAGAACCAGCGCGCGCGAAGGATAAGCTTCATGAAGTCGAAGTACAGGTGGATGACGGTGCGCATGATCGCGGCGCGTCGGGATCGGATGCGACGCTCGACGGCGGCTGCATCGGGCAGTGTGCCTTGTTCCGGGACGTCGGTCATGCCTGCTCCCGCGGAAGTTCGTCGGCGTGGGCAAGCACCTTCGAGAAGGCGCTGCAGTACTGGTCGACCAGACCGTGGTCCTCGTTGGGGAATGCGGGAAGCTTGATCAGTGATCCGTTGCCTTCGGTCGTCAGGGGCAGGTCGTTCTCGTCGTAGTCCGGACGTTCGTCCGCATCGGCGAGTCGGGTGATCGAACGCCAGATCCCGTGTGTGAACACGGGCATCTGATGCAGCAGCGGGTAGCGGGGGGCGGAGAGCTCGGCGCCCTCGGCCTGCAGCGCACGGGTGAAGTCGTCGATGGGAAGCCCGGTCGCCGATTCGTCGTACCGGATGAGGTACTCGAAGTAGGTGCGCTCGATGTCGTCGGGTGCGAGGAACGGCTGGATGCAGCCGAGCGTCTCCAGATGGCGACCCAGCCTGATGCAGTTCTCGTTGCGGATCGCATTGCGATCCGCGAGGTGCCGGAGCTGGACCCGGCCGATCGCCGCCGACAGCGGCGACATCCTCGACTTGTAGCCGAGGCCCGTGGCGGCCAGGTACTTGTTCATGGAGGTCAGGTCGAGCAGGCGCTCGTAGTGCCCCAGGCGGATGACGGCTTCGTACATCTCCTCGTCGTCGCAGAGGAAGACACCGCCTTCGGCCGTGGGAAGCAGCTTGTTGCCCTGCATGCTGAAGACGGCGGCGTCGGTCATGGTGCCGATGGGGCGTCCCTTGTAGACGGCGCCGTGCGCATGGCTGGCATCCTCGAGGATCTTGAGGTCGTACCGCTGGGCAAGGTCGATCAGTTCGTCCATCTTCGACGGCATGCCGAAGAGGTGCACGACGACGATGGCCTTGGTGCGGTCGGTGATGCGACGTTCGACGTCCTCCGGATCGAGCCCGAGGCAGTCGCCTTCGAGTTCCGCGAAGACCGGAATGCCGCCGAAGTGAAGGATCGGCATGACGCTCGACCACCAGGTCGCCGACGGCACGATGACCTCGTCGCCGGGCTCGATGCCGAAGGCGTGCATGGCACCGAAGATGGCGGAGGTTCCGTTGTTGTGGGCGACCGCGTACTCCCGTCCGGACCACGCCCGGAAATCCTGCTCCAGCGCGGCGGTCTCGTCGCTGACGCCGAGCTGGCCCGTGCGCATGACGCGAAGGACCGCGTCCTCGTCCTCGTTGGTGAGGATCGGCCATCGCATGGCGTCATCGTGCGGCAGCGTGATGGCCGGCTGTCCGCCGAGGATGGCGGGGCGGTCGGTGACGGGGGCGCTGGAGGTCATGGGCGTCGATGCTCCATTGGGTGGTCCACACGGCCGATGATACGACAAAGTCGTATCCATCCGACCGTTTTCGTTGCAGGAATGATTCCGGGCCCTGCGGGGCGATCAGAAGGGGATCACTGCCCCGTGCCGGGGGACTGGCCGTCCTCGGAGGCGATGGAGGATCGCATGGATGTGTCGGCCATGACGTTCTTCATGCGGTAGTAGTCCATGATTCCGAAGTTGCCGCTGCGGAACGCCTCGGCCATGGCCTTGGGAATCTCGGCCTCGGCGAGGATGACGACGGCCCGGTTCTTCTGGGCTTCCGCCTTCATTTCGGCTTCCTGGGCCACGGCCATGGCACGACGCTTCTCCGCCTCGGCCTGGAACCGCTTTTCGTCGGCACTGGCCTGGTGGGTCTGCAGCTTCGCCCCGATGTTCTCACCCACGTCCATGTCCGCGATGTCGATCGAAAGGATCTCGTACGCGGTGCCGGCGTCCAGCCCCTTCTCCAGCACGGTGCGGGAGATGTCGTCGGGATTCTCGAGCACCTTGAGATGGTTCGCAGCCGATCCGATGGTCGAAACGATGCCTTCACCGACGCGGGCGACGATGGTCTCCTCCGTAGCACCACCGACGAGTCGGGCGATGTTGGTACGCACCGTCACCCGGGCCCGGGCCTTGAGCTGAATGCCGTCCTTAGCGACCGCATCGATGGTCGATCGTCCGTGTCCCTGGTCCGGGCAGTCGATGACCTTCGGGTTCACCGAGGTCCTCACGGCGTCGAGGATGTCACGCCCGGCGAGATCGATCGCCGTGGCCACTTCCCAGGGCAGCTCGATGCGGGCCTTGTCGGCGGCGATGATCGATCGGACCACGTTGGTGACGCGGCCACCGGCGAGGAAGTGGGATTCCAGCATGTCGGTGGGGATGTCGAGTCCGGCCTTCTTGGCCGTGATGCGGTTCTCCACGATCGTGCGCGGCTTGACCTTTCGGAACCGCATCATCACCAGATCGATGAATCGCACCTTGGCACCCGAAACCCAGGCCTGGAGATACAGGCCCACGAACTGGAACAGGAACAGCAGCACCAGCAGGGCAATGAAGCCTCCGACACTGATGGCGATGATTTCGAACGTGGTCATGATGGGGCTCCCGCGGACACTCGTTGCCGCCTTGCGCAGGGACGGATTCTACCAGAATCAGGTTCTGGTGGCCCGGACCTTCAATTGATTGTCATAGGCCGCGGTGACCTCGATTTCCACTTCGGCGTCCAGCATTCCATTTTCGGCGAGGGCTTCGAACCGCTCACCATCGATCCGGATGCTGCCGACCGGGGAGAGCCGGGTCTCGGTGGTGCCCCGACGGCCCACCATCGCATCGAGCTGGTGGGCCCGGGCCTTCATCCGGGCCTGGGATGCGGCGAAGGCCTCCTCCTGACTGCGATCGATCGGATCGTCCTGTGCGCCGAGAATCATGCGTTGCCCCAACGGCGATGCGACCCACCACTTGAAGCCGGCCCAGAGCACGACCGGCCCCAGGAAGATGTAGAGGCCCAGGGCCACCAGTCCCGTGGTGGTGTCGTACGTGAAGAAGGCCACGATGGAACCGAGGACCGCGACGCCGCTGCACAGGGAGAGGATCCCTCCGGAGGGAACGAACAGTTCCAGAAAGAGCAGCAGCAGAGCGGCGGAAGCGAGGATCACGCCCCAGATGAGGGGCGCGTCGCCCCCGGCCGTTGCGGTCTGGGCCAGTAGCGTGATCATGGATCGACCTCCTCCACCTCGATGGTCATGTCGTTGCGCACGATCCGAACGACCGCGCCTTTGCGTATCCAGCGGCCGGACGATACCGCATCGAGCATCTGGTCGCCGTATCGAATCCGGCCGGCGGGACGCAGATCGGTCGTGGCCACGGCTTCGGCTCCGATGGAGGGGCGATCGTCCGCGGTGCCGCGTGTCCCGACCGGATTCGCGTCGGTGCGAAGGATGAATCGCGATGCGAATCGACTGTGTTCGAAGCGGCGTCCAAGCCACCACATGATGGCCACGGCACCGACCAGTCCGGTGGTGACGATCAGGATGCCGCGAAACAGTCCGTCGACCAGTTCACTGGAGTTCATGTCGCCCGACACGAAGGTGCCGACCAGTCCGGCCAGCATGAGCAGGGCGCCGCTGATGCCGGCCACGAAGGTGCCCGGCAGCAGGAGCAGTTCGACCGCCACCAGAGCCATGCCCAGCAGCACGAAGAGGATGTCCCACCACTGGGCCAGCCCCACGATCCAGGGAGCACCCAGCAGCACCACCAGGGCCGCCATCGATCCGACCCCGAAGATGCCGGTGCCCGGGAAGGCGAATTCCACGAACAGGCAGACGAGGAAGATGATGATCAGCACGATGCGAACGGGCCAGCTGACGAGGAAGATCACCAGCGACTCGCTCCAGGATCGTTCGTAGGTACGCAGCGACGCTGCGCCCAGGAAGGCCTGCAGTTCGTTTTCATTCGCGATGGTACGGGGCACCATTCCGTAGGCGATCGACTCCGCGGGAGTGAGGGCCAGAAGCCGATCGGACGAGACCACCTGGCCGATCAGGACCCACTCCGCACGATCGGCGGCATCGAGTCTGGTGCGGGAGGATGGACGCTGCACCATGTCCGAAATGTCTTCCGGGGCTTCGGGCATGCCGCTCATCAATGCATCGAACCACGGGGCGATGGGGGCGGCGTCCGGAGCGGGGGGGGTGATGGATGGGATCGTGTCCGGCGGTTCATCACCGTAGATGTCCCGGTATTCGCTGCGGTCCACGGCGATGCGCTGGCCGGTCTCGGTGTTCTCGAGCAGCCAGAGCTCGATCCCCAGGCTGACGAATGCCTGCACCAGTCGTTCGTCGTAGCGGTTGCGCCGGGCGGAATCCACGACCTCGGTCAGCAGCGGCGACTCGATCTTGGCCCGTTCGGTCTGGGGAATCGGACCCAGCGGGCTGACCGGGGCGCTGTCTCCGAACATGCCCCCCGGCGAGATCACGATCTCGCGGCAGGCGAGGGCAATGACGGTTCCTGCGGAAAAGGCGTGGGGATCGATCCAGGCGACGGTATTCGGGGGGGCATCGGCCTTGATCATGCGGCAGATGTCCAGCGTGGACATCAGTTCGCCTCCGGGCGTGTTCAGGCGAATCACCACGGTGTCGGCGCCATCGGCCATGGCGTCGGCGAGTCGTCTTTTCAGGGATGACGCGGTGATGGAGGTGATGGGCCCTTCCACCGTCAGGATCGCAACCTGATTCGCCTTGCGAACGGCCGGAATCGCCTGGGCCCGGGCGAGGGCCGGGTGCGTTCCCAGCAGGGCGAGGATCAGGATGGCCAGCATGCATCGCATGCCTTCATTCTACCCCGCGACCTCCAAAGGAAACGGGCCGGACGCAAGCGTCCGGCCCGTGAACTTCCCGTTGGGATGCCGCTCAATCGTGCAGCGGCTCGTACTCGACGTCGTAGGGGTTGCCACCGTTGACTTCCTCGATCTCATCGACGTGCGTGAGAAAGATGTCTCCGCCCAGCAGGGGCTCCTCGTCGTACTCCGGATGCCTCGCCTCGGCCTTGAACAGGTTGTCCGGCAGCAACTCGTCGGGCGGGTTGTTGGCCGGATCCTTGTAGAGGCACTTGGCGGGGTAGAAGTTCGAGGACTGCTCGACGTGGTTGTCGCCGAAGGCGAACACCCCCATCCATTCGCCGGTCCGACCGAACCAGTCCGTGGTGATGGACTGATCCGGATTGTCCGGAGCGAGGAGCGACTGGTCGCCCTCCTCGGGTCCCCGGGTGCCGATCAGGACGAACGTCGAGTCCGCCTGCCGTTCCCACTGCCGGATGCGGCGGGCACCGGCGATCGGCATGATCGCGTAGGAGTTGTTGAAACCGTCGCCCTCACGATTGAGCTTGTTGCTGTACCCGTCGTCCCAGAACACACCTGGTTCGTCGTCCGACACGTATTGCGTATAGCCCTGGTAATCGTAATCGCCGTACACGAAGAGATTCGGATTCGGATCCATGTCCGAGACGGTGTCTTCCGGGGTGAACAGGTTGTTCATGATGCACAGTGAGAGCATCGAACCATGGTCGTTCACCAGGGGGTCTTCCGGCCCGGCTCCGGGCACGTACTTGTCGAGCCGCGGATCCTTTTCCGTCCGAACCAGCCCGGGGATCGGCTTCCGACCGTTGTTGGAAGCCGCCCAGGCCGTGAATGCTTCGAGTTTGGTCTGCACCCTTTTCTGCTCGTCGACCATCCGGGCGGCAGCCCGGGCATTGGCCAGTGCCGGCAGGAGAATGCCCACCAGGATCGCGATGATCGCGATCACGACGAGCAGTTCGGTCAGGGTGAAGCCACGACGTTTCATGAAGTCAACTCCGGTTCGCCAAGGACTCAGTCCTTGAGTTCGTCCCACGACTGGAGACAGTTCGGGTACCCCTCGTCACCGGCGAGGTAGCAGTAGACGAGGAAGTTGTCGCCTGCCAGCAGGTTGTTGGGGTTGCCGTCGTCATCGGTGGAACCGGTGAACTCTGCGGCGAAGATGTTGTCCTTCTTGATGCCGTTGGTGTAGCCACCGACCCGAGGCTCGTAGCGGGAGTTGCCCGGGAAGTAGTTGGTTTCGGTGGTGATGGAACCGTCGGCCCAACCGATGTTGGCCATCCATGCGCCGGCGGGGCCCATGAAGTCGTGGACCGGTGAACGGGTCCATTCGCCGGAGCCGTCTTCGACATCGGAGGTGACGCCGTTCTCGGTGCCGCGGAGGCAGTGAGCGGAGGAGTCGGATCCGGATGTGGAATGCCACTTGTTGCGAAGCCGGTCGCCCATGAGGCACTGGTTCGTGTAGCTGACGTGGCTCTTGCGGTCGCCGGGGTTGCCGAGGTTCGCACGGATGCCGCCGGAGGAGGAGGGCTGTGCCCAGTACCGTCCATCGGAGGGGCTGTATGCAGCGTAGTCGTAGGCGACGATCTGGCCGTTCTCGTCGATCTCACCCTTGACGCCGATGTCCTTGTTGACTTCGCAGGGGCTGACGATCAGCTCGGGGTTCCAGTAGCGGAGTGCCACCATGCCCGAGTTCAGGTCGGCGGTGTTGTTCAGGAAGAAGTTGGGACGGCCCTGTCCCCAGATGTACTGAGGTCCACTGGCGGTCTGAACGGCTGCGCGCCAGACTTCGCCGGGAATCATCCAGTCGCCGTTGAAGTCGGCGGCGTAGGACGCCATGCCCTGGTTCATGCCACGGATGTTGGCGGAATCCTTCTTTGCGCGGGCGGTTGCCATGGCCGAGCTCAATGCCGGCAGCAGCAGACCCATCAGGAGTCCGATGATCGAAATAACGACCATCAGCTCGACGAGGGTGAAGCCTTTCTTGGTCTTCATAGGTGGTCTCCATGTGCTCAGATAAAGATGAAATCAATGAGTGCGTTGCGACAAGATTCTGTTGTCCGCTCTCTCCACGATACACCGGGATTCGGTCGAGCCGACCCGGAACGAAAAACGTCATTTCACACACGCGGGACCGGTTCGGATCATGCTGCCGGAAATGCAACATGAACACGGCCGGGATGCTTCCCGTGCGTGCTACATGGGATGTCGATCGGGAGCGGCGGAGATGATGGTGCCGGGATTCCGGCGAAGAATGACGTTTGATCGCGGTATGATTTGCCGCACCGGACCTGAGCGAGGGACGAACCTCGCACCACAGAGAGTACTCCCAACCCCGGCCGGGTCAAGCCTACCCCGAACCGAAGTCCCGTTTTTAGCACTGTAAGACCGCTTGAAAGGATGCCCAATGCCTCGGATCGATGAACGCCTGGCAGAACTCGCGATCGACCTTCCTGATGCTCCAAAGCCCGTTGCAGCGTACGTTCCATCGGTCCATGCCAACGACCTTGTGTTTGTAAGTGGGCAGATCCCCCTTCGTGATGGATCCCTGCAGGCCACCGGGACCGTGCCGTCGGAAACCGGCGTCGAACTGGCCGTGGCCGCGGCTCGACAGTGCGGGATCAATGCGTTGGCGGTTCTCAAGTCCGCGTTGGACGGTGATCTGGATCGCGTTCAAAGGATTATTCGAATTGGAGTCTTTGTCGCGTCCGACCCCGGCTTCACGGATCAGCCGCTGGTGGCCAATGGGGCGAGTGAACTGATGCTCGACGTCTTCGGCGACGCCGGACGGCACGCACGGGCTGCGGTCGGCTCGGTCGCTCTGCCGCTGAATGCGTCGGTGGAAGTCGAACTGGTCGCCCAGGTCGACTAACTCAGCAGGTGGCGGGGGTCTGCATGGCCGCCCAGTCCTGCAGGAACTTCTCGAGTCCACTGTCGGTCAGCGGGTGCTTCATCATCTGCTGGATGACCTTGAAGGGGACGGTGGCGACGTCGGCGCCGACCAGAGCGCACTGCACCAGATGCATGGGGTGGCGTACGGAAGCGGCCAGCACCTTGGTTTCGTAGCCGTAGTTGTCGTAGATGGTCCTGATCTGCTGGATCAGATCCATGCTGTCCTGACCGATGTCATCGAGCCGCCCCAGGAAGGGGCTGATCAGGAACGCGCCGGCCTTCGCGGCGAGCATCGCCTGCAGCGGCTGGAAGCAGAGCGTCATGTTCACCCGAATGCCGTTGGACGAGAGGTGCTTGCAGGCCCGGAGCCCGTCGACGGTGCAGGGAAGCTTGATGACGATGTTGTCGGCGATCGCCAGCAGCGGCTGCGCCTCCTCGATCATGGCATCCGATTCGGTGGAGACGACTTCGGCGCTGACCGGACCGGGGACGACATCGCATATCTCCTTGAGGCGGTCGTGGAAGTCGACGCCCTCCTTTGCGACGAGGCTCGGGTTCGTGGTGACGCCGTCGAGCACGCCCATGTCGGCGGCTTCGCGGATGTCCTCAATGCTGGCGGTATCGATGTAGATCTGCATGGCGGCATGATACCCGCAGGTGGGAACCGCGCACCGCGGTCAGACGGCGAACATGATCACCACCACGATCAGCACGATCAGCAGCAGCACGTTGACCGCGAGGCTGATCGCGGCCACCGGGGAGGCGGGCCCATCGACGTTCGCGGCCTGATTCGGTGTCGGAGTGCCCTGGCCGATCTTGACGGCGAAACTGGACAGATCGACCTTGGGCCGCGCGTAGCTGGGCGATTCGCCCCGCTGGACCAGTTCCAGGTCCTCCAGCAGTTCGGAGGCGTTCGAGTACCGATCCGTCGGGGACTTGGCCATCATCATCTCGATGATCTGGGAGAAGCCGGCCGACAGCGACGGGTTCAGCGTGTCCGGCGGGGTGAGTTCCGCCTTCAGGTGCTTGTGCATCACCTGCGACGGGTTCTTGCCGGAGAAGGGGACTCGGCCGGTGACCATGTGGTAGCAGGTGGCACCGAGTCCGTAGATGTCCGCCGCGGGGCCGATGTCGAGTTCGCCGCGGACCTGCTCGGGACTGATGTAGTAGGGGGTGCCGTAGGCCCGTCCCGCTTCCGCCTTCGCGGTCGCTTCGTCGTCCAGGGCGCGGGCCAGGCCGAGGTCCGCCAGCTTCACCTTGTTGCGTCCGGTGAGCATGATGTTCTTGGGCTTGATGTCGCGGTGGATGAAGCCCCGCTCGTGGGCGTGCTGCAGCCCCAGGGCCGATTGGATGACGATGGCGATCGCGTCCAGTTCCTCCAGACGCTTCTCCGCCTTCGTCCGGTCGTACACGGTCTCGCCTTCGACGTATTCCATCACGAAGTAGTGGTGGTCGCCGGCCTGCCCCACGTCGTAGGCCTGGACGATGTTGGGGTGGTTGAGCTGCGCCGCGGACTTGCCTTCCTTGTAGAACCGCTCGATGAAGTTCGCGTTCTCGGAGAACTTCTTGGGAAGGACCTTGATGGCCACGAGTCGGTCGAGACTGATCTGCTTGGCGAGGAACACCGTCGCCATCGCGCCCGATCCCAGCTTCTTGAGGATCTGGTATCCGGGGATCCGCTGCGAGGACTTCTTCGCATCGAACTCCTTCTGGAGCCGGTGCAGCTGATGCCGGGTGACGAAGTCGTGGTTGATCAGGATGTCGGAGAGGGTGCGCGGATCGTCGATGTCGTCGATCGACTTCAGCTCCTCGCCGCACTGTTCCAGCTCATCCGGAGTGACCAGGCCGGAGTCGACCACGAGCTTGCCCAGCAGGGTGTCGAAGCCCGCGGTGCTGTTGCCCGGAGGAGCCATGTCCTCGCCGGTCGAATCCTTCGCATTGGATGCGTCGGGGCTCGACGGGTTGGGTCGCTTCGGTTTGGCGGCCTTGGGTGCCGGAACCCCGGTGTCCTCAAGGGAGGGGATGTCGGAGTCCTCGGAGGGATCGGGTTGATTCATGTTCTCTTGCTGCACGAAACGTACCTCGCTGGTCCCGGAGGATACAGGCAGACGGGCGGCAGGGCACCTGGTGGGTGGTAAATCCCGTTGGGTGATTATCATGGCCCGTGGAGCACCGCATGCCAGCCGGATCGGGACAGCCAGGCAGAATCCTTCTTATACGGCCCAGCGCGCTCGGGGACGTATGTCGCACCGTGCCCGTCGCAGCCAGTCTGGCCCGGGCGTGGCCCGATGCGGAAATCCACTGGCTGGTGCAGGACGGCTTCGTGGATGCGGTGGCCGCCCATCCTGCGGTCGATCGCGTGGTGCCCTTTCCACGGGGACGCTTCGGTCGCTGGATGCGGAGTCCGGCCGTGGCCCGCGAGCTGCTGGAGTGGACCCGCCGGCTCCGTGACGCTCGGTACGACCTGGTCATCGATTGCCAGGGACTTTCCCGCAGCGGCTTCATGACCCGGGCGACCAATGCATCCCAGCGGGTCGGTGACCGACGGGCGCGCGAGTTCGCCTGGCTCGCCTACACGAATCGCGTGGAAACCGCCGACGCGGTGCACGAGGTCGATCGAATGTTCAGACTCGTTCACGCGTGCGGGGTGGAAACGGTCCCCGACATGCGTCTGTACGTACCGGCCGAGGCTTCGGAGTCCTGGCGGACGAAGCTGGGCGTTCGACTCGAAGGGGCGTCCGTGACGACGCTCGCATCCACGAGCCGCTGGCAGAGCAAGGCGTGGCCCCGCACGCACTGGGCCGAACTCGGTCGTCGGCTCCTTGCTCGCGATGGGGGGCACCTGCTTCTGCTGGGTTCGCCCGCGGAGCAGGAGGATGTCGAAGCCCTGCAGGATGCGATCGGGGGGCCTTCGGATCGGGTGCACTGTCTTGCCGGCCGTACCAGTGTGGGCGAGATGATGGCCGCCATCGAACAGAGCGATCTCGTGGTCTCCAACGACTCCGCCGCCCTGCACATGGCCGTGGGCTTTGCTCACCGTGGGGTCCACAGCATCGGGCTCTTTGGTCCCACGGATCCGGCGAAGGTCGGGCCGTACGGCGGTGACGCGCACGTACTCCGTGCGCCGCTCCCCGACGGACGCGCAGTCAACTACCGCGACCGGGACATCGGCGACTCGATCATGCGCGGCATCGATGTGGATGCAGTGTTCGAACGGATCGAATCCGTCCACGGTACGGTCTCGAAGGTCGCCGATCCATGACCTCGAGGCCACCCATCGTGCTCGCCAGCCGTTCACCACGGAGGCGACAGTTGCTGGAGGAGGCCCATTGGCCGGTTCGCATCGAAGTGCCCGACGTCGACGACGGCCTGCTTGACTGCGGGGAGACGCCTGCGGACGAGTGGGTGTCGGCGCTGGCGGTGTTCAAGGCGACAGCCACCGCCCTCATGCTCGAGGAGCGTGGTGATCACAAACCGTGCACCATTCTCGGGGCGGACACCGTCTGTGTCCTCGAGGGTCGGATCATCGGACAGCCTCCGGATCGGGATGCGGCACGTGCCATGCTCGAATCGTTCGTCGGTGTTCCGCACGATGTGATCACCGGTGTCTGCCTGATCGATCACCCCGACGGTGCGCGGACGGTCTTCGTCGATCGTGCCGTGGTCCGCTGGGGCATGCTCGATCGCGATGCGCTCGACGGCTACCTCGACACCGAACAGTGGCGGGGCAAGGCGGGGGCGTACAATCTCGCGGATCGCGTGGCCGAAGGCTGGCCGATCGAGTGCGAAGGCGACCCCACGACCGTGATGGGGCTTCCGATGCGGCGGCTGGCCCGTCAACTGAAGGCACCACAGGACACCACATGACCGGACCGCTTCCTGCCATTCTGCAGCCGCTGACCCGTCCGGTCTCCTGGGGATGGCGTGCGGCCGTCGGCATCCGCAATCGACGTTTCGATCGCGGCCGCGGTGTCCACCGCATGGATTGTCCCGTGCTCTCGGTCGGAAACCTGACCACGGGCGGAACCGGCAAGACGCCGCTGGTCCGGTGGATCGTGGAGCGTCTTCGGGACCAGGGGCATCGTCCCGCGGTGCTGCTGCGGGGGTACGGAAGTCGGGATCCGCAGACGAGTGACGAAGCACTGCTCTATCGCGAACTGCTGAAGGATGTTCCGGTGCTGGCGGATCCGGATCGAGTTCGATCCCTGCAGTCGCATCTGCTCGAGCACCCCGCCACGAACTGTGCGGTACTCGATGACGGCTTTCAGCATCGACGCCTGCATCGCGACCTGGATCTCGTCCTGGTCGATTCGACGGTTCCGATCGAATCGATGCGCATGCTGCCTGCGGGGCATTTGCGTGAGCCGCTGGAATCCCTGCGACGCGCGCACGGGGTCATCATCACCCGCAGCCACGGGATCGACGGGACGCTGGCATCGCGCATCGAAGCGTTGCACGGTCGGCCACCGCTGGCCTGGACCGAGCACCGCTGGTCCGGGATCGAATGGGAGGCCGGCGGCGTCCGACAGGCCGAGGACACTGCGTGGCTCGAAGGCAAGCGATTCGTGTGCCGACTCGGGGTTGGAAATCCGGAATCGGTTCGGGCCCAGTTGGTGGAGGCGGGGGCCGAGATCGTGGAGGACATTCGGGTTCGCGATCACGCGCCCTTCGGATCCGCGGAAGTGCAGCGGTTGATCCGGATGGGGGACGCCGTGGACGGAATCTTCATGACCGCGAAGGATCGGGTGAAGGCACGGCCGCTGCTGGATGCGGGATGCACCGTGCCGTTGGTGGTTCCGCGGCTTCGATTGCGATTTCATTCCGGTCAGGCGGCTCTGATGGCCCTTCTCGAAGGCGCGATGTCGGGCTGAGCGGCCCGGCGCGGTAGCATGTCAGCCATGAGCACTCTGCTGGACAAGCTGGCTCGATTCGGGGACTTCACCGTGCTCGTGGTCGGAGACTTCATGCTCGACGAGTTCCTCTACGGAGACGCCGAGCGATTGAGCCCCGATGCGCCGGTACCGGTCCTGCGGAGCGATCGTCTCGAACGGACCTCCGGCGGATCCGCCAACGTGGCCTCCTGCCTCATGGGACTCGGAGGCCGGGTGCACTGCTGCGGCGTGGTCGGTGACGACGAAGCGGGTCGGTGGCTGCGGGAGGATCTGTCGGCCAGCGGCTGCGTGATCGAAGGGCTCGTCACGGATTCGGCGCGTCCGACGACGGTCAAGCGGAGCATCGTCGGGCTCGCGCAGCATCGGCATCCGCAGAAGATGTTCCGGGTCGACGTGGAGACCACGGATCCGGTTCCCGACGCCGTCGAGCAGAAGCTGCTGGCGGCGGTGCAGGCCTCGATCGAATCCGTCGACATCGTCTGTCTCGAGGACTACGGCAAGGGGGTCTGCAGCGAGCCCCTGTGCCAGACCGTGATCGAACTGGCCCGTGCCGCGGGGGTGCCCGTCTTCGTGGACCCCGCCAACGGCGTCGACTGGTCCCGCTACGCCGGGGCCACCACCATGACTCCCAACCGGACCGAACTGGAGGAGGCGATCGATCATCGGTTCCCGAATTCCGTGCCCGATCCGGCGCCGGCCGAGGCGATGATGGAACGGCTCGGACTCGAGACGATGGTGCTGACGCTCGATCGGCACGGTTCGATGCTGCTGCAGCAGGGTGCCGAACCCCAGCACGTTCCGACCACCACCCGCAGCGTCTACGACGTGACCGGCGCCGGGGACATGGTCCTTGCGGCCCTGGCCGCCGGACGCGCCAACGGGCTTGCGTGGACCGAGTCCGTCGAGTTCGCCAATGCGGCGGCCGGACTGGAGGTCGAAGTCTTCGGAGCCCAGTCGATTCCGCTGTCCAGCGTGCGTCGGGAGATCATGCTTCGCCAGGCGCCGATGGACCACACCGTCCGGACCCCGGAGGAGCTGGCCACCGAACTGGCCGTGCACCGGGAGGCCGGGCACCGCATCGTGCTCACCAACGGCTGCTTCGATGTCGTGCACGCCGGCCACGTGGCCTACCTGCGTGAAGCGGCGAATCTCGGTGACGTGCTGGTCGTCGGCGTCAACGTCGACGAGGAGGTCGCCAAGCAGAAGGGACCGGATCGGCCGGTCTATCCGCTGCCGCAGCGGCTGGACATCCTGTCCGAGTTCCGCTGCATCGACTACCTGGTGGCGTTCCCCGAAGCGACCGCCCATGAACTCATTCGCTCCGTACGGCCGGACATCTACGTCAAGGGCGGCGACTACCGGCCGGAGGAGATCAACGAGCACGATCTGGTGACCGAGCTCGGGATCGAACTGCAGGTGCTCGGGCATCGTCCGGGACTGAGTTCCACCAGCGTCATCGAGCGCATGGCCGACGGCTGATCCGTCATCCCGCCCACTGCTGCACGGTGTCCACGATGTCCTCGGGGGAATCGATCGAAATCGAGAACGGAATGCGCAGCACGTCGAAGGTTGCCCGGACGTCCATGCCGTCCGGATCGATCCCGACCACGAGCGGCCGCTCGACGTCCTGTTCGATCCGGGAGCGGCAGATGCGCTGCAGTGCGTCCTGTCCCAGTTCGTTGATCGTCCGGCACAGAGCGGGCTCCTCTTCGGCCAGTGGATTGGCCCGCAGGAGCGCGTCGCCGTCGATCACGATGCCGCTCATCCGTCCCATGTCGATGTCGAAGAAGGCCCAGTTGATGTCCTCCTCCTCGCCGTGGTAGATCCGCCATCGGTCGGCCCAGCGTCCGTCCGGCCCCGACTCCTCGAAGGGCGACATGGAGAGCAGCAGTTCGAGCACCGGGGCATGTTCGTCGGGAATCATCAGCACGGTGTCGGCGGTGTGCAGGGCCGCCACCATGACCGGTGCGACGAGCCGCCCCTCGTCGGTGCGCACGAAGCGACAGGGCACGATGTTCTCGTCGAAGCGGAGATCGCCCTTGTACCAGCCCTGCAGCAGGGTGCAGGCCTCCTCGATGATGGCCGTGGCGTCGTCGTGGTCCGGATGTTCGGGTGGGGGCGTGCTCATGCGAGCATGCTAGCGAGGTCCGTGCGGAGCGTGGGTTGGGTAGGATGCGTTGGATGTCATTGATCGCCGTCTCCATTCCCGTCGCCGATCCCGATCAGGTCGACTCCGGCCTCGAGGCGGCGCGGACCGCATCGGAGGCCGGCGCGGATCTGATCGAGTGGCGGGTCGACGAACTGGCGGACGTGGAGACCGTCTCCGCCATGGCGACGCTGGTCGAATCCTCGCCCCGTCCGTGCATCCTCACCATCCGCAGCGAGGAGGAGGGGGGCGCGTTCGACGGTGATCCGGAAGATGTAGCCGACATCCTCGATGCCCTGCGGGAGGGCGGCGTCGTTCCGCGGTACCTCGATCTCGAACACGGATTCTGGTCCGACTCCGAGGAGCTGCGTGCGGCGTGGGCCCGGTGGAGCGATTCCGACACCGGACTGGTGCTGTCGATGCACGATCTCGAGGGGCGCCCCGACGACCTGCTGCAGCGGGTCGAGGCGATGGCCGCGGTCGGACAGGCGTCCATCCGCAAGTTCGTCTGGCGAGCACGCTCCGTCCGCGACAACATCGAGGCGTTCCACATCCTGCACCAGGTCAACGGACCCGCCATCGCGCTGTGCATGGGGGACATGGGACTGCCCAGTCGGGTGCTGGCGGGGACGGAGGGCGGGTTCCTCACCTTCGCCTCGTCGACTCTGGGGACGACCGCTCCCGGCCAGTGCGATCTGGACACGTTGCTGCAGCGGTACCGGTACCGATCGATCAGCGACACGACCCGGGTGCTGGGCATCATCGGCATGCCGCTGGGCCATTCGCTCAGTCCGATCGTGCACAACGCGGGCTTCGAGTCGGTCGGATACGACGGCGTGTTCCTTCCACTGCCGGTGGCCGCGGGATGGGAGTCGTTCAAGGCGACGGTCCTCACGCTGCTGGAGGAACTGCCGATCCGGTTGCGGGGGCTCTGCGTCACGCTGCCGCACAAGGAACACGCGTTGCGATTCGTCCGGGAGCAGGGGGGCGAGATCACGGAGATCGCCCTGCGGGCGGGGGCGGCCAATACGATCGTGATCGACAAGGAAGGCCACCTGCTTGCCGACAACACGGACGCGTCCGCCATCGTCGAAACCCTGCGCATCGACATCGCCGGTTCGCGCGTCGCGGTCCTGGGGGCCGGTGGGGCGGCGCGGGCCGCAGTGGCCGGACTGCTCTCGGCCGGCGCCCGGGTTGACGTGTTCAATCGATCCCCGGAGCGTGCCCAGGCCCTCGTGGAGGCGATGGACGATCCCATGTGCACGATCGGCGATCCGGACGAGGTCTCGGGCTACGACGCGGTGATCAACACCACGTCGGTGGGCATGGAGGGCGGCCCCGATCCCGAAGGCAATCCCATCGAGGCGCTCGGCCTCCGAACCTGGATGCTCGAGGAGGCGCAGGTCGTCTACGAGTGCGTCTACGCTCCCCGCCGGACGCCGCTGGTCGAGCTCGCCGAGTCGCTTGGGACCGCCGTCGTCACCGGGGAGGCGATGTTCCTCGCCCAGGCCCGGCGTCAGTTCACGGCCTGGACCGGTTTCGAGGCACCGGTCGACCTCTGGCGTCAACTGATAGACTGACTGCGTGGCCACCCTCACCTGTCAAACCGCCGGCGAATCCCACGGCCCCTGCGGCCTCGCCATGCTCACGGGCCTGCCCGCGGGGCTGGAACTCGACACCGACTTCATCGATGCGGAGCTTCGGCGACGTCAGGGGGGGTACGGCCGGGGTGGACGCATGCAGATCGAGACGGATGCCGTGACCTGGCTGTCCGGAGTCCGGCTCGGCCGGACCATGGGTTCTCCCGTCGTGCTGCAGATCCCGAATCGCGACAGCCGACTGGACGATCTCAAGCGCACCCCGCCGATTCATCGCCCCCGACCCGGCCATGCGGATCTCGCCGGCTCCATCAAGTGGCTCACCGACGATTGCCGCGACACCCTGGAGCGGGCCAGTGCCCGTGAGACGGCGGCCCGCACGGCCGGCGGTGCCGCGGCGCGCTGCATGCTGCGTCACTTCGGCATCGAGGTGTTCGGGTTCGTCCGCGCCATGCTCGATGTCGAGTGCGACGTCGAGATCGACGCGTCCAATGTCGATGCCATGCGTGCCCGTCGGGACGAGTCCGACGTCTACTGCCCCGACGAGGCCGCGTCCCAGGCCATCCGCGATCACATCCACCAGGCCAAGCGTGCCAAGGACACGGTGGGCGGTCTCTGCGAGGTCCATGTCTTCGGATGCCCCATCGGACTGGGCTCCTGCATGCACTGGGACGAGAAGCTGGACAGCCGGATCGCCGGCGCGGTGATGGGCATCCAGGCCTTCAAGGGCGTGGAGATCGGACTGGGCAAGGAGGTCGCACGGCATCGCGGTTCCGAGGTGCACGATCCGATCGAGTACGACGCGACGCGTCGCGACGAACCGTGCCTCGGCTTCACCCGGCCCCGCAACCACGCCGGCGGACTCGAGGGCGGCATGACCGACGGCATGCCGATCGTGGTCCGCGGTGCGATGAAGCCCATCAGCACGCTGCTGCAGGGGATGCCCAGCATCAACCTGCAGTCGAAGGAGACGGAGCGCAGCGACTACGAACGCAGCGACGTGTGCGCCCTGCCGGCGGCGAGCGTGGTCATGGAGAACGTGGTCGGATTCGAGGTGGCGAAGGCCTTCATCGAGAAGTTCGGCGGCGACACCATGGCCGAGGTCGAGGCGAACTACCGTTCGTACCTCGCGTTGGCCCGCGACATCTGATCAGCGACGATCCGAATCGGCGTCGGTCTCCGGATCCGCCGCGAACACGCGGACCCAGGCCCCGCCGGTGACGATCTCGTCGCGTCCGGTGCAGTCGTCGTCGAGCCGGTCGAACTGCATCGAGGTGGAGAGGATGGCGAATTCGTAGCGGCCCGCCGTGCCTTCGCACGGTCCCGTCTCGTCGTTGAACACGATGTGCGTTTCCGTGGCGGTGTACGAGCCGGCGATGAGCTGCATCGGTTCATTCGCCGCCCGCACGACGTAGGCGCCGTGGGTGTCGTCCTCGGGCATCATCTGGATCACCGTGCCGTCGTAGGTGCTGGACCAGGTGCCGGCGAGGCGTTCGGTCGGCGGTTGCAGCTGCGAGTGGCAGGCGGTGAGCGAGAGGGCGGAAGCGATCAGCAGGAAGGTGCGCATGGCGACATGGTAGACGACCGGGAGGTCGGAAATGGAATACGGCCCTCGTCGTGGTGACGAGGGCCGTATCGGGAGAGCGTCCGGCCCGCCGGGTTGAGGAGGTGGCGGGCCGGTGGGAGAGAGTCACTCGGAGCTCGTCGGTTCGTAGGCCGCGTCGCGGACGGTCTCGAACCGGAAGGTCTCGCCGTCCGCGTCGACGCGGATGGTGTCGCCCTCGTCGATGTCGCCGGCGAGGATGCGCGAGGCGATCTCGTTCTCGACCCGCTGCCGCAGGACGCGACGCATCGGACGGGCCCCGAAGTGGGGATCCCAGCCCTCGGCCACCAGGGCGTCGAGGGCGGCGTCGGTCATGTCGAGCGTGAGACCGCGGGCGGCCATGCGGTTCGCGAGGGTTGCGGCCTGGATGGACGCGATGCGTCGCAGCTCGGTCTTGTCGAGCTGGTGGAAGACGAGCGTGTCGTCGATCCGGTTCAGCAGTTCGGGCCGGAGCGTCTTCTTCAGGAGCTCGCGCATGTGGGCCTCGATCTCGGCCTCGACGGCGCCGGACTCGGCCATCTCCAGCAGCTGGGACGAGCCGATGTTGCTGGTCATCACCACGATGGTGTTGGTGAAGTCCACGGTGCGACCGTGGCCGTCGGTGAGCCGACCGTCCTCCAGCAGCTGCAGGAGGATGTTGCTCACGTCCGGGTGCGCCTTCTCCATCTCGTCGAAGAGGACCACGGAGTACGGGCGACGACGCACGGCTTCGGTGAGCCGGCCGCCTTCCTCGTAGCCGACGTAGCCGGGAGGCGCTCCGATGAGCCGCGCGACGGCGTGCTGCTCCATGTACTCGCTCATGTCGATGCGGACGATCGCATCCTCGGTCGAGAACAGGAACTCGGCCAGCGCCTTGCACAGTTCGGTCTTGCCCACGCCCGAGGGGCCCAGGAACAGGAACGAACCGATCGGTCGGTTGGTCTCGTCGAGGCCGGCCCGGTTGCGGCGGACCGCGTCGGAGACGGCGGCGACGGCCTCGTCCTGGCCGACGACCCGCCGGCGCAGTTCATCGTCCATGCGGAGCAGACGCTCACGCTCGCTTTCGACGAGGCGGGCGGCGGGAATGCCGGTCCACGCGCCGACGACCTCGGCGATCTGTTCGGCGTCGACCTCCTCG